>Ga0209420_1001138_pt1 | contig 12832 bp, 12 predicted proteins | sample BlaSpr_A8_OM1_O1_FD_187972 | JGI IMG/M metagenome (GOLD analysis project Ga0209420, IMG submission 187972) | Forest soil microbial communities from Thunder Bay, Ontario, Canada - Black Spruce, Ontario site 2_A8_OM1_O1 (SPAdes) (version 2) | ecosystem: Environmental > Terrestrial > Soil > Boreal... | reverse complement strand
GCGCTCGACGATGACGGCCGGGTCGGCCAGTCGGCCCTCGCCGGAGTCGCCGCCGGCCAGGCGTCCGCTCTCGGGGGGGACGATCTCGACGCCCCGGCGCTCCAGCGTGGCCAGGTTCTCGCGCACCGACGCGTGCTCCCACATTTCTGTGTGCATGGCCGGGCACACGATGACAGGAGCCCGCGTCGCCAGCAGCGTGGCGCACAGCAGGTCGTCGGACAGCCCTGCCGCAAAGCGGGCGATGGTGTGCGCCGTCGCCGGCACGACCACGACCAGGTCGGCGTCCTGGCCCAGCCTCGTGTGGGGGATGGGTGAAGCCTCGTGCCAGAGCGACTGCTGCGCCGGCTCGGACGCCAGCGCGGACAAGGTCACTGCGCCGACGAAGCGCGTGGCGTCCTCGGTCAGTACCGGCGTGACGTGCACGCCGGCGTCGACCAGGCGGCGGCAGACCTCGACAGCCTTGTAAGCGGCGATGCCGCCGCTTACGCCGAGGACCACGCGCGGTCGAAGGGGCGCCGCTTCCTCGCTCTCCGGTATTCCGGCCATCGGCGCTGCCCGCCGCGCCTCTCCGCCAGCTCCTAGCTGGCGGTGGGGTCCTCGTCCCCGGTGCCGAGCGCCTCGATGACCTCGGCGACCTCTTCGGCGCCCTCCGCCGCCTCTGCCAGCAACCCGGCCTCGGCAGCGTCGGCGATGGCGGCCGCTACGGCCGCCTCCTCCTCGGGGTCGGCCCTGGTGTAGGTGGCCTTCCCAGCCGCGATCTCCTCGAAGGCGATGGACACCGGCTTGCCCGAGACGGACGCCACCTGGGGCGGGACCACCTTGCCCAGGCCCTCGCCAAGGCTGTTGTAATACGAGTTCACCTGCCGGGCGCGGGCCGATCCGAGGGCAACCAGGGTGAATTTGGAGTCCACCTTGTCCAGAAGGTCCTCAATAGGTGGGTCCATCAACGTGAGGCGGCCTTGGGCCATCAGGATTCCTCCGGGCTCGCGGCGCAGGGGGCAGCCGATCGAGTGCGTTCGATTATAGCCGTCAGCTCGGCCAGGGCCCGACGCATGTCGTCGTTCACCACCGTGTGAGCTGCGATGTCGGCGCCGTGCGCCACCTCCAAGCGCCCCAACTCGACCCGCTTGCGGATGTGCTCCTCGTCATCGCCCCGGGCGGCCAGGCGGGCCGCCTGGACCTCCGGGGAGGGCGGCAGCAGGAGAATCACCGTGGCATCCGGCCGCTGTGCCAACACCTGCTCGGCGCCCTGTACGTCGATCTCGAGCAACACGTCGGCTCCGGGGGGCGGGTCGGGGATCGGCGTCCCCTGCAGGTAGTCGAGGAACTCCGCCCACTCGAAGAAACCACCGGCGGCGATCGCCTCCTCGAACGTGGCACGATCGACGAAGGTATAGGCACCGCGCTCCAGCTCGCCCGGCCGCGGTTGGCGCGTCGTCCAGCTCCGGCTCAGCCAGAGCGAGGGGTCGTGAGCGACCAGCTCCGCCGCCATCGTGCCCTTGCCGGCCCCTCCGGGGCCGATGAGCACGAAGAACAGTGGCTCAGCGCGCAGTCTCTTTGAGCAGCGACTCGCGCTGCTTGGCTCCAAGCCCCTGCAACCGCCGGCTGTCGCTGATGCCGACGGTCTCCATGAGGCGGCGGGCCTTGACCTTGCCGAGCCCGGGCAGGGACTCCAATACCGAGACCACCTTCATCTTCCCAACGGTCTCGTTCGAATCCGCCTCGTCGAGGAGTTGAGCCAACGACAAGTTGCCCATCTTCAGCTTGTCCTTCACCTCGGCCCGCTCACGGCGAACCTTGGCAGCCTTCTCAAGTGCAGCAGCGCGCTGCTCGGGTGTGAGTGCGGGAGGTTGCGGCATGGCGAGACCATAGCGCCTCTGCCAGGGCCGTTCACATGAAACACGTTGCTGTCAGACCATGACGGCGGCAAGCTCGCGCGAGAGGCTGACGGCTTCCCGGCGCAGGTCGGCTGGATCGGGCCCGTGGCGGAGCACCCCGCGTGAGCTGCTGGGCAGAACGGTGCCGGGCCGGCACTCGGCGAAGCGCGTCCCGACGTCGGCCGGGCTGGCACCCTGGGCACCCAAGCCGGGAGCCAAAATTACGCCTCCCAGCTGGGATAATGGGAAGAGGGACGGGGGCAGCGTGGCGCCGATCACCGCCCCGACCGTCCCGGCGGGCACCTCGGCGGACGCGTTCAGCGCCGCCACCTCACCCAGCAACATGTCCTCGACCGACGGCCCCGCCGCCGTGGACGCGAGTTGCAAGGCGCGACCCTCAGGATTCGAGCTGCGGGCGACGACCAGGACACCGCGGCCGTTCGCCGCGGCCCGCTGGACAAGTGGAGCGAGCGCTCCGAGTCCGAGGTACGCGTGGGCCGTGACCGCATCCACGGCCAGCGGGCTCCCCGCTCCGAGCCAGGCGTCGGCATAGGCCTCCGCCGTCGAATCGACATCCCCGCGCTTGGCATCGGCGATGACAATGAGGCCGGCTGCGCTGGCGTCGGCGATCAGGCTCTCGAGTTCGGCCATGCCCGCCGCGCCATGGCGCTCGAAGAACGCGACCTGCGGCTTGATTGCTGCGACGGCACCGCCAAACGCCTCGACACAGGCGCGGCAGAAGGCGTGCAGGCCGGCCGCGTCGTCGTTCAGATCCCACTGCTCGAGCAGGCCGGACGACGGGTCGATCCCGACGCACAGGGGCCCGAGCGCCTGCGTGGCGGCCTCCACTCGCTCACCAAAGCTGTCGGCCATCATGCCCTCCTTCCCGGAGTCGCCGAACGCGCCTCCGTCTCTTCGTCGGTCTCCGCGTCGGTCCTGCCGAGCGCGTCGTCGCGCCCCCGGGCGCCGGCGCGCAATTCCTCCACCGTGGTGCCGTGCGCGGCGCACCAGCGCGCCAGCTGGCGCAACACCTTCCACGGTGCCCGAGGATCTCGGAAGGTGGCCGTCCCCACCTGCACGGCATCGGCGCCGGCCTGCAACAGCTCGATCGCGTCGACGCCCGAAGCCACACCGCCCACCCCCACGATGGCGACGTCGGGGAAGGCGGCCCGGCACTCCCACACGGCGCGCACCGCCACCGGGTGCACGGCGGGTCCCGACAGGCCCCCACCCCCGGCCCCGAGGAGCGGCCGGCCGGTCTCGGTGTCGAGGGCGAGGCCGAGCAGCGTGTTCACCAGGGTGAGGCCGTGGGCGCCCGCCTCCAGGGCGCCCGTGGCGATCTCGACCAGGTCGGGCACATTGGGGCTCAGCTTGGCCCAGCGCGGCAAGCCGCACTCGGTGGCCGCCATGACCCGAGCCGTCGCCTCGGCCGAGTGGGCGAACATGCGCGAGCGGTCCTCGACGTTGGGGCAGCTGACGTTGACCTCGACGGCCACGATGCAGGCGCCGTCGGCCGACGCGGCCGCGGCCGCGGCCAACTCGGCCGCCCGCGCGTAGTCGTCCACCGTGCGCCCCCAGATGCTGACCACCACCCGCGCCCCCGAGGCCGCGAGCGCGGGCAGGTCGGCCGTCGACCAGGCCCTCAGGCCAGGTCCCTGCAGCCCGACGCTGTTCAGCATCCCGCCGCCGACCTCGTGCACCCGCGGCGCGGGGTTCCCCGGCCAGGGCTCGGCGGCGAGCGACTTGACGACGACCGCGCCCAGGTCGGCCAGCGCGCCGTACTCGGCCAGCTCGCTCCCGTGGCCCGACGTGCCCGAAGCCGTCATGACCGGGTTGGCCAGCTCGACCGCGCCGACCCGGGTCGCCAGCCCCGCGCCGCGTCGGGCCGCCGCGCTCATCGCGGCCTCGCGTCCGGCACCGGATGCAGGTCCTGCAGCGGGCGCACCTGGAGCGGATGTGAGCGCGCGTCGGCCATGCCGGCGGCGGCGGCCCGCGCCGCGGCCAGGGTGGTGAGGCACGGCACCTTGTACGCCACCGAGGCCGTACGGATGTGCTGGCCGTCGGCCCGGGGGCCCAGGCCCCGCGGGGTGTTCACCACCAGCTGCACCTTTCCCTGCGCGATCAGTTCGACGGCGTCGGAGGCGACGCCCTCCTCCCCCACCTTGGCCACCAGCGTGTCCACGGCGACGCCCTCGGAGCGGAGGTAGCCCGCCGTCCCCAGCGTCGCCGCAATGGAAAAGCCGAGCGCGCTGAAGGCGCGCGCCACCTCCAGGCCGGCCGGCTTGTCCCGGTCGGCCAGCGACAGGAACACCGTGCCGGCGTCGGGCAGGCGTGTCCCGGCCGCCATCTGGCTCTTGGCGAAGGCCAGGCCGAAGGTGATGTCCACACCCATGACCTCGCCCGTGGACCGCATCTCCGGGCCGAGGAGCGTGTCGACGCCCGGGAAGCGGTCGAATGGCAGCACGGCCTCCTTGACGCTCACGTGGTCGAGCACGGGCACCCGGTCCACCGCCCCCGCCGGCAGCAGCCCCTCCGCGCGCAGCTGGACCATGGTCTGGCCCACCATGACCCGCGACGCCACCATGGCCAGCGGCACCCCCGTGGCCTTGGCAACGAATGGCACGGTCCGGCTCGCCCGGGGGTTGGCCTCGAGGACGTAGACCTGGCCGTCCTTCACGGCGTACTGCACGTTGATGAGGCCGCACACGCCCAGGGCATCCGCCAACGAGCGGGTGTGCTGCTCGAGGGTCTCGAGCACGGCGACGCTGAGCGACTGGGGCGGCAGCGCGCAGGCGGAGTCACCCGAGTGCACCCCCGCCTCCTCCACGTGCTCCATGACCCCGCCGATGAGAATTTCGCCGGTGCCGTCACGCACGGCGTCCACATCCACCTCGACCGCGTCCTCCAGGAAGCGGTCCACCAGCACCGGGCGCTCGGCGGTGACGCCGCCCTCGCGGGCCAGGGCGCCGGTCGTCATGGCCTGCATGACGCGCCGCACGCCGTCGTCGTCGTAGACGATCTCCATGGCCCGGCCGCCCAGCACGTAGCTCGGGCGCAGCAGCACCGGGTAGCCGACGCGGCCCGCCACGGCCAGCGCCTCACCCGTGGTGCTCGCGGTGCCGCCCGCCGGCTGCGGAATCCCGAGCTCGGTGCACAGCGCGTTCCACCGCTCGCGATCCTCGGCCAGGTCGATGGAGGCCGGGCTCGTACCGAGGACCAGCTCGGGCGCGAGGGAGCCGGCCAGCTTGAGCGGCGTCTGCCCGCCCAACGACACGATCACCCCCGCCACGCGCCCACCGGCCGCCAGCTCGGCGTCGAGCACGTTCGCCACGTCTTCGTCGGTCAGCGGTTCGAAGTAGAGACGGTCCGAGGTGTCGTAGTCGGTCGAGACCGTTTCGGGGTTGCAGTTGACCATGACCGTCTCGTAGCCGGCGTCGCGCAGTGTCATGGAGGCGTGCACGCAGCAGTAGTCGAACTCGATCCCCTGCCCGATGCGGTTGGGCCCCGAGCCGAGGATGATCACCCGGTCGCGCTCGGAGGAGCGGATCTCGTCCTCCTCTTCGTAGGTGGCGTAGTGGTAGGGCGTGAACGCCTCGAACTCCGCCGCGCAGGTATCGACCGTCTTGAAGGTGGCCCGCACGCCCAGGGCGAGTCGCTCGGCCCGAACCTCGTCGGCACTGCCGCCCCGCAGGTAGGCCAGCTGGGCATCGGAGAACCCGAGCCGCTTGGCCCGGCGAAAGTCGGACGCCTCCAGCTCCGGTCGACCCGTCAGGCGGAGCCGCTCGGCCGAGATGCGCGCCAGCTGCCCCAGGAACCACGGGTCGATGCCGGTGCGCGCCGCCAGCTCGTCCACGGTGGCCCCGCGACGCAACGTCGCCTCGAGCTCGAAGACCCGGTCGGGCGTGGCCACGCCGACCCGCTCGAGCAGTTCCTCGTCGGACAACGCGTCGAGGGCGACCTCGGCGGGGTCCGCGTTGAGCCCGGTCCTCCCCTGCTCGAGGGAGCGCAACGCCTTCTGGAGGGACTCGCAGAACGTCCGCCCGATGGCCATCACCTCGCCGACCGACTGCATGCGCGTCCCCAGACGGGCATCGGCCCCCGGCAGCTTCTCGAAGGCCCAGCGCGGCACCTTGGTGACCACGTAGTCGATGGTGGGCTCGAACGACGCCGGCGTCGCCCGGGTGATGTCGTTGGGGATCTCGTTCAGCAGGTAGCCCACGGCCAGACGCGCCGCGATCTTGGCGATGGGAAAGCCGGTCGCCTTGGACGCCAGTGCGGACGAGCGCGAGACGCGGGGGTTCATTTCGATGATGACGCGTCGCCCCGTGGCCGGGTCGACGGCGAACTGCACGTTGGAGCCACCCGTCTCGACGCCGACCCGCCGCAGACAGGCGAAGGCGTCGTCCCGCATGGCCTGGTACTCGACGTCGGTCAACGTCTGCGCCGGCGCCACCGTGATGGAGTCGCCGGTGTGCACGCCCATGGGGTCGAAGTTCTCGATGGAGCAGACGACGACGCAGTTGTCAGCCCCGTCGCGCATGACCTCGAGCTCGAACTCCTTCCACCCGGCGATGGACTGCTCCACCAGGATCTGCCCGACGGGGCTGGCCGCCAGACCCTCGGCGGCCAGGCGCGAGAACGCCGCCGCGTCCGGGGCGATGCCGGTGCCCTTGCCGCCGAGGATGAAGCTCGGCCGCACCATGATCGGGTACCCGATCTCCTCCGCGATCTCCTCCGCCTCGCGCAGCGAGTGCGCGAAGCCCGAACGCGGCACTTCGAGCCCGATGCTCTCCATGGCCACCTTGAACTGGTCGCGGTCCTCGGCGGTGGCGATGGCCTCGGGCAGGGCCCCGATCACCTCGACGCCGTAGCGCTCCAGCACGCCCAGCTCGACCAGGCGCATGGTCAAGTTGAGGGCCGTCTGCCCACCCAGGGTGGGCAGCAGCGCGTCGGGCCGCTCCTTCTCGATGATGGCCGCCAGCACCTCGGGCTCGAGCGGCTCGACGTAGGTGCGGTCCGCCGTCCCGGGGTCCGTCATGATGGTGGCCGGGTTGGAGTTGGCCAGGACGACCCGGTAGCCCTCCTCGGTCAGGACGCGGCAGGCCTGGGTGCCCGAATAGTCGAACTCACAGGCCTGGCCGATCACAATCGGCCCCGACCCGATGACGAGGATCGACCGCAAGTCGTCGCGGCGCGGCATCGGCTTTCCTCCGCCCGCTCAGCGCGCCCCGGCGCGCCCGGAACGGGTGGGATGGGCGAGCATCAGCTCGCGAAAGGCGGAGAAGAGGTAGCGCGCGTCGTGGGGCCCGGGCGCCGCCTCGGGGTGGTACTGCACGGAGAAGGCGGGCGCCGTCAGCGCACGGAACCCTTCGACCACGCCGTCGTTGAGGTTGACGTGCGTCGTCTCGGCGTCGGGGATGGAGCCGGCCGCCACCGCGTAGTTGTGGTTCTGGCTGGTGATCTCGACCACCCCGGACTCGAGCTGCTGCACCGGGTGGTTGGCGCCGTGGTGGCCGAAAGGCAGCTTGTACGTCGACCCGCCGAGCGCCGTGGCCAGAATCTGGTGGCCCAGGCAGATGCCGAAGATGGGTACCCGCCCCACCAGGTCGGCCACGGCCGCGGTCGGTCCGCCCAGCGCGGCCGGGTCGCCCGGCCCATTGGAGAGGAAGACGCCGTCGGGATCGAGCGCCAGCGTTTCGCCGGCCGTGGTGCCCGCCGGCACCACCGTCACCGTGCCCAGCGTCGTGAGGAGGTCGACCATGGTGGTCTTGACCCCGAAGTCGTAGGCCACGATGCGCAGCGCCGGGTTCCCGTCGCCCGAGGCCGGGTGGACGTGCGGTGCCGCGGTCGTCACGCCCGACACCAAGTCCAGGCCGTCGGTCCCTGTGGCGGCCGCCGCCGCGGCCCGCAGCTCGCGCTCGGGAGCGGTCCCGAAGGCGCAGGGCACCGCGCCGGCCGTCCGCACGTGCCGGGCCAGCCGGCGTGTGTCCACCCCGGTGAGCGCCGGCACGCCGTGGCGGCGCAGGAAGGGCTCGAGCGCTTCGGTGGCGCGCCAGTTCGACGGGGTGTCGGCCAGGTCGCACACCACCACGCCGCGGCAGTGCGGCACGGCCGCCTCGTCGTCGGCTGCGTTGGTGCCGTAGTTCCCGATGTGCGTGCTCGTGAAGGAGATCACCTGTCCGGCGTACGACGGGTCGGTGATCACCTCCTGGTAGCCGCTCATGGCCGTGTTGAAGACCAGCTCACCGGTGGCCACCGGGACGCTCGCCCCGGCCGCCTCTGCGACGAACACGGCGCCGTCGGCCGTGACCAACAGGGCAGGAGCCCTGTCCCCGTTCCGCGGTGTCGGGTCGCTCACCGCTGCGCCGTGGCGTCGATCACGACCGGCTCGCCCCGCAGCACTGTGTGGCGCACCGCGCCCTGGAACGTGCGGCCGGCGTAGGGCGTGTTGCGGCTGCGGCTGGCCAGTCTCCCGGCCTCGACCACCGTCGTGGCGGCGGGATCGAACACGCACAGGTTGGCCGTCGCGCCCGCCTCGACCGGCCCGCCGTGGGCGCTGTGGCCGGCCGGGCGCGCGTCGGTGGCGGTGAGACGGGCGATGGCGGCGGGCTGCGCACTCATGAGGGCGAACACCCGCGCCGCCCCCAGCTGCGGGGACAGCACCTCCCACGCGACGAGCAGCGCCGTCTGCAGCCCGAGCATCCCCGGCGGGGCCTGGTCGAAGGGGAGATCTTTCGCCTCAGGTGCGTGCGGTGCGTGGTCGGTGGCGACGGCGTCGATGGTGCCGTCGCACAAGCCGGCCACCACCGCGGCCACGTCCTCGTCGGTGCGCAGCGGCGGGTTGACCTTGAAGACCGGGTCGTATCCGGCGCACAGGGCGTGGGTGAGGAGCATGTGGTGCGGGGCCGCCTCCGCGGTCACCGCCAACCCCTCCGCCTTGGCCCGTCGCACCAGGTCGACCGAGCCCGCCGTCGAAAGGTGCAGGAAGTGCACCGGCGCGCCGGTCAGCCGGGCCAGCGCGATGTCGCGCGCCACCATGGCCTCCTCGGCGGCCGCCGGCATGCCGGGGATGCCGAGCCGGCCCGACCAGGACCCCTCGTGCATGGCGCCGCCGCCGGCCAGAGCCGCGTCCTCGCAGTGCTGGGCCAGGGTCACGCCGAGCCCCTTGGCGTAGTCGAGCGCCCGGCGCATCAGCGCGCCGTCCTGCACGCCGGCGCCGTCGTCGGTGAAGAGGGTCACGCCCAGATCGGCCAGCTCGCCCATGGGCGCCAGCGCGACGCCGGCCCGGCCCACCGTGATGGCGCCGGCCACCGCCACCTCGGCCAGGCAACCCTGGCCCAAGACGAGCACCTCACGGGCCACGCCGGCCGAGTCGATCGGTGGCTCCGTGTTGGGCATGGCCACCAGCGCCGTGTAGCCCCCGAGGGCGGCGGCGCGGGCGCCCGACTCGACCGTCTCCGCCTCCTCCCGGCCAGGTTGGCGCAGGTGGGTGTGCAGGTCGACCAGCCCCGGTCCGACCAGGCAACCCGACGCGTCGAGGACGGTGGCGCCCGACGGCGGGTCGACGGACTCGGCCAGCGCCAGGACCCGGTCGCCGGCCACGGCGACGTCGAGTCGCGCCGTCCCCTCGGGCCCGACGACCGTGCCGCCCCGTATCACCAGCGTGGCCTCAGGCAACGGCGGGCACCTCCCCCACACCCGGCAGCTCCCCGCCCAGGAGCAGGAAGAGGATGGCCATGCGGACCGCCACCCCGTTGCTCACCTGCTGCGTCACCACGGTGCGGGGCATGTCCGCCACGTCGGAGGCGATCTCGACGCCGCGCAGCATCGGCCCGGGGTGGGTCACGATCGCGTGGTCGGCCAGCCGCTCCACCCGGCGAGCCGTGAGGCCCCAGCGGGCGGTGTACTCACGCAGGCTGGGCACGTACGAGCCGCTCCCGCGCTCGGCCTGCAGGCGAAGCAGGGAGACGACGTCGGCGTCGCCGAGGGCGGCGTCGAAGTCGCCGGCCACCTCGACCGGCCAGCCCTCCAGCGAGGGCGGCAGCAGGCTGCCAGGCGCGGCCAGGGTGACCTGCGCGCCCAGCGCGGTGTAGGCCAGGACCTCGGAGCGCGCCACCCGGCTGTGGCGCACGTCCCCCACGATCAGCACACGCAGGCCGTCGAAGCAGTCGATGCCTAGCTCCTGGGGCGCCACGCCCTTGCGCTCGGCCAGGACCTGTCGCACCGTGAAGCAGTCGAGCAGCGCCTGGGTGGGGTGCTCGTGCCAGCCGTCGCCGGCATTGATGACCCGGGCCCGTTCGACCCAGCGCGCCACCTGGTGCGGCGCGCCCGAGGAGGAGTGGCGGATGATGACGGCGTCGATGCCCATAGCCTCGACCGTTTCCACCGTGTCGCGCAGGCTCTCGCCCTTCTTGACCGACGAGCTGGCGACGGCGAGCGAGAGGACGTCGGCCGACAGTCGCTTGGCGGCCGTCTCGAACGAGAGCCGGGTGCGCGTGGACTCTTCGAAGAAGAGGGTGGCAACGACCTTGCCGCGCAGCGTGGGCACCTTGGGCACCGATCGCCGCTCCACCTCGGCGAACGCCTCGGCGACGCGCAGGACCTCGGCGATCCCGTCGGTCCCCAGGTCGGCCACCGACAGCAGGTGCTGGCTCGTGGCCCCGGTCACTTGTCCTCCAAGGTGCCGATCCACACCCCGTCCTCGCCCACATCGACCATCTCCTCGCGGCGCGTCGGCAGGTTCTTGCCGACGTAGTCGGGGCGAATCGGGAGCTCGCGATGGCCGCGGTCGACCATGACGGCCAGTTGGATCGCCCGCGCCCGCCCGAAATCACTCAGCGCGTTGAGGGCGGCCCGGATGGTTCGCCCGGTGAAGAGCACGTCGTCGACCAGCACCACCACGCGCCCGGCCAGGTCGACCGGGATGTCGGTGACGGCCTCGGGCAGGACCGGCCGCAGCCCGATGTCGTCGCGGTAGAAGGCCACGTCCAGGCTGCCCGTGGCGATTTTGGCATCCTCGATCTGGTTGAGGATCTCGGACATCTTGGTGGCCAGGGGGACGCCGCCGGTCTGCAGGCCGACCAGCACGACGTCCTGCACACCGCCGTTGCGCTCCACGATCTCGTGCGACATGCGCGTCAGGGCGCGCTGGACATCGGCAGAAGTCAGGACTTGGGAGTGGGCCACGAACACACCCCCGAGGGGTCGCGTGTGACTGCGCTCGCGTTCGGCCACTACTCCTCCTGCCGTGTGAGCCTCACGGGACTCACTTCACGGTCAGACGAACACTCTAGCGCGGGCCGATGTCGGCGGCGATGGTGGCGAGGATGCCGTTGACGAACGCCCCGGACTCGTCGGTGGAGTACTCCTTCACCAGCTCCACCGCCTCGTCGATCACCACGGCGGTCGGCGGTCCCTCAGGGTCGAGGAGCTCGGCCACGGCCAGACGCATGGCCAGCCGGTCGATGACGGCCATGCGGTCGAGGGGCCAACCCACGGCAGCGGTGGCGATGCGCCGGTCTGCCTCCGCCCGGGTGGCCACCGCACCCTCGAGCAGCGTGCGGACGTAGGGGTCGGGCGGCACCGCCAGGCCTTCGGCCACCTCGACGGGATCCTCGCCCTTGAGCTCGGCCTCGTAGAGGAGGGACAGGGCCCGCTCGCGCTGCTGATGGCGGGGGGCGCTCTCGGTCATGTCTGGTCGCGTCCGGCGCTGCGGGTCCTGGGCTCGGCCGGCGGCCGGCGTCCCCGCCGCCGTGCCGCTAGGCCCGGGTCAGGTACTCGCCGCTGCGGGTGTCGACCTTGAGGACGTCGCCCGTGTTGACGAACAGGGGCACCTGCACCACCAGGCCGGTCTGCAGCGTGGCCGCCTTGCGGGCGCCCGAGACGCGGTCGCCCTGCATCCCCGGCTCGGTCTCGGTCACGGATAGCTCGACGGCCGCCGGCAGGTCGACGCCGACGATCTCGCCGTTGTACATCTGCAGGTTGGCCGCGTCGCCCTCCTTGAGGTAGTTCGGCGCGTCGCCCAGCGCGTCGGGCGGGGCCTGCATCTGCTCGTAGCTCGTCGTGTCCATGAACACGTAGTCCGAGCCGTCGCGGTAGAGGAACTGCATGTCGCGCTTGTCGATGATGGCCTGCTCGAGCTTCTCGTCGGCGCGGTAGGTGCGCTCGATCACGGCCCCGCTGCGGACGTTCTTGAGCTTGGTGCGGACGAAGGCACCGCCCTTGCCCGGCTTGACGTGCTGGAACTCGACGACACTGAACAGGCCCTCGGGAAGATCCAGGCTCATGCCGTTCTTCAGGTCATTGGTCGAGACTGCCATGGATGTCCTTCGTGAAGCGGGTCAGGGGGCGGGCGCCGTCCTCGGTCACGACCAGGGTGTCCTCCACGCGGACGCCGCCGTGCCCGGGGACATAGACACCGGGCTCGACGGTGACGACGAAGCCGGGGGCGAGGATAGCAGTGCCCAGCTGGGACACGGTCGGGGCCTCGTGGATGTCGAGGCCGACCCCGTGGCCCGTCCCGTGCTCGAAGCGGTCGGCCCAGCCGGCGTCGGTGATGATCTGGCGGCACACGTCGTCCACCTCCTTGGCGCTGATGCCGGGACGGACCGCCCGGGCGCCGGCGGCCTGGGACGTGCGCACGACCTCGAAGATGCGGGCCAGCTCGCCTTCGGGGTCCTCACCCACGCAGAACGTCCGCGTCATGTCCGAGCGGTAGCCCTCGAAGGTGGCGCCGAAGTCGACGACGACGGGGTCGCCGGCATTGATGGACCGTCCGCCGGGGTGGTGGTGCGGCTTGGCCGAGTTCTCCCCCGCCGCGACGATCGTCTCGAAGGCGGTGCTCTCGGCACCGCCGCGGCGCATGGCCGTATCGAGCTCGAGCGCGAAGTGCTCCTCGGTGACACCCTGGCTCATGAGCGGGAGCACCTCGAACAGCGCGGCATCCGCGATGGCGG
>Ga0209420_1001137_pt1 | contig 12845 bp, 18 predicted proteins | sample BlaSpr_A8_OM1_O1_FD_187972 | JGI IMG/M metagenome (GOLD analysis project Ga0209420, IMG submission 187972) | Forest soil microbial communities from Thunder Bay, Ontario, Canada - Black Spruce, Ontario site 2_A8_OM1_O1 (SPAdes) (version 2) | ecosystem: Environmental > Terrestrial > Soil > Boreal... | reverse complement strand
ATTTCGCCCGCGCCTCGATGAATTACGGCCTGGGCCGCAAATATCCGGTCTATCTCTCCACCAAGAACACCATCCTCAAGGCCTATGACGGCCGCTTCAAGGATCTGTTCCAGGAAATCTTCGAAAAAGAGTTCAAGACGCCGATAGCGAAAGCTTTCGATGCGCGTATAGCGCAGCGCATTGGGATGCAGGACTTTCGGGTCGAGGACATGTATTACCTTCATGCACCCGCCGATGCCTCGCCAGACTTCGACAAGTCGATCCACCCGGCCCATCACTTCCGAATGACCGCCCGTGATCTCGCACGATTTGGCTACTTGTTCCTGCGTAACGGCGAGTGGCAGGGGGAGTCCGTCGTGCCCAAGGCATAGGTGAGCGACAGTACGCAGCCGCACTCGCAGACCAAAGCCGGCGAGGGATACGGATATCTATGGTGGGTTGATGGATTCGACCTGCCGGTGGGCTCATTCAGCGCGCAGGGTGCGCTGGCGAAATACGTGGTTGTATTGCCCGACCGAGACCTCGTAGTCGTCTATTTGAATCACACGGAGTTCCCGGATGACGCGTCTGGACTCACTGCCGATGCTGTGAAGAAGCTACCGAGCATCTCCCACGATCAAATGGGCCAGTTACTCAAGATGCTGCTCGACGCTCAAACCAGAACGCCGATGTGATTCGCAGTAGCGGTCGTTCGCGACAGTCCCGAGTGGGTTGTCAAAACCGGAAGCTGAGGCCAACCCGACAGCAGACGGACAATTGCAGCAGTTCAGCCAATCGAACTGGTTTGCCGGAAGCTGCCGTTCCAGCCTGTGACACCCGGTCATGGTTGCCGGGGGCTGCCCCATCCGTAATGAGGGGCGAATAGCGACCAGGGAGCGTATCGAATAGCGGAAGGTGAAGGTTCTAGCATTGCACCTCAATGTCTGCCGCTGACGCAGAAACCGCTTTGACAGCGCGCCAAGAGTTCGACATCGCCACTCTTAATCAATGTGACTGCGAGTTACCAGCTATCCGGCGAAAAGCGAGCGCGTGGACGCGAGGATCGCTCATCTCGAAGCCAGACACCCTACCTTTGGAATCTCGGCTGAAGTGCAGCACCCCGGTGACGCTAGCATCGGAAAATTCGAAGGTGTCGGCAAAGATGGGATGTAGAATTAGCTCTTCGCCACGACGATCCTCTGGTGCAATTGCCAAACGATCGTCCTTCACCGTCACGTGATATGCCGCCATCGCCTCGTCACTCTTGTAGTTGCCGGCTAATCGCAACAGCTCGCTGGAGATTGGTTGCCAGGGTTGCGTTCGCCGGTACTCAAGTACGTCACCATCGGCGGTTTCACGCGTCAAGAGATTGTTGCCGCTAAAGCGAAACGTCGTAGTGCCAGCACGCAGCTCATCGGGTGATTCTGCGACCAGTACCGGTCCACCAAATACCCGCAACGCATCGTCGTGCACTTCCAGTCGTAACGGCAAGCCCATCCGCAGATCGACATACAGTCCGGCTCGTCGTGCCGCCTGCTCGGCCGTGAGCGTCACGATGGGGCGCGGCGCAGGCGCTTGCGCTGGTAAGAACAGGTCAGCCACTTTGTGTGCCAGCGTTACAGGATTTATGTTGCTCGCATTGCACAGCACGGCAATCGATAGACGCTGCTCCGGGTAACGACCGAGCCACGCCCGATATCCCGCCGTGGCACCAGGGTGAGCGATTTCGCGGACACCATGATAGGATTCCGTAAATAATCCCCGCGAATAAGCAATCAAATGGCCTGTGTCGAGGGTCGCTTGGCGCTGTAGCTCCGTCGTGACGAAGTTGCCGAGTTCGCCAACCGTGAGCGCATGGTTCCATCGGAGCAAATCCGCAACCGTAGTCAGTAAGCCGCCGTTCCCATAGGCGTCTTCGAATGGCATCTGCTGCCGGTAGCCGTCTTTCCCTGCTTCATAGGCGACGGCGCGATCCTGGACGACGCGGCGAAAGTCATCACGCCATTGCGTGTGGGTCATTCCCAGGGGCTTGAAAAGGCGTTCTTGGCTGAACTGGGCCAGCGTTTTCTTGCTAACTCGCTCGACAATGATCGCCAGTAGATTGAATCCAGTATTGGTATAGGAATACGCCGTGCCGGGTGGGTAGTTCAGACTCTTCTGGCGCGCGGCAATATCGAGTACATCAGTGAGCGTATAGACGCGACTCGTGCGCGGCCAGCCCGCGAGCGCCTCAACTTCGCCCCAATCGCGTAGGCCGCTGGTATGACTAAGCAATTCGTCGATAGTGATCCGCGTGCCATAGTTCGGCAGTTCGGGAATGTATGTGCGCACGTCGTCGGCGAGCGCCAGCTTGCCGTCTTCAGCGAGCATCAGGATTGAGGCGGCGGTGAACTGCTTCGAAACCGATCCAGCCTCAAACACGGTGGATGGGTTAATTGCCACGTCGTGCTCCAGATCGGCGGAGCCGTAACCACGCACAAGCGGCTGCGACCCTTCCTGTTGGATGCCCACTACGCATCCCGGCTCATTGGGCTTGTTCCAATTCTGGAAGATTGCGTCCACGGAGCGCCCGATATCGAGAACATCGGCTGATTGGGCCCGACATGGAATCGATAGCGCCATGATCGCCGCGCGAAGAACGTCCGCGCGCAATTTCTTGTCGAATCGCCGCATGACCTATCTCAGGAGCTTCGTCCAATGTAGCCAGTAAAGGATTGCCTGCAATTCAATTCTGCCAACTTTGAGATTGCCGAGCCAGCGACATACTCCATTTTGGATGTTGGCGGCCATAGGCAAACGCCGGACACGCAGGGCCAGTGTCTGCTTCAAGGGCTCACGTGCCAGCCACCACCAAGTACCTTGAATACCGCCTCCCATGCGTGCATGGTGCACGGGATCAGGAGACTCAAATGAACGAACCGAAAACCCAAGCGGCCTTGCGACCGGCCGGCTGGCGCTGCCTGACGCCGCGCATTGTCACGCGAGAGCCGCAAGGGCTGGTCCAATTTATAAAACAGGTCTTCGGAGCTGAAGGCGAGCTCCAGACTGCACGTCCGACGGTACTCAGTCTCGGTGACTGCATGCTCATGATCAGTGACGCGCCGATCCGCGACTCCGTCCCCGCCTTCCTGTATCTCTACGTGCCGAACGTGGATGACACTTATCAGCGCGCCGTGAAGTCGGGCGCTGAGTCTCTCGAGGCGCCCGCGAATCTGCCCTACGGCGATCGCCGCGCTATGGTTAAGGATCGCTGGGGCAACCTCTGGCAGATCGCGACCTACCTGGGCGAATGCTAGTCGCCGGCCAGAGTGATAGCGGCGGAGCGAACGGCGCGCGCATTCGCCTGGCGCCGCAGAAGAAGAATTGGGAAGTCAACCAGTCGGGCGAACTGGCCAAGGTCCTGCAGAAGCTGGAAGCGATCGAGAGCGTTTCTGCGCTCAGCTTCGCGCGCGCGGGCCGTTTCAATTCACCCTCCTGCAAAACTGTACAGCGGCGATTCTTGCAGTTTTCGCAGCAGATCGTAAGTGACTGTTTTTATTGGCCCGAGCGCCGAGATTTGAGCTCGGGACCCCTTGCAGCCATATCCAGGGTGACATATAGACATACCAGTCGTATGCCGTGACGCATGAGAACTACCGTACGCTTGGATGAGGCTCTGCTTGAGCGCGCCCGTGCAGAAGCGGCCAAGCGCAAGACCACCCTCACCTCTCTCATTGAACAGGGGCTTGAGCTCGTGAGGCGGCCGCTGAAACGGCCTGAGCATCGACCGGTGGCGCTCCCCGAGTGCAGTGCCGGAGGTGGCACATTGCCGGGGGTCGATCTTAACGACAGTGCCTCCCTGCTCGATCGCATGGACGGCCGCGAGTGATCCTTCCGGACGTCAACGTCCTGATTTACGCGTTTCGCACAGATGCTGAAGACATCAGCGCTACAGAGAATGGTTGGAGTCGGTCATAAACGGACCGGCGGCCTACGGGATTGCTCCCCAGGTACTCGCCAGTGTCGTGACAATTACCACTCACCCGCGCATCTATCGCCGCCCCTCCTCCCGGACAGACGTGTTCGATTTCTGCCGGCTGCGGCTGGAACAGCCGAATGCCACCGTTACCGTGCCCCGCGAGCGGCATTGGGCGATCTTCGAGGACCAGTGTGTCAAGGCGAAAGCGACGGGAAATCTTGCGCAGGACGCTTGCTTCGCCGCTCTGGCGATCGAGTCTGGCTGTGAATGGATCATAACCGACAGAGACTACGCCCGCTTTCCTGGCCTCGGCTGGCGCGAGCCATCGTAACCAGCGTCTCCAAGACGGACCTGTTTGCTTGATCCCCCCGGTCATCCGTCACTGTCTGCTTGGCCGGAGGCATATATTCTTTCTCTGGTAGCGTCCGGGCGAGGAATAGTGGATGACTATGTTGGGCGACACCCTTACCCCTATGAAGTTTAATGTAAGGGCTGATTTGTTCAGCCAGCTGGCCACAATGGAAGACGCGGGCCTTCCATTCGATAACGCGCTCCGTTTGGTCCACCTACCACCGCGTGAACTGCGGCGTCTGGCTGGGACGCGCAAGTGGATCAGGCTGGGCATTGCCGATGCTGGACTGAGAGGTGGCCTGTTCACGTCCGTTGAGGCATCCCTATTGCGGGCAGCGGCGGCGTCCGGTAGCGCGTCGCGGGCGTATCACCTTCTTTCAGATTATTACGCGCGACGGGCGATACGCACGAAGGTGATGAAGTCTCGCATGATGCTACCGGTGGTCATGTTAGTGATCGCGGTATTCATAAGACCCTTGCCGAATCTTGTCGCCGGTACTTTGACCTGGGGAGGCTACCTGCTGAAGTACCTACTCCCCTTGATCGCCGTGGGAGGCTCTGCATGGCTGCTAGGCGACTTTTCGCAGCGCTGGCAGTCAGCGCGAGCGCTACGAAACGCGCTTGGTCGAGTCCTTTCGTCCGTGCCGTTGTTTGGTCCGATTCAGGTGCGACGTAATATTCGGGACTTCTTCGATAGTCTGGCGCTGCTACTGGACGCCGGAATGCCGATACTGGACGCTCTGCCCATAGCTTTGAGCACTGTTCGAGACCAAGCACTAAGACAGCAACTTTCGCGGATAAAGCCCCGGATCCAAGCAGGGGGGTCCTTCACGCAGGCGGTGTCCGAGTTGTCTTTCCCAGGTCATACGCACGCCTGCGCGCTGATTGCGCCAGGCGAAGCAAGCGGCACCTTACCGCAAATGTTGTTTCGCTACTCCGAAGCCGAAACAGCGGCGATCAATCGATTCGACGATCTTGTTGCGGAATGGGTACCACGCATTGCCTATACGTCGACTGCTTTGTTGATCGGTTACGGGATGATCCGTAGCGGCGCATTCTCGCCATTGCTTCCGCAGGATCTGCATTAGCGAGACTTCTGGACAATGCGAAACCCTCGTCTCACAGCTAGCATCAAGAAACCCAGGGCGCTCGCGCCAAGCTGCTTTGGTAATCGCTAGCGCTTAGTAGAAGCCGAGCGCACGACCTCCAGAATTGCCGCCGTGACCTATGCCGCCTCTGCGGCTTCGATCGCTATCACCGCGTGAGCATGCTGCGGACGACCGGCGCGAGGTACGAACCGCCGTTCTATGCAGCCGCGGCGGCGTGATGTTCCTGCGCGGCGCAGTTCGACGCCCACAGCACCGCCGCACCGAACCTAGAGGCGTCACCGGCGGTGGTTACGCCGATGAGGCCGAGGCGGTGACAACTGCGGCGCGATACGCGACGAGGTAGCCGATTTTCAGGGCCGGGAGTAACGTGCGCCCCCATGCAGCCACCAAAACTGAGCACACTGCTGACGTCACTCGCGTTCTTGCTCATGCTCACCAGCCGGAGCTGGTCCGGGTGGTTGAACTACCTACGAGGCGCCCGCCGTACCTTGAGTCAGATAGATCAAGACATCAGAAGCGGTAAAGAGCCGCCCATGAGTGTGTACGCGCGGATTGCTGTGTGCGTGTCCATCGCGCTGTTCATCGCAGGAGTGTATGTAAGCTGTTCGGGGCGTTGAGACGGTCCCCGCGGTTGCACAACCCCGGCTGCGGGCACCCGTAATTGAATACGATCGCTGGCGCTGACGCCGTCTGAAATACACTGCAGCCCGCGTCGGAAACTCCGCACGCCGCTCGTCGTGCAGGTGCTCCGGCTAGTCGTTCGCTCAATCTCGGCAAGGTCCAGGCCGTTTGCGCTGCCGACTCTGTTTGCATCGTTAATCCTTGCTTTCATCCTCGCCAATCGTGTACGTCCGGATAAGGGTTACTTTTGGAGTACTCTGATCGCTTCTTTTCTGCTTGGCGCCATTGCGTTTGGATTGCATGCCCATGCGATTCAGTGGCTCGTTAGCCGTCATTCCAAGCGTGCTGCGTCCTAGCCAAGCACTCCAGGCTCTAGTTTGGAATCACTCGCCTAGGCAATGCCAAACCCAACCTCAGTCAGCAGGCCGCTAACCAGCTGGCGCAAGCCGCTCAGATACAAGCTATCGCCAATGCTCGGCTAGCTAAAGCACACGGCGATCAACCCCCACACTTTCCAATCGGTTACCACTTCTTGCCAGTTTCGTTGCAACATTTCGCTCATCTGCTGCCGGCTCGGCGCGGCACCAACTGCCGTTTCGAATTGCGGGAATCCAGAACTCGGATCTCCGCGATCCGACAACTCTGTCCGATTGAGATCGCCGCCAATCATCCGGGCGGCCTTCCGCCAGCGACGATTATGGGGTCGCCGAGCGCTCGGTGATATTCCTCCTCGCTGATCGCATCCACCGCGCGCAGCTTCCCCAACAGCTCGTCGATCAGCGAGCGCAGCCCAGGCCCCGGCGTGCCATGCGCGAATGAACTTTGGTACTTGATCGGCCCAGGGATAATCGCGACCAGGAAGGCCATCTCGGCCGGCGTCAGCGCCCGGGGTTCGCGACCGAAATAGGTGTGGGCTGCGGGCCGCAGGCCACGCAGGTCCGGTCCCCATTCGATGATGTTCAGGTAGATCTCGAGGATGCGATCCTTGCCGAGCGCCGACTCGAGCAGAAACGTGATCACCAATTCCTCTAGTTTGCGTCCCAGCTGCTTGTCGCGCGAAAGGAAGAGGTTCTTGGCCAGCTGCTGGGTGATTGTTGACGCGCCGCGCGCGGCGCCGCCACGCGACCAGTTGGTGAGCAGCGCCGTGGGTAATTCGCGCAGGTCGATGCCGCGATGACCGTAGAAGCCTGCGTCTTCGGCAAGCAGCAAAGTGCGCACGAACAACGGCGGAACGTCGCGCAGTGCAATGAAGTCGGCGGACGCGGGCGAGACGTCGATGGGGCGGTGCGGGCCGGCGCCTTCATCGGAACTGAAGATGAAATCGCCGCGCAGGCGCGCGATCGCCGGCGGCATCTGGCGCGGCGGCGTGAAGCCGATCTTCTGGCCCACCGAGAGCGAGGCAGGGTCCGACAGCCGTCCGCGTACCCACACGTCGATCATGGCCGAGCCCAGGTCATGGCCGCCGCCTGGCGCCATTCCCAGGCTTTCGGGCACCAGGAGTCCCGATGTGCTCAGCAGTTGCGCGAAGTCTAGTCGCTGCACGCCGAGTGCTAGATCGATAATCGGATCGGTGTCGAGATTGCGCAGCGCAATCGAGCCCGATAGGTCCGCACCGGCCACCATCGCGTGGATCGCGGGGATCTCGATCGTGCCCCCGTCCCGCCGCCGGGCGCCATCGAATCGTAGGGTCACGTCCGTCGGATCGCCGAGCTGCGGTTCATCGATGGCGTTATCCACCAGCGCACCCAGGCGCGCTCCGCGCGCGCGCATGTCCACGTGGAAACGGAGCGCATCGTTGTTGGCCTGAAGATCCACGCGGCCGTCCGCGATACCACCGTCGAACAGCTGGTGGCCGTCGCGCCGTACGTCGAGCAGACGGCTGACGTCGAGTCCACGTGCCTCGACGCTCCACGCGCTGCCCACCGGAGCCGCCAGCTTGCGGATCGACAGGCCGGCCTGTGGTTCCACCAGCATGAGCCGGAGGTCCCCACCGTGAATGCCCGCGATGTCCCAGGCAGTGGCCGGGGAGCTGACCGCGACCCCTGCTGGGCCCGCGAGAGCGGCGGCGCGAACTGCGAGTCGCAGGCTGCCGGGCCACGTGGCCGCAATTACGTCGGCATGCAGTCGCACTCCATGACCGAGGTCGAGATCGAATCCTTCCAGACGCACTAACGGCCCTACGCCGACCTGTACCCGCCCGATTCGGGCAACCATCCCATGGCGCACGGCCGCGGACTCGATTCGCGCACGCACCGCGTGCTCGAGCACGGGTCTCAGCAACAGCGCTGCCAGGCTTGCAAACAGCATCGCGGCAATCGCTCCGAGCCACCACCGTCGCCCGCGGGTTCGAAACGTAATCATGGACGCAAGGATGCCACAGCCGGATCGCGCACTGGCTGGTGGGCGTCGGGTCGCAGACGGCCTCGATCAGGTCCGCTTCAATCGGCACTCGCGGACCCTCGGAGCAAGGCAGTTTCCACTGCTGCGTGAGTCGCCAAATTTAAAATGGAGGTCGGGGACGGAATCGAAGACCGGAGGATTGACTCGAAAATGTCTGATTCGACGCAATTCGGGCAAATTCGGTTACCCTAAAAGTTGCCCGTTTGCTTTAACTCGGTGGAAATTCGATTCCTGACACGCCGGCATCGACAGTCATCAACGATACGTGCCGACTTTGCTCCGGCGCGCGACCCGCCTGCTAGACCCCATTTAGCCTGAGCAGTTGATCCAGCACCGGCACGCGTTGTCGCGCTCCATCGAGAATGGTGCGCTCAAAATGAAGGCCATAGATGTATTCATGGTGCGCCTCGCCGTCGAATGCGCGCTCGAATAGATGCATTCGGCCATTCGGCGGTGACGTTCGGTGCTCTGAAGGGTTTAGAAACCTTCGGGTGCACGACTTGAAGCATACGATTGGCCATCGGCTGCGCGCTTCAGGCGTAGGGTTCGAGGATCGAAAGGTTCTGCTCGGCCACAAGAGTGATCACGTCACGACGCACTACTCGGCACCCGAAATCGGGGCGCTGATCGCCGCTGAGTGGCGGTGTGCGAGCTGGGGTAGCGTCTTAAATCCATTTGTCTAAGTTCAACGCCTTCACCTACGACTAGGCGGCTGATGACTTTGACCGCGAGGGCTATTGCGGGATCAGGCGCGGAACTCATTTCGGTCGCTCTGCCATCATCTGGAGCACCAGCCCCTTAGCGCCGTCCGTCACCTGCGCGACCGCTTGGTCGGCGCGGGCTGCTTTGCTACCGTCCGTGGCGGCCTTGGCTCTTGCCGCTGCTAAAACCTTTGCACCTGTACCACAACCCCACCATGCCCATCGCGCACAACAGCAGCATCGGCGGTTCTGGCACTGCGGGAGCATTGATGAAGGATGCACCGCCATTGCCTTCGCTTAGTAAAGGCGGATCCAATATCACGCTGCCGCCGAAGACCATCTCGCTTGGGCAGCCCGCAAGGCTCACCGTGCCGCCGACTGACAGGACGCCTTGTACATCCGATATGCTCGTAACCGTCCACGTCTCTGGTAGCCCGGACGCGCAGGTGGCCGTGGGAAGATAATCGGTGTTGAAGTTGAATGCGGTGTTCCTCGCGGGGTTGTACTGAAACGACACGTCGAACAGCCCGATGTCGGGGTCACCAAACAGGATGACGTTGTCCTGCGCGCTGGCGGCGCTGGCGGCGAGGACGGCGATTGCGAGCGCGATCGTGCGAGTATTCGCGTTAACCATGATTGCCTCCCTCCAGGCGTTTTTGGCCAGCCGCTCGATCTGGTGACAGTCAGGTCGGGCGGCGCTTGGTGTACGGATCTGCAGCGGGTCTGCTGGTAACAAGAATTGTGGCAGGTGATCCAAAAAAAGGGCATCAGCAGATTAAATTAGCTCTGCGGTGAGATTTTCGGCCGCGTCGCGACAGATAACCCAACGGGCATCGGTATCCTCACGGTGCGCACCTGAACTCAATTTGGGCCTCGCCGCACCCGCCGTGGAGCGCGCACTCCTGTGCGTTGTCCGACACCAGTTGCATGGTGCGCGTGCCGCAGAAGCTAGCCGCTTCCCGAAGCGCTTGTGCCTTCGCACCCGACTGGCCGCTAAACGGTACGCGCGCCGAGATCATGTAGGTACCGTTAACAGTCTGCACGGGCTTTGTGGTCACGCAGCCGGTGAGCGGTAGCGCCAGCACGAGCAGAATCATTCTCACGTTGCCCCCTTCTCGCGTCCGCCTTACGCCATACCGACGGATCTTACGCGTCCGCCTTCTTCCTCGCCGCCTCGAACCTCTCCGCCAGCGCCGCGGCGCACTGCGCTCGCTTCTGTACCGGTGCCCGCAATGCCGGGTCGCTGATGCTCTCCGCGTTGCTGCCTTCGTGAAACGCCAGCGCGCGCAGAGCACGCGCACACGTTTCGAGTTCGTAGTCGATTAGCCGCCGGGGCATGCCGCGAATTCTTCCGCGGCCGGCCGTTGGCGTCCATTCAGTACCGGCGGGCGCTCAGGGCTGGATAACGCACCGGACGCAACCCGCGCACTTGCGGCCCGTCACGCTTTTGGCGCGTCGCGGGCAGGCAGGGTGGGAGCCGGGGACGTTCTGCGACAGAATTGGGGTAATACAAGGCGACGATTGGGTCGCCTAAGCGTAGTTAGGCATCTGTAGGGGACTCTATGCAACGTCCAACGTCTGTTACGGTTGCTTCTTGGGTCATCATTGCTCTAGCACTGGAAGCCCTCGATGGCTCCCTATCATCGATGATCCGCAACACGCTGCTGAGTCAAATCGCAGATCCACGCGTCGGCGTGGCATTTACCGCTTTACTGGGGTCCTTTGCTGAGCTTGCCATCATTCTTTCTGCGGCCTTCATGCTCCGAGGCGCCAACTGGGCCAGGATTACATACGTTGTGCTCACCGGGGTCACCCTGCTCGGCATGATCGTCATCCTGACTCGAACGCAGGGGCTTGATGTCGTTGCCTTCTATACAGCGATCAAGGCTGCAGTCTTGCTCTACGTTCTTTTCAGACCTGAAGCAAATGCATATTTCTCCGGGGTTGCGAATATCGGAGTCTCCCCCGGTGTCACAGATGTACGGCAGACAGATGCCTAACAATCTCTACGGAGATCCCCGTCAATAGCTGAGTGCACATATTTGATCCGATATTTTGCGGCGGAGCTCTGCTCTGGCTGAAGCGCAAGCGTACAGGGCTAGGCTGAGGATAAGACTGCATCTCTCTACGCGGCCTTGTGGGACACAGCTGAGTGTTCGTCCGGGCCAAGATAATAGTCGCGTACGGTGTCCTCATTCGCGGGACGGCGACGGCACGCGGCCGATGATCAGTCGGCTGCGTTGGGAAGCGACGCCTGATTGTTAGCCAGGGTTTCACCGTACTCGGTCTGACCTCATGCTCGATCTTGCTGCGCGTCTCGGTGTGGCGGGATAGGGTGGCTAGGCGTGACGCTGCGGAGCGTACCGTCGCCAGGCATCCGGATCGTAGGATTCGCCGTGGGCCAGGATGGCCCAGAGGATCCGAGTGTGTTTGTTGGCGATGGCGACCAGGGTCTTGTGGTAACCGACCCGGCCGTGCAGTGCGACGATCCACTGTTCGAGTCTGGAGCGTCTGAGGGGTTCGCGTTTGAGCGCAACCTGCAGCGTGGAGCGCGCCCCTTGGGTCAACAGTCCGCGCAGGTAGCTGTCGCCGCGCTTGGTGATGACGCCGAGGCGTTGTTTACCGCCGGAGCTGTTCTGGCACGGTACCAGGCCAGTCCAGGCGGCCATCTGCCGTCCGTTCTTGAAATCCCGGGGATTGGCAACGGTCGCCAGTAGTGCACTCGCCGTCAGTTCTCCGACCCCGGTGAGTGCTTGGATGCGCCTGGCTTCCTCGTTCTGGCGCACGTGCGCATGAATCCGGGTATCGCAGTCGGCCATGCATTGATCGATACGCCGCAGATGTTCGAGGGCGTATGAGAGGATCGGGCGGAAGTGCTCCGGAAGCCGCTGATCTTGCGCCAGCTGGGGCAGCTGGCGGATCAACACCGATGCAGAGCGACCCAGCCACACGCCGAACTCAGCCAGTAGTCCGCGGGTACGGTTGAGCAGCGCCTTACGTTCCTCGCCGAAACCGGCTCGCGCCCGGTGCCAAGCCAGCATCGCTTGCTGATCCACTGACTTCACCGACACAAAGCGCATGTCCGGTTGTCGCACAGCGGCGAGAATCGCCTGGGCATCGTTGCGATCATTTTTTGTACTCTGGCTCTTGCGAAATGGCCCCACAAACTCTGCCGCCATGAGCTTTGGCGTATGGCCGTGCGCACTCAGGAACCGCGCCCAGTGATGCGCCGTGCTGCATGCTTCCATCCCGAACGTGCACGCTGACAGCTTCGCCGCCCACTCAGCAAAACCGGCAAAACTGAATTGCTTGAAGTACACGGTGCGCCCTTGAGCATCCCCAGCACACACCACGATCACTTCCTTTGCCAGGTCCGCGCCGACGGTAGTAATCTCGTTCATGAGTTCCCCTTCTCTGGTTCAGATTGATCCGCAAACTCAATCTTGGCACTTTGATGCCGTGCGGCTCGCGCCGCTTCAGGGACGGGGAACTCCCTTATATTCGTTGGAGGGGTCCGTGATGCTCGGTAGTGTCGCCGCGGGCGCGGGAAGACAGTTTGCACCCGCGGCTCTAATCGGGCGCTTCTGGGCGGCCTCTCAACTTTAGACGACTGATGTTAGACCGCTTCACGAGCATCCCTGACATTCTTCTCCTGGCGGCAGGGATCGCAATGTTGGCGCACGTCGTACTATCTCGTGCCGCGGTACGCAGTCTTGCTGACTACCC
>Ga0209420_1001136_pt1 | contig 12846 bp, 11 predicted proteins | sample BlaSpr_A8_OM1_O1_FD_187972 | JGI IMG/M metagenome (GOLD analysis project Ga0209420, IMG submission 187972) | Forest soil microbial communities from Thunder Bay, Ontario, Canada - Black Spruce, Ontario site 2_A8_OM1_O1 (SPAdes) (version 2) | ecosystem: Environmental > Terrestrial > Soil > Boreal... | reverse complement strand
CTCGCCGGCGCGCTCGAAGAGCATCTCCGAGCATTGATGCGGCAAAATGGTGTCCGCCGTTCCATGCACCAGCAATAGAGGTTTCGGCGTCAGCTCCCCGACCGTATGCGCCCCCGCGAGCTGACTCGAGATCGCGATCACAGTCGTTACAATCGCGCTGATACTCCCCGCGTTGATCGCGATCGCCCCGCCGAATGAATGCCCGATTATCGCCGCGCGCGAGTATCCGGTTCCTTTAAGAAATGCGAGCGCCGCCATCGCATCGAGCATACATTCGCCGAAATCGTTGGGCGCGCGATAGTCGATCCGCGCGATGCTGATGCCCTGTTTCGGCAGATCGAGTCCCAGCCTCGGATAAAGACCCCCTGGCCCGGTGACACCGCCAATCGCACCGCTGACGCATACCGCCGCTCGCCCTGGTTGCGGCGCGGCATGGAGGATCATCGGGATCGCCCCGCGAGTGGTTTGGATATTCAGCGAACGCGCCCCCTCGACTTCGGCGCCCGGCTCGATACCAACAATTCGCAGGCTGAGATCTTCGGACATCTTATTTCCGATAGATTGAAAGTAGCGGTTCCGGCTCCACTGCTTCGCCGAGCATCCGCATGCCGTAGCGAATCATCGCGATAAACTTTTCTGCCTGATCTAAAAGTTCGGGCTGTTCGATAGCGGACGCGCCGACGATCTGATCGGTGGTCGCGTGAAGATTCTGTTTGAGGATTTCGATCGCGCACTTGAGGCTCTCGCGATCGCGCGCATGGCTCTTCGCGATATCGCGGCGGCGGAGAATCTCGCGAATGTGGATCACTTCACCCATCGTCGAAGTTCTTATGCTTCACCCTAGCGCAGCGCGAAACCGCTTCACCACCGGAAATTGCTAGCGCAATTTTCTGCCCGCGTCGCGCTTCGCCTGCAACGTCAGGTGCCCGCCCTCGGCGGCCCATCGCGTATGCCGCGCCATCCCATTTACGATGTCGAGCTCGCGCGCGGTCAGGCCGCTGCGTCCGAAAATTCCGCGAATCGAGTACATGATGTGATCAGGATTTTCTTCGGGCACAAAACCGATCGCGAGCAGCGCGTCCTTGAGACGCTCGAGGGCCGCATCGACTTCGCTCGCGCTCGCGAGTTTGAGCGGGGTAACCTCGCGCGGCTCGCTCTCGAAGGCGAGGCGCAACTCATACGCACACAGCATCACAGCCTGCGCCAAGTTTATCGAAGTGTATTCAGCCGACGCGGGAATCGTGATCAGCTTTTGGCAGAACTTGAGCTCGTGATTGGTGAGCCCGGTATCTTTAGGCCCGAAGATTATCGCGACTCGATTCGATAGAGCGGCCTCCGCGAGATGTGCCGCGGATTCTCGCAGCACCACCACCGATTCGCGATACGGCCCGCTGCGACAGGTAGTACCGGCGGTCATTTGGCAGTCCTCGACCGCGTCGCCGAGCGTGGAAAAGATTTTCGCGTTGGCGAGCACGTCGTTGGCATGCACAGCCATCGAGTGTGCGTCATTCGATTTCGATGAAGCTTCCGGCGCAACCATGCGAAGGTCAGCGAAGCCCATATTTTTTATCGCGCGCGCGGCCGCGCCGATATTACCGCCCGACTTCGGCCGTACCAGCACGAACGCGAACTGATCGAAGAGTTTCACTGTAGAGAGATTCCCATTCTGTGCAGCTTCAGGAAAGCGCGACGCGTTTGTTTGCGCGGAGAAGAGATCCGAAACCCCGAGCGGGTTTCGGACTTCCTGTTGCAAGGATTAGGAAATGTGCGATGACCTCGAGGACCCATCGGGTTAAGAAAGATGCGCGCTTCGCGCTGTTAGCATAGGACAATAGGATAGGAGCTGCGCAGTTCTTCTCCCGCCGATTTCAACTATCTGCGATGGATCGGCTAACCTGAAGCATCACCATGAAGATTGTCTCTATCAGCGACGTGCATATGGCGACGCGCAATCTGGCCCGCATGCGCGAGGTAATGCGCGATACCGTCCTCGTCATCGTCGCCGGCGACCTGACCAACTTTGGCGGTATCGACGACGCGCGCAAAGTGCTCGACGACGTGCGCACTCATTGCAAAAACGTGCTTGCGGTTCCCGGCAACCTGGATCAGCCGGAGACGTTTGCGTTTTTTGAGCGTGAGGGTATCGCGCTTCACGGCAGGGGAATCGTGATCGAGGGAATCGGTATCTTCGGATGCGGCGGCTCCAATTTCAGTCCCTTCAAAACTCCGAGCGAATTTTCCGAGGACGAGATTTATGCGGTGCTGAAGCGTGGATATGAAGACGTGCGCACGGTGCGCCCGCTCTTGATGGTTTGTCATCCGCCGCCATTCGAGACCAAATGCGATCGCATCACCGGTGGCAAGGCGGTGGGCTCAACCGCAGCGCGCCGATTCATCCAGGAGTTTGCGCCCGACGTGTGCATCTCCGGGCACATCCACGAATCGGCGGGAGTCGATACCATCGGCCCGACGACAGTTCTCAATGCGGGAGCTTTCAAGGGCGGGGGCTACATCGTCGTACAGAAAAACGGCCACCGGCTCGACGCCAAGCTTGAGTTTCTTGGACCTCAGCGAGGCTAGTTGTTTTTCAATTGCGGATTGTCCACGGCGACGCAGGTGACAGGGCGTTGCAGCCGATTCTGCGCATCGAGGAGACGCGACTTGCAATCGTCGAGGTAGTCGTAACCCCTGATACGCGCCCACTTCGATAGGGGCGCGTCGGCCTGACCCGCGGGAAAGTCGCTACTAACCGGAGCCGCGATCAGCCAAACTGGATGCGTCGCGGCGCACCCGTCGAGGATCAGAATCAGCGCGAGCGCGGCGCCGCGGCGAAGTTTCATTTCGATGGAAGCTAGCAGGAGCGGACGCGCTTCCCAATCGGGCGACTCGCGTGCAAGGATGCACGGTTTTGGCGCGCTGGCGCGTGTTTCGATGACTAAAGGAGATCGCCTTTCACATGATTGAAGGAGTGCGGATGCGATTCGATCACGTATCGATCGCGGTGCGTTCGATCGATCGCGCTTACGAATTTTTCAAGCGCTATTTCCCGGTCCATTTTCGCAACGAAAAACGCCGCGACGATCAGGTCAGCGGAAGTTTCCATTGGCAGGATTTCTGGCTCGGCGGCTTTGCGATCGAGATGATCGAGGATCTCCCCGGCCAGAAAACTTTCGTCAGCAAGTTTATCGATCGGCGCGGCGAAGGGATGCATCATCTGTCGATCGAGGTGGATCATCTGAAGCCGCTCACCGACGCCATGAAGCACGACGGAGTGCGCATCGTCGATGAGCAGACGTTCCCAGACGGCTCCGCCACCGCGTTCATCTCGCCGCGCTCGGCCTTCGGGACGCTGATTCAGTTCTGGCAGGTCCCGCACTTCGATGATCCCAAATTGCCGCCCGCACCCGACGGACTCGCGCGATTCGATCACGTATCGATCGCCGTGCGCGATATCAAAAAGGCCTACGACTTTTTTATGCGCTACTTTCCGGCCACCGTATCGCACGAGCCGCATCTGGCCTCGGAAGGTTTTATGCTGGGCCATCTCGATATCGCAGGTTTCAAGCTCGAATTCATTCAGAGTCCCGGCCCCGGCGCCAAGAACGATTTCGTGGGGCGCTTCATCGAGAAGTACGGCGAAGGACTTCATCACATGACGATCAATTTGAAGAATTTTGAGAGCACGCTTCGCGAATTGAAAAGCGGCGGAGTACGCGTCGTCGATGAGAGCCGCAACTGGCGCGGCGAGGGCGAGTTTTATATCTCGCCGAAGTCCGCCTTCGGCACGCTGATCCAAATCTGGGACGCAGTTTAAGGAGCGCGAGTCGGACACGGTGCTAAAGGCCATTTTCTTCGATGCGGCCGGGACCCTGTTCGATGCGCGCGAGCCGGTCGGCCGTACCTACGCACGCATCGCGAGGAAGCATGGCTTCGATGCAGACGACGGCGCCGTCAGCGCGGGTTTTCGTCGCGCATTCTCCTCGACCCCGAGTCTTGCGTTCGGTCCGGGACATAGCGGCGCCGATCTGCGCGGCCTCGAGCGTGAATGGTGGCATCTGCTCGTCCGCAAGAGCTTCGAGGGACTCGGAGAGTTTGACAATTTCGAAGATTTCTTCGACGAGCTCTTCAGCTACTTCGGGGACCCAGCGAATTGGGCGCCGCTGCCGGAAACTCATGCGGTGCTGCAAAATCTGAAAGATACGGACTTCAAGCTGGGCTTGATCTCCAATTTCGACTATCGGCTCTATCGCATTCTCGAAGGCCTCGAGCTCAGGCCGTTTTTCGACCACGTCACGATCTCGTCGGAAGCCGGTTTCGCGAAGCCGGCGCGCGAGATCTTCATGGCTGCCTTATCCGCGATGAAGCTCGATAGCGCCGAGGCGGCTCACGTCGGTGACTCCGAGCATATGGACGTTCGCGGCGCGCAAGCTGCGGGCCTTCATCCGATCCTTATAGATGTAGGACTAGCGGGAACCCCCATTCTCGATGGCGGGGTGGCGCGGGTTTCATCGCTTGCCGAAATCATTGAGGTTATGCAACTACTGACAATTACTTGAAGAGCAGGGGCCAGAGTCGTTTTTAGGAGATCCTGCATTCCGAAAGCGAGCTTAGGGGATTTAGAAATCATGATTTCATCCATCAGACTTCGCCGACTTGTGGCAGCATCCGCGATTGGGGCTTTCTTTGCGCTGGGGACCGGGGTGGCCCGCGCGCAGAGCCTTGAGACCCTCAATAGTGAGATCAGTGCCGCGGAGTCGCAGATGAGCGGCGCTATGAACAGCGACTCGCAGGCGCAATCGGTAGTCGAGAAACTCGACAACGCAGAGAAGACGTTTGCCCAGCTCTCGTCCTCAGCGAAAGTGAACAAAGCCCAGTTGCAGCCCGCATTCGACCAACTCGAATCGATGCTGGCGCGTATTCACGATGCGTACGCCAAAAAGAAGGATGATTGCATCGACCAGATCGATAACGGCGGCGCCCAGTGCGACTACACGATTCCCGAGCAGGTCGGACTTCAGTCGGCATATCCGCTCGCGTGGCTGCGGTTCCAGGGCGCTTCGACGATTTATACCGATAGCCCCGAGCGCGCCAAGAAAATGCTCAATCAGGCCATCGATGACTTCACCCAAAGCTCGCTGGCGATGCCGGATCCCAATCTGGTGCGCGAGAACGTGCTCGGGCGCGCCTACTGCGAGCGCGAACTCGGAAAATACGACAAGTCGGAATATGAAAAGGCGATCGGCGATTTCAAGCAGATCATGAGCGAAGGCTCGGGCACTCAGCAGTACAAGGCAGCGCAGCAGGGTTTGGCGACCACCTATGCCGCGATGGGTAATGCGACCGAAGCCAACAAATTTAGCGGCGGCCTCGGCAATACCGGCGGCGCCGAACTGTTCAAACTGCAAACCACCTACGCCGCGATGTATGCGCAGCCGGGCAAAAAAGCGGAGTTCCTGAAGGAGATCGTCGATCTCGCAAGGAGCAAGGAAGGCGACAAGGAAGGATGGGCAATCGCGGTTTCTGGTATCGCAAAATATAGTCACAACCCGGTCGAAGAGTTAGGCAACACCGGCGACGCTTTCCAAAGCCATCTACTCGCCAACGTATTACTCGCGAAGAAGGATCAGGGCGCGGCCGCCAAGGCTTTCGTCCAAGCGGCGCAAAGCGGCAAATATCCCAAGGACTACAAGTTCGCCGCCGATATCTACTTCAACGAGCATCAGATGGCGCAGGTCGAATCGATTCTCAATGACATCGCCAAGTCCCCGAGCAATCCCGACGCGCAATGGGCCGGCTATATGCGCTACAAACTCCCGCGCGGGCAATGGGAGCAGGCCGGGATGAAGAACGCGCAGTTGGAGACCCAATGGGTTTCCGCCGCGGATGACTATCTGAAGAAGTTCCCCCATGGCGAATACGCCAACGAAGTTCGCTTCCGGCTCGGCGAACGCCTGCAGGAGCAGAAGGACTACGTCGCCGCCGCCAAGATGTACCAGGACATCAACGGTGGTGAGTATGGCTTCGCGGCCAAATTCAACGCGGCCGAGTGCAACTACGTTGCGCTAGTCGCGGCCAGCGCCGCTGCGGCCGACAAGAAGGGCGCCGCTCCGCCGAATACGGGCGACCTTCGCAACAACGCACTCGCACTATTGCGCGAAACCATCAAAGCGGCGCCCGAAGCCGAGCGCTCGGCGCCCGGTCCGGCGCAGAAGAAATTCGTTCACGATACCGAAGGCCGCGCGAAGTATATGCTGGCGGGTCTGATTCAGAGCAAGACCCAAACCACGCAGGACGCAACCGAAATCGCCGCGCTGCTATCCGGTTACGAGGGCGAGTATCCTGCGATGAAGGAAAAGTCGCAGGACATCTTCGAGTGGCGTCTGCAGGCCCTCAATACTTTGGGACGCTATGACGATATCGAGCGCGACCTCCGCGCCTTCCTCGAGCGCAACAAGGGCAACTCCACCAACTCTGATTTGATCAAGACCCTGGGTATCGATTTCTGGCATCAGGCTGAGGACAAACAGGCGGCTGGCGATCAGAAAGGCTATCAACAAAACGCGAAGCTGACCGAAATCGCATACGCCTACTTCGAAGATATGGTCGCATCGAAAAAAATGCTGCCGAAAAACCTGACCGGTACGCTTTCAATTCTCGGGCAGGCCTATATGGCGACTGGCGATGAGCCGAAGGCCGAGGCGATTTTCAATGAGGTCGTAAAAGCCGATGCTGCCTCGCCGGATGCGAACGCGGGTCTCGCTCGCATCGCACAGTCGAAGAAAGACTTGGCGCACGCGGTGACCCTATGGACCAACGTCGAGAGTACCGCGGCGGAGTCGGACAACCAGTGGTACGAGGCCAAGTACAACATCGCGGTGATCTATTCCGAGCAGGGCAACGTGCAGGGTGCATGCACCAAGCTCGCGCAGACGCGCGCGGAGCATCCGACCCTGGGCTCGCAAGAGATGCAGGTGAAGTGGAACGCGCTGCAGCGCAAGCTCTGTCTCGATCACAAGATGTAATCGAGGAGTGCATGCTCAAGCGGATCCATCATATCGGCGTCGTGGTGCCGAACCTCGAAGAAGGACTCAAATTCTGGCGCGATACGCTGGGACTGGAATTCAAGAAAAGCGCGACCATCGCGGATCAAGGCGTCAAGGCGGCGCTGCTGGATGCGGGCGGAAGTGAAATCGAGCTGCTCGAGCCGATCGATGCCGAGGGCGGCGTCGGCAAGTTCCTCGCGCGCCGAGGAGGCGGGCTTCATCACGTATGCTTCGAGAGCGACGGCGTCGATGCGGACCTCGAAGCCGCGCGCGCCAAGGGCATCCAACTTCTGGATCAGAAACCGCGCAAAGGCTTGGCGGGAATGATCTGCTTCCTGCATCCCAAGGCCACTCGGGGAGTGCTGGTCGAATACGCGGAGCCGATCGAAGACTAAGCGCAATGCCGATCTATGAATATCGATGCGCCGATTGCGCGGTTTCCTTCGAGGCTTTCGTGCGCCCTGGCCACGACGACGCCGAATGCCCGCATTGCAATGGCAGCAAGCTGAGCCGTGAAATGTCCACCTTCGCCGCGCGGTCGAACCATGGCGACGGCGCATCGGCGGCCACTCAAGCGATCAATAGCAACGGCCTATCGAGTGCGCTCAATGCGCCTCGTGGCGGATGCTGCGGCGGCGGTTGCGGCTGCCACTGATCGAGTAATCAGCTCTCCTGGCGCTGTGCGAATTCGTCTTTCGCCGATTTGAGCAGCGCGGGATCGGCCAACAGATCGTAAGCCGTCATCGCGAGCGCCTTCGCTACTCGAATCATCGCAGCGTATCCATATTCGGAATCGGTGTGCTTAACGAAGGCGTCTTCGTGACAGCTTCCCTCACCGCGCTTGGCGACCTGAAAAACCGGATGAATCGCTGGAATCACATGGCTGACGTCGCCCATGTCGGTGCTACCGGTCGGAGCGTCGGGGCGCGCATCGGGTGATGATGTGCCGAGCGATTCCGAGAGCTGCGCATAATGATGCGCCATCGCCATGTTGTTGATCATGTTTTTGTAGCCGCCGATCACTTGATGCGACATCTTGGTCCCGGTTGCGAGCGCGGCCGCTTCGGCGCATCGCAGGACGCGGTCTGCGATCTCCTTCGCATAGCTGCTGGTTTTGCCGCGCACCAGAAATTGGCATTCGGTAGTTTCGGGAATGATATTCACCGCCTGCCCGCCATTAGTGATGATGCCGTGGATGCGTGCGCCGTCGCGAACGTGGAGCCGTGCCGCATCGACACTTTGGAAAGTTTGAATCATCGCCGATAGCGCACTCGATCCATCCCACGGCGCGACCGCGGCGTGCGAGGCCTTGCCGTGAAAGCTGATGATGAAATGCCGCGTCGCGAGCGCCGGCATCGTGGATGCCTCGCCGTCGAATGGATGCGCCATCATCGCGGCATCGACGCCTTTCAGCGCGCCCTTATCGAGCAGGATGATCTTTCCGCCACCGCCTTCTTCGGCGGGCGTGCCGAGGAACACGACGCGCCCGGGAAGGTTCTTGACCCCATTTTTCAGCCCGACGATCGCAGACAGCGCGGCGCACGCGATCAGGTTGTGGCCGCATGAATGGCCGTTGGGAAGCGCGTCGTACTCGGCGAGGATGGCGACGGTGGGTCCCGGGTTTCCAAATTCCGCGCGAAACGCAGTCTCCAGGCCACCGACTCCGGTCTGGACCGGTAGTCCGAGTTCGCGAGCTGCGCCAGTCAGCAATCCGGCGGCGAAATGTTCCTGGAATTTGAGCTCAGGCTTTTCGTGAATCTGATGACTGATTGCGACCGCAGTTTCCTTGTATTGATCGATTGCGCGGCAAATCTCGGCGTGGGTATCCATCGCAGGTAAACCTCAGGCCTCTGACTACCACTGCGCATCGGACTCGTCCACGCGCCGCGCCCAACCTGGCGACGCGCTTCCTCAGGCCGAGTTGCGAAAGGCTTTTGGTTGCGGAGGAACCACCAGCGCGACCGAGCACGCGATGTTGCGTAGAATGTGGCGGACCTTGGGACCGAAATATAGCCGCTGCTCCGAGGAACGATACAACACGCCCATCACTAACAGATCGTAATTTCCGTTCGATGCGGCATTGACGATTACGTTCTCAGCGCGCCGGCCAGTGTCAATTCGGCTATCGACGGAGACCCCAAGCTCTTCGCCGAGTCGTTTGATCTCATCGACGAAGTCCTCACCCTCGTTGGGGGTCTGACGCCGCGGCATCACGGAAGATAGCGATACCGGCGATCGCTCGCGGACATAGAGCGTCGTCATGCGGCCTTGAAATGTATGCGTGTATTGCATCGCGACCGCACTGCCGAGCCGCGAAAACGCGGCGCCGGTGGTCGGACAAAGGATTCGCTTGAGCGGGACTTTCGCGCCGGCGTCACGCACGATCACGACCGGCGCCTGTGCATTAGCCACCAACTCGCGCAGGATCTCGCCGCTCAAGGCGGCGTGTCCGTCGAGCTGCGAAGCGCCCGCGAAGATCGCGTCGTAGCCGCGCGACGTCTCTTCATGGATCGCGTCCGAGACCGTCTCCGCGGTGCCGGTGCGCTGCAGAATGCTGTTGGCGCCGGACTGCTCGGCGATCGCCTTGATACGCTGAAATTGCTCGTTGAACTGTTCGGTGGAATCCTTGGCGCCCGGCGTTAGCGCGCGGAACACGGTGATGCTCGCGTCATGATGACTGGTCAAGCCCGCCGCGATGTGGGCCGCGAGATCGCTATGCGGGCCGCCGCCGCTTAGCACCAGCAACTTGGCGCCCGCGCGGCTAAGTGGCAATCGCGAGAGCAGCTTCTCGCGTTCCATGCGCTCGTATTCACCACGGGTGAATTCAACTTTACTGAGCGACCACTTCAGTGCCGCCGGCGCGACCACCGAGGTGACGATCGCCACCATTATGATGATGGTGTACATCTCCTGGGTCAGGATCCCGAGGGTGAGCCCGATCAACGCGACGATGATTTCCATTCCACCGCGCGCATTCATGCCGATGGCGACTGCGAGCGCTTCCTTGGGTTTCAACTTCGCGAGCAAGCCGCCCGCGCCGCATCCGATCAGCTTTCCGATGCATGCGATCCCCAACACGATCAGCGGAACCATCGGATGGCCTAGGCTGGCGGGGTCGGCCTTTAATCCTGAGTATGCGAAAAAAATCGGCGCCATCACGCCCAGCGCCATCGCCTTCAGCTCGTCGAGGTCCTCTTTGCGCACCCGCGTCGAGCTGCGGATCATCAAGCCCGCGACGAATGCGCCGAACACTGCGTGAAGGCCGATGAACTGCGTCGCGACCCCGCATACCAACGCGACGATAACCATCGCGCTGAACTTGCCGTGCTCAATGAAGGTGCGATCGTCGATCCATCGCATAAGTCCGCGCGCCAAGCGGTAACCGGCGAAGTAGGCGAAGGCGAGAAACGCCGCACCCTCGATCACAAGAAGACTGACTGATTTGGCGTCGATGGTGCCGCGAGTTGCGAGGCCCGCTACCAGCGACAACAGCAGCCATCCGGTGGTGTCATCGACGATGCCGCCGGCGAGGATCAGCATCCCTAGTTCGCGTTTGATCAGACCGAGGTCGAGCAGAATCTTTGCGATCACCGGCACTGCCGAGATCGACATTGCCACTGCCATGAAAAGCGCGAATATCAAGCGCCCGTTGGGGTTCGCGAGATAACTTGCGGGCAGCATATAGCCGAGCACGATGCCGCTGGCGAACGGCACCGCCATCCCGAGGCTCGATATCGACACCGCGGCGCGTCCCAAGCCGCGCAAGATCTCGAGTTCGGTTTCCAGTCCGATGTAGAGCAGCAGCATGATCGCGCCGAGCCATGCAATGGATTCCAGCAGATGCATCGCGAGCGGATCAGCAGTGAACAGGTACGCATAAGTCGCGGGCGAGAGATGACCGAGGACGGATTTGCCGAGCAGGATTCCCGCCAGCAATTCGCCAATCACCGGCGCTTGATCGAAACGTTTTGCAACTTCAGCCAGAACACGGCTGGCGATTAGCAGGGCCGCAATTTCAATCAGAAATCGCAGCAGTTGAGATTCAGTGAGCGGAGCCAATAACTTTCCTCAAAGAGATGGAGATGATCAGCGGGTGAGTAAACTATCAGACGATGAAAGATGCGGAAAATTCTACCGGTGTCGTGCGAAATGTCGCGGCGGGTCCGAAATCAAGCCGCCGGTTTTGCTTCGACGAGCTGTGCGACGGTCGGGAATCGATAGCCGTCGCCCTCGCGCTCCATCGATATCGTTATCGCGATCGGAATCTCGCCACCGCCGCGATGCAGCGTCGCGATCTCGATCGTCTTGCCGATGAATTTTCCCTTGCCGCTGGCTTTGTAGTACTTCAATCCGGCTTCGTGCACCGCGCGAAAACGCTCGGGAATGATCAGCTCCGAGAGCCGCACGCCAACCGCCTCTTCGCGGGTCCAGCCAAACATGGTCTCGGCGCCGGGATCCCATTCGACGATGTTCCCTTCGCCGTCCATCACGAAGTGCGCGATTCGATCTGTCGCCATATCGGCCGCTCTCGTATGAGCTTATGGCATATGAGATCGGTGACTCAATCGTGCCAAAACGAGCGCTCCGAAACTTATGCGTTACTTGTATGCTGAAACCGGTCGGTTCCCACAGCGTAGATCTGAGTGAGGCGCACGCGTATGCCTGCAAAAATGGCCTGCTTGCCCGGCGCCATCGCAAATAGGAAGATCGTGATGCCTTCTCGATCGAAGGCAGGATGGAGAAGTTGATCCCTAATCATCTTTGGCCGATTGCGAAGACTGCGTTTGCGAGCGCCTGCATCGCCGTTGCGCTCATGCTGACGATTCCGGCCTCGGCTCAACAAACGATGCAGGGCACCAATCAAGCGCCGTTGCCGCCGATGCCTTCGGGGCCGTTGGTGATGCCTGGAAATCAGGGCGGCGGTAGTACGACGCTTGAGCTCCCGACCGCGCCCGCAAGGCAGACTCAGCCGAATATTCCGCCGCCGCCACCCGCGCAACAGGATCTCGTGATTCCCATGCAGCAATTGCGCGCACAGCCGGGATACGCGCAGGTCACGGTCACGGTGACCGATCAGCGCGGCAGCTACGTAGCGGATCTGGCGAAGCAGGATTTCAAACTCTTCGTGGATGGGCAGCAGCGGCCGATCGAGTTTTTCCGCCAGGATCTGAACACTCCGGTCTCGATCGGAATCGACGTCGATACTTCGGGCAGTATGCATCCGAAGCTGCCGCAGGCGCGCGCCGCGATCGCCGAGTTTTTGCGTGACCTCAATGATCGCGACGACGTATTTCTGTACGCATTTTCCGCCCGGCCTTTTCTTCTTCAATCGTTCACCACGGATCACTCGCTGGTGATGAGCAGGCTCCCGTTGCTTCATGCGGAGGGCGAGACCGCGATTTACGATACCCTGGTGCTCTCGATGGCGATGTTGGAACGCGGACGCTACGACAAGAAAGCGCTACTACTAGTCACTGACGGAATGGACAATCGCAGCATGCATGCGCTCGACGAGGTAGTGGGACAGGCGCGGCGACAAGGCGTACTGATCTACTCGATCGGCATCGGCGATCCAGCGGCGGGCGGCGGCGGAATTGGTCTGATGATTGGTCCTTTCCGTGTCGCCGGCTCCGATCCCGAAGACGAAGTCGACGTCAAGACTCTCAAGATGCTCTCCGCCGAAACTGGCGGAAAATCCTACAACATACGCTCGGTTGGCGACGGTGGCGCGTTGAGCGCGGCATGCGAACAAATCAGCCGCGAATTGCGCGAACAATACACGGTTGGTTTCCTCGCACCCGAT
>Ga0209420_1001135_pt1 | contig 12848 bp, 14 predicted proteins | sample BlaSpr_A8_OM1_O1_FD_187972 | JGI IMG/M metagenome (GOLD analysis project Ga0209420, IMG submission 187972) | Forest soil microbial communities from Thunder Bay, Ontario, Canada - Black Spruce, Ontario site 2_A8_OM1_O1 (SPAdes) (version 2) | ecosystem: Environmental > Terrestrial > Soil > Boreal... | reverse complement strand
GGCCGTCCGCCTCACCAGTCCCGGCGGAGTCCGAGGGCTCTCGGCAGACAAGCCCCGGCTCTTGCGGTCTCGGGTCCCGTCAGTTTCGACCGGCGAGGAGGGATGGCCGGGTGGGAGTCGCTGTAGCCGCTGCCGAAGTTCGTCGCGATCGCCTGACCGATCCGGTAACGACTTGAGGTCCGCCAGACCTTCGGCGGCTCGGGGTTGATCTGCTCGCACCGCACCGTTCCTTCGCGGCCAGGAGCCCGCTAAGGTCGCGTGCGCCTGGCGTAGCCGTCACGTAATCGCCAGGCTAGGGGCAGATGTCGGCTTCTGTCACTGGGGAAGGTGTCGCCGCCCGGCCCATTGTGGCCATCGGCTGGGGTTGGGTCAGGTGCCGAACACTTCCTCGACGGAGACTGCGATGGCGGCGCGGTCGGTCCAGGTCTCGAGCTGGCTGGTGTCAGTGCACGACAGAACCTGCTCGCGGACCTTGGCCGGCACCTCGAGGCCCCGAGCGGCCAGCACACGCAAGATCGAGCGTGCCTCGCCCTTGGCCTCGCCCTTCGCTTCGCCTTGGGCGAGGAGCCGGTCTACGAATTCGTCCTTGAACTTGGCGGTCATCAGGCCTCCAGCACCTGCCGCGCCGACTCGGCTGCGGCTTGCGGTTGGGTTACGCGGGTGTGTCTGTGCCGACGGGGAATCCCGGCTGCAGTGGGGGCCGACTCGGCGACCTGCCATCGACGGCGGCGCCGCCGACCTGCAGCGCTGCCAGTACCTCGTTGAGGTCACGGCGCCAGCGCCCGCTGACGTTGAACCGTAGGCTGCGGCCGTCGATACCGGGGCCGCTGTATCTGACAGCTCCCCAGTTAGGCATCCTGCCGCCAAGGTTCGTCACTCGGACGGCTGCCAGCGGCGCGCTGAAGAGCAAGCGTGAAGGCTCGCGCCCGAACCTGGACATGCCGTAGCAGATGAACTGTCGCTGCGTCACCGCGACGAACACTGGCTTGCGCCGGAGCTGCAGTGGCCACGCAAAGAGGAATGGCACGAAGACGAGGACGGGACCGAGCAGCTGCGCAGGGCTGAGACTGCTGAATAGTCCCGCGGCACCGGTCACACCGCCTGCTAGGGCAGGCAACGCGAGGAGCAGCTCCCAGGCGGGTGAGGGGCCTGTCATCGCCAGGGCGCCGGCCATGATCTGGTCGCCGGGCTCCATGGCCTCGTAGAGCGCGGGGCCGACCCGCCGCTTGACGATGTCCCTGCGCACCGGCGATCCGTGAGGGCTTGGTCAGCCGACGAGGGTTTTGACGGCGGACGTCAGTTCGCTCAGCGCGGTCTTGGCGTCGGCGAAGTACATGCTGGTCTTGGGGTTGGAGTACAGCTCGTTGTCGATGCCCGCGTAGCCGTGTCCCATGGACCGCTTGATCACGATGATGCTCTTGGCCTGGTCCACGTCCAGGATCGGCATGCCGGAGATCGCGGTGCCCGGGCGGCGCGCAGCCGGGTTGGTGACGTCGTTGGCCCCGATCACCAGCGCCACGTCGGTGCGCGCGAACTCCGGGTTGACGTCGTCCATCTCCTTCAGCTGCGGGTACGGGACGTTGGCCTCGGCCAGCAGCACGTTCATGTGCCCTGGCATGCGTCCGGCCACCGGGTGGATCGCGTAGCTCACGTCGACACCGTGCGACTCCAGCACATCCGCAAGCTCGGCGACCTCGTGCTGTGCCTGCGCCGCGGCCAGGCCGTAGCCAGGCACGATGATCACCTTCCCGGCGTACGCGAGCTGGATCCCCGCGTCGTCGGCGGTGATCGCCCTCACGTCGGCGCCCGCGCCCGCTACCACGGCCGCTGCCGTGTCACCGGTGCCGAACCCGCCCACGATGATGTTGCCGATCGAGCGGTTCATCGCGTCGGCCATGAGCTTGGTCAGGATCCCGCCGGACGCCCCGACCAGGGCGCCCGCGATGATCAGCGCCCAGTTGCCGATCACGAAGCCGGCCATCGCCACTGCGGTGCCGGTGAACGCGTTCAGCAATGAGATCACCACCGGCATGTCGGCGCCGCCGATGGGCATCACCATCAGCACGCCGAACACGAGGGACGCCACGACCACGATCCACAGCCCGGCCAGGCTGGGCGTGGCGAGCACGTACCCGGAAGCGGCGAGGCCGAACGCCGCGAGGACCAGGTTGACAACGCGCGCCCCGGGGAACGTGACCGGCGCCGACGTGATCACGCCCTGGAGCTTGCCGGCCGCGATGATCGACCCGGAGAACGTCACCGATCCGATGATCACGTCAAGCAGGGTGGTGATCGTCGTGGATTCCGCGGGGCCGACCACGGCGCTGGCTACGCGAATGTAGTCGTGGATCGCGACCAGCGCCGCCGCGCCGCCGCCCACCGCGTTGAACATGCTTACCAGCTGTGGCATCGCGGTCATCTGCACGGTGCGTGCCGCGTAGAGCCCCACGCCGCCGCCGATCAGCGCGCCGACGAGCATCACCGTCCAGCCGGTGGCGGTGATCACGCCCGCGTGGGCGATCAGCGCCAGGGTGGTGGCGATGGCGATCACCATGCCGGCCGTGGAGAACTGGTTGCCGCGCCGCGCGCTCGCCGGGTTGTTCATCAGGTGCAGGCCGAGCACAAAGCACGACGCAGCCAGCACGTAGATCAGCTGGCTGGCGAAGCTGAACCCGCTCATGACGACTGCCCGTCTCGCGCCACGGCAGGCTGCGCCGACGCAGGCTGCGCTGGCGCGGCGGCCGGCGCCGTGGGCCGCTTGCGGAACATCTTGAGCATCCGGCCGGTGACCACGTAGCCGCCGACCACGTTGGCGGAGGCGAACACCGCGGCCAGGAACGCGATCACGTAGCCGATCCAGCTGTTCGTGGTGGCCGCGATCAGCATCGCGCCGACGAGGACGATCCCGTGGATGGAGTTGGCCGCCGACATCAGGGGTGTATGCAGCGTGGCCGGGACTTTGCTGATCACCTCGAAGCCCACCCAGAGGCTGAGCACGAAGATGACCAGGTCAGTGAGAAGCGCCGTCGACATCGGCGGGACCTCCAACGGGATCGGCCAGGGCGGGATGAACCACCCTGCCCTCATGGGTGATCACGACACCCCGCTGCAGGTCATCGGAGAGGTCGACGGCGAGAGCGCCGTCCTTCACCAGGTACAGCAGCAGGGAGCTCATGTTTCGCGCGTACATTGCCGACGCGGCGGCCGGCATCGTGGACGCCAGGTTCGCGGCGCCGACGATCGTCACGCCGTTCTCGGTGACCACCGTCTCGCCGGCCTGCGATCCTGCCACGTTGCCGCCGAGCGCGCTCGCGCCCATGTCCACGATCACGGAGCCCGGTGCCATTGCCTTGAGCGCGTGGCCGGTGACCAGCAGCGGAGGCCGGCGGCCGGGTACCTGTGCGGTGGTGATGACCACATCGTGCCGGGCGATGTGGCCGGCCAGCTCGTCCTGCTGCGCCTGGCGCTCTTCCTCGGTCAGCGCCCGGGCGTACCCGCCCTCGCCGCTGGCCGAGCCCACGGACGTCAGCTCGATGAAGGTAGCCCCGAGCGACTCCACCTCGGTCTTGGTTTCCGGGCGTACGTCATAGGCGCTGACCACGGCACCGAGGCGGCGGGCGGTGCCGATGGCCTGCAGGCCGGCGACCCCGGTCCCGAGTACGAGCACCTTGGCCGGCCTCGCGGTGCCCGCAGCGGTGATCAGCAGCGGGAAGAACCGCCCGAACGTGTCGGCGGCCAGCACCGCCGCCTTATAGCCGGCAATGTTCGCCTGAGAGCTGAGGGCGTCCATCTGCTGCGCCCGCGGCAGCGTCCGCGGGATCAGGTCGAGGCTGACGGAGGTGACACCGGCCTCGGCCAGGCGCCGCGCGAAACTGGGATCCCCCAGCGGCGCCAGCATCCCCAGCACCGCCTGGCCCTGCCGGAAGCCGGCGATCGCCTCGTCATCCGGCCTGCCCACCATCACGATCGCGTCCGCTGTCTGCTGGATCTCGCCACGGGTCGCGATGCTGGCGCCCGCCTCGGTGAACGCGTCATCGCTGAGCCAGGCGCCACCGCCGGCTCCCGACTCGACCAGAACCTCAAGGTCGGCCGCGCGCAGCTTGGTCACGGCCTCGGGCACAAGCGAAACCCGGCGCTCGCCCGGCGCTGTCTCCCTGAGAACGGCAACCTTCATGCTCGTGACCTCGTGACTAGAAAGCCTGACCATAGTGGCATGCGCGGGATCGGACAGACACCAAGTCCGGTGCGCTCACAGCAAACCTACAGAATGGACATTACCGGGGAGCCCGCAGTGCAGCCGGTGGCGGCGCCTCGGCCGCAGGCCAGAGCGCTCGCTGGCGGATCATGTTCGCGGCCGGGCGCGCGGTCTGCGGCGGCCGGCGCTGAACAGGCGCCGGCGGGGCGATACCGTCGTCGGATGCCGGCCAGCACCGGGGAGGGTCCGTTCGACTCATGGACCGGCCGGGCCGTCTCGGCCCGGCCAGGCCACACACCTGTCGGCGTCCCAACGGAAGCGACGATCCTGATCGCGAGCCCGGGCTGCTGGCCTCAGGGATCCGATGACAGCACGGCGGCGGCATGGCCAGGGCTACGGGTGATCCTGGCCGCGGAGCCCTTCGGGCCGCAGAACCATAAGCTGATAAACACCGGCATATTGCCCGCCCGATCCCGGCTGCAAACCATTGCGGAACTGCAGGCAGTGGTGGATTCTGACACTGGAATTCTGCTAACTGTTGATATTTACCGGTGTGATGTGCGGGCGAGGGGAGAAGTTCTGGGGCGATTCCAGCCACCGCCTTTCTGGTTCGGGCAAGGCGGCGACGGGATGGCCAGGAGGCTGCTTATGGTGCAGCGACTTCTTGGGTCAGCTGACCTTGTGGGCGACGACAGGATCCGGCTCCAGCGTCGTTTCGCGGCGATATGCGATGCGATGAAGACGCCCGGTGCCGATGCGGCGCGCAGCGCCCGGCGGCTCGACAGACTCCTCGCCGACATCGCCGGGAATCCCCTGGCCGACCAGTCTGTCGGCCGTGCCGGGCCAAAGCGCGGCCGGCCGGCGTCAGCCGGAGGCGCGCGGGATTAGTTCGCGTGGCGCCACTCCATCCAACGGCTTTCGTGTACCCCGGTGGTTGATGAATTTCCTATTCCCGTAGCATTACGAGTGATGCAAGCGTCGACACGCCGCGCTTTTAAGCGGATGTGATTGTGCCGGGACGCTGGATCGCCTAATTTCAGGCACATCAGAGGTCGCGAGAAGCCGGCTGCCCTGTCCGCGCGACCTCCCGTTGGGGGAACCGCAGGAGTGATGAATGAACAAGCGTGACCTGATCGACGCGATTTCGACTCGGATGGGTGACAAGAAGACCGCGACCGAAGCGCTCAACGCGGTGCTCGACACCATCCAGGCCGCCGTCGCGAAAGGCGACAAGGTCGCTATAACGGGATTCGGGGTGTTCGAGAAGGCTGTCCGGCCGGCCCGCACGGCCCGCAACCCCGCCACCGGCGCGTCCATCAAGGTGCCGAAGTCGTCGGTGCCCAAGTTCCGGGCCGGCGCCGACTTCAAGGCGATCGTCAACGGCGAGAAGAAGGTCGCGGCAAAGAAGTAGCCGACGTAGTGCGCTGGCGGGCGGAGCGGACAGCGCCGCCCGCCAGACGCGCTGGCCTCGCCGTTAGCTCACGGCGAGGCGAACAGCGACACCGAGGGATCTAGCTGCGCGATCGCCAGCCGAAGGGCGTCGCGCAAGCCGGGGCGGGCGCGCAGGTTGTACACCGGCCCGGCGCCATCGGTCAGCAGCACGCTCGCTGCGGCGACGCCAGCGGCCGCCACCGGAAGTGGCGTCCGGAGACAGGCGGCTATCTCGTGGACCTCGGGCTCGGCCACGACAATCCAGTCACGATGCAGCGCCATCTTGCCCAGGGTCGGCGCTGGCGCATGCTTTGCCCGGTCCAGGACGTACTCCCAGTCATCCGCCAGGGCCTGCCGGGTCGCCGGCGAGACAAGGTCCTGAGCGCGGGCAGCCAGCAGCCTGGCCGATTCAGGTGAGCGCCCGGCCGCCAGGCGGCGGTCGAGTCGGCCGCCGAACGCGCGCGCCAGTGCCCGGTCGGTGATCCCGCACGAACGCCAGGTGAGCTGGCGCCAGCCAGGCCGGTTGGTGAAAACCAGCGTGCTCCGCCGCGGGTGGCGGGTCACCCGGCTGCGTGCGTCGGCTGCCACGGAAATTCCGCATGAACTTCGCATACCTCCATGCTGAGGGTGCCCTGACGGAACCAAAAGTGGCATGATTGACAGCGTGCGCGACAAAGCTGCCAAGTTTCTTGAGAGCCGTCCCTGGACTGGCCGAGGCGATCGAGCGACGCACGAACCGCACGCTGTCGCGGTCGTCGTCTACGACGGGATCTTTCCCTTCGAGTTCGGCGTGGCGTGCGACATCTTTGGCTACGACTACGCGGACGCGTTCGGCGTCCCCTGGTACCGCATGTCCATCTGCGGGCCCGCTCCCTCCGTCACGGTAGAGCCCGGATTCCGGATGCAGGTCCCGTGCGGCCTTGAAGCGCTGCACGCGGCCGAGACCGTGGTCGTGCCGTCAACGCAGTTCCCCGACCGGGTCCCGGACGAGGTGCTCGAGGCGCTGCGCCAGGCCCGCCAGCGCGGGTGCCGCATGATCTCGCTGTGCACGGGCGCGTTCATCCTGGCCGCCGCCGGGATTCTGGACGGCCGCCCGGCCACCACGCACTGGTCCGGATGCGCCGAGATGGCCCGGCGCTATCCCCGGGTTCGGGTGGACCCCGGGGTGCTGTACGTGGATGACGGCGACGTGCTGACCTCGGCGGGCAGTGCCGCCAGCATCGACCTCTGCCTGCACGTGGTGCAGCGCGACTACGGAACCGAGATCGCTACCCGGCTGGCCAGGGACCTAGTGGTCCCGCTGCAGCGCGACGGCGGGCAGGCCCAGTACATCGAGGCGCCGGTGCCCGCGCTCGACAGCACGAACCTGTTCGCCGACACCCTGGCCTGGCTGCAGGAGCACCTGGACCAGCCGGTGACCGTCAACGACCTGGCGGCTCGCGCGGCCATGAGCCCGCGGACGTTCGCCAGGCGCTTCCTCGCGGCCGTCGGAACGACCCCCTACCAGTGGCTCGTGCGGGAGCGCATCCGGCTTGCACAGCGGCTGCTCGAAACCTCCGACCTGCCGGTGGAGATCGTCGCCGAGAGGAGCGGTTTCGGCTCGGCGGACAACTTCCGCAAGCACTTCGCCCGTGGGCTGCGCACCAGCCCGCAGGCATACCGCCGTGCCTTCCAGCAGCGGAAGGCCGGCTGACCGCGACCCGGTTACCGCAGGCCGGAGCGTCTGGACAGCGCGGTCTGCAGCAGCCGGTCGATCAGGTCGGGGAACGCCAGGCCGCTCGTCTCCCACATCTTCTGGAAGTAGGACGCGGGGGACAGCCCGGGGATCGTGTTGATCTCGTTGATCAGGATCTCGCCCTGCCGGGTGTAGAAGAAGTCGACGCGCGCCAGGCCCTCGCAGGAGACCGCCTCGAACGCCTGCGCCGCCATCCGGCGGATCTCCTGCTGATGCTCGGCCGGGATAGGCGCCGGAATCGCCATCCCGCTGGCGGCGTCCAGATACTTCGCCTCGAAGTCCCAGAACTCCTCGCCGCCGTCGATCAGCAGCTGCCCGGGAAGGCTGGTGTCGGGCGGGCCACCGTCCCGTCCCTCCAGCACCGAGCACTCGATCTCGCTGCCCTCGATAGCGGCCTCGACGATCACCTTCGGGTCGTAGGACCGCGCGACGGCGATCGCCGCGTGCAGCTGCGCCAGGTCCGAGGCCTTGGACGTGCCGATGCTCGATCCGCCGCGGGCTGGCTTGACGAACAGCGGCCAGCCAAGCTCGGCGATGGCGTCGAGCACGCGCTTGTGCTCGGCGTCCGCAGGCGACCAGGTGATGCCTTCCGCCTCCTCCGGGGACCAGTCGCGCTCGCGCACCACCACGTGCGGCCCGACCGGCAGCCCCTTGGCCTGGAAGATGATCTTCATGTACTCCTTGTCCATGCTGACCGCGCTGGCCAGCACGCCGGCCCCGACGTAGGGCACGCCGGCCATCTCCAGCAGGCCCTGGATGGTGCCGTCCTCGCCGAACGGGCCGTGCAGCACCGGCAGCACCACGTCGACGTCGCCGAGCAGGTGGGGTATCTGGCCGGGTGCGCTGGTGGTCAGGGACTGGCCGGGGTCACGCAGGGCAGCAGCAGATCCGGGGGCGCTGGCGGCTGGATCGCGGCGGTCGGCCCAGGGGACGACCTGCGCGCCCGTCTCGGCGACGGCCTCCACCGACGGCAGCTGGCCCCCCGTGGCCGCGAGCCTGGCCGGGTCGTCGGCGGCCAGCACCCAGGCGCCGTCGCGGGTGATACCGACCGGGACCACCTCGTACTTGTCGCGGTCGATCGACCCGAGCATGTTGCCGCCGCCCATGCAGGACACCGCGTGCTCGGGCCCCCTGCCGCCGAAGACGACCGCGACCCGGATCTTGCGCTGCTTGTCCACACTGCTCCTTCAGATGCCGTAACGCTCGGGCTTCGCCGAACGGCTGGTCAGCAGCGTCGCCACCTTGCTGACTTCCAGGCCATGGTGCATGACCGCGACCATCACCTCCGTGATCGGCATCTCCACGCCGTGCCGTTTGGCCAGTTCCAGCACGGACTGCGACGACTTCACCCCCTCGGCCGTCTGCCTGGTAATGGCGATCACGTCCTCGACAGCCATTCCCCGGCCGAGGTTCTCGCCGAACGTACGGTTGCGGGACAGTGGCGAACTGCAGGTCGCGACCAGGTCGCCCATGCCGGCGAGCCCGGCGAACGTGTGCGGGTCGGCCCCGAGCGCCGCGCCGAGCCTGGCCGTCTCGGCCAGGCCGCGGGTGATCAGCATCGCCCGCGTGTTGTCGCCGAGCCCCATGCCGACCGCCATCCCGACCCCGAGCGCGATGACGTTCTTCACCGCGCCGCCCAGCTCGCAGCCGGTCACGTCCGGGTTTGTGTACGGGCGGAAGTAGCCGGTGTGACACGCCCGCTGCAGCCGCTCGGCGGCGGCGTTGTCGGTGCACGCGACGACCGTCGCCGCGTGTTCGCGCCGCGCGATCTCGCGGGACAGGTTCGGGCCGGAGACCACGGCGATCCGCTCCGCAGGAGCACCAGCGACCTGGCTGATCACCTCGCTCATCCGGCTGCAGGTGCCCAGCTCGATCCCCTTCATCAGGCTGACGAGCAGCGCGCCGGGCGGCAGCAGCGGCGCCCAGCGCGCCAGGTTCTCGCGCAGCGACTGCGCCGGAACGGCGAGCACCACCAGGTCAGCTCCGTCCAGTGCTTCGGCCGGATCGGCGGTCGCCCGCAGCGCGGCGGTGAGCGTGATCCCCGGCAGGTACGCGGGGTTCTCCCGGCTGGTGCTGATCACCTTCGCCAGTTCCGGGCTGCGGGCAAAGAGCACCGCCGGGGTGCCCGCGTCGCAGAGCACCTGGGCGAACGTGGTTCCCCACGACCCAGCGCCCATGACCGCGGCTTTCACGTCGAGCTGGCCTCGGTGCCAGAGTCGGCGGCGGCTTCCGTTACGGCCCCTTCAGCTTCGCGCGCTGCCTGCCGGGCCTTGCGGCGGGCGATCGCCGGATGGTACGGCTCAGCGGGGGGAGTCTCGCCGCGGATGCCGCCCAGCAGGCCGGTGACGTCCTTCATGATCAGGTCGGTGGCCTCGCGGAGTACCTGCGTGCTCAGCGGCTTGCCGCTGAACGCGGACAGGTCCACGGGCGGGCCAGCGGTGATCTGCACAAGCGTGCGCGGCAGCAGGTGCGGGTGCATGCTGCCGTAGGGCAGGATCTGCTGCGCCCCCCACTGCGCGACCGGGATCACCGGGACTCCGGTGGCCAGCGCCGCCCTGGCCACGCCGGTCCGTGGCACCATCGGCCACAGGTCGGGATCCCTGGTCGCGGTGCCTTCCGGGTAGAAGATCACGCAGGCGCCGTCGCGCAGGCCCTGCTCGACGTCCCTCAGGACCAGGGCCGCGTCGGACTGACCGCGGTAGACCGGCAGCTGGCCGGTGCCGCGCATCACCGCGCCAAGCCCTTTGATCTCGAACAGCGACGACTTGGCGAGGAACACCGGATAGCGGCCCGCCCTGTGGGTGAACAGGCACAGCGGCAGCGGGTCGGCGTATGACAGATGATTGGCGGCCAGGATCACCCCGCTGCTTGATGGGACGCCCCTGATGTAGTCCTGGCCGTGCCACTCGTGTTTAGTGAAGGCGGCGAGCAGCGCCGGCACGACGATAATGGTCAGCCCGCGCCATGCGGATGAGTAGCTGCCGTCCGCGCGTTTGCTCATAGAGGCAGCCTCCCGCTCGTGCCGCTCGTCACTGGAGCCAGTGTCGCGGCTCGCGCAACACTGTGTCGAGGCAGGATCAGGTGCATATGCTCGAGACCTCGCTCCGCTGGTCGCTGGTGATCCCCGTCAAGGTACTTGCCCTGGCGAAGTCCAGGCTCACCGGACTGCCGGGCGGACGCCGCGCCGAACTGGCGCTGGCCATGGCGGCCGACGCCGTCACGGCCGCCTCCGCCTGCCCGGCCGTGGACTCGGTGATCGTGGTGACCGACGACGCGGCGGCCGGCGCCGAGCTGTCCGGGCTCGGTGCGCTCGTGCTGCCCGACGAGCCTGGCGATGGCCTCAATCCCGCGCTGGCGTTCGGCGCTGCGTACGCCGACGAGCGGTGGCCGGGCCGGGGGAGGGCCGGGATGGCGGCGGACCTGCCAGCGCTCGGCGCCGCCGAGCTGGCCCGGGCGCTTGGCGAGGCGGCCCAGGCCAGGCAGGCTTTCGTGGCCGACGCGGCCGGTACCGGCACGACGCTGTACACGGCGGGGCCGGGGGTCGCGTTCTCGCCGCGGTTCGGGCCGGCATCGCGCGAGGCACACCGGTCCGCCGGGGCGGTGGAACTGCTGCTGCCGGGGCTCGACGGGCTGCGCCGTGACGTGGACACGATCGCCGACCTGCGTGACGCAGCCCGCATCGGTCTCGGGCCGCACACCTCGGCAGCGGCCGCCGCGCTGACGTAGCTGGAGCAGCGGAAGCAGCGGGAGCGGCCCGTTAGATGTGGACGATCGGGCAGGTCAGCGTCCTGGTGATCCCGGAGACGCCCTGGATCTGGGCGACGACGAGCTTGCCGAGGTCGTCGACGTTGTCCGCCTCGGCCCGGACAATCACGTCGTAGGGACCGGTTACGTCTTCCGCCTGGGTTACACCGGATATCTGCCCGATCTGCACGGCGACGTCAGCAGCCTTGCCGACCTCTGTCTGGACGAGGATATAAGCGTGAACCATGCCGTCCTCCCAGCCGCCATCTGAGGTAGCAACGCTACCTTAGGTACCCGGCGGTTGGCTTCATGATTGTGCCCGGACTGAACCTGTCAGGCATGCGGGCCGCGGGCTGGCGATTTCGGGAGGCTCTCCATCACCGTCGCAGATCTGGGTGAATTCGGTCTTATCGCCGCGATCAGGGCGCTGCTGCCGCCCAGCGACGGCGACATCGTGGGCAACGGGGACGACGCGGCCGTCCTGCGCGCCCCCGACGGCCGGGTGGTCGCGACCACGGACCTGCTCGTGGAGGGGCGGCATTTCCGCCGCGACTGGTCGGGCCCGTTCGACATCGGCTGCAAGGCGGCGGCGCAGAACCTCGCCGATGTCGCGGCCATGGGCGCGTCGCCCACCGCGCTGCTCGTGGGGTTCGCGACCCCGGGTGACCTGGCGGTGGCCTGGGCGCAGGACCTGGCCCGCGGGATCGCCGAGGAGTGCAGGCGGGCGGGCGCGCACGTGGCCGGCGGAGACGTGAGCAGCGCCGATTCGATCATGATCGCGATAACGGCCCTCGGTGACCTGGGCGGCCGGGAACCTGTCACCAGGGGCGGGGCGCACCCCGGCGACCGGCTGGCCGTCGCTGGCCGGCTCGGCCGTTCTGCCGCCGGCCTGGCCCTGCTCGAGGCCGGGCGCGCCGGATCCGGGCTTGCCGGGCCTGAGCCTTCCGGGGCCGGGCGTGGCGGGTCCCGCCGCACGGAGGGCGAGGAGCCGGCTGAGCCGGGTGGCCTGGCCAGTCTTGTGGCCAGCCACCGGCGGCCGTGGCCGCCGTATCCATCCGGGCCCGAGGCCGCGGACCTCGGCGCCACCTCGATGATCGACATCAGCGACGGCCTGCTCGCCGACCTGAATCACGTGGCCGATGCCAGCGGAGTGCTGATCGACGTCGAGACCGCGCGGCTGCCGGTTGACCCCGCACTCCCGGCGGCCGCCAAGGCGCTCGGGGCGGACTGGCTGCGCTGGCTGCTGACGGGCGGCGAGGATCACGCACTGGCCGCCACCTTCCCGCCGGGAATGGAGCTGCCGGGCCACTGGACGGTGATCGGCACGGTCCGTGCGGGGCGCGGGGTGACGGTGGATTCCAGGCTTCCCGAGGGCAGCGGCGGGTGGGACCACTTCCCCTGACGCATGAAATCACGATAAGTAATGGGCTATAACCTCTGCGTGACTAGCCGCAGGCCGCATTGCTTGGTATAAACCCCTTGATGCCAAGACATCGCCGGGAGCGCGGGCGCTCGCGCCGGGCGCTGCGTTGGGAGGGTGGCTCCTGGCGCAGCGCTCTTTCTGGCCGCCGCGCGCCAGGCGGACCAAGTAGGGCAAGCGGGATAAGTGAGGCAAGCGGGGCGAGTGGGGCCAGCGGGGCGAGTGGGGCCAGCGGGCCGAGTGGGGCCAGCGGGCCGAGTGGGGCCAGCGGGCCGAGTGGGGCCAGCGCGGCTGGCGGGGCCAGGCGGCCCGGTGGGGTGCAC
>Ga0209420_1001134_pt1 | contig 12857 bp, 13 predicted proteins | sample BlaSpr_A8_OM1_O1_FD_187972 | JGI IMG/M metagenome (GOLD analysis project Ga0209420, IMG submission 187972) | Forest soil microbial communities from Thunder Bay, Ontario, Canada - Black Spruce, Ontario site 2_A8_OM1_O1 (SPAdes) (version 2) | ecosystem: Environmental > Terrestrial > Soil > Boreal... | reverse complement strand
ACGCATCCCCCCACCAGATAGGCCTGAAAGCCACGCTGGCGCAGCGTTTGCACGATCGATGTGGCGAAAGCCTTCAACATGGTCGTTCGTTAGCCTCGTGAATCTCTGGCGCGATTGATTCGGGCCTTGCCTACGCAGGTCTGGCGTAATGTTTTCGCCCGGCTCTCAACCCATCGTCCCAGTCAATCTGTTGTCTAAAAAAAGTATCTCATTCTTTTTCTTTGCCAAGGGCGATGGCCAGACCCACCGCGTTCTCGTGTTCACGGCCAGCGCCGGCCGCACCCCGCGCAGCAGAGGTTCACCGCGGGGCCGGCTGGAAAAAGCTGAGCGTCCCATTCCCCGGTTTCAACGGGATCCGACGGGCACGATATCTCGGCCATTCTTTTTGTCGGAGGCCCGGCTGCGGGAAATTTGACTTCCAGATCGACGGAATCAAGCTTCAGTAAAGGGGCCGGGAAGTCAGGCCCCGGGTTGCATCTTCGGATGCAATCCCTTCAATGTGTTTCCGAAAACGATACACTGGAAACCAGCCCCATGCCCGACGTCTACATCCTCGCCATCGAGAGTTCCTGCGACGAGACCGCGGCGGCGGTAGTGCGCTCGGGGGAACAGGTCGTCGCCAACGTCGTAGCCTCGCAGATCGCGACCCACCAGCCCTACGGAGGCGTCGTGCCGGAACTGGCATCACGGGAGCATCTGCGTGCTATTGTTCCCGTGGTGCGCCAGGCGCTCGCCGAGGCTAAGCATACGTACGACTCCGTCGATGCGATCGCAGTTACCCAAGGTCCAGGTCTCGCCGGAGCTTTGCTGGTCGGCATCAGTTATGCCAAGGCGCTCGCCTTCGCGCTCGACAAGCCACTCGTTGCCGTGAACCATCTCGAAGGCCACATTCATGCCGTGCTCCTCGAGCAGCGGCAGAAGGGGAACCACGAACTGCAGTTTCCATTGCTTGCCCTGGTCGTCTCTGGCGGACATACCCATTTGTATTTGGCGGCGAAAAAAGGCGATTCCTGGACCTACGAGAATATCGGCCACACTCGCGACGACGCCGCGGGCGAAGCCTTCGACAAAGTCGCCAAGCTTTTAGGCTTGGGATATCCGGGAGGCCCGGCCATCGATCTGCTCTCTCCCCACGGCGACGCACGAGCCGTTAAATTTCCGGCGGCGCAGATCAAGCATCGCGACCGGCGGGACCGAAACGACGGCAAAGTGGTTGAACTCGTCAGCGATCGTCCGCGCTTCGATTTTTCTTACAGCGGCATCAAGACCGCGATCTTGCGTTACGTTGAGACGCACGACATGCACGCATCGGTGGAAGCCCGTCGCCGGGCATTAGCGAATATGGCGAAACCGAGGCTGGAGGATTACCTGTCCAACTGCGACAAACTCACCCTCGACCTGGTCGCATCCTTCCAGCGCGCGATTGTGGAAGATCTGGTGGCGAAGACTCTGGCAGCCGTCCGGGCCTATGATGTGGCTACGCTCTTCATCTCGGGAGGAGTGGCGGCGAATCAGGAATTGCGAGAGACTTTTGCGCGCGAGGGCGCGAAGGAAGGCCTGCCCGTGCACTTCCCCTCGCGTCCGCTTTCCACTGACAATGCGGCTATGATCGCCGCCGCCGCCTATCCCAAGTTTCTGTTGAAGAATTTTGCCTCCATGGATTTTTCTGCGGAGGCCGGCCTCCCCTTGCGCTGAAAAATCCCTGCGCAGGCCGAGATTGCCTCGGTCGCGGAAGCGGTCAACCTCGTAGCAATCAGGTTTCGCTTTCCTGGGCGCTCTCTTCGATATTCATATCTTTGAATTCGCTGGACTCGAAGATCTCCCCGCACTCCTTACACTCGACAAACTCAGAATCCTCGTCCCGGCTGACAATTTGCACGCGGGGGTGCTTGCAAGGCTGCTTCATATCACGGCTTTGAGAAGTGGAGGTCGGCTTGGAAATCATAAATCCGGAGAGTCTCCAACGAACAACGGCGGAGAGGATGGTTGCGCCGGAATTTCACGGTATTTTAGACGCGGTTTGCCGGTTGTCAAGCCCCCAAACGTTAACCTGTCGTAAATTCGTAACAAGCAAAATTCGTGATCGCGACCTCTCTGATCCCTTCTGGGGATCAAATTCCGACTAAAATAGTCGCAATAGCCTAAGCCGTTCAGTCCGTGATGCTTACCTTTCAGACGTCGTTTCTGCCATCTACCTGCTTGGACTTGCTCCTGGGGTGGAGGGTGACGTAAAATGAATTACGACAGAAAAGGTCGGCATTCGCATCCGGCGGCCTTGTTCGGGTCTGGCAAGGAAACACGAAGGTGCTGAAACTTACCAAGAAGGCCGACTACGCGCTGATGGCGATGAAGCATCTTGCCGAGCACTCCTCCGAGGGCTCGCGCAGCGCGAAGGATGTGGCCGATGCCTATGGCATCCCGCCCGAGGCGCTGGCCAAGATCTTGCAGCGTCTGGCCAAGGCGGGCCTGTTGCTGTCGCAGCATGGCACCAACGGCGGTTACACGCTGGCGCGGGCGGCGCATACGATTTCGGCCTTTGAGGTGATTCAGGCTATTGATGGACCTCTGTTCATTACTTCCTGCGTCACGGTGCGCGGGGAGTGCGACCAGACCGACCGCTGCAATATTCGCGAACCGTTGCGCAAGGTAAACGGGAGTATCGAAGCGGTGTTGCGGCGGATCAAAATCTCGCATATGCGGGAAGAGCCGGAAGAAGCCGGGAGCGCAGAACCAAAAGCGGCGAATTTGGTGACCATTACCTGAGCCGTTGAGAGTGCAAGATTCATCAAAGACATTTAGGCAAAGTAGGAGAGGCAATCAATGAGCACGGACGTCAAGATCCCCCAGGAATTCACGCCGGCGCATCACCCAGACGCAAAGGGTGTGAGGCTGCCAATTTATATGGACAATCACGCCACCACCCAGATGGACCCGCGGGTGCTGGAAGAGATGCTGCCTTTCTTCATGGAGAAGTTCGGCAACTCTGCCAGCCGGAATCACTCCTTCGGATGGGCCGCCGAAGAGGGCGTGGAAACGGCTCGCGAACGCATCGCCAAATTGGTCGGCGCCACTACCAAAGAAATCATTTTCACTTCGGGCGCCACCGAGAGCGACAATCTCGCCATCAAGGGCGTCGCCGAGATGTACCGCGAGAAGGGGAATCACATTATTACGGCGGTCACCGAGCACAAAGCCGTGCTTGATACCTGCAAGCGGCTGGAGAAATATGGCTACCGCGTCACCTATATGCCGGTGCAGAAAGACGGCTTGGTCGATCTCGACGACCTGAAGCGCGCCATGGATGACAAGACCATCCTGGTGACCATCATGTACGCGAACAACGAAATCGGCGTGCTGCAACCGGTGGCCGAGATCGGCAAGTTGTGCCGCGAGCGGGGTGTGATCTTCCATACCGACGCGACCCAGGCGGTCGGCAAAGTGCCGGTGGACGTGATCAAACAGAACATCGACTTGGCATCGATTTCGGCCCACAAAATGTATGGACCGAAGGGCGTCGGCGCTTTGTATGTGCGTCGCAAAAATCCGCGCGTCCAGGTTTCCGCCATTATCGATGGCGGCGGCCACGAGCGTGGAATGCGCTCGGGGACGTTGAACGTTCCCGGAATCGTCGGCCTGGGTAAGGCCTGTGCCCTCGCGCAAGAGGAAATGCAACAGGAGTCCTGCCGTTTGGCAGGGCTGCGCAACCGCCTGCGAGACCGCATCATGAACCGTCTGGATGAGACCTACATCAACGGCTCAACCGAGCATCGACTTCCCGGCAACTTGAACATCAGCTTCGCCTACGTGGAAGGCGAATCGTTGCTGATGGGCATCAACGACATTGCGGTTTCCAGCGGTTCGGCTTGCACCTCGGCGACGCTGGAGCCATCTTATGTATTGAAGGCTCTCGGCACGGGTGACGACTTGGCGCACAGCTCGATTCGCTTTGGCATCGGCCGCTTCAACACCGAAGCCGAGGTCGACTACGTCGCCGATCGCGTCATCGAAACGGTTGAACGCCTGCGCGAACTTTCTCCGCTCTACGAGATGGCGAAAGAAGGCATCAACCTGAAGGATGTGAAGTGGGCAGGAGAATAGGTGGGAAGGGCACGCCTTTCAGGTCGTGCCCAACCGGGTTCAATTCACAGGGTTCAATTAAAAGCGGGCTTTAGCCGCGGCAGTAAAGTTCACAGATTCAGGAGCGTTACAAAATATGTCATACAGCGATAAAGTTCTCGATCATTACTCCAACCCCCGCAATGTCGGTTCGATGGACAAGTCGAGCGCCGACGTGGGCACCGGCCTGGTCGGCGCGCCCGAGTGCGGCGACGTCATGAAGCTGCAGATCAAGGTCAATCGCGAAACCAACGTCATTGAAGACGCCAAGTTCAAAACCTTCGGCTGCGGCTCCGCCATTGCCTCATCCTCACTCGCCACCGAGTGGGTCAAGGGCAAGACGGTGGACGAAGCTCTCTCCATCAAGAACATGGACATCGTGAAGGAGCTTTCGCTTCCTCCGGTAAAGATCCACTGTTCGGTGTTGGCTGAGGATGCGATCCGTGCCGCCATCGGAGACTGGAAAAAGAAGCAGGAAGTGGCCAGCCCCGTCGCCGCCGAAGCCAAGTAAGTTTTGCGCACGACTTAGGACGCGACGGTCTGAGGACGCCCAAGTGGCTGTGCTTCCGGCACGACTTTCGTCGTGCCGCTGGTGGTGAGCGACCGCGGCTTTCGCCGCTGAGGAAACGCGTGACAACGGCAACCGAACAAAAACCCGCTCAAGCTCCCGGCAAAGGAATTCTCGTGACTGAGAAAGCCTTGACCAGGGTGCGCAGCGCCATGGCCAAGGAAGGCATCTCGCCCGAGCAAGGCGGCTTGCGCCTCGGCGTGCAAGGCGGCGGCTGTTCGGGCCTGAGTTACAACATCCGGTTCGACACGCAACCACGCGAACGGGACCGCATCTTCCAGTTCGACGACGTGCGTGTATTCGTGGATCCGAAGTCGTTTATCTATCTGCACGGCATGATCCTGGACTATCAGGAAACGCTGATGCAACAGGGCTTCGTGTTCGTGAATCCCCAGGCATCGAAGTCATGCGGCTGTGGCACTTCGTTCTCCGCCTGAACGCGGCTGACTCTGTGGCGCGGACAGTCCTGTCCGCGTACCGCGCGCGCCACCGGACAACCTGGGTACATAACGGGCGCGTCGGCCTGGCAGGCACATTTTCGGCGTGGAAACGAGACAGCAGTGGCATTTGAGTGAAAGCGCGTCAGTTTGAGGAGTTAGAAACAGAATGACCAAAGTCGCACTCACCGCGATCAGCGCCCCGCCCCTCTCGCAGGAAACTCATTCCTGCTGGTCGTGCGGATCCATGCGTGCGGCTCACTTCTGCGAGTCCTGCGGTAAAGTTCAGCCCCCAGTTCCGGTCGACTACTTCTCATTCTTCGGTCTCGCGCCCAGGCTCGATCTGGATCTCAAGGCGCTGGAAAAGAGTTTCTACGAATTGAGCCGCAAGCTTCATCCCGATTTGAATGCGCGCGCCGGCAGCCAGGAACAGGAGTGGAGCATGGAACAGAGTTCCCTGCTCAATGACGCGTACCGCACCTTGAAGGACCCGATCAGGCGTACGCAATATCTCTTGCATCTCGAAGGCGTGGAACTGGAAGAGCAGTCCCAGAGCGCGACCAAACAGGCCCGGGCTACAGGAGAGACCAAGAAACAGATCGTTCCCCCGGATTTGCTCGAAGAAGTTTTCGAACTGAACATGCAACTCGAAGAACTTCGCATGAATAAAAAGACCGGCGAGGACGATCCCGCACTGATCGAAGAAGTCGGCAAGCAGAAATTGTCGCTGGAGTCCAAGCACGAAGCGCTGCTGCGCGAACTGCAGACCTACTGGAAGACCTGGGATAGCCTGATCGATCGCGGTCCCGCCCCGCTCGCGGAGCGCGCGCAAGTAAGGGACAAGATGGTGGATGTGCTGAATCGCCGCAACTACATTCACAATTTGGTGCGGGACGTGAACGCGGCGATGGAGAACTGAGTATTTAGAAATGGCTCCCGATCGCATCGTCGGCATCGATCTCGGCACCACCAACTCGCTGGTGGCGTTTATGCAGGGGGATACGCCTGTCGTCATCCCGGGGGATGACGGCCTCAACTTGCTTCCGTCGGTGGTCGCGCTGGACCCCAACCACCAGCCCGTGATCGGCAATGCCGCTCGCAATTCTCTGATTGAAACTCCGGAGCGCGCCGTCTACTCCATCAAACGTCTTATGGGACGCGGCGTGGAGGACATTCGGCAAGAATTAAAGCTCTTTCCTTTCCGCCTCGCCGATGACATGCAGCCCGGAGAAGTTCTTCGCATCAAGCTGGGCGACAAAACCTTTACTCCCCCGGAGATTTCCGCGCTGATTCTTCGCCAGTTGAAGCGCAGCGCGGAGCGTTTCTTCGGCGGCCCGGTAACCAAAGCCGTCATCACGGTTCCCGCCTACTTCAACGACGCGCAGCGCCAAGCCACCAAAGACGCTGGTCGCATCGCCGGTCTCGAAGTGCTTCGCCTGGTCAACGAGCCCACTGCCGCATCGCTCGCCTACGGCCTCGACAAGAAGCAGAACGGCATCGTCGCGGTGTATGACTTCGGCGGCGGCACCTTCGATATCTCCATCCTGAAACTGCACGACCAAATCTTCGAAGTCATTGCCACCAACGGCGACACGCATCTCGGCGGCGACGACATCGACAATCTGCTCATCGCCATTGCGCTCGACGATATTCGCGGCGACCTCGGCCTCGATCTTCGAAATAACGATCTCCGCCGTAATGCCGAAACCGTGCAGGCGATCCGCAAGGCCGTCATCGAAGCCAAGATCGCGCTCTCTTCCGACCCCTCAGTCAAGCTCGACATCGAATTGTCCGGCGGCCAGCGCTATCAACGCGAGATTACCCGCGAGCAATATGAACAACTGATTCAGCCCGTCATCGAGCGCACGGTCGGCGCCTGTAAGCAGGCCATGAAAGATGCCGGCCTCAAGCCCGAACAGATTGACGAAGTCGTGCTCGTCGGAGGTTCGACGCGCATTCCCAAAGTCCGCGCGCTGGTGAAGGAATTGTTCCACCGCGAACCCCACATCGACTTGAATCCCGACGAAGTAGTCGCGCTCGGAGCGGCCGTGCAGGCCAATATTCTCGGCGGCGGCTCCGAGGCCACCGAGAACATGCTGCTGCTGGACGTGACTCCTCTGTCGCTTGGCATCGAAGTCGCCGGCGGAGTCACCGACAAGATTATCCTGCGCAACTCGACCATTCCTGCATCGGCCACACAGTTTTACACCACGCAGATTGACGGCCAGGCCAACGTGGCGATTCACGTGCTGCAGGGTGAGCGCGAACTCGCCAAAGACTGCCGTTCGCTGGCCCGCTTCGATCTGAAAGGCATTCCCGGCATGGCCGCCGGCATTCCCCGCGTCGAAGTGAAATTTCTGATCGACGCAAACGGCATTCTGCACGTCTCCGCCCGCGAACAGCGCAGCGGCAAAGAGGCAGAGATTCAGGTGCAGCCGAGCTACGGCCTGAGCGACGAGCAGGTTGAGGGCATGATTCTCGACTCGTTCGACAATGCCGAAGAAGATTTCCGTCGCCGCCAACTGATCGAGGCGCGCAGCGAAACCGCGACCATCCTGGCCGCTCTCGAAAAAGGTAAAAAAGATCCGGCCTGGGGGCAACTTACCACCGACGAAAAGAAGAAGATCGCGAAAATGGAAAAATCGCTGGTCGCGCTACATGCCGAACAGGATTATAAGGCAATACGCAAAGCCATCGATGTACTGAACCAGGGTACGATGCGGCTGGCAGAACTGATGATGGACACCGCCGTCGCGACGGCGCTCAAAGGCAAGAACCTGGACGAGACGGATCTGGGCGAAGCCCCGACCGCTCCGCATCCTATGGCGAAAGCAGAATTTGAGTAGGATTGCATCGCGCAGGATTGATCGAGATTTGGTTGAACTGGTGAGATGTTGAATTGGTGAGATGAGGTGAACATGGCGGAAGAAAAGACACAGGGAGCTGGCACCTTGACCGAAGACGCTCCGGGCGAAAATACGATTCAGGTCACCTTCCTGCCCGAGGGCAAGACCGTGCAGTTTGAAAACGGAAAACTACCTTACGAAGATCACGGCAAGGAGCAGTCACTGCTCGACGTCGCGCTGAATTTCGGCATCACACTCGACCACGCCTGCGGCGGCAATTGCGCCTGCACGACCTGTCATATCTGGGTGAAGGAAGGCGCCGAGAATCTTTCCCCGATGGACGACGACGAGGCCGACCGGTTGGACATGGCCGCCGATCTCCAGTTAAACTCGCGTCTCGGCTGCCAGGCGCAAATCACCAAGCCCGGTAAAGTAGTCGTCCAGATTCCCGCCTGGAATCGTAACTACGTCTCTGAGGAGCACTGAGGATGGCAAAGAAATTGACTTGGGACGACGCCGAAGACCTCGGCATCCTGCTTTCCGAAACCCACCCCACGCTCGATCCGCTCGCCCTGCGCTTTACCGATCTGCACCGCTACGTCACCGAGCTACCGGACTTTGCCGGCGATCCCAAAGCGTCGAACGAAGGCAAGCTGGAAGCGATTCAGATGGCCTGGCATGAAGAAGTCCAGGATCGTACCCAAGGCTGAAGGTGTTTCTCGTGTCAGAGTAGTGGCGTCATCCCGAGCAGGGGATAAGACTTTCGCATACCATCGGTTTCATTGTGGATAATATGCAAGTTTTCTGCTGTGTAGGAACTGTGCAGGGAAACTGTGTAAATTTCAGCCAACTTTGCCTGCTACTGGTCCCTTGGGCATGAGGAGCCGGGGTGCGGCACCTCTTCTTCTGGCGGTGAAGCCAGAACAGCAACGCACAGAATAGCCATGTCCATGCGCGATGTCGGTTCCTGCTGTTCATACTGCTAACGATAAATGATCGCAGCAATGACCGCATCTTCGCCGCATGTTCATTGGTCGGAAGCGATCAAACCGAATGTTGAAGCCGCAATCGCCAGTCGAAGTCTCAGCCATGGACTTCTTTGCAACGGATAATCGCATCCGTCGTCGGAGCCTTCAGAGGCTCAGCCCTATATCCATACCCTGAGCTTTTGCACCTTATTCCGCGCGAAACGGCTGGCGCAGCAATATGTATTTGGTCCCGTCGGTAATGAAAGACACGTCGTTCACAACGCAGGACTGGTTCTGCGAGCGCCTCGCTGAGCCGTACGTCAACAACAGCTTCAGTGAGCCGCAGCTCACTTCTACCTGGAACGCCGCTGATCTCGTCCATACTACGGTCACTCACCCGGAACGGGGGATTCGGGAGGGTATTTGTTGTCCTTCTCACGGAGTGATGGGCGATAGCTCGAACAGACAAAAAGTGCAAAGCTTGCAGTCCCGGCGCTTTGATCTGCAAATCTCCCCTTTATTCGTGCCTCAGTGCCTCCATAGGCTGCACTCCCGCCGCGCGACGCGCTGGAATCCAGCTGGCCGCCAAGGCTACCGCCAGCAAAGTCAACACCCCGCCAATCATCGTAGCCGGATCCCATGACTGAATCCCATACAGCATCGTCTTCACCAGCCGCGTCAGTCCCAGAGCCGCACCCACGCCCGCAACAATTCCCACAATCGCCAGCGAAGTGCTCTCCCGCAGAATCATCCGGCGCAGCTGTCCAGGTTGCGCTCCCAGCGCCATGCGTATTCCAATCTCATTCCGTCGGTCCGCCACGGAATACGCCATTACCCCGTAAATCCCCACGCAAGCCAGCGCCAGTGCCAGCACGCCAAAACCCGCCGTCAACACCCCAAACATCCGCTCTGTCTGCATGGTCTCATCAATCTGCTCGCGCTGCGTACGCAGCTCAGCAAGAGGCAGATCGCGGTCAACCTGCTGCGCCACTTGGCGCAGCACGGGCGTGAGCACACCCGGCGCAAGCTGGGTGCGAATGGCGTACGTCAATCTACCCACCTCCGGCATCTGCACCCAGGGAACGAAAAACTGCGGCGGTGGCGCGTCACGTAGATTCAGGAAGCGGTTATCCCCGCATACTCCCACAACCCGTACCCAGTCGTGCCCCGTCTTGAACCTCTTCCCCACCGGATTCATGTGAGGAAATCTCTCCTTGGCCAACGCCTGGTTGATGACGCCCACCTTTTCCGAAGTGCCCGTATCTTGCGGCCCAAAACTTCGTCCGCCGATGATCGGGATGCCCATCGTTGCAAAGAAGGTGTTCCCAACCGCATTCATGTCCTGGGGATCTCTTTGGTGTGCTGCCGGGTCTTCGCCCTCCACGAGGAAATCCGAATTGTCCATGTTGTTTGCGATATAAGCGGACAAGCCTGTCGTTACTCCTTCCACACCGGGTATCGCTGCGAATCCCTGTTCCAGGCGCTGATGCAGCTGCACGTCCTTGCCCGGTCCGTAGCGCTTCACCGGCGGACTGACCTCAAACAGGATCAGATGATCCGTGCGGAAGCCAATATCGACCGAGTCGAGCGCCCACAGCGTACGCAGAAACAGGCCCGCACCCACGACCAGCAGCGTCGAAAGCGCAATCTGGAAGCCGACAATCGCCTTGCCGCCCAGGCCCTTGCGTCGCCGCGTGGTCGTCAGAGCGTTCTCTTTCAGGCTGCTGCTCACCTCGGTGCGTGCCGTCAGCCACGCCGGAGCCAGCCCGAAAATCAGTCCCGTCAACAGCGTCACCGCGGCTGCAAACGCGAAGACTTCCCAATCCATCGGCACATCAAAGGTGCTGCGCCACCCATTCGACATCAGGCGTGGAATCGCGTTGCGTCCAAGGTAGCCAAGCAGCAGGCCACCCGCGCCGCCAATCCCCGCCAGCAGCAGGCTTTCCGTCAGCAACTGCCGCAGCACGCGCATGCGTCCAGCGCCCAGCGCCAACCGCACACTCATTTCCCGCTGCCGCTGCGCCCCGCGCGCCAGCAGCAGGTTTGCGATATTGGCGCACGCCAGCAGCAGCACAAAACCAGTTAGCGTCAACAGCACATACGCCGGCTTCCTGAACATTCGGGCCGCGTAGTTCAGTCCCCGGCTGCCATCCGCCAGGACCAGTCGCGGCACTGTTTCGCCGGACTTGACCGTGATCGTTGCCCTGGTAGCCGCCGCCAGTTCCACATCCAGAGCCGCCTGCACCTGCGCATCCGGTATTCCCGGTTTTGCCCGCCCCACAATGTTCAACCACCAAAGCTCGCTGTCGTTTAGCAGTGAACCATTCTTGCCGTTCGGATCGATCACCGGCTGCATGCTTAGCGGCACAAACAAGTCCGGTGAATCATGTGTATTCTTCGCCCCGGTAAAGCCGCGAGGGTTCACGCCCACAATCGTCAGCGGCGTCTGGTTCACGGTGATGGTTTGGCCCAGCACCGCCGGCGAGCGGCCAAACTCGCGCTCCCACACGCCCGCGCTGATCACCGCAACCGCGCCCGCGCCCGGCAAAGCATCGTCCGTCGGCTGAATCGCCCGCCCCAGTTGCGGCTGAGCCCCCAATACGTTGAAGTAGTTGCCTGAAACCATCGCCACGTGTGCCCGCTGCGCGTTCCCGCTAATCGTCGCGTTCATGCCGTCTTCCTTGTAGGCGAACAGGTCCTGCATAACCTGGTTGTGCGCCTGCAACTGCCGGTAAACGGGAGAAGAGAACACCGATCCCAGCATTCCCTGGCCGTCCGGCGCCGGCTCAAAGTCGCCCCACATGCCGCTCACCGCACTATGCTGGTCTTGGGTCCACCGCAACATGCGCAGCTGGTCGGCCTGAGCCACATGCAGGCGGTCAAAGAGTAAGCCCTTGGCCAAGGAAAAGATCGCCGCATTTGCGCCGATGGCCAGCGCTAGCGAAGCCACGGCAATCGCAGTGAATCCTGGGCTCTTGCCCAGCACGCGGAGACCGTAGCGAACATCTTGGAAGACAGTTGAGAAAGACAGAAACGTGCGCGATTCTCGATGGCGCTGACGCAGCAATGTCGTGTTGCCGAACTGACGGTGAGCCGCTGAATAGGCATCTTTAGAGTCCATTCCCTGCCGAATGAATTGCTCCGTCAACAGTTGAAGATGCGTCTGCGTCTCCAGGTCAAATTCGGAATCGGCCTGCTTCTGTCCGAAAAGACCGCGTACTCTGGAAACAAATCGAAAAATCCACGTAGTCATCGCTACTTCTCCGCCTCCAAACTTAAAACACGACCGATCACGCCAGAGATCCGCTCCCAGCTTTCAGTCTCGACCGCAAGTTGTTTCCGTCCCTGCTTAGTAATCGAGTAAAACCTTGCCCTGCGGTTGTTCTCCGATAGTCCCCACTCTGATTCGATCCATCCCTGCTGTTGCAGCCTTAGCAGCGAGGTATACACGGTGCCCTCATTCAGCTTGAGAACATCCTCGCTCACCTGCTCGATTCTGCGTGCAATCCCGAATCCATGTAACGGACCCAGCGCGTGGAGAGTCTTCAGGATCATCATGTCCAGCGTGCCCTGCAGAACTTCAGATTTATTGGCGCTCAAGATCGCTCCTTTGGCCATTGCAAAGAAGATATCACGACACGTTTGGGATGTCCAAAGGAAAATTACATTCGAAGCGCCTGCAGCTTCGTTGCATGCTTCTGTCGGCGCTGGTGGTGAGGCTCTTGGGACGCCGCACGCAGGGCGGCAAACCATCAAGCCAGCTTCCCACCCTTCCCACACTCTTTGGAAATCCCTTCGGGAATCCCACATAACGCATGTCCTGGTTGCTTTTGTCAACTTGATTTGGCCCCTTTCGATGGTCTCAATTGGCCCCACCCCTACCTTAGTTATTAGATAGCAGCAGCAGTCGGGGCTGTGGGAA
>Ga0209420_1001133_pt1 | contig 12864 bp, 10 predicted proteins | sample BlaSpr_A8_OM1_O1_FD_187972 | JGI IMG/M metagenome (GOLD analysis project Ga0209420, IMG submission 187972) | Forest soil microbial communities from Thunder Bay, Ontario, Canada - Black Spruce, Ontario site 2_A8_OM1_O1 (SPAdes) (version 2) | ecosystem: Environmental > Terrestrial > Soil > Boreal... | reverse complement strand
GCCGACCGAGGCGTAAGTGGGATCGATGCCGCCGATCGCCGGTACGAGCCAGTACGCCTTCGACAGATCGAAGCGCTCATCGAGCCCGAGGGCCATGATCGAGGCCGCGCCGCGCAGCGAGCCTTCGCCTGTGACAATTCCCAGGACCTGTTTCTCGGCGTTGTAGCGCAGCGCCCGATTGCCCAAGGGAAACGGCAGGGTCTGCGGCAGCGGCAGCCGCTCCACCCAGGCCTGGAATTCGCCCGGCGTGTCGCCCGTATCGTTGCCGAGCTCGAAGGTCGTGACGATCACCACCCGCACCGGCAGCTTGCCAGACCCCTCTGCGCTCACGCGTGCGATGCCCAGTGACGTCACGAGGACGCACAACACGAGCCACCGGCCGATCTGCACGAATGGGAACAAAGCCGCTGCAGCGCCGCTGTGCACTGAAGAACGCGAGCCGTGAGCGAAGGTCACTCCCATTTCTGCAGGCCCCCTGGAATGCGGGATGCGATCCCTCGCCGATCCATCGATTGTGCATGAATTTCGAGCGCCGGTGGCCGCCGATTCAACTGATACGGTCGAGCGGTGAGAATGTCGTCGGCCGCAGCGGAGAAGAGCTAACTCATGCCGTCGTCAATATCAGGGATCTTCGCTTTCGGGGTTCGGCTCCCGCCAGCTGCCACTGTAGTCGCCCCATTTCGGGGCATCGCGATGGTGATGATCATGTCTTCGGGGCGATGGTCTACGCGGTTCGCTTGGGCGGGGTCCTGCTATCGTCTTGCCCCTCTTGCAGACTGCCTCGTGGCGATCCTTGCGCGATATTACTTCGCGTACACAAAATCGCGATAGGCGGTAAAGTGCACGATCCGATCTGTCGCGTCTTACTGCGAAGGGTCGGACTACGATCAATGGCGCCTGCTACTACGCGAAGCCGGCCGTGACGACAGGAAAATGATGCCGTGACCGACGTGAGACTTCTTCGCGCCCGATCGGGCGTGGTCCTCCTCTGGTGCCTGGTGCTCGCCGGCGTGCTGGCGGCCGCGCCGACAATCACCCAGGCGGACCCGACCCCGAAACCCCTGATCGTGTTCATGACGGACTTCGGGTCCGTCGATGACGCCGTCGCGATCTGCAAGGGCGTCATCAAGACGCTGGCCCCCGATGCCGAGATCATCGACCTCACCCATCAGGTGACGCCGTACTCGATCTCGGAGGGCGCACGCCTGCTCGGGCGGACCTCACAGTACTACCCGCCGGGGACCATCTTCCTTACGGTCATCGATCCGGGGGTCGGAACCAGCCGGCGCTCGATCATCGTCAAGACCAAGCGCGGCCAGTACTTCGTGCTGCCGGATAACGGGCTCATCACCCTCGTCGTCGACCGCGACGGAGTCGAGGGGGTCCGCGAGATCACCAACCCGAAATGGGGCCTTGCGGGTTCCAGCTCGTCCACGTTCCACGGCCGGGACATCTATTCGCCGGCCGCCGCGCACCTGCAGCGGGGCGAAGACTGGAAGGACGCGGGCCCGGACCTGAAGGACGTGACGCGTCTCGAGATCCCCCGCGTGACGGTCGATTCCACCGGGATCCAGGGCCAGATCGTGGCCCTCGATGGTCCGTTCGGCAACCTCGTGACCAACGTCGCGCGCGATGACCTCGCGAAGCTCGGCTATCAGTTTGGCGACACGGTGCGCGTCAGGCTCTCGGGGAAGGAATTCGCCGTGCCCTTCGTGAAAACATTCGGCGGCGTGCCGATCGGCAAGCCGCTGTTGTTCATCGATTCACGGGGCCTTGCGAGTCTTGCGATCAACCAGGGCAACTTCGCCAAGGCGCAGGGCATCGTGCCACCGGTGCCTCTGAAGATCCTGCCGAAGTAGCCTGCGCTGCTACGCACCTATCCGGTGGCGGCATACTCGAGGCGGTTTCGCCGCGAGCGGCGTCGCAAGGTCCCGGGAGGTCTCGATCGCGCGCAACGGGATGAGGAGAGGCAGTCGCGCGAGGCATTCGCCCATCGCCCTGCCTTCATTTTTTCATTCGCTGCTTGTCGCCGGACTCGCTGTCGGGGGCAGTTTTGACGGTCAACGCCGACGAACTGCGCGGCCGTACCCGCAACACCTCGCTGCCAAGCGCAAACTCATCACCGGGCGTGAGCCGCGTCGGTGCAGAGATGCGTGTTCCATTGACGTAAGTGCCGTTGGTGCTGTCGAGATCCTCGATGGTCGCCGCGCCATGGGCGACCGTGATTCGTGCATGACGCCGCGAAACTGTGGTGCCGTCGATGACCAGCGAACATTCCACGTCCCGTCCGGCAATGTGCTCGCCGTCCGTGAGCGGCAAAGACTGCTTCATCCAGAGCAGCTCGATCGTTGCCGGCGAGGAGCGCGTCGGGGGCAGGCAAGTCACATCGGCGCAGAACGCATATCCAGCCTTGTAAAGGGTTCGAATGACGCGGGAATCGCGCGGCGTATCACCGAGCACGGCTCGAAGCTCTGACACCAAACGGGTCAGGCTGGTGCGCGCCACGTACACGTTTGGCCAGAGTAACTCGTCGAGTTCGTTGTTTGTGACGAGCGCCGGTCGGCGCTTGATCAGCACCTCGAGCAACTCGTACATCTTGGGCTCGAGGGAGACGACATTATCTGCGCGCTCGAGCTGCCGAGCGCTTAAGTCGAGCACGCAGTCGCCGAACTTCAGCCTCATGGTCCCGGTTCCAGCTGCCGCTGATCAGCTGCTCCTGCCTTTACGCTGCGCCGCAAAAAGGGTGCGTCGCAGTCGCGAGTCTTATAGCAGGTTGTAACCGCGGGAGACATTGCACGAGTCGCCCGCTCGTCGAAGAACGGGGTCCGAACTTGGCCTTCGCCCGGACCCCTGAAGCCACCTCATCGATTCGCGGTGATCGTTTGCGGACGGTTGCCGGTCTTCTTCTCGTAAAACGCGGTCAGCAACTCGACGTTCACCTTTCCGACTGCCTCGCTCTCGGCTTTTGTCATGCAGGCCCTGGTGGCCGCCAGCTCCCCCGGGGGCTGGTCGCAGACGCGCCGGGCTGCCGCGTGAATGCGCCCGTAGAGCGCCTCCACACCGGCCGGCGCGCTGAGGTTCAGATCGGCAAACTTGACGGTCTCGGAGCGAACCTGCTCATCAGCATGCGCGTTGAAAGCGACCAACACGCAGGCCAGCCACATCGCCGCGGTGTAGCCGAGGATGCTGCGGTTATCAGTCTTGACACTCGAGTTCATGACGGTCTCCTTTGTCTTGGATTTCGGGAACTTCACTGCGGCTTCGGACCGATGGTTGGGCCAACAGTCCTAAAGGCCTGGGGAGTGAAGTTAGCGACAGACCCGCCCGCAGATCCTTAGGGAGATCTTAGGAAGTCGTGAAAACTTGGCCCGCACACGATTGAGAGACACCCCCCCGATTGCGCGTGACGACCTTTGCGGGTCGGATTTGCTGTTATTGGCCGAGTGGGCGCATGCTTTTCCCAAGCCGCCAGGACGCGCCCTGCAGATCCGATGACCGCAGAGGAAAATCGCCGCGTACCCCTGTCCACCGAGGTCTCATCGCGTGAGGCTGAGGTCGATCCGCAGCTGTCAGCGTGCGCGCAAGAGGGCCCACCCCCCGAGGGGCTTCCCGAGACGCAGTCCCCGGGACGGCGCCGCAGCGCGACGGGAGGAGCGCAAGCGGGTGTGTCATCCAGCACGGTGCGGCTGGCGATCGGTCAGCTGCTCGGCGGCCGCTACCGCATCGAGCGCGAGCTCGCTGAGGGGGGGATGGGGGTGGTGTACCTCGCCGCCGATGAGCAGGTGCCCGGCGAGAGGTTCGCCATCAAGGTGTTGAAGGAGGAGCTGCACCCCGCGGCCCTCACGCTCCTGAGGGAGGAGGTCCGCAAGACACGCAAGCTCAGCCATCCGAACATCGTCGATGTGCATTCGGTCAATGTGGACGGCCAGAGGCTCTACGTGTTGATGGAGTACCTCGAGGGCAAGTCGCTCGATACGCTGCTCGATGAGGAGTTTGGCCGCGGCATGCCCTTTAGCCACGCCTGGCCGATCATCGAGGATGTGGGTGCGGCTTTGGGCAACGCGCACGACCACAACGTCATCCACAGTGACATAAAGCCGGCGAACGTCTTCGTGACGACCGCGGGGAGAACAAAGCTGCTGGACTTCGGGATTGCGCGCGCCTCGCGCGGTCCGTTGCTAAATGCCCGATCAGGGCCGCGCGCGCTCACTCCCGCCTACGCCAGCTGCGAAATGCTCGAGGGAAAGGAGGCGGACCGGCGCGATGACATTTACTCCTTCGCCTGCGTGATCTACGAGATGCTCTGCGGGGAGCGCCCATTCGGGGACCTCACCGCGCTCGAGGCCCGGAAGGCCGGTACCAAGGTTCCGCCGCTTCAGGGACTGTCGCGGGGACAGAATGCGGCGCTCACGCAGGCGCTGGCTTTTGAGCGTGAAGCGCGTACCCCATCTGTAGAGAAGCTCCTCGAGGGGCTCGCCGCCGAGCACCCGCGCAGTCGACCGGCGCTGCTGCTCGGCGCGACGGTCATTGCGGTCGTGGCCGCGGTGGGCGTGACCTACTTCGCCCTCGAAAGGCTATCCGGGCACTCCGTCGTGGTTGAGGGAGCGACTTCGAACCCTCAGCAGGCCGCCTCCCGCGCCACCGCCCCCACAACTGCCGCGTTCAACACGCTGCCGCGTTCGATTGCCGTACTGCCGTTCGTAAATATCAGCGGCGACAAGGACCAGGAGTACTTCTCGGACGGGCTGTCCGAGGAGCTGATCGACCATCTCGTACACAGCGCGGATGTGAAGGTCATCGCGCGTACTTCCTCGTTCCAGTTCAAGGGCAGGAACGAAGATGTGCGCTCGATTGCGCGCAAGCTCGGAGTGACGCACGTGCTGGAGGGCAGCGTTCGCAAGGCCGACCAGCAGCTGCGCATCACGGCACAGCTGGTTCGCGCATCAGACGGAGTGCATCTGTGGTCCCAGATCTACGACCGCAAGCTCACCGACATCTTTAAGGTGCAGAGCGAGATTGCGGACGAGGTTTCCCACGCCTTGCACGTGGCTTTGCGCAATGGCTACCGCGCAGATCGAGAGCCCGATGTCCAGGCGTACAATCTCCTTCTGGAGGGAAGGTACTTCGAGGCACGCAGGACGCTGCGCGATGTAGAGAAAGCCGCTCAGCTCTACCAACAGGCGGTCGACCGCGATCCTGAGTACGCGCTGGCGTGGGCACGCTTGGCGCACGCGTACCTCATCGAAGAGACCCAGAAAGGACCACCATCGGAGGAACAGAATACGCGGGTCCTCGATGCGCTCGACCGCGCCATCCGGCTCGACCCAAACCTCGTCTACGCGTACTACACGCGAGCCGCATTCGAGATGAACATCAAGTGGAATTGGGCCGCCGCGCAGGCGGATGACCAACGCATCCGCGAGATAGACCCCCGATCCGATCTGTTGCCAGCCGCCTTCGGAGACCACGCGTTCGTCTACGGGCAGGTCAACCGGGCCATAGAGCTGTACCAGGAAGCGCTCACTCGAGATCCGCTCGCCCCAATTTTGCTGGACTCTCTCGGCATCGCACTCTGCGCCGCCAACCGGTTTCAACCTTGCCTGGAGAACCGGCTCAGGCTCATGCAGCTGCATCCGGAATTCGATGGGGTGAACAGCTCTGTTGGCATGGCTCGGTTCTACCTTGGTCAGTTCGCCGCAGCGCTCGCGGCGATGCAACAGGAGCCCAACGAGGACTACAGACTGCGCGGTCTGGCGGCGGTTTTCTGGGCGACGGGCCGTCGCGCCGAGTCGGATGCCGCGCTCAAAGCACTGACAGACAAATTCGCGTCGATAGACCCGTACGGAATCGCCGCGGTCCACGCATACCGCGGGGAGAGCGATGATGCCTTCCGATGGCTCGATCGTGCTTATCAGGAACATAATAATGGAATGCTTGCCGTCAAGACGGATCCGCCGTTTACAAACCTGCGTGGCGACCCGAGATTCCACGCATTACTGAGCCGTATGAGATTCACCAATAGCGCTGTTTGACCAAAAACGAGAGAACACGAACATGGCATCAAAGAAAACCGTCAAGAGAAGAGAATCGGATCAAAGTTCGGAATTGAAACGCCTCCGCAAGCTTTCACGACGCGCGCGGGCCGAGGTGGCGAGGCTGCTGAAGCGCAATGAGGCCGGAACCATCGCCAGCGTGGAAATGAACACAGGGTTGAAGGAAGTTAAAAGACGGCTGAAGCAGATTAGTGTTCATTTCTACAAGATCTGACCGTCACGCCGGAGTCTGCGAGGTGGCGCGAGCCTCCTTGAAGTTAAAGAGCGCATCCTGCCAGATAGCGTACTGGGAAGGTGGAACGCTGCGGATCGCCAACTATCTAACTAGAAGAACGTTCTCGGCGAATCCGGCAACCCTGAACGTGATCCGTTTCTTCTTCACCCCCAGAACGATCCAGGATGCACTCCTCGAGTTCCGCACCTTCAGGTGGGAGAGCGTCGCAAAGTCGATACTGAAGCTCATCGATGCCCAGCTCCTGCTCGAGCACGGCTCAGCCGAATTGGAGCGGGATGAACAAGTCGGGTCGTCATGGAGAGCCTGGCTTCCGGAAGGCGGGTTTCACTTCATGACCAAGGACACCCCGTACGCGCCTTGGGATTGGCCCATCGAGAAGAAATTGAAGTTACTTCCGGCGACCTCCGCGCCGCCTCAGTTCAAAAAGGTTCGGGGCGCCGATCGAATCCGTCTGACGTCGCAGGAAGTAGCCACGGATACCTTCTTCGAGACGCTTCACGCCAGGAGGACCCACAGAGAGTTTGCAAGCGGAAAGGTCTCTCTGGAGAACGTTTCGACGCTGCTTCAGACGACCTGGGGGGTGCAGGGATACTTCCAAGCGGATGTAGTCGGGAGGTTACCGTACAAGACCAGCCCGTCCGGCGGTGCCATGCACCCGGGCGAGGTATATCTGATGGCACTGAGTGTGGAGGGGCTCGAGAGAGGAATCTATCACTACCAGGCCGAGGATAACCGCCTGGCAAGACTCCCTGCCAAAGTAAGTCCGCGCATGGCAAGTGCGTATTGCGCGGATCAGTCGTATTTTGCGAAGGCGGCAGCTCTTTTCATCATGACAGCGGTCTTCGCGAGGACCATGTGGAAGTACGGTAGAGCTCGGGCATATCGAGTCGTTCTGCTCGAGACCGGCCATCTTTGTCAGACGTTTTGCCTCACGGCAACGAGGCTGGGACTGGCTCCCTTCTGCACAGCCGCACTCAAGGACTCTCTGATCGAGAGGGACTTGGGGATAGATGGAATTTCGGAATCGGTTCTTTATGTTGCGGGAGTCGGCTTGGTCGCAGGCCGCTCGCATGCGCCCTGAGGCGGATCGAGTCGGTCGCGGCCAATCTGAGATGAATCGCACTTCCATGCCTTGCTCGTGCGGCTTGAGCCTGCGACTTATCAGGCATCTGGACACGCAGTGCGTCTGGCACCGCATCGTCACAGACTACAACCGTGATACGGACGTGCCGCTCCGCGGGCTGGGTTGCGCAGGTAGTGCGGCCTAAGACTTCTTGTCCCAAGCCTTCGCAAAGAGAACTTCCGCGTTGCGCCGATAGATCTTGTCGATGACCTCGCGCGGCAACTGCAGCCCGTGGAATGAGGCCGCGAAGTCCTCCGAGTGCATGGGGTCGGAGGTCACGAGGAACCGCCAGTCCTGAAGCCACCCATCGTGCACGTCCTTGACGGCGGCTGGGTCGGAGTCGACCGGCCCATAAGCATCGTCGCTCCCGTAGAGGATGCGGTCCTGGTAGCGGATGAGGAAGCGTCGCACCTTGTCAGGATTCGTCGTGGCTTGGTACTCGAGGTGCACCAGGCGTGCCGCCACATCCACGCGCGCGTGCGGAAAGTGATTCAGGAACGCGGCCACCTTGTCCACGTCCCACTCGAGCGAGGCCAGGTGTACCGAGTCGAAGCGCAGCGCCGGATGCGCCTTCAGCATCCGGTCGCGGGCGGCGAGAATGCTGTCGTGGGAGGGCATGTCCGGGTGCTGGTACATGTAGTACTGCGGGTGCTCGCGGAAGTAGTCCCGATCCCCGCGCACGGTCATCTTCTCCAGGGGCAGCCAGCAGTTGAGCGGCTCCGCCTGGTGTCCGAGCAGCACGATGTGGTGACTCTCCAGGTGCGCGATGACCGGCTCGATCCGTGCGTCATCCGGCATCACGTAGTGACCGTCGGCATCGCGCAGCGTCATGCCGATGTTCTTCCAGATCTTGACGCCCGCCGCACCGTGCGCTACGTCGGCATCGATGCCCTGTATGACCCGGTTGCTCCAGCCGGGTGAGCCGAAGTCCGCCACCGAGAAGGTCGTCGCGAACGCGACACGTCCGGGATAGCGTTGGCGGAGTGATATCGCATCGCGCAGCTGCTCGGCGATGGGCGGGTAATCGGGATAATCCACATCGATGGTCAGGATGCGGAAATTATCCGCGATCGCCTGCGCCATGAAGCGATCCGCCACGCCGTGCACATGCACGTGCGCGTCGATCTTCTCGACGTGCGGGAAGTCCTCCAGCGTGTAGTGGGTTTCGGCGGCCGGCTTGTCTGTCGCGGCGCCGGCGGCCACGGCCATGGCGAGGAGCAGCGCGAGCGAGCAGCCGGCTTGCGTGCGCCTCGCGCTCACACCAGCCGCACCTCGACTCCCCGCTGGCGCAGCTGATCGATGGCTTCCGCCGGCGCGTCCCGGTCGGTAATCAGCATGTGCAGCTGCTCGACGCGTGCAATCAGCGAGATATTGCGACGCGTGAACTTGGAGGAGTCCGCGACCACGACCACCTGCCGGGACATGGCGATCATCTTGGCGTTCAGTTCCGCTTCCCCGACGTGCGGGGTCATGACGCCGATCTGCGGATCCACGCCGTCCGCGCCCAGGTACAGCCGGTCGGCCGTGAGCGTCCCGAGCGCGGCTTCCGCCATGGGACCGGACAGGGAGTTGGACTCCCGGCGCAGGATGCCGCCCGGCATGATGAGGCGCACCGAGGGAATATCGATGAGGAGCGCGGCGATATTGAGCGCGTTGGTGATGACGTTGATCGACTTGAGCTCCAGCGCGCGGATGCGGCGGGCGATCTCCGCGGTCGTGGTGCCGGAGTCGAGGATGATCGTCTCGCCATCGCGGATCAGCCGCGCGGCGGCTTCGGCAATACGCAGTTTCTCGGCATGATGCTGCAGCTGCTTGACGTTGAGCGGCTGATCGCCCTCCGGCATGCTGAGCGCCCCCCCATGGGTGCGCGTGAGCGCGCCGTCCGACTCGAGCATGGTCAGATCTGCGCGGATCGTGACCTCGGACGTACCGAAGCGCGCCGCAAGCGCATCCACCCTGACGCTGCCTTCCACGCGCAGCAGCTCGCAGATGCGCCGCCTGCGCTCACCGACCAGAAGACCCCGCTCGCCGGCAGACATCAGACGGGTATAGCCTCGAGAACCGCGAATCGCTCGAACGAGAGCTGCAGCGGACCGCCCTGCGCTGCGACCTCCCCGAGATCCTGGCCGTTGAAATAATCGCGCACGCGGTAGCGGCCCCCGTTGAGCCCCTTAAGCGTCACGGGCCCTTTCCAGCTCTTTGCGTAGAAGGCGTAGTACATCCGCCCGCCCTTCTCCACGACGTGGGCTTCGGGCTTGTCGAAGCCGATGTCGTACAGCTCGCCCCGATAGGTGCCCTGCGGCAGCAGCCGCTCGTTGTAGAGCGCGATCCACTTGCGCCAGAGTGCCTCGCGCTCGGGCGTCAGGAGGAACGAGTCCTTGGGCTTCGGATCCTTCGGCCAGGTGAACTTGGTCGAGACGATCGCGCCGATGCCGACGGTGGATGCGAAATCATCGCCGCCGTCGGAGAGCTCGACGTGATCACCCGCAAACGCTGCGCTCGGTCCCATGAGGGCCTTCAGCGTCTTGCCCTTCAGTCTCACCTGCCAGGAGGATTCGGGGTCGGACGCCGGCGCCTGGTTCATGGAGGCGAAGTTGAAGAAGGAGTACGAGGTTCCGCAGGGGCACAGCTCCATGACCACCTGGGGATTGCTGCGGGTGGCGGCGAGGTACATCGCGTGCAGGAAGTCCTGCAGCTTCTCCACCGACTCCTCGGGACGGGCGTGCTTGTGCGCCGGGTTGTAGCAGGGCGCCACGCCGTTCAAGTGCTGGCCGTCGACCTTGAGCCCCGCGAAGCCCCACTCGCCGATGAAGCGCTGCACCAGCGCCACCGTGTAATCGACCGTCTTCGGGTAGGCCGGGCACAGATAGAAGCTGTTCCACCACGAGACATTCTGCGGCGCCCCTTCCCTGTCCAGGAGCAGCATGTCCGTGTGGTCGTGCAGAAGATCCGAGCCCGGCGCGCAGGCGAGCGGCGCCACCCACAGCCGCGGCTTGAGCGCATGCGCGCGAATGTCCTGCACCAGGGCCTGCATGTCGACACCGCCGCGCGGGAACTTGGCGGGATCGGGGCGCCAGTCGCCGACGTTGGTCTGCCAGCCGTCATCGATCACGGCCCAGCGCAGACCCAGATCCTTCACCTTCGGCAGGGTGTCCTCGATGAGCTTCGGCGTGCAGGTGCGCTCATAGCCCCATGCACACCAGATGGGCTCGTAGGCGGCTTGCGGCGGGTGCGCTGACACGAGGCCGCGTTCGGCCATGATGCGGCGATAGGCATCCAGCGTCCGGAAATAGTCTCCGGTGTGGGTCGCGATGAAGGTCTCGGGCGGGTTGAACGACTCGCCGGGTGCCAGCGACGTGCGCTTGAGCGCACCTGCAATCGAAAGCTTCGCGCCGTGCCCGGTTCGGCTGACGGGCAGCGATAGCAGCCGCGGCACGCGCTCCAGGTGGCCGACGGCGATACCACAGTCGCGTCGCCACACGTCCACGATGGGTGTGCCGCCACCGTAGTCGGAGGCGGTCATGCCCATGTAGTTCTCCTGCGAGAAGCCCGCCTTCACCGGCTGCACCCAGTCGCGCCGGTCCTCGTGCGTGCTGCCGCAGTAGGACCAGAACTGAGGCTCTGCGCGCTCTTGCGCCCTCTCGACAAGTTGCACATCGCAGGTGCGCCAGCCGGCAAGCACGAGCGGCTGCAGGGAGAGGTTGCGGTACGAGAGCCGATAGAAGGCAAAACCGGGATAGCGCTCGTGGAGCTCGATGCGCACGGTCTTCTCGATCTGCCGCGAGACACCGCTCAGCGTGAGCCGCGTGCCGTTGCCGTGCTGATCGTGCACGTGCTCGCGCTCGTGATGGCGCAGCTGAAAGTGCTCCGCCCGGCTGCCATCGGCGAGGAGCAGGTACTCGGTCTCCGCCCACGCAGTGAGCGCGATGCTCGGCTTCCCGCTCCCCTGCACGTGCCACGCGCGCGAGCGCATGTGCGAGTCGAACTCCAGACGCAGCGCGTCGTCGCCGATGCTCGCGCCCGAAGTCGCCAGCGCTGAGCCGGCCTGCGAATCCATGCCGGCGAGCGCGGGCGAGGCCACACCGGTGCCCGCCACGAGCTGGAGGAATCGACGCCTGCTTAAATCGTTGCTCACGTCCCTAGGACCTCTGTCACGGCCGGAGTCTATCGAATCATTCCATCGCCCCGAATGCGCCGCGCCGGCCTGGCGCGGTTAACGCGCTCACAGGAATCTTGACAGAAACGGAAGTATTCGAAATAGTCTGGCCCACAAAGATAAAGATAAGTGCCGGGTATTGGCTTTCGTTTATTTTCGAATTACATAAGGGGAGATGTCAATCGATTCGTCCATGGGAGCCCTGGCGCAGCGCTCGCCGGGTGGGTCAAAAGGCGTGGACACGCGCCGATGAACCGGCGGGCCGGGCTCGTCTTCGCGCTCGTGACGATGGCGTTCTGGGGTGTCTGGGGCGCCTTCGCCGGGCGCCCGACCGAGCACGGATTTCCGGACACGCTGGTGTACGTCGTCTGGGCGCTCACCATGATTGCCCCGGCCGTCTATGCGTTCGCCCGCGCCGGCATGAGGCTAGAGCACGACGGCCGCTCGATTCTCTTCGGCGTCCTGATCGGGCTCACCGGTGCCGGCGGCCAGATGCTCCTCTTTCACGCCGTCCACACCGGTCCGACCTACCTGATTTTCCCGCTCATCGCGCTGTCGCCGATCGTGACCATCGCCATGTCGGTGGCGTGGCTCAAGGAGCGGGTGAGCTGGATCGGCGGCATTGGCATCGTGCTCGCGCTCTTGGCGCTGCCCCTCTTCGACTACGAGCCGGGAGGTGCGACTCACGGCTTCGGGGTGGCGTGGTTCTTCTACTCGCTCATCATCCTCGTCGCCTGGGGCGTGCAGGCCTTCTTCATGAAGCTCGCCAACAAGACCATGAGCGCCGAGAGCATCTTTTTCTACATGACGCTCATGGGGCTCGCGCTCATCCCCCTGGCGCTCTGCATGACGGACTTCTCGCAGCCGATCAACTATGGCTTAGAGGGTCCCTGGCTCGCGGCCATCACGCAGATCTTAAATTCTGTCGGCGCGCTCACCCTGGTCTACGCGTTCCGCTACGGCAAGGCGATCGTGGTGTCGCCGCTCACCAATGCCGGCGCACCCCTCATCACGGCGCTCCTCTCGCTCGCGCTCCTGGGGATCGTCCCTCAGCCCTTGAAGATCGTGGGCATCGTGCTGGCGTTCCTCGCCGCGGCGCTCCTGGCCATCGAGCCGGAGGAGCGCGCATGAAGCCGCTGCTCGATCTGGTGCGGCGCCACCGCGCAGGCGGCCCGGTCGGAATCTGTTCGGTGTGCTCGGCGCACCCGCTGGTACTGCGCTCGGCGCTCGAGCACGCGCGTGCCACCGGCGGCCATGCGCTCATCGAGGCGACCTCCAACCAGGTGAACCAGGACGG
>Ga0209420_1001132_pt1 | contig 12874 bp, 12 predicted proteins | sample BlaSpr_A8_OM1_O1_FD_187972 | JGI IMG/M metagenome (GOLD analysis project Ga0209420, IMG submission 187972) | Forest soil microbial communities from Thunder Bay, Ontario, Canada - Black Spruce, Ontario site 2_A8_OM1_O1 (SPAdes) (version 2) | ecosystem: Environmental > Terrestrial > Soil > Boreal... | reverse complement strand
GTTGGGCCGGGGCTGACAAGTTGGGCGCATCATACGCCCGCACCCACCGGCGTCAAGCAAGGACTGAATAGGACGTATAGCCTGGGGCGACCCGGCCGTTTTTGCCGGGTGCCCCGGGGCCCTTGCACGCAAATTTCTCGGATTGCCCAACGTTGCAAAATCGGACGCACATCATTCACAAATCTTCACCGAATAATCAGCGGCACCGGCATGAACGACAGCACAAAAATCGCCAAGCCCACCACCGCCCACGCACGCCGTTTGTTGTCCAGCCCATGTTGGGGATCGAGCAGCAGCGGGTGCCGCGATCCGAGCGCCAGCAGCAACACCGTCCACAGCAGCCAGCCCCACCAGAAAAACGCGAGCGGCACCAGCGCGATCGCCAGGAAATACGTCACGCGCCGGTGCGATTCGCGCGCCACCGAATAAAGAATGTGTCCGCCATCGAGCTGCCCGCCCGGCAGCAGATTCAGAGCCGTGGCAAAGAGTCCCACCCACGCCGCGCGCCCCACCGGATGCAGCAGCAGGTCCCCGGCATGCACGCCCGGTCGCAGCAGCGCCAGCAGAATCCTCAGCAGCAGCGGCTCGCCAAACACAATCGCCGAGCCTGCCTCCAGCCCCGGCACGATTTTCGAATGCAGCACCGCCAGAGCCATCGCCGGCACGATCAAAAGAAACCCGGCTACCGGACCCGCCAGCCCCACGTCAAACAGCGCCCGGCGATTCACGATCGGTGAGCGAATCACGATAAACGCGCCCAGCGTCCCGATCAGCGTCGGAGCGGGAATAAAGTAAGGATAGGTCGCTGCAATCCCGTAATAGCGGCACGTGAAGTAATGTCCGAGTTCGTGCGCCAGCAGAATTCCCAGCAGCGTCGCGGCAAAAGGCAAACCCGCAGCCAGCGCGTGCGGGTTCCGCAGGATCGTGAAATACGCGCTGAAGAAATCATCGAACGCCGGCACCTGCGACGTCGCGTATGCCAGCGCGAACTGCGCGCCCACCGCCAGCGTTGAGACCACCGTCACCGCAAACAATACGATCGCGATCGCCAGAGACCGCCTCTTACTAAAATTCCGTGGACGCCGCCTCCAGGGCCAGCGCCATCGCGGCGCGCGCGGCTCCGGTGTCAATTCCTGCAGTTCCTGGGAAAGTACCTCAGTAGGGAAGTGGCCGTTACCGTTGCCCGTGTGCATGCGCGAATCGAGAAGGTGCCGAGGATGAAGGCCGCGAGGTAAGTGTGAAGTGCGATCCGAAAAGGCGTCCCGGGTCACCGCTCAGCAAATGCCGCGCAGCCAAATCGCGGTGCAGCGCCAAATTGCCGCAAGCTTTACGCCCCGAGCGTTTGCAGTTCCTTGCCGGGTTTGAACCGCACCGCTTTTCCGGGCGGGATGCTCACTTCTTCTCCGGTGCGGGGATTTCGTCCGATACCGGTCTTGCGCGGCTTCACGTTGAAGACGCCGAAACGCCGCAGCTCGATGCGGTCGCCGCGTCCGAGCGCGTCCTTCATCGTCTCAAACACGGTTTCCACCGCCTGCTCGGCCTTCGAGCGGCTCACGCCCGTCTTGCTGACCACGGCATTTACGATGTCCAGCTTGATCACGCAAGCCTCCCGCGCTGCAACGGAGCCTAATGCTATGCAGCGCTCCATGGGTTGTCAAGCGTACTCCGGCATACTAAACTTCGCTGCTTTTCCGCCATCCGCGTTTCCAAAACACTCGGAGAAACGCCGGAAAAGAAACCGAAAAACATCGTGCACGCAGCCTCAAAAATCGGAGCGCACTTATGAGCGTCAGGCCGGACCACTGGATTCGCCGCATGGCCAAGGAACACGGGATGATCGAGCCTTACGAAGACCGCCAAATCCGTGAGGGCGTGATCAGCTACGGTGTCTCGTCCTATGGCTACGATATTCGCGTGGCCGACGAATTCCGCATCTTCACCAACGTGAATTCCACTATCGTGGACCCCAAGCATTTCGATCCGCGCTCGCTCGTGGAATTCAAGGGTGACGTCTGCCTGATCCCGCCGAACTCTTTCGCGCTCGCGCGCTCGGTCGAGTATTTCCGCATCCCGCGCAACGTGCTCACGATCTGCGTCGGCAAATCCACCTACGCGCGCTGCGGCATCATCGTCAACGTCACTCCGTTTGAGCCGGAATGGGAAGGTTTCGTCACGCTCGAGATCAGCAACACCACGCCGCTCCCCGCCAAGATTTATGCCAACGAAGGATTGTGCCAGGTCGTCTTCTTCGAAAGCGACGAACCCTGTGAAGTCTCCTACAAAGACAAAAAAGGCAAATACCAGAGCCAGCAGGGCATCGTCCTCCCGCGCCTATAATGCTTTTGCCTTAGCCCGTGTAGCCCGCCCCGTTTCGTAGGGGCGGGGCCTTTAGGTGTTCGGCCGTGATGCGCACCACGATTCGCCGTGTAGCGCAGGTCCTTGGACCTGCGGCTTTTCCCCGGCTTGCTGTCAAGCGATGTGACCCGGCCCCTGTAGCCCGCCCCGCTTCGTAGGGGCGGGGAATCGGAGTTTCGGTTGTATCGGCGAAGAACGCCCGTGTAGCGCAGGTCGCGCCCTGCGGTTTGTCGCAGCCGAAATAATGCTAGGAATCGACGAAGGCGCTTTGATGATAAGTAATCACCCACTCCTGCAGACCTCCGTGTTTTACGCTCAGACGAAAGCGGGCTGGCGAATCCGGATCCCTCTTAGAAGGTGGAAGCTCAGTTATCGAAATACCCTCAGGCAAGCGTTTCTGAAGACAATGCGCTGTGACTTCCTCGACGAAACATGTCAAGCGATCAATCATGGTAGTGATAAATTTAGAAACGGGCTGGCCGGCAAGGTAGGGCTCCTCCATGCGGAGCTGACTGTGTATATGTTCGTACCGTACTCGTGGGAGCACCGATCCCGCATGTTCCAATGCATTCCTAGACTCTACTAAGCGCTCGGACCATTCTCGGGTCTTCAGCAAATATTCTGCGAGTTCAGGATCTGAAGCTCTCAACACGGCGATGCCATTTGTGAACGTCTGGAGCTTTTTGAACAGGAATCCGATCTCTACGTCTAACGCTTTTGCTACCTCTTGCATCCCCTGCTTAAGGACCCGAACTGAGCTATTCAGAAAATCCTCAGTTTGTCGTCTCAACTCTTTATCAATAGTTTCGTCGATATGGAGATTTGGGCCCACAATTCGTGCGACCTCACCTCGGGCGACCCTCCCTGAGTGGTCCTCAAGTAGCTTCACAATCTGGCGGGCGGTTGTCTGGGTACCTAAAAGGGTCATCAGAACGAATTCGTATCCCTTGTCAAAATCCTGCCTCTTCGCACGATCTGGAAGCGCGGAGTCTCGCAAACGGGAGATCCCCAAGAAGATGCGCGCCATGAAAGGGGCGCTGGAGCCCTCCTCCGAGAGCTTCTGGACTACAAAACTCGTCGAGTCAGTGCGCAAAATCATATTGGACTGGCGCTGGAGCCGACCCAGCATATCCGCAAAGTCGGCGTGGGTGATTGGCAGCGCGTACGACAGCTGCATATCACCGCGCCGTACAATCCCGGCACGCTTAAATACGTCCTTCCCCAGAAAAATCAACAGGCCTTCCAGGGGCAGCTGACCCTGCAACAAGACGACCCCACCATCTTGCCAAGGGAGAAACTGTAAAGTACCGAGACGGCGCCCTTCCTGATCCTCCACATGTACGGGTCGCGGAGAAACGTAACGACCATTGTAAAACTCCGGTGCGACAGGACGCAGTTGGCCTGCAAGATCGTATTGGTAGCCGCAAACGGTGAGAGCATCCTTCGTAACGCCCCTTAGTACCTCGGTCCATTTTGGCACGCACGCGCCCGGCGAAAAGATTGCAAGGTGGGCGAACAGAACTGCACACATCTTGTTGAAGGCAAAAGACGCCGCCGGCTTAATTACTAAGACGATGTACATCGGCGGCGTAAACGTAGGAGCGCCGTCGGCAGGTGGGAGATAATCGCCCGATGGCCCTTCACAAGGAAACTGGACGGCGTAGCTGATCGTACCCTTTGACAGGACGACGAGCATGTCTGGCCATTGCCCATTCGGGTTTTTCCGGTTCAAACGATCAAGTTCTTCAGCTAGATCCTCGAGAGGCACGGCGGCGGTGCTGGCAAAAATGATGCCCAGCGTGGCGTTTGTAGCACCGTCTAAGTGCGGTGTAGGGGACTTTCTTAGTGCTTTTGCGGCAGCAATTCGTGCATAAGCCGCACTTAATTCATCCAAACCGATACAATCGCAAACGTCTATGACACACGCCAGAGCATCAGCAGGAATTTCGACGGGTTCTGACGATGCCTTGTCGTCAGATGAAGTGTAGACGGCAGCCGCAAAGTGCGGGCTTTTGCGTCCGTTTGAGTCAACTGCGCGACCACACGCTGCCCGAAATGGCCAGCCCAAGAACTGATTTAGCACTACAACCAGACGGTGCCCGACGCTTGAGCCAGCACTGCCGGTATCCTGAGCCAGATGTTCACTCGCTCGGTGAATTTGCGCTGAAATTTCACTTGTCATAGACACGAATTCCGATGGATTGATATTTTTGCCAAGGCGGCTAGCTCAGCTAATCAGGGCAAGATTCTTAGAAATATACGAACCAAGAAGGAACGCCCCTCGTCCCCAAGCGCTATGAGCCCTATTCCCAAAATGAGGACTATCGCCCACCTGAAAAGACACACCGCGCAAGGCCCGAGGCTGACTTCATCACTTTGTCCGTTTGAGCGAGTTCTCTTGCGGTAATAGAGCGGCAGCACTTCTCTCGCTTGCCATCGGGAACGCCACTGTGAGTGCTCGTCACACACGGTCAGCTTCTCGGCGCGTTCGGAACTCATTAACGTCAGTCGCTGCAAATTCCCATATTTTTTCTCCAGCCTTGTGCGCTCGCAAAGCTCCAATTTTGGCCAAGTGTCGCACCATGCGGCAGGAAAGGCCGAGCCTCTTTGCGACGTGGTGAACCAAAAGTCGACGGGGAGCCGCTCCATTCGAAAGCGGTGTGATGATTTTATTGGATTCAATAGACAAATAACCCTCCTCACTGCCTAATTTCGGGAGGGCTCAGTTCTGGGGGATTTCTAGCAGGTCAGCAAACCCGCACCGCACGGCGCCCTCCCGAGTTCTGCGGAAACAGGTCGGCATATTCCCGGATCCGTTCTCGGTGGATGTGCACCATGCAATAGGCACCAGATCCTATCCTTGGTGACGAGTTGGCAGCAAAAATGAGGGTAGGTCAGCTTTTTGAGCCGTAGACTGACCGTGTGGCCTAATAGCCGAGAAGACTGTCTTAGAAGACTGATCGCTTCCCGCAAATTAGTGACGCGGATTCTGTTGAATCGCCACCAGTCTTCGCGCTGAAATGTCGTCGACGTTACGGTTTGAATCGGGCCGTCGCCACTAAACGGCAGCCAGTAAAACACACCCGGTCCGGAATTCGTTCGTATGGCGAGGTCGGAAGCAGCGGTGTACAGCTGCATCAACTCTAACTGGGCGCGTCTGAGCCTGTCTTGAATCAACGCGACGTCGGCGTCGATCCAAGTATTGTCCCATTCGGAAAATTCCCAGTAGTTCATTATTGGTGATTATTCAAACATCGAACGAGCATGGTGTAAAGAGGCTATTGCCGCAAATCTGAACACCTACTCCTGGCCTTGCGCTATCGTGGCGCTTTCCCCCCGCTCCACCGGGTACCCCATCTCCCGCCATCCCGCCAATCCACCCGCCAGCGGCCGAATCTTGCGTACCCCTCTTCGTCTGAGTAGCAGCGCCACACGGGCGCTGGTGGCTTCGTTTGGTCAAGTGCAGTAGAGCACCACCTCCGCGGCCTCGGCCAACACGTCTTTCACTTCGTCAATATCCGCGGGATCGAGGTGCGCCGCTCCGGGAATCGTGTGCGGCTCCGCCTCAAAATCGAGCGACCCCCGCAAATCCACGATCACCACCTTTTCGCCCGCGTCGAGTTTCTTCTTCAACTCCTGCGGGGTGATGCGATCGATCCGCAATTGCCGGATAAACCGCGTGCGCCGGATAAACTTCCACAGAATCCACGCGACCAGCGCCGCAGCCAGTAGCACCAGCAAACCTGCTCCCAGCCGCGCCGCGTGGCTCGCCACCGCATCAAGTTGGTTGCTGAAGATGTAGCCTAGCGCCAGGTACGCTCCCGCCCAGATCGCCGCGCCCGCGCCATCGAGCAGCACAAACCGCCGCAGCTTCATGTGAAAAATGCCCGCGAGCGGCGCCGCCGCCGTCCCCAGCCCCGGCACAAACTTCGCCACCAGCAGCGAACGCGATCCGTGCCGCGCAAACACATTCTCCGTATTGCGCACGCACGAATCTGGCTCGATCGCGATTCGGCACAGCAGGTGCAACACACGGACGCCTTTGCGCCGCCCCAGTTCGTACCAGGTCACGTCCGCGCAGAGCGCACCCAGCACCGGCAACGCCAGCGCCGCGGCAGGATTCATCCGCCCACTGCCTACCAGCGCGCCGGCCGCCAGCAGCAGCGGCAGCGACGGGATCGGCACGCCGATCTGTTCGGCAAACACCCAGCCGAAGAGCAGCAGGTACCCGTAATGAATCAAGAATTGCAGTGTTCCGTTCATTGTTGTGCGTGTGTACGCCTCAGCCGCTTGCGCGGTGCGCGATTGCGGTTAGGTGTGACGCCTCCGCCGATCCATCGAAATCGCTCCCGCTCCATCCGCGGCCAGCTTTAACATCGCACCCATGATGGCGACGTTCTTCAAGAAGTGAATGAACTGGTCCTGATGCATCGCAGGCGGCGCATTCCAGAAATTGTGCAGCTTCAGAGTGATCACAATCAGATAGAAAAACATCACCGTCGCCACATAACGCGTCTGCCAGCCGGCCACCAGCAGCAGCCCGCCTCCCAGCTCGACCAGGATCGCCACGGCTGCGGCTACCGACGCCAGCGGAATTCCGATACTCGCAAGCATTTTGCTCGTGCCCGGATAACCCGTCAGCTTCGCAAATCCCGTCAGAACAAAAATCGTGCTGATCAAAATCCGGCCCAGTAGCTCCACGTAAGGTTTCATGGAATTTCCTCCCCGGTGATTTTGTATTGATGCAAACCGCAGGGCCTCTCCGAGGTTTCAATCCGGAGCTTTCCGCGTGCCGACAATACTCTCAAAATTTCGGCCCGCTGGCCCGGAGACTTGGAAAGCATGCCGGCCCTGCCTAATGCCTACGGCTTCTGCGTCGGCCGGATCAGGATCTCGCTCATGAAACTTTGCGGCGCCTGCGTCACCAGTGACGCCACCACGTGCGCCACATCGCCCGGTTGCAGCATCTTTTCCGCGTTCTTCTTTGTTGGCGGCGAAAATTCCGTGGCCACGGACCCGGGACAAATCGCGCTCACGCGAATTCCGTGCGCGCGCAAATCTTCCGCCATGCAATTCGTCAGCCCCAGCAGTCCCCACTTGGAAGCGCAATAAATCGCTCCGCCGGCAAAAGCATTTTTCCCCGCAAGCGACGCGATATTGATGATGTGACCCGTGCTCCGCGAAATCATGCTCGGCGCGATCTCCTTCGAAAGCAGAAACACGCCCTTCAGATTGGTGTCCAGGACCGCATCCCAATCCTGCTCGGATTGCTCCTGGAACGCACCGAAGCGCCCCACGCCTGCATTGTTCACCAGAATGTCCACCGGGCCGAGCTTGCGTTCCGTCTCTTTGGCCAGCCGGACGATATCGGCTGTCTGCGTCATGTCCGCCGGCATGGCGAACACATCCATTCCTATCGCGCGCAGCCCTGCCGCCGCGCGTTCGAGCTCCTCAGCTTTCCGCGCGCAAATCGAAACTTTCGCGCCCATGGCGGCGAGCGTTTCCGCAATGGCCAACCCGATTCCGCGGCTTGCGCCTGTAATCAGCGCCACTTGTCCCTGCAATGGCTTCTCATTTTCCATAGGCCCTCACAATCCAAGCATTGGAACCAGATTCCCCTGCCCGGTGTCTGTACACCTCAGATGCATGGCCCGTGTCGGCGGGTAAGCGGAGGCGACCATTCCAGCCGAATCTTCATCTGACAAAAGAGGGTTGCCGGTATATCGCGTGCATTCACGAAAGCTGCTTGCAGGACCTGCACCGATTCCCTATAATCCAGCAGTTTTTGTTTCAGTCGGGGTCTACGGACAAGGCACGCGCCTTTGCAATTGGGGTGGTGGCTTCGCGGAACTTTTGCCTAGGAGGCACGAGGAAGATGAGTCGGATCGGTAAAGCTGCGTTCGGCGTCGTGCTCGGAGCGTTGTTGATGACAGGCATGAGCGGTGCCATGACTCCGGTATACGCTCAGGATCAGGCGGCGCAAAAGCCCGCTTACACCACGGAAGAGTACAACGCCTACATCAAGGCGCACGGCGAGACCGATCCCCAGCAGAAAATCAAACAACTGGACGATTTCGTCGCCAAGTATCCCAGCTCGGCGCTCCTGATTTACATCTACAACGATTACTACCAGACGTATTACGCGCTGAAGGATTTTCCCAACACGATCAAGTACATTGACAAGCTGTTGTCGCTTGGCGATAAGCTCGATCTCACCTCGCAGCTTAACGCCCGGTTGGCTCGCGCGCAGACGTTCAATGCCGGCGTCTCTCTGCCCGAAATCAACACGCCACCGCAGCTTACCGCCGCGCGCGATTCCGCGCAGCAGGGTCTGACGGATCTTGGCAATTGGCAGAAGCCCGCCAACGTCACCGACGATCAATTCGCCCAACAGAAGAAGAACATCACCGGCGTGTTTGACACGGTGATCGCTACCGCGGACTACGCGCTAAAGGATTGGAAAGCCTCCGCCGGCGCCTACAAGACGCTCGTGGGCATCGCTCCTGACGACGCCGCCTCTTGGGCGCGCTTGGGTGTTTCGCTGCTCCAGGAAAATCCGCCCCAAACGCTCGACGGTTACTGGGCGGTCGCCAAGGCCATCTCGCTCAAACCCGCGAACGAAGCGCAGCTTCGCACCTACCTGAAGAGCCAGATCGTCAATTATCAGCAGCTTGGTTGCGATAACCTTGCCGACGATGAGATCAATAATATGGTTACGCTCGCGGCCAGCTCGCCAGATCGCCCCTCGACGTTCACGCTTCCGACGTCCGATGATCTGCAGAAGTCTCGCGCCGATACGGCCAACTTCCTCGCCTATCTCCGTACCGGTGGCGACCAGGGCAAGATGATGTGGCTGGCCACTTGCGGCCTCGAGTTCCCGGAAGTCGTCGCCAAGGTAATCTCCGTGGACGCTCCGGATAGCGGCCCGGTCGTGCTGCATCTCTGCACCGGTGCCACGCCCGACGAGACCGAAGCCTGCAAGACACCCGACATGGAAGTGAAGGTCCCGGATCAGCCCGACGCCAAGCGCGTGAAGCCCGATGACGGTTTGCGGTTTGACGCCACGCTCGTCGGTTACGACCAGAATCCCTTCATGCTTCATTGGGAAAAGGGCAAGGTTAACCCGGAAGACATCCCGGCGGCCAATGACACCAAGAAGCGTCCGGTAAAGCACTAAGAATTTTCCAGCAGGTTTGAAAACAAAGCGGCCCCGGCAGATACCGGGGCCGCTTTTGTTTGTAGCCTGGCGCAAAGCAAACGCCGTTTGTTTGCGTGCCCCGGGGGCTTTGCTTTTGATCTTTCGGCGAAAGAGCTTAGGCGAGAGAGAATTTCCGCAAATCCTGGCTGTTACCGGTGCCGCGGGCGCCCGTCCAGCTTATATGTTCCGATCTTACGGCTCAGTGTGTTGCGGTGGATTCCCAGAGCCCGCGCGGCGCGCGACTGGTTGCCCTTCACGCGGTCCAGCACCCGCTTGATATATTTCTTTTCGAATTCGTTTACCGCCTCGGGGAAGAGAATTCCGCTCTCCACCATTTTCCCCACAAGGGCTTCCAATTGGTCTTTCATCACGACCGCACGCTCCGCGAAAGTATCTGAAATTCCTCGACGAACGCTTAGTCGAGTGCGTGGCCCGTTAGTCGAAAGTATGCTTCCCGGTATTTGGATCGTGTCTGCGCGACAACGTCGGCCGGCAGCTCTGGCCCGGGGGCCTGCTTGTTCCAACCGATGCGTTCGAGGTAATCGCGGACGTATTGTTTGTCGAAGGAAGGTTGTGCGCGCCCCGGCTCGTACTCCGAGGCCGGCCAAAACCGCGAAGAATCCGGCGTAAGCGCCTCGTCAATCCACACCAGCTCGTCGCCGTCCAGCCCAAATTCAAATTTCGTATCCGCCAGGATGATTCCGCGCGGCTCCGCATACGCTACGGCTCGACGGTAAATCTCCAGGCTCACCTCACGTAACCGCATCGCCAGCTCGCGCCCCACGATGGCCGCAGCTTCTTCAAAGGCGATATTTTCGTCGTGGCCGGTCGTCGCCTTAGTCGAAGGCGTGAACAGTGGATCGGGCAGCCGGTCCGATTCGCGCAGCCCGGCGGCTAGCTGGATACTGCAGATGCGCCCCGTCTTTTGATAATCCTTCCATCCGGACCCGGCGATGTATCCGCGTACCACGCACTCGATCGGAATCGGCTCCGTTTTCCGGCAAAGCATGGCGCGGCCTTCCAGCACGCTGTGGTCCTTGCTAAGCTCCGCGGGGAAATCCGTAGTGGTGATCACGTGATTCGGAATCACGTCACGCAGCGTGTCGAACCAGAACTTCGAGAGCTGCGTAAGCACCCGTCCCTTATCGGGAATCGGCGTTGGCAACACCACGTCAAAGGCGGAAAGCCGGTCGGTTGCCACCAGCAGGATCGCGTCGCCCACTTCATAGATATCGCGGACTTTTCCGCGCGAGCGCAGCTTTGCTCCGCTCAGATGCGTTTCAAAAACTGTTCCGTTCATGATTGGTGAGGCCACGCGCAGCTCCAGGTTGGCGAAGAGGCGGGTATTCTAGCGCACAGAGTCGAGAAGTCAATCCGGAAGGAACTTCAGTACCTGTGCATCGCGGTGGAAAATTTCTTGCGCAAAATGACTGAGCTACTGCGCCAAGGAAACCGAAATGTACGGTAACGAGCTACCGCGTCTTCAATCGCAAACGCTGCTGTGTCGTCGCCGAACGCGTCACAACCACGCCGTGCACGGCGCCGTGTTACGCCGCGTTCGAAGCCGCTCGCGCCTGTCCGGCATTGTCGTTCCAGCGTACCGACACGAGCTTGGACACGCCCGGCTCCTGCATCGTCACGCCGTACAACACCGGCGCCATTTCCATCGTGCGGCGATTGTGCGTCACCACGATAAACTGCGTTTGCGCGCCCATGTGCGCCACCATATCCGCGAAGCGTCCCACGTTCGCTTCATCGAGGGGCGCGTCCACTTCGTCCAGAATGCAGAAGGGGCTTGGCTGGTAACGGAAGATCGCGATCAGCAGCGCCAGCGCCGTCAGCGCCTTTTCGCCGCCCGAGAGCAACACCACATTCTGCAAACGCTTGCCCGGCGGCTGCGCCACCACGTCAATGCCCGGATCGCCGGAGCTGTCCGCCTCGGTCAACCGCATCTCCCCCGTTCCGCCGCCAAAAAGTGTTCGGAACGCATCTGTAAACGAGGCATTGACCGCCGCGAACGCCTCTTCAAATTTCTCACGCGACACCAGGTCGAGCTCGGTGATCGCCTGTTGCGTGTCCGCAATGGACGCCAGCAGATCGTCGCGCTCCCTCGTCAAGAAGCTGTAGCGCTGCTCGCACTCGTTGTATTCCTCGAGCGCCATCATGTTCACCGGACCCATGGCCTCGATCCGCGAACGCATCTCGCGATAGTTGGTCTCCGCCGCGGCAAGCCCCTCGCCGCTAAGCAGCACCGGGAACTCCGCGATCAAATCCTCCGGCTGCACGTTCAGTTCCGACATCGAAGTCTCACGCAGGTGGCTCCGCTCGGAATCATTTCGCGCACGCTCGACCTCGAGCCGCCCACGCTCTTCGCGCAAATCGGTCAGCTTCTGCCGTGCCGTACGCAGCGCATCGTCCACTTGCAACGATCGCACGCGCGCCTGCTCCCATTCCGTTTCGAGCGCCACCTTGCGCGCCTCGAGCCGTTCCTTCTCCGCTTGCAGCGATTCCACGCGCCGTGCCTGCTCCGCGCTTTCGCTTTCGAGCTGTCCACGCTCGATCGCCAGTGAGTGCTGTTGGCCGCGAAGTTCTTCCGTGCGCCGCACCGCCTCCCGGCGCTCCTCTTCCAGCCGGTTCGCCAGCAATTCCGCGGTCGCCAGCCGCTCCGCCAGCTTGGCCATTTCTTCGCGCTTTTGTCCGAGATCATGCTGGTGCGTTTCCGCCAGCAGCCGGATCTGCGTCAATTGCTCGCTTGCCGCCGCCATCGCTTGCTCGGCATTCACGCGTGAACTCGTTGCCTCCGCAAGTTGCTGTTGCGCGCGTTCGGCCCGGCTCTCTGCCCCGGTAACTTCTTCCTTGAGGCGCAGCATTTCCGTTTGGCAAGCGCCCAATTGGCCCGCCGCACGCTCCGACTCGCTCCGTGCCTGGTCGAGTTGGTGCGTCGCAGCGACCACCGCTTTATCCGCTTCCACGTGATCGAACGTCACGCGCTTAAACAATTCGTCGCACTCGTGTCGCGCGGATTCCACGCGGTCCAACTCCTGCTGCGCTTGCGCCACTTCCTCCTCGCGGCGCGCGTATTCGATTTCCAGTTGCCGCAGCTCCCGCTTCATTCCCAGCGGACCCGCTTCGGTCGCCCGGCCACCACTCACCATGCGGCCCTGATACGTCGTGCCATCAGGCGTCACGAAACAATAAGCCGGATACTTGTTCGCCAAAGCCTCCGCGGCCGCCGGCGTTTCCACCAGATACGCGGACTTCAATCGCGGCAGGAAGCGCTTTGCCGCCGCTCCCAGCGGGTCGCGGAATTCCACCAGCCGG
>Ga0209420_1001131_pt1 | contig 12879 bp, 9 predicted proteins | sample BlaSpr_A8_OM1_O1_FD_187972 | JGI IMG/M metagenome (GOLD analysis project Ga0209420, IMG submission 187972) | Forest soil microbial communities from Thunder Bay, Ontario, Canada - Black Spruce, Ontario site 2_A8_OM1_O1 (SPAdes) (version 2) | ecosystem: Environmental > Terrestrial > Soil > Boreal... | reverse complement strand
GCTCGACTACGAGTGCGATGTCGATCTTCGCCGCCAGGATCGCGCCGACGAAGACGATCCTTGGTCCGGGGAGAGCGGCCACGCCCGGGTCGACCGGCCCCGCCTCCAGCGCCGTGGCGAACAGCCGCGTGTCGGCGACGTTGGGAGCGTAGTGAACGTTGTCGTTCAGCGCCCGCATACGGGTAGCCAGCTCTGGCGCACTGGCAAGCACCGCGTCGGCACGCCGGGCAAAGCGCGCCTCGGCGGCGAGGAAGCTGTCGGCATCGATGCCCGCCTTGGCAGCATGGTCGTCGTCGATGTAGTAGAGCACCTGCGAGGGTGACAGGACGTCGATCAGCGCCTCTGCCTGCGGCACGAATGACCACAGCAACGGGCTGTGCAGCTGCAGCTTGGCGACCGCCCGAGTGACGTACCGGCGCAACAGCGTCGCGTTGAGAGTGCGCAACAGCTCGTTGGAGTGAAGCGGCAGCACCAGCGGCGAGAGCACCTGCAGGCCGTCGATCTCGCGCAGCGGGTGCATTGCACTGGTAAGGCGCCTGCCGATGCGCCGCAAGTCGCGCGCAGCGAGCTGGGGCCGGCGCAGGCCGAGAGACTCGACGAACAGGATCCTGTTCTCTTTCGCCGCCCGCACGAGCAGGTGCTGCTGGTTGGTGAGAAGGTCGGTGTGCCAGTCGGAGAAGCCGACACACACGATGTCGCGGCCGCTCAATGTCATGCCCGACGCCTCGCGGGACGCCCGGGCTGGATGTCGAGCGCGGGAGGGTCCAAGCGCTCAGATCCGCTGGGACGACGCGGGCCTCGGCATGCTTCTGATCGCATGTACCGGACCATATAGCCCGGCCATCTTCAGGCGCAGGCGCAGCGGCGTGACCGAGGAGTAGATCGGCTCGCGCGGGATGCTCAAGGGCCGCCACGCACCGGGGCCAGAGCACACGCAGGCCAGCTCATAACCCGCCTCGCGAGCTGCTCGCATGGTTTGCTCGCTGGCCCTCCCGTAGGGGTAGGCCATCGACCGCACGGGCTTGCCCACCAGATCCTCCAGCACGGCTCGGCTGCGGCGCAGCTGGTCCAGCGCGTCGGTGTAGTTGAGCTCGTCCAAGCGCACGTGATCGACCGAGTGCGCTCCAATTTCCACCCCCGCACAGGAGAGCTCGACGACTTCTGCGGGAGTCATGATCATCGCCCCATCGAGATCGGGATGGGGCTTGCCGAGCAGGCCGGTGCTGACGAACATCGAGCACGGAATTCCGCGCTCGAGCAGAACCGACACCCCTTCGTGGGCGGTTCTCACCAGGCCGTCGTCGAAGGTGATCGACGCGCTTCGCTGTGCGTCAGCGCCGCTGCGCATCAGCTGCCACAGGTCTGCGACCGTGAAAAACCCGTACCCACGCCCCTGGATCACGTCGAGATGGTGGCTGAAAATCTCCCGACTGACGAACAGGCGCAACGGATCCCCGCCTGCGGAGATCGGTCCGACGCCGTGATAGCACAGCACGAACGGGTATCGCTTGCCCAACAGGGTGCCCGCTGCGTGAGCGAGCCATTGCTGCGCAGACATCACGCCGCGATACGCTCGGCAAGCGACTGGATCGAGTGCTCGCGCTCGGCCAGGCGCCGCCCCTCCGCGGCCATCTCCGCGCCCCCGTCGCGCAGCACCTCGACAATCGCTTGGGCGAGTGTCGCAATGTCGCTGCCTTCTCGATAGTGGACGCCGGCAACGACGTCCAGGCCACGCGCCGCCTTCGGCGTGGCGACGACCGGGACACCGTAGGCCAGCGCTTCGATGAACTTCACGGGACTGCCCGCGCCCTCGGTGATCGGGACGACGACGCAGTCCGCCTGCGCGTACAGTCCCGCAAGACTGTCGACGAAGCCCGCGACCTCAATGCGAGGGTCGGGAGCTTGCCAATCTCCCATTCCGCGCCCAGCGATCCTCAAGCGAGCCTCGGGGCAAGACTGCCACACGAGCGGGAGCACCCAGTCGACGAGCAGTTCACGTCCGTTGCGGTTAGGCGGATAGGTGAAATCGCCGACCATGAGAACCTGGGTGCGCCCGGCACCGGCGGCGGGCCTGGTGATCGTCTTGGCGGCTATCGCATCGACGTCGACGACGTTGGGGACATAACGCACGTTTGCCCCAGGCACAAGCCTGCGCGCCGATTCGACATCGACCCGGCTGACCATCCACGTCTCTGCCGCCAAGCTGATCAGTTTCCGCTCGTAGCGGCGCCTCATCGCACGAGCCAGCGCATCATTTCCAATCCGACTGAGCACGTAGTCGGGCTCAAAGTTTTGGGCATTGTAGATGACCGGTCGTCGTCGAGCCATTGGCATCATGGCCGTGGCGGAATTGGCGTCGGCGACGATCACACGCCCGCGGTCGGGGCGTTGCGCGAGCTCTTCGCCGACCGCGATCAGCTCGGGGCTGGTGCCCCTGCAGCAGCGGGCCGGGATGCCTTGCAGGCGCTTGCTCGCATAAAGCGCCGCCCGGCGCAAACCGCGCGAGGACTCGATCTTGTGAAACTCGAGGTTCTCGATCTCCAGATAAGGCGCGCTCGGCTCATCGGTGTCATGCGGCACATAGACCAGATCCACCGGTCCGAGCATCGCCAGCGCCCGTATGCAGGTGTAGGTGCGCATGTCTCGCCCGGTGCTCAGTGCGGGAGCGCTCGTGGTCATATAGAGATCTCTGAGACGACTCATGGGGGATCTACGTCGGGATGCTCACGGACTCTCCAGTTCACCGTGTAAGGCAGAGTTTCCTGCGTAATACCGGATAGCTGCCCGCGCAGCCCGGGAGGGACCGCGCGCAACAGTAGGCCAGCCCTGGCGCCAAAGGCCACGACGCCATCGATCGGGCGCAACTGGTCCTCCGCGTCCAGTGCGCGGATCAGCGCGAGGGGGCCCAGCCGGCGCAGCGCGCGTATGCGAACGCCGTCCTGCACGGCGCCCGGGCACGCACCGATCAGTGCCACGTCAGCGCCGGCAGCCCGTGCGCTCGCGAGCCAGCGCTCCGCAACCGCCGCCGTGGCCGGACCCGCGGCGACCCCCACCACTCTGAGCGATCCACGATGGAGTCTGCGCGAGCCATAATGCGTGCTGCCCGCCACGCCTGAGCGCCCCCGCTCGCTGCCGCGGCGGCCGAGCAGATGGCGCGTCCAGACGGCCGTGTCGGTGGCGCAGTCGAGCGAGATCTTGGCGAGCCCCGGCCATCCGTCACGCCAACCGCCGTCGATTACCAGCCTGTACAGGAGCTTGACCGTGGGGCGGAGCAGTGCCCCGCTGACCCAGACCACCAGCGAGCGTGGCCCCTGCAGCTGTCCGGCCTCCAGGCGGGCGTAGCGCCACGCGTCGCCGACCGCCTCGCTCCAACTGGTGGCGAGCAGGTGGATGAGATCGCCATCGAACGGCTGCACGATGCCCTGGGGTATGAACCCCTCGTGTACCGTGCGCGCCTCATCGTGGCGGTAGCTCCCCCGGCGCAGCAGCCGATGACGGTACTTGGGGTACTTCGCAGAGGGGCCGAGCGCGCGGCCCAGGAAGATCTCGCGCAGCGGCAGGCCGGCGAGCTCCACACCGTCGGGCGGATCTGCGAGGAAGCGCTCGATCTCACCGCGCAGCTGTGGGCTCACGCGCTCGTCGGCGTCGATCTCGAGCACCCAGTCCCCGGTCGCATGATCGATTGCGACGTTGCGCTGAGCGGCGAAGCCCAGCCAGGGCTGTTCGACGACGCGTGCGCCCGCGGCCCGCGCGATCTCGATCGTCGAGTCGGTCGAGCCCGAGTCCACGAGCACGATCTCGTGGCAGAAGCCAACGCTGGCAAGGCAGTCGGGGAGGCTCTGCTCCTCGTTGCGGGCAATGACGCAAGCCGACAGCCTCGCCGGCGTCAGCTTGTCAGCGGGAGGGTGTGCCACCGGCGCCATGATGCCTGAAGGCCTGGCGCCACCTCCCGCCCCCGAGCAAGGCGCCTGATCGAGGCGGCGTGCGCTGCGGCGCTCAACTCATGCTCGTCGGGCGCCGACGCTACATTCGAGCCGATGTCGAGCGCAGCCCACGTCAGCGGCCAGCGAGCTGCCCGCGACATCGTCTTGCAGGTGGTGGTGCGCGTCGGCAACCTGGCCCTTGGCGTGCTCGTAACGGCGCTGATCGCCCGCCTGCTGGGCAGCGCGGGCTACGGTCAGTGGTCGACGATCTTCGTCGTCCTCATGCTGGTGGGCTACATCGCCAACTTCGGGCTGGAGACGGTGGCGGTGCGCGAGGCGGCGCGCGATCCCGAGCGTGAGCACGAATGGATCGGCGCCGTGATCCTCTTGCGGATGATCGTGATGGGGCCGGTGATCCTGATCTCGGTCGCGGCGATCTTCGCGCTGCACGAGAGTCATGAGATGCTCATCGCCGGCCTGATTCTCGTGATCACGATGCCGTTCAACGGCATCGGCGCGCTGCAGCTCGTCTTTCAGCTGCGCGTCAACAACCTCGTTCCGATGCTCGTGCTCACGCTCAGGAGCGTGCTGTGGACGATCGCTGTCGTGATCATCTTCTGGCGCGGCGGCGGCATGATCGCGCTGGCGATCGCACTGTCAGCCACAAGCGCAGTCGCTTCGATCGTGCAGATCTTCGCGGCGCTCAGGCTCGCCGAGCGTCGACCGAGACCCTCACGAGCGCTGCTGGCACCGCTCATTCGCGAATCGCTGCCGATCGGAGTCTCCATCCTGTTGATCGTCGCCTACGCGCGAATCGATCAGCTGATCGTCTTCACGACGATCGGCAGCAGGCCGGCGGGACTCTACGGCAGCGTCTACAGCGTGCTCGAACAGGCGCAATTCGTGCCCATTTCGATCCTCACGACGCTTGCACCGATACTGGCTGCGTCCTGGCCCGGCAATCGCGATCGACTGCTGAGCACGGTGCGGCGGGCGTGCGAGTTGATGGCAACTGCATCGTTCGGGGCGCTGGCGTTTGTCGCGGTCGCGGCCACTCCGCTGGTGCGTCTGTTCTTCGGGCATGCGTTCCTTGCGGCGGCGCCCGCGCTGCCGGTGCTGGGAGCGGCATTCGTGTTCATCTGCTTCAGCTACCTGAACGACAACCTGCTGCTCGTGTTGGGCCTGCAGCGACGGCGTATGCTAATCGGCCTGATCGCGCTCGTGGTCAACGTAGCGGGCAACCTCATCCTGGTTCCGCTGGTTGGGTTCATGGGCGCGGCGTGGATGACGCTGGCGACCGAGGTGGTGGTGCTCGCGATGAGCGTGCGCCTCATCCTCGGGCACCTCCAGCTGCCACTGCCGAGACCCGGTCGCGTCGGCCGTGCCCTGCTGGCCGCGGTGCTGTTGACCGGGGGGATGCTGATCGTCTCCGAGTTGAACAGGTCATTGGTGGCACTCACGATCACCGCATGCGTGTGCTACCCGCTGCTGCTGCTCGGTCTGCGAGCCATGAGCCTGGCGGACGTGAGGGCTGTCCTGGGACGCAGTCCGCTGCCATGAGGATCGCCATCGTGTCGAACATGTTTCCGCCCGAGGCTGTCGGGGGATACGAGATGGGCTGTGCGGCGGTCGCCGACCATCTGCGCCAGCGCCACGAGGTGCTCGTGTGGACGAGCGTCAGTCGGCACGGCGATCACGTGCCCGCAGGTGGCGATCAAGTCGCGCTGCGACGCGAGCTGGCCTTGCTCACGCTCGACGCGCGCGGGTCTTTGCGAGCGCCGATCTGCGCGCTGAGAGGCGCCGCGGTGGCGCGTGAGATCGTCGCGTGGAAACCCGATCTCGTCTACGTGTGGAATGGAGCCAGGATCCCCCACGCAGTGCTGCGCATCATCGCCGACAGCGGCGTTCCGCTCGCCTTTCGTGTCGAAGAGCACTGGTTCGCGAAGATCTTCGTCGGCGACCAGTTCCTTCGCGAGCTGCTGCCGACCCCTCGCGGGCGGGCGCGAGCCGCGTGGGCGCAAGCCTGCCGCCTGCTCAATGCGCTGCCGGCGCTGCGTCTTGACCCGATCGCGCCGCTGCGCGCCGCCATCTCGTGGAACTCGGAGGCGATCAGGCGCATGGCGCCGGCGCCCACGTTCGTCGAGACCGTGTACGAGCGGGTGCTGCACCCGGCGCCCCCGTACGGCGACCTCTACGCGCAAGTCGAACGCCGCCCCGCCAAGGAGCCCGAGATCGTGTTCGTCGGACGCATCACGCCCTTCAAGGGCGTCGCCGTCGCGATCCAGGCGCTCGCGCTCCTGCGATCCGAGCACGGCATCTCGGCAACGCTCACCCTGGCCGGGCCTGAGGACGACGATCATGCAGCCGAGCTGCGGGACATGGCCGCCCGCGCCGGCGTGGCCGACGCGCTGCGCTGGCAGGGACCTCTGCGGCCCGAAGCGATCGCGGGGCTGCTCGCAAGAGCGAGCGCGATGATAGTCCCGTCCACCTGGGATGAGCCGTTCCCGTACGTGACGATCGAGGGTGCCCTCGCGCGCGTCCCGCTGGTCGCCTCCGACGTCGGAGGCATCGGCGAGGGCATGGCCCACGAGGAGCACGCGCTGCTGTTCGCACGCGGAGACGCGTCTGGCGCGGCCGCCGCGCTCGCTCGCATTCTGCGAGAGCCCCAGCAGACGGCCGCCCGCGTCGAGCGCGCCTATGAGCACGCCCAGCTGTTCCGACTCGGCCCCTACCTGGATAACCAGGAGCGCTTTGTGCATGACGCGCACAGCGCCCTGACCGGCGTCGGCGATTGCTCCTGAATGGCGCTCTGGCTCAATCCCAGGTGATGCCTTCGCGGATCACTTTCGCGGGATTCCCAGCGGCGAGCGCACCCGCCGGCACGTCTCGCGTGACGATAGCGCCGGCGGCGATCACCGCGCCGTCGCCGACCGTCACGCCTTTCAAGATCTTCGCGCCAACCCCAACCCATACCCTATTGCCGATCTGTACCGCCGCATCGCTGGCCGGGCGCCCGTCGACCCGGTGAAAGTCAGTATCCATGATCAGCACCTCCCAGGCGATTGCGCACCCCGTGCCGATCGAGACGTTGACTGCGGCTATCACGCTGGAGTCCCCGTCGAAGTGGGTGTCGTCGCCGACTGTCACTCTCGCACCAGGCCCCACCAGGATCTTCCCGCCATCGCCAAGACGAACGCCTCCTTCGATGACGAGCGTGGAGTCCCGCTGCAACTCGACGATGGGCGACATCCCGCGCGCGACGAAGCCGACGTGGGTCGCTGCATCGCCTAGATACAGTCGTCTTGAAATTTCTAGACGGGCACCCGGCTTGCGAATGATGCGCGAGCGGAAGTTGCCCACGACCGGCAACCAGAAAACGGACCGGGTGGCATGCCGAGAGAGCCACAGACCGACGAGAGCCTTACGGACAGGGCGAGTAATGCCGGCGAAGCGCTCGCTCAACATGACGCATCCTGGACAACGCCCTCCGCATCAGTGCGCCGCTCTGACAGATCGGCCTCACCGTCTGATGGATTCACACTCACGCCCATAGCCGCTTTACCATCGTGCGCCGCCGCGCACGCGACCAGTCGAACATGCTGTCGTTGAGTTCGTAATCTCCGCGCTGGGCGTCGGGTACGTCGCCGTTCTCGATCCGCTCGATCAGCTGCGGCAGCTCGCGATAGAACTCCGCCGAACGGTAGGGCGGATGCAGCGACCACATGCCCGGCGACGCGCCGAGAAAGTCGACCCTGCAAAGCGCCGCGTGAGCCATCGCCTCGCTGATCACCAGCTCGGCCGCCCTATAGGGGGGATTGCCGTGCAGTCGGGCCTTCGCGCTGCTGATTGCACGCGCCGGCCCGAGTAGGCGCAGAGGCACAAGACGCTCGCGTAGCCGTCGGCGATCGATGAGGAACAGGCGGGTGCTCAGCGTCTTGAAGGCGTATGCGGGCGAGCTGTGCTTGAAGCGAGGCGCAGCCTCCCTGCGCAGTTTCCCGTCGGCCGCAGGGGGACCCGGGAGCGGACTGCAGGCGAGCACATCCGGATGACCTGCCAGCAGCGCGCGAGCCTCATCGATCCATGTTTGGCTCGATCCGCCGAACAGGAGATCGGAATCGAGGTGAAACACCAGATCGTTACTCGCCTCATGCAACCCATAGAAATATGGGTAGAAGGGCGCGCCCTTGGTGTCCTTGGCGGGAAGCGCCAACCCCGCGGTGAAGACCGCTGCGATCTCGGCCATCCTCTCCGCTGCGTAATCGACCTCCGCGATGCGCGCGCCCGGATGGTCGCTGGAGAGGTCCTCCAGCAGTTTTCGCATCGGCGCACGGCGCTGTTCCCAGCCCTCCCCGAAGTGCCCACCGCGAGTTGTGCGGTGAAGGTCGAACGTAAAGAGAATCTCCTGCACCTGCCCGCCCCACTGGCGCAGCTGATGGCGGAGGATGTGAGTGGCGTGCGGCAGATCCACTGGCGCGACGTTGATCTGCAACGTCACAGAACCCGCCTGGGTCATCGACAGGACTCTACCAGTCGCCCCAGGTGCAACGGCGAGCCATCAACCGCCTGGACGCATCGGCGCCCAGGCGGCGCCCGGCGCCGGGAAGCGAGGTGCTCCCCAGGGCCGGTGCCTAGCTCGGCTAGTTGATCAGAGCGCTCTTGGCGCCGGAGCCCGGCGTTGCGAGCTGCGTGTCGATGGCGTCGGTCGCCGATTTCGCCGACAGCCCAGCGATGGCTTCCGCGAATGCCGCAGCGGACGGCTTGGCCTGCAGCGGCCACTTGTACAAGCCGTAGCCGCCTTCGCCGGTGTCGATGCCCTCGTAGAGATAGATCGAGTGCAGGCCCCATTCGGCCGCCTGATCGATGTACTGCTTTACGTCCTGTGCCTGTTCAGCTTCGCTGACGGGCGTGCTGCCGCTGGTGCCCGCATAGGTGGGCTGGCCGACCTCTGTGATGTTCATCGGCGCATAGATGTGATCGGCCTTCATGTAGGCGATCATCTTGGGCACGGTCATCCATCCCGTCACATACGGACCGTAGGAGCCGAAGCCGTCAGCGCTCATCGGGCCATAGGGGTGGAAGCTCCACGCGTCCGGCACGTAACCGAGGGCTTCGACGAATCGCACGCCCCAGCCGCCACCGAATTCCCAGTCCGACCATTCGCCGTTGGGCTTTTGCGTGTCGGTCCAGGCGTCGGCGATCAGCGTGATCCCACTGCCAGCCAACGCTTCGTGAGCCGCGCGATACTGGGCGGCGTATGCCCACACCGTGGAGCCGTTGTAATAGACCTCGTTGCCAAGCTCGATTTCGGTCAGGCCCAACTGGTGCATGTGGGACACGTAACTCTTCACGCCTTCTGCAACCGCCGCCGGAGACATCCCCGCCAGGCCGGGGTTGTAGAGGATGAGGGGCGTGACACCGTCGCTGAGCATTTCTTCTACCGTGCCCCAACCTTGAGGGCCGATAGTCAGCTTCGTGTACTTCACACCCGTGGCCTTGCGGATCGTTTCGCTGGCGGTCTGCCCCCAGCCATAGATCCCGCCGACGAGGCCCACTTTCAATCCGGATGCCGAATGCGTTTCTTCGCTTCCCGAGCCCGAGCCGCCAGAACCCGAGCCCGAGCCGCTTTCCGAGCCTGAACCCGAGCCACTGCCCGAACCCGAGCCCGAGCCGCCGCCCGAACCCGCACCAGAACCGCTGCCCGAACCCGCACCAGAACCGCTGCCCGAACCCGAGCCCGATTCGCCGCCCGCGCCAAACCCGCTGGCCGAGCCAGACCCGCCCACGGTGACTTTTGTGATGCGGCCCGACTCGCCGTAGGCGATCGTGACGTTTGGCGCCCAGGAGCTTCCCGGGACATCGGCCCTCACGCTGTAGGTGACAGTGGCGCCGCGGATCGGCACGGGGGTTACGGCTACACCTATAACCAGCCGGTGCTGCGGCTCATAACCGGGCACCTGGTGCGCGAACACATACGTGCTGACGCCGTTCAAGGGCGACCAGACGAGTTGGCCAGCGAACGCCACGAGGCGCGGAGGCGCAAGGCTGGCGAGATGCGCGTGCACAGAGCGATTGGAGTGGCGATGCGCGCCAGCGGCGAGTGCAGACGCGGGCACGGCGATCAGGCAACTGGCGAGCAGCAGGCCGCGCAGCAGCGTGACTCGAGCCCGCATGGGACGAGCGAGGTTGGTCATCGATCATTGCTCCTTCAGTAGCCGGGCTGTCTTCGGGAGATCCCTGGCTTTGCGGCCCCGCCTCGCGACGGGTGTGCCTTTGTGGTGGACTGGTCGACGCGGCCGTCTCGGTCTCAGCGAGCGGTGGGCCGGACACGGTTCGAAACTGCTATCGGCCGTTCGCGCTCTGCCAAGCGCGTAACGCCACAAGTTGGACGCATGTCCACGTTGCAGAACTGAAGAGGCGCCCCGCGGGGGTCGATATCATCGGCTTGGCTGCATCCGCCCAGACGGCTCGGCGGTGGCGGAGTCGCTTCAAGTCCTTTCGCCGAGCCGACGATAGGAGCCATACGATGAGACGACTGGCTTGCAAGCTCGCCTCCCCGCGTCCGATCGCCCGCCTTGATGAGCACGTCTGACCAGGTCGAGGGGCGCTCGGCCACGCCGGCGCTCGGGAGCAACAAGCAGGAGGGGGGCCTTCTGGGCGGCCTCGAAATCGTCGACCGTCACTGGCAGGCGATCGTCCTCGTGATCTGCGCGACAGTGGTCGTTTTCGTGCTCGCCCACGAGAGCAAAGCCAAGTCCTACACGGCAACCGCCAGCGTCACGTTCCAGAACAACACGCTGTCGGACGCCGCGCTCAACATCTCCACGGCGACCAGCAGCGAACCGCAGCGCGAAGCGGACACCGAGGTGCTCGTCGCGCACTCAGCGGAAGTCGCGCAGGGGGTACGCCAGCAGTTGAAGCTGCCAACCTCGACGAGCGAACTGCTGAGCGACGTGAAGGTCGAAGCGGCTCCGACCGCCGACGTTCTGAACGTGATCGCGACCACCGGCAATGCGCAGACCTCGGCGACGCTCGCCAATGCGTTCGCGAGCCAATACATCGCGTTTCGCGCAAAGGCGCAACTTGTCGGCATCGCTTCCGCACAAGCGAAGATCCGCGACCAGATAACAGGGCTGCCCTCCTCGTCTCCCGAACGGGCGACGCTGGAGCAGACGCTCGTGCGCCTCGGCTCATTGCAGGCTGTGGCGGGAAGCGGCGCCAACGTCATCGGACGAGCCACCCCACCGGCGAGTCCCAACGGCGGCGGCATCTCCCAAGCCGTCGTGATCGGCTTTCTCGTCGGCGGCGCAATCGCGTTCTCGCTGGTCTTCCTGCTCGAGTCTCTCGATCGTCGCGTCAAGACGGTGGTCGACCTCGAGCGCGGATATCGACTGCCGGCGCTCGTGGGAGTCCCCCAGACACGTGTGCGCACCGTGCACGCCGAGAGCTCGGTGCTGCTCGAGCCCTATCGGATCCTGCGCAGCGCATTGGGCTTCACGGCCGTCACCCGCCCGCTCAACACACTGCTCGTCACCAGCGCGGTGTCCGGCGAGGGCAAGACGACTGTGGCCGTCAACCTGGCTCACGTGATGGCTCTGAGCGGTCGCCGGACGGTGCTCGTCGAGCTTGACCTGCGCCGACCTGCGACGTTCGGACCGATCGAGCTCGCTGCCCAGCGAGGGGTCACCACGGCGATCACGGGCGCCGCCGAGCTTGACTCGCTGCTCGTCAGGCCGCTGCCAGACCTTCCCAACCTGCTTGTGCTGCCGTCCGGAGCGCTGCCCCACAACCCCTCCGAGCTGCTCGGCACCGAGCGAGTGGTCGACATACTCTCGGCGCTTGCCGCGGACGGCGCCATGGTGATCGTCGATGCGCCGCCTCTGAATCCAGTCGCCGACACCCAGGTGCTGCTCGACAACTCAGCCATCGACGCGGCAATCCTCGTCGCGCGGATCGACCGAACCACGCGTGAGGAGATGCGCCAGGCGCGCTCCATCCTCGATCATCACAAGGTGGAGCCAGTCGGCATCGTGGTCACCGGGGTCCGCGATCCAGGCCGCTACGGCTACGGCTACGGCTCCTACGAGACGACTACTTCGCCCGTCGAGACACCGGCCACCGAGCCGGCGGCCGCCCGACCGCCACGTCAGACGACACGTGACCGGGCGGCGCAACGCAAAAGGCCTGACGTCCAAAAGCAGGACGCTCGACGCCGAGAGCCCAAGATCGCAGAGCCCAAGATCGCAGAGCCAGAGATCGCAGAGCCCACCGACGTCGAGGCGCTCGCCGGGCCCGTACGCGGCTCGACGTCCAAGCAAGCGTCTGACTGAGGCCGGAGCTGGTGCAGCGATCGCCGAGACTGCTCGCCCTGCCTCGGCGGGACGCCGCGCTCGCATGGGGAGCTGCGGCGATGCTCGCGCTTCTGGCGGCGGCTGGTGCGCATGAGCTGGGTACGGTCGGCCTGTTCGCGCCGGTCGCGCTGATAGCCGCGGCGATCCTCGTCACCAGGCCGGTGCTGACGCTCGTTCTCGTGGTCGGCCTGACTATCTTCTGCGAGGGTCCGGGCTTCGGGCTCTTCGGCTTCACCTCGAACCTCTATGTGCAGTTCTACAAAGGCATCTCGGTACTCGACCCACTCGTGGGCCTCGTCGTCGTATCCGCCTTTCTCGATGTACTGCGCAGCGGCCGTCCGCTGTGGATACCGCGGGCGCTCGCGCTTCCCCTGGCGGCGCTGGCGCTGGCGATGGTTGCCGGAGCGTTCGTTGGGCACGAGGCCGGGACGAGCCTGCGTTTCTCGATCTTCTCCGAGCACGTCCTCTTCTATCTGCTGCTGACGCCCGTCGCCATCGCCAACCTCGAGCTCGACGAACGGCAGATCACGAGGCTGCTCGCCGGTGGGATGGGGCTCGCGATCGTGAAGGCGATCGTGGGCCTGGTGGAGATCTCCGAGCATCTTGGC
>Ga0209420_1001130_pt1 | contig 12880 bp, 16 predicted proteins | sample BlaSpr_A8_OM1_O1_FD_187972 | JGI IMG/M metagenome (GOLD analysis project Ga0209420, IMG submission 187972) | Forest soil microbial communities from Thunder Bay, Ontario, Canada - Black Spruce, Ontario site 2_A8_OM1_O1 (SPAdes) (version 2) | ecosystem: Environmental > Terrestrial > Soil > Boreal... | reverse complement strand
GCGCCCGCCACCGGCCCCGCCGTCGGCTCAGGCGACGGCGTCATCGAGGCGCGCCATCGCTTGCTCCCATGCCGCGGCCAGCGCGGAGAGCGTCTCCTGCGGATCGAAGGCGCGGCGGCGGGCGAGCCTGAAGGAGAGGACCTTGCAACCGTCGACGATGCGTTGCAGCGCCTCGCAGGCGGGCGCGGCGGCGTCCTCGAGCAGCCACTGCACGTGAGACGCGGCGACCTCGAAGGCCGAGCCGGCCATCCTCACGGTTGCAAACGCGTAGGCGTGATAGTCGCTGGCGTCGCCGTCGAGCAGTCGTGGCAGGTCGTGCTCCAGCTGCGCGCCAAAGCGCGCGAACGGGTTACTTGCGGGGCGGTGGGCGAGGTGGCTCACAAGCAACCTGCGCGCGGCGTCGCGCAGCTGCTTGCCGTGCAGGCTGGGGCCTGCGTCGAAGCGCACGAGCTCGGTGTAGGGGGGCAGCACGTCTTCGGAGTAGGGGCGGCCGATGCGAAAGACGCCGCGGTAGTCCTCGCCGCAGAGCTCATGCAGCGCGGTGGCATGGAAGTAGCGCAGCCGCCTGCCCGCGCAGTCGATCGCCTCCACCGCGACAGAAGTCTTGACGTGTTCTGAGCGGTAGCTGGTGGCAGCCGTGTCGGGCAGGTGCCAGGAGTCCAGCTCGACGATCAGCGTGCGCCCCTCTGTTATCTGCTCGGCGGCCTGCTCGGGCAGTGGCCGGTAGGGCTGCATCTCGTGCACATCGATGCCGAACAGCAGCTGCAGGTCCTCGGGGAAGGGCTTGAAGAATGTCCACTGGTCGCCCTCGAAATCCATTCTCACAGTGCAGCCCAGCGCCGCCACGGGCTCATTGCCGCGCGCGTGCAGCAGCTCGATGATGACGTCGGTGTAGCAGTTGGTTTCCACGTATGTGCGCTCGGGCGCGTGCAGCCAGTGGGGTTGATAGCTGGCGGGGTCGAGCCCGAGCAGGCTCACGAGTCCCGTGCCCGCGGTGCTCATCTGACACCCAGCCGGTCGCGCACCTCGCTTGGCCACGACCGCAGGTCGAGCCCGTGCGTGCGAAAGAGCGCGATCGTGATCCGCTCGAGGCCGAACCCGAGGCAGGCGGTGTGTGCCTCGGTGCCATCCGCGAGGCGGATCCCGTAGGCCGAGGAGAAGTGCTCCTGGTGGTAGTTGAACGACGCCAGGGCAGTGGGCTCGGGTCCTGCGATCTGGCTGAGCACCTCAAACTTCAGCTGCTGCTCGCGCTGGCTGGCAGCGAGCATGCGCCCGCTGCGTCCAAAGAACGGATCGGTTGCCACGTCGAGCTCGACCTCCAAGCCGATGTCGCCGAGCAGCTCGAGCGCCCGCTCGCGCCAGGCATCGCGCCAGCTGTGCACCGCCTCGGGCTCGCCGATGCGAACCATCTCGCGCTGGTGGAACATCTGCAGCCGCGCGGGATCTCCCGAGGGCTCATGGCGAAACACATACGAGCCCCCCGCATCGACCGTGATACCGCCGCTCGCCAGCGGCCCGCGGGCGGCGACGGCGGGATAAACCGGGTAGCAGGCGGCGGGCGTGAGCACGAGGTCGGTCATGCCCTGGAACTCACTCCAGTCCTCGTGGCGGCTGGCCCGCTCGTACTGCTCGGCGGCATCGCTCTCGGAGCCCGCGAAGGCGAAGATGCTGCCGGCGAGATGGGGGAACGATTTCAGGTAGCCGACCGTCTCCAGGTCGCGACGCGGCATCACGGGGGGGAAGCGCAGCTGCTCGGGCGCTTCCGGCGCGGCCGCGCGGGTTACGAGGGCGGCGACCCCCTCGCGGACCTCCTCGAAAGGGCCTCCGCGGCCGTATATCCCGGGGACCCCGGTCTCGATCAGCAGGCCGCGCTGCACGAGCGCGGAGAGCAACGCTGCCTGGTCGGGGCTGGCCGGCCGTGGCTCGGACATTAGACGTCCTTGGCGATCAGCAGCAGGCTCGCGTTTGTGTGGTGGATGCGCTCGTTGGCCACCATCAGGCAGGCGGACATCGTGTCGCGCAGGTGACGCCCGACACTGAACGGCGTGTCGTTCTTGAAGCCCATGATCCCGCACACGCCCAGCGCGCCCTGGCAAACCAGGGGAGCCTGCTCGGAGGCGGCAATCTTGAGGTTGTTGAAGCGAAGCGCCAGGACCATCGTGGAGAGGCGCTCGCGACCTGGCTCGTCGGACGCTTGGACGAATTCAGTCAGTGCCGAGGACACCTCGGCGCGGAGCAGGGAGAGGTCGCTCATCAGGTGAGACAGCCTCAACGCGACCGGCGGAGGCTCGCCGGGGCTGCGCTTGGCCGCGGCGCGCACGAACGCACGCGCCCGGTCGAAGGCGTCAGTTGCGATTCCCAGCCACAGGTGCGACCAGAGGATGTGCGACACCGGCACCATCGACTCGGCTGACACTCGCGGGAACGGCGTGGGAAGGATCTGCTCGGGGCAGATGGTGGCTCGCACCACGTATCCCGGCGAGCACGTCCCGCGCATCCCCAGGGGATCCCAGGTGCCGCTCGGCTCAAGTGTCAGTTGCTCGTTGCGGGCCAGGACCACGATCTGGTCGCTGGGCTCGGCGTCGGGGGCGCGGCGGAGCGTGACGAACAGATCGTCGGCGTGGGCGCCGTAGCTCACGGTCGGTGCTTGCTTCTCGAAGGAGCGCGAGTCGTCCTCGTTGGCGGTCAAGGCGGCCACGGAGCGACCCATGTCCCCCCCTGTACCCACCTCGGAGGTCACCGACGCGATCAGCCGCTGCTCGCGCGAGACGGCTTGCAGGTAGTCCTCGAACCAGGGGGCGTCGTCGAGGTGGCGAGCGATGGAGATGACCTGTATCTGGTGCATCGCAAAGACCATCGCGCTGGCGCCGCAACGGCGTCCCAGCTCAAAACAGGCGGCGGCGATCGTCTCGAACGCGACGCCGCCACCGCCGAGCTCGGTCGGGATGAAGGCCGACAGCGCCCCCTCGGCGCGCAGCGCGTCGATCGTCTCCGACGGGAAGCGGGCGGCGCGGTCGACTGCGTCGGCGTTGGGCGCGGCGAACTCGTCGGCCACGCGACTGACGGCGCTCAGGAACGCCTGGTCGCGGTCGACGGATACGCTCATGACACCGGCGTCTCGGCGCGCAACTCCTTCAACGCCGCCTCGATCGCGGAGATGCTCTCGAAGACGCTGCGCTTGAGCATCCGGTCGGGGAATTCGACGTCGAAGTGGTCCTCGAGCGCGAGCATCACGTTGACGCTTGCGTGCGAGGTCATGCCCGCGTGGTAGAGGTCGGCGTCGGGCGCGAGCGCGGCCGTGTCGACGGAAAGGCGTCCGTGGTCGGCGATGATCTGGCGAATCTCCTCAGTCATGCACTTATCATCGGATCGCTTGCCCGATTGCTCAAGTCCACCTCGGCGATGACGACTGCGGACGCGTAATTGTCCTCGTGGCTGATACTGAGCTCGAAGTCCCGCAGGCCGGACTCGGCGGCGAGCGTGGCGGCACGCCCGCTGAGCTCTACGGTCACCCATCCGGGGCCGTGGCGGACGACCCCCATCGTGCGCCACGGGATCGCCTCGTCGCCCGGGCGCAGCACCTTCAGGGTGGCCTCCTTGGCGGCGAAGCGGGCGGCCAAGCGCTCGGCGACGATGCCCTGACCGGTGTCGCAGTCACGCAGCTCGGCTTCGGTGTAGAAGCGCTTGAGGTAGCGATCGCCGAACTCGCGGATTGAGTCGCGCACCGCGTTGACAGATACCAGGTCGATCCCCACGCGCCTTGCCATAAGTTCGGATCGTCGCACATCCAATCGTGCCCCGCGCATGCAGGCTTGGTCTCGCCGCCAAGAGCTGAGCGGGCGGGATCTCACGGGTCATTCGCTAGGTTACGTTCGATGAGCTTCAGGGCCGGCGCAGCCGCCGCCAGAGGTTTTGCCCGAGCCGCCGCCGTGAAGGCGCAAGCCCCGGCGATGCTCACCTGCGCGGTGTCCGGGGGGGTTGTCACGGGGAACCCAAACCAGCCCACGACTCGCCACGAGGTGATCGCAGCCGCTGTCGGTGCGGCGCAGGCCGGGGCGAGCATCCTGCACATTCACGCGCGCAGCGAGAGCGGCGAGATGACCCAGGCGCCGGAGGAGTACCTCGCGATCAAGCAGGCGATCCGTGAGCAGGTCGACGACGTCGTCTTGAGCTTCACCACCGGAGGACAGTTGGGCTTGCCTTCCGAGGAGTCCCGGCGCTCGCTGCTGGCTCGGCCGGAGATGGCAACGGTGACGTGCGGGAGCATGAACTTCGGTCCGGGCGGCGATTTGCTGATCAGCCCGCCGTCGTTGATGGCCGAACTGGCCGAGGAACTGGCCGGCGGTGGGATCGTCCCTGAGTATGAGTGCTTCGACGTCGGCATGGCGCTCACAGCAGCAAAGCTCGCGAGCTCGGCCAGCGGCGCTCCGGGGGTCATGCATTTGCTGCTGGGCGTCGTCGGTGGTGCTCCGGCGAGCGCGGCGATGATCTCGCTCTTCGCTGAGATGGTTCCCAACGGCGTGCCGTGGATGGTCACGGCGATCGCACGGCATTTCCCGATGATGGCGCTCACGCTTGCACTGGGCGGGCACATCCGCACCGGCCTCGAGGATGTCGTATACGTCGCGCCAGGCGAGTACGCGGACTCCAACGCTCAGCTCGTTGCGCGGGCAAGCGCCCTGTGCGAGGCGATTGGTCGACCCCTAGCAACGCCTGCCCAGGCTCGTGAGATCCTGGGCATCCGCGCCGCGCAGTGACTCTTGCGCCAGCGCCGGTGTGCGGATCGCGCTCGCGGGAGCGCCCGACGAGGCGCCTCAGCGCTGGAGGATGGCTTCTGCGTTACCTATTGCGCTCAAGCGGACGAGTTGCATGGTCGTCGGCGCCGTCGGGCTCGCTGCGACGAACCGCGAGATCGCAAACGTTTCCTTCCTTGTCACGCCCGCGAGGTGGAAGCCTGTGGGTGGACTGCTCGGCACAAATGCGGCCTGCGGAGGGCCGACCGTGCGCAGATGGCGCACGGCGACGAAGTCCACTTCGTGCACCGAGGGAACCGCTGCAGAGACGCTGCTCAATGGGCCCATGTAGATGGACAGCGGCAGCACGGCATGTGCTTCGGCGATGATCAGCCGGGCGGTTGTTGGTTTCGCGAGGGTGTGGGCGATACCCCGCCAGTTGTCGCGTTGGTAGTCGGGGATCGCGTTGGCCGCCACGATCATCACCAGATAGATCGCACACAACGCGCCGCCGAGCAGCGCGCCGCTGCGCCGCGCCTGCTCGGCGCCCAGGCCGATGGCTATCAGAACGGCGAGCGGAACCCAGAAGGCGAGGACGTTGCGCCCGTCGTAGACGTCCACCAGGTGGGTGACCGCCAGCACGAGGGGCAGCGCGATCGCGCCGAAGGCCACGATCGCCGCGTCTCGTGCTCCGTTACGCTCGCGCTCGTTGCCGCGGCGGACCACCAGCACCACCGCGCAGGCGGCGATCAGCAGGGCTATCACCAGGGCGAAGAGCACCAATGGGCCGTAGACGCCGACGGTGAACATCTTGATGCTTTCGGCGATTCGCCTGGGCAGCGACTGTGCTTCGATCCAGCTGGTCTTGTTGTCCGTGCGCTGGGCTATGGCCAGAGGAGCCAGCGCGAGGCCGACCAGCACGACAGCGCCGATCGGTGCCCACAGGCGCCGCCAACCCAGGCGCCTGATCAACACGAGCGCCTCGGATATGAAGAGGAAGGCCCCGAAGTAGTGCGCAAGCACCGCGAGGCTTGACATGAGCGCCCACAGCGCCAGGTAGCGACGTCCGGGGTCTCGCAAGGCACGCTGCCAGGCGACAAACGCGGCGGCGCTGAACAGGACCAGGAGACCATATGTGCGCGCCTCCTGCGAGAAGAAGTACATGGATGGACTGACCGTTGTCAATATCGCCGCCCACACTCCAACGCGTGGCGATATCTGCCGCCCTGCCAAATACATCACTGGGATGGTGATCGTGCCGATCAGCGCGGACATGGAGCGGAACCCGACCGGGCTAGCGCCGAACACCCTCGTCCAGGCCCACACGAGGATGTAGTAGAGCGGCGGCGTGGACTCACTGCGCCCGATGTGCGAGAGCATTCCGCTGAAGCCGCGGTGGACGAGAATCAGCGTTGCGGACTCGTCGAGCTCGATGCTGGAGACGTTCAGCGTCGCAAATCGCAGGATCCCGCCGAGCACCGTGAGCGCGACCACGATCTCGACGGGACTCCACTGTCGCCGGCGTGCCAGCCATAGATGCAGACCGTCCGGGGCAGCACGGTCTGCGCTGACGGGCCGCGGTTGACTTGGCGACAGCGGGCTGGCCATCTGGCAATTGTGTCAGTTCGTGTGGCGTTTCCCCTCGCTACTGTTGCCTCGTGCACGAGATCCTTCAGCACGTCTTTCACTGGACGGCCTGGCATCCCAACATCCACCGAGCTCGACTTCGCCCATCTCCTGCTCGCGCACGGCGGCCCGGTGATCGGCGACGGGCGCGCGCTGCTGGCGGATCTCGTCGACGGCGGCGGGCGTACGGCCTTTGAGATGCAGCATGGCCCTGCGGGTGACAGTCGCGTGGCTGTCCGCTCTGGCGGTGACCTTGTGGGCGCAGCCGGCGCGCTGGCTACGCCCAGCGCGATCACCGCGATCAGCCCCAACTACGGCCCCGACACGGGCGGCACGTCGGTGACGATCGCGGGAAGCGGCTTTGAAGTGGGCGAGCCAGGTGGGAAGGGATCCGACAAGGTCACGGTCCCTACTTCGAATACCAGCTCAAATATGATTACGAATACGGCATGACCCCGGTGGTGGTGATCGAGTACCGGGGGTATGACGACGAATTCAAGCCCGACCCGCAGTTTCCACAGAGTCGAACCCCGGCGGAAGAACGCGCCGGCAGGAACACCATCGGTGACTATGTGAACGGCTTCGTGCGCTCGGTGTCGGCGATCCGCGAACTGGTGAACGACCGGTATCCGGGCATGTAGGTGCTGTTCGAACCGATCAACGAGCCGTGGGGCTACACCACGCCGCAGTACGGCGGGGCGCAGTATGCGGACGTGATCGCCGCGCTGCTGCCGGCGGCGCGGGCGGCGGGCATCCCCCTCGATGACATCTACGTGGCTGCAACCGGCAAGGGCTGCACGGCGACGGGCGAATGCATGAGCAACGGATGGCTGACGAGTATGTATGCAGCCTGCGAGGTTGTATGGCCTGAGCTCCTGGCTGCTGGCGAGCATCGACCCGACGCAGGGTGCCGGTGTGGATCTGCTTAGCGCCTTTGCGATCTAGTGAGATGGCCGGGCGGTCAGCGCGCGAGCTTGAACGACACGTGCTGTGTGGTGCCGGCGTCGCCCGAGTGCGCCAGCGGGGTGGCGTCGAGACGGTAGGCGCCGGCGCCGAGCGCGCTGGCGTCGAGCTTCGCGTGGTTCTGGCCCGCATGCTCTGTGGCCTTCAGCTTGACCTTCGTGGCGATCCAGCGCACGCACGAGCGCACGTGGCTGGCACAGCGATGGCTGACGGTGGGCGCCAGCACCGCGAGCTCGACGGTGCCCGCGCTGGACAGCGTGTAGGCGATCGACAGCGTGCGGGTGTGCCTGGCGGTCGCGGCGGTGCTCGCGCGAACCCGCAGCCGGGTGAGGACCGGCGGGGGTTCTGGAGCTGGCGCGGGCGGGGCGCTGCCCTGTGTGCTGACGACGCTCGATACGGGCGCCGGCAGCTGGACGGGCGGCGTCGATTCGCTGGGGGCAGGGGCGCTGGCGGCGCCCGATAGGGTGACTTCGTCCACGCCAGCTTCGGTCTTGACGCTGAGCGCGCTCTGCGACGAGCCTGCGCCGGTCGGCTTGAACGCGACTTCCACCACGAATTCCTGGCCCGGGCGGAGCTCCTCGCCTTCGGCCGGCAGGCCGCTCGCGCTGAAGGGAGCAGACGGTGCGTACACCGATTCGACCTTCAGCGCCACGTTGCCGGTGTTTGCGAGGGTGGCCTTGGCGCTGGTCTGACCGCCGACGGTCGCCACGAGCGACAGCGATTCCGGGAACACGCGCAGTTCCGGACGTGGTTCGACGGTTTCGCCAAGCGCGGAGCCGGCAGGGGCCAATGAGAAGACCAACGCGATGGCCACTGAGAGCGCCCATCGCCTGTGTGATCGCGGCTGAATCGTGAACACTCCACTGTCTACGATATCCCCGGCTGTCGGCTCAGCCAAACGCTCGCTGGGCCTCGTCGGCGATGTGGCGGGCGATCGCCAGCGAGGAGGTGGCGGCGGGCGAGGGGGCGTTGCGCACGTGTAGGGCGCGCTCGGTGGCCGAGAAGGCAAAGTCGTCGAGCAGCCGCCCGTCGCGGGCGAGCGCCTGGGCGCGCACACCGGCGAAAGCGGGCTGCACGTCGCGGGCACGCAACTCGGGCACGTAGCGCGCGGCCGCACGGACGAACGCGGAGCGCTGGAGGGCGTGGCGAAGCTCGGTCGCTCCCGTCGCCCACCAGCGGGCGAGCATCCGCCAGGTGCCGGGCCAGGCGAGCGTGTCGAGCAGGTCTGTGGGGCGCACGGTTGCCAGGCTGTAGGCGTCGCGCGCGCCGGCCAGCAGGGCGGTGGGTCCGATCAGGACCTCGTGGTCGATGCTCCTGGTCAGGTGCACGCCGAGGAACGGCAGCGAGGGGTCGGGGACGGGGTAGATGAGCGCGCGCACCAGCTCGCGGCGCTCGGGCACCAGGCGCAGGTAGGCGCCGCGGAAGGGCACGATGCGAGGGTCGGCGCCGGCGCCGGCGGCGAGCGCCAGGCGATCGGCCCAGGCGCCGGCGCAGAAGACGACATGGCCGGCCTCGGTGGCGCCGCGCGAGTGACTCAAGCGCAGCGCCCTCGTCCTGGCGGTGACCGCGTCTACCCGGCAACCGGTGGCGATCGAGCCGCCGCCCTCGAGCACGTCCGCGGCGAAGGCGTGGGCGACCGCGCGGAAGTCGACGATGCCGGTGTTGGGCGAGTGCAGCGCGGCGATTCCCCGCGCGTGGGGCTCGATCTCCTCGATGCCGGCGGCGTCGACGCGGCGCAGGCCTTGCACGCGGTTGGCCCGCGCCCGACGCTCGAGCTCGTCCAGGCGGGGAAGCTCGGAGCGGTCGGTTGCGACGATCAGCTTGCCGCAGCGCTCATGTGCGATGCCCCGCTGCTCGCAGTAGTCGTAGAGCTCGCGGGCGCCCTCCACGCACAGGCGGGCCTTGAGCGAGCCGGGCTGGTAGTAGACGCCCGCGTGGATCACGCCTGAGTTGTGGCCGGTCTGGTGTGCGCCAAGCTCGCTCTCGCCCTCCAGAACGCACACCGAGCGGTCCGGATCGCGCCGCAGCAGCTCGCGCGCGACGGCCAAGCCCACGATGCCACCCCCGACCACCGCGACGTCGCAGCGATCGGGCGCATCGGCGCGCTGCCAGTCGCCGACCGACATGCCCGCTACCTGGCCACCGCCCCCGGCCCGCCACGCGCTGTGGCGGCGGCCGCGTTCACCAGGCCGGCCCCGTACATGCGTTCGTCGCCGCCGCCGCCGAGCCTGCGCGCGGTGGCGCGCAGCCGTGCGGTGAGCTGTGTGGGGGTGGGATGGCGCCCGAGCACGCCGCTGGCGATGATCAGGGCGGCCGTAGCAGCCACGTGAGGGGTGGCCATGGAGGTGCCTTCATAGCCGTCGGGGATGCCGAACTTCGCAGGCGAGCTGCCCGTGAAGGTCACCGCGAAGACATCGCGGCCGGGCGGCTGTTCGGGGTGACAGTTGGGATCTCCGGGAAGGTCTGCGTCGGCGCCGCCGCCGGGGGCGACCAGGGTGAGGCCGGCGCCGTCGTTGGAGTAGCTGGCCAGGCAGCCGTGTTCGGTGGTGGCTCCCACCGAGACCACGTCGGGTGCGCGCGCTGGATAGGCGATCGCCGTGTGGCCCTCGTTGCCGGCGGCGGCGACCACGAGCACGCGATGGCGGTGGGCGAAGCGCAGGGCGGCGATCAGCTCGGGGATGTCTGAGGCGGTTATACCGGGGGAGAACTCGAGGCTCAGGTTGATCACCTGGGCACCGTGGCGGACGGCGAAGTAGACGCCTTCGGCGATCGTGGACGCTTCGCCTTCGCCCTCGCTGTCGAGCACGCGCACGGGCATTATGCGCGCGGCGAACGCCAGGCCGGTGAGCCCGTAGTGGTTGTCGGTGGCCTCGGCGATCACGCCGGCGACGAACGTGCCATGGCCGTTGCGGTCGTTGGGGAAGCGGTTGTGCGCAACGAAGTCATAGCCCTGCACGAACGTAAAGCGGCCGAAGTCGGGCGAGCGCCGGAAGCGACCGCGGTCGGCGTAGGCGACTCCGGTGTCGAGCACGGCAACGGTCACGCCCTTGCCGCCGGGGTGCCCGTCGGCGGCCACGTTGGCCCAAGCTTCGGGGGCGTTGACGCCAAACGGCCCGGCGAAGTTCCACTGCAGTTCCTGCCAGCCGCCGGGTTTGTGCGAGACGCCTTCGTCGTTGGGGATCAGCCCGCCGGCGATGTGCGCACGGTAGTCGGGCACCGCCCACTGCACGTCGCGCTGGGAGCGCAGACGGCGCAGCGCGGAGGTGACGCTGACGCCGGGCGCCAAGCGCAGCACGCGCGTGCTGGCGCTGAGCGCTACGGGGTCTTGCGCTCCCGCTGCCCGGGCGCTGGCCACACGAGCGCCGGGCGGACTGGGGCCGTACCCGACGACCACCTCGTTGGGTGCATAGGAGGCATAGGAGCCCATCGCGCTCGCGTCCTGTGCGCCTGGTGACGCGGCGGGCGGTGCGCCTGGTGACGCGGCGGGCGCGGAGGCGCCCACGGGCATGGCATCGACGGCGAGCACCGCGATGCTGGCAAGCAGGCAGGCGCTGAGGATCGTCCAGCGTCGCGCGCGCGGGCAGGACGCGGGGCAGGGAGCGCGGAAGGGCATGGTGGCTTGGTATTGATGATGTGGCGGGCGGGGCGGGGAGGCACTGTGGCACATACCGAGACAACATCCATGAGCGAGCGCTTCTTTCCACGAGACGAGTACTTCATGCGCTTGGCCCTGCGCGAGGCGCAACGAGCGTCAGAACACGAGGACGTGCCGATCGGCGCGGTGGTGGCGCGCGAGGGCGAGGTGATCGCAGTGGCTCACAACGAGCGCGAGCTGCGCCAGGATCCGACCGCCCACGCGGAGATCATCGCGCTGCGCGAGGCCGCTCGCGTCACGGGCACCTGGCGGGTGCTCGGTGCGGTCCTGTATGTGACACTGGAGCCCTGTGCGATGTGCGCGGGCGCGATCGTCCTGGCGCGCATCCCGCGCGTGGTCTACGGCGCGAGCGACCCCAAGGCGGGGGCGTGCGGGAGCGTGCTGGACGTGCTCGGCGAGCCACGGCTCAATCACCGGCCGGACGTGGCCGGCGGACTGCTGGCGGGGGAGTGCGGGGAGATGCTCAGCGCTTTCTTCGCATCGCGACGGTAGGCGGGGATCGCTAGCCTTGACGGTGTCGACCCCGGAGGGGTGGCAGAGCGGTTGAATGCGGCGGTCTCGAAAACCGTTGTGCGCCTGATTGGCGTACCGAGAGTTCGAATCTCTCCCCCTCCGTCATTTTGTCTTTGTATGAATGCAGGCCCCGAAAAACGGGGTCTGCGCTGGTTTTGCGGCCATCTACAGCCGATTCCGGCCCTTCTGCCGCCCTGGCGGTAGCTTCCTGGCCCAAGTCCCGGGCCAACGGGATCAGCTGGGCAAATAGGGGCGAAAGCTGGCCTTTGGCGTCGTCAACTCGTCAACACTCCCCACGATGATCCGCTCGTAGAGCGCCTGGTTGATCAGCCGTTTGCAGAACTCGTTGGCGGCCGCATACGGCAGCCTGCCTTCATCCACCAGCGCGAGAGCGATCTTGAGAGCCTCGAGTACATCTTGGACATCAGCGACCGCGCGGCTTTGCTCCAACGATGGGCTTGGGAGCGCTCGGCCTCGATCCGCTGCTGCTCGGCCTGCATGACCTCAATCGAGACGGCCTGCTGGTAATGCAGCTGCACCAGCTTCTGTTGCTGGTCGCCCAGTTCCCGGGGTCTGCGGTTGTGGCGGTCGGCCTCTTTCTTGGCGACCAGTGTCTTGGTCTCGGCGTGGTCGCGCACCGCCTCGCAGCGAGCCCTTCAAGAAGTGGCTGTGCTTGTGAGAGCGATCGTCGCTAGCCCGGTGGGCTGAAAGGATGCCTTGCACCTGCTCAAACAGCTCCCGGAGCGGTTCATACAGACCACTGCTCGTAGATCGTGGGAAACAATCGGTGCGTTCGTCGACCCGTGGAACGGCCGCGTCAATTGACCGGGCCAAGCAGCGTCAGATCGTGCTTGACGCGGGAGGTTGTGTCCCACATACTCGAGTGTAAGAACCAGCTTGACATTTAGTGTGCAGAGTAGAACCCTGTAGTCCAGAAGGCGACTTTGGCGTGCTGTTCTGAACAGCCTTCTGCTTGCGATGACGCGGGTAGTCGCTCCATCAAAGGAGGTCGGCCGTGCATGGCGCAGACTCAGTGGCAGGCGGGCGAGACATGACCGCTGGTCCGTGGGGTGAGGTCGAGTCCTCCAGCGCTGTGGCCTACCTCATCGCTGAGGAACTGGTCGCCTTCGAGTGCGACACGCTCCCCGGCCAGCGCGTCGCACCGGACCAGGTCGAGGCAGCACTAGCCACCCGGCCAATCGTCGTCGTGCTCGACCGGCTCGAGACCCGTATGAGCTTTGACGAGAGCCACGGATGGGTCATGAAGCCCCACCGGGACCTCGGAGGGCTACGCCCGGTCGAGGCCGTTGCGCATGGCCGTGTCCACGACGTCCTCTCTATCATCGAGGCCAGCTTCCCGCCAGCGCGCTAGCCCCGAAAAAAGGGGGCT
>Ga0209420_1001129_pt1 | contig 12882 bp, 15 predicted proteins | sample BlaSpr_A8_OM1_O1_FD_187972 | JGI IMG/M metagenome (GOLD analysis project Ga0209420, IMG submission 187972) | Forest soil microbial communities from Thunder Bay, Ontario, Canada - Black Spruce, Ontario site 2_A8_OM1_O1 (SPAdes) (version 2) | ecosystem: Environmental > Terrestrial > Soil > Boreal... | reverse complement strand
GAGTACCTTCTGCGTGGCGCCGGGTGGGAGAGGCCTGCCAACTGCGATTGGCGCGGTGGTTGGCGCCGCGGGCGGGGCTGTAGTAGGAGCGCTGTGGCCAACCCACGAAACTATTTACAAAGCTCCATAGCCATATCGCCCAGCTCCTGATTAGCAGCATCTAGCGTACCCGCGGAATTTCGGCCGGAGGCCTTTTGACCGGGCACCGATTCGAATCTAGTTAGCGGCTACAGGGACTTTGGGTTGACGTTGGGGATAGGAGTTGTCCAGCTTCGCGCGATCTTACAAATGCCCGATCCCGCGAATGGTTGCGGAGCTGCATGGCTCAGTGCAGAGACGGGGTGCGTTCTTTCCTCGACGGGCGAAACACGATGGCAAAAAAAGCGTTTGAGCTCTCGGCAATTGCCAAGGTGCCAGAACTTCAGTCGAAATGGTGACAGTTTTATGGGCACCTCCTCTCGCCGCTTTGTCGAGTCCTGTGGTCGGGAATAGGCCGCTTTGAATTTCATTTCGAATAGAAAACCAGGAGGGAAGATGTCGTATAAGCAAATTTCTTCAAGTGTTTGGCATTGCCTGCGAATCGGCGTCACGGGCTTAGCTCTGTTTCAATTCACCATCGGAGGCCCATTGGCCAGCTCCATTCAGGCAGGTCAAGATGAGGACAAAAACGAACAGCACACCAGCTCGCCCATCAAGCACGTGATCGTAATCATCGGAGAGAACCGCAGCTTCGATCACGTTTTCGCCACCTACCAGCCGAGGCGGGGAGAATTTGTGTGGAACTTGTTGTCGGAAGAAATCATCAATGCCGATGGCACGCCCGGCCGCAATTTCTCGAAAGCCCAGCAACTTGCCGCGACAGACCAGGCTCCCGACACATTTCTATTAAATCCGGCTAAAATGCAATTTCCGCAAAACGTTCTTCCCACCGCTTTGGCCGGCGGTCCTCCCACTCCTTTTTTGCCCAACGTAGAAACCGGCGAGGCGATCGAAAATGGATTGCCAGCCGACTACTACCAATTTCTGGTAACCGGCGGCACGGGTCTTGAGCCCGGAACACCAGACACCCGACTCGCAAATCCCAGCGCTTTGCCCGCGGGGCCGTTTCAAATGACCCCCGGTATTCCGTACGACGCTTACTCCGCGAGCCCGGTTCACCGCTTTTACCAAATGTGGCAGCAGCTGGATTGCAGTGCGTCACGCGCCAGCCGTGAAAATCCGTCGGGCTGCAACGCCCAATTGTTCCCGTGGGTCGAAGTGACCGTCGGCGCGGGTGTAAATATTGGAGCGGGCTTGTCGGGCTCCGGCACAAACGGCCTGCCACAACCCGCAAACTTCAGCACGGAATTCTCCCCTACCGTTGTCACCACGAACGAAGGGCCGGCGGCCATGGGTTTTTACAACATGCAAAAGGGTGATGTGCCATATTTCAAGAGTCTCGCGGATAGCTATGCGATGAGCGACAACTTCCATCAACCGGTTCAAGGCGGCACCGGTATTAATCACTTCATGTTAGGCCACGGCGATATGCCCTGGTTCAGCGACGGAAATGGGCATCCCGCCATGCCTCCGCACAACGTACAAGTCGAGACTGGAACCATCAACCAGGGTATCGTTGACGAAATCGAAAACCCGAACCCCGCGCCCGGCACGAATAACTGGTACACGGAAGACGGCTTCGGTGGCGGATCCCCCGGCGCTCCCGCGTTTGGTGGTGGTTCGTACAGCAACTGCTCGGACCCGAGGCAACCGGGCGTCGCTCCGGTTCTGAAATATCTGCGCTCACTCACGAAACCCGTCGATCCAAATTGCCAGCTCGGCCTGTACTATCTGGTGAACAATTACAATCCGGGCTATTTCAGCAACGGAAACAACGCATTCACCGACACCAACGCGGCAAACACTCCCTTCACCATTCCGCCGTCTTCTGTGCGCAGCATTGGCGATGAACTTATCGACGAGAACATTTCCTGGAAATATTATGGTGATGATTTTAACGAGAGCCTTGCCGATCCGTATTTCCTCAGCCCGATCGACCTCTACTGCAACATCTGCAATCCGTTTCAGTATGACACTTCGATCATGACGAACCCAACGGTGCGCACCGCGCACCTTCAGGACACGGCAAATCTTTACGCCGATATCGCCAGCGGTTCGCTTCCAGCAGTTTCATTCGTCAAGCCCAGCGAACTCGTTGACGGCCACCCTGCCACCTCGAAACTCGACTTGTTCGAAGGCTTTACCAAGAAGATTGTCGATGCGGTGCAGGCAAATCCTTCTCTGTGGAAGGACACTGCCATCTTCATCACCTTCGACGAAGGCGGCGGCTATTACGATTCCGGTTACGTGCAACCGCTCGATTTCTTCGGCGATGGCACCCGCATCCCGCTGATTGTCGTGTCGCCGTTCACACGGGCTGGGCACATCGCACATGACTACTCGGATCAAGTCTCCATTCTCAAGTTCATCGAACGGAACTGGAATCTGGGTACAGTGACCCGACGCAGCCGCGATAATTTACCCAACCCGCGAGCCGAATTCGACAATCCCTACGTTCCCGTCAATGGCCCGGCAATCAGCGACCTGTTCGAGCTTTTTGATTTTGGTCCGGGCTTTGATCAAGGTCACGGCAAATACTAGGGATGAAGTCGCGAAAAGGGCGAGTTTGATCATGAGTTGTGCCTGATAACGCGCTTACCACTTGGTGTAACGTAACGTGACCCAGCAGGCCACGAACGTACTGGCTCAGTGATTGTCGGCTATTGGCTTTGAACGCGCTGGTTGGGGCGGCACAAGGGGTTTCGTGCTGTCGTCCAGATACCCAGGCGTTCCTTCGACGCGCTCCAGTATTGGATAGCGTTCACCATCGTGGTAATCAATATCGACAGTAGAAATAAAATTATCCAACTGCAAGATCAGATGAATCGGCTCGGATTTTCCTTTCGCATCGCGAATCGCCTCCCGCAGCCTATCCCCAGAATAAGCCTGACCCTCGACCGCGATAATCTTTGCGCCCGGAGCGATTTTCGCCCGGTCGGCGGGGCCATTCCAGCGAACATCTACGATGTTGCCATCACCACTGACGATCAGGCCAACGGAATGCCAAACGTTCACGCCATGGTCATCCGTGCCGGTGAAATAGGCCACGTCCTTACCGGCTAAGACCGCCTCCAACGGATTCCGCTGGTCGACGTAGACCAGTTTGTAGCCACCCCTTTCCACCCCTGCAAGATCGACATGCGGATTCAGTTTGTCGATGCGGTCCTGAAAGAAGGTGGCCCAGTCGTAGGGCATCACCTGGTTCATATCGCGAACGATTTCATCAAACGTGTAAGCAACAATGAGCGGTCCGGTGTTGCCGCCCTGGCCCAAAAAAATCCGAGCAAAATCATCGAGCGATTTCTGATTGTTGGTCATCTGGCGAATCAGTGTGTCGGCGTCAAACCAGATGAATTGACCGTCGTCGTAATAGTCCTGTCCGCGCCTCCAGTTGGCCCACGGCACATTACCGTTGCGGAGAAGGCTGGCCGCAATCGCGGTGTCCTCTGTCGTGCGCCATTCACGTCCAGGCGTGTGATCGAGATAGGCGGCGGTTAAGGCCAGAACGTCGCGATGCTGCGCCGGTGACATAAGCCCGGAGCGCGTCGCCAGGACCTCGCCGTAATATTGCGTCAGCCCCTCGTAAACCCAGAGCAAAGCCCCTTGCTGCGCCGTGGCGAAATCGGGCTGGTACAAACCAACGGGACGTCGATACTTTCCGCACCAGGAGTGTGTGTATTCGTGCGGAAGCATACTATCGTCTGGCAACTGTTGGTTATCTTCCGAGAAACTTTTCTCGCCTACGCCATTTTCCGACGACTGGCCGTGCTCGAGTGTTCGTTCTCCGGTAGCAGCATCAGAGAGAGTTAGCAGGAAATGATAATCATTGTAATGATGCGAGCGATAAAGTGCGTCCGCTTCGCGAACAAGATTCGCAAGCCCGGCCAGCACCGTCGGGCGAAGATTGGAGTCCTCGGGAAGGTCGGAGACCACGTCAATGTAATGCTTGGGAGAAATCTCGGGCGCCAGCACAAATTCGTGGAAATACTGCCCGGTCATTATCGGAGAATCTTGCAGCTGCTCGACATTAGTAACCGCAAAGTGCGTGACAGTGCCCGCAGCCGGAACGGGAGATAGGCTGTCACCGATGCGAGTGAGGGCAGTGCCCACGCCCCACCCGGCTGGCACAATCAGGGAAGGCTGGATGGATATGTCTCGGACCGGTGTATTGGCCGGGTAAAGCAGAAGGTTTTCCCAGTCAAGCACCGCTGTCTTCTGCGAGACATTTGCCACAACGATGCAGTCCAGATGCGCGTGAAGCGTCGTCACTCCCGCCGGAATCGTCATATGAAATTGGTAAAGATCCACATCGTCCCGACGCCACGCGAGCGGCTGATCATTGGCGGTAAACACAACAGCCACGATATTGCCTGCTGGCCCGTAAGGCATGTGCTGCCCGGGTATCCATTTCGGAGTAATCAGAGCGAGCGGGCCGGCGATCACTGGCAAATCCACCTCGGCGTGAAAGAGCTTGCGCGGGACGTCTGAAAGATCGGCGGTGATGTGAATTGGGGGCTTTTGATTCTGTGCCCAAGCAGGCGAGGCCAACAAGACGCTAAAAACTGTAGTGTAAAATAATGGACGATGCCAAGGCATTCGATCGGTTCCTTAGCGTGCTAAACCATGAGTCCCATTTCGCGAGCCGCGTGCGAATCAATATACTCTTCAGCTGTCTTGGCTCGCGATTCTTTTTGCCTACCTTCCCAGCCGACCCGGCAGGAGTCCGAGCTGAAGCAAATAGATTTTCACGGTGTTCGGCGTCGAGTCGGAATGGCCCGAGAACCTGACAAGGTTTACGGGCTCTCGGGGTTCTGCCCGATGCCAAAAGCAAGGCGTCTAGCTCTGTGAAAGTTACGTAGAGGTTACGCGGAGAAACTCCTGCCGCTAACTAACTAGCTGTAAACATAAAAGAAAACATGGTGGAAGCGGGGGGTGTTGTAATACGTATGCGCATCGGTAGTGTTCAACTTGCTGAAAACAATAGCGCTCAGTCCGCCGGCAAAGGCTTATGCCCCAGTTTCTTGCCACGAGGTTCCTGGCCGGTACCGTCCCCGGAGTAGCGACGTGGCGTGTCGCGGTAAAGACAGTGAAAAAGAGCGAGTTACCGATGTTTGACATTTGCGGTATCCGCATCGTATGAAAGAGCTCATAAAGGAGTAAGGCGATGGCTCGATCAGCCTTTGCAAAGAAGGAACGAAAGACGTTCTCATTATCGCACGACGTGGTGGACTATCTCGAAACTGGTTGCGCGCAGACGCAAGCGGAATCATTGAGCGCTCACCTCGAGAACCTTATTCGAGATCTTCAAGCGAAAGCCGAGATGACAACGATCGAAGCGGCCACCGTCGCGTATTACGATAACCTCAGCAGCGCCGAGATGGAAGAACAGTCCGACTGGGGTCGCGTTGGTGCGGCGTCACCCTCGCGCCTTGAGGACTAACGGCCGACCCGGTACAGCCGTTGCTCCCGCAGTCTCAACGTGGAGAAATTTGGGACGTAGATTTCCCCAGCGATCCACCGGGGAAAGGGCCGTGCCCCGTTCTGATTATCTCAACGAATTTGCGGAACAGGCATCCGAAGGCAACGACCGTTTTGCTTGTGCCTTTTTCAATGACGATGACCGATTACCCGACCCACATCAGGCTGACTCGGGGTCAAACGGGCTTGCCAGAAACGAGCGAGATCCAACCGGAGCAGATCACCGCGGTACGAAAAGAGTACTGGAAAGCTAGGCCCGGAACGCGCACGCAAGCTGAAAACGTCATCACGCTCGTACCAAAAAATGTCCTGTTCGCGTTGGGCGTTCAACCAAAACACGTGCAGTAGTCATCGAACGCTCCGCCTTCGTTCGATCCACAGAGGTGGTGCGCTCGCTGGTGGGCACGCCCGCGTATCAACGTTCGCACCGCGCACGCTACGCGATCGAAGCTCTGTTTGCGGAACTCAAGCAACGAATGCGCTTGGAGCGAGTGCGCCTCCGCCGCCTCTGGAATGTCGCCGAGCAGTTCCAGTTAGCGGCCACGGCGCAAAACATCAAATGGCTGGTGCGATTCCTGATTCAACGACCGCCGACACCCCAGGCGAAGATGTGTTAAGAACGATGGAATAAAATAGAAGATAAAAATGGAGAAGCAGGAACAAGCCTTTCGCTAGCTTCAGTCGCCCCTTCGGCAACTGCTTAACAACTCCCGGAACACCCGTCTTCTCTAATTCACCAAACAAATATTCGGCAAACTCCTCATGGGAAAATTTGTCGTGGTCGCGGATTGCAGCTCGGGCGAACGGTAGCATGGACGCGAGGGAGTAATCGAATTGCATGTTGCGCAGACTACCATATGCCACATAAGCGCGTCAGGGGTTGGAAGCCACGAGCACCGTTCAACAGCTAGCGATTAGCCAACTTCGTTCATCCCCGTCGCGCCACGGTCGTAAATCGATCCACGACAGTCACCAGTTTGGGAACTGACGGAGGGGTGTACCATCGAATACGATTCGGGTTACTCGTTCACCCGCGGTGGGTGCGTTGTCTTTAAGCGTCCTCGGTTCGTAGGCCCGAGGAACTGTTAGTGATCAAGCTCTGGCGCACTCTTTGCGCCGTGTCTTGGATGGTTTGCGCCCGTTCCCGATAAACGGCGGCTAGCAAATCCAACTGAGCTTTTTCATTCTCTGTGAGTTGGGTCGCAAAGTGTTCAAAGTGCCGTGCGGCAGCGTCCAGCCACTTTGCATTGCCTTCCGCTAACGAGAGGACTTCGTTCACCAATTCGTTCATACATCACCCCAAGGATGCCGACCTGGTTGCTGGGATGAATCGGGTATGAGCTGGCACGCCGTACATTTCCATTCTGTACGCTAGCGCACATAGAATGTCAAGCGATGTTGAATCTGAACCTTTAAGCCGGAATCATCGAGCGAAGATGCCCCATCAATAAGTAACCGTCACTTTTCGACACGACTCGGTCTACCGGCAAATTCATAAATGCGGGTCCCATCGCCAAGTCGCCATACTGCGTAAACAGAATGATGGGGACATCGGGCAGAAGCTTCTTGATTTCGCGTGCCGCATCCGCTCCGTTCATGATCGGCATTTCTAGATCGAGAATTATCAGGTCGGGGCGGTGTTTGATGGCTAACGCGATAGCCTCTTGGCCGTTTTCCGCTTCGGCGCACAAATCATAATCCTCTTGGACTTCAAACATTTGACAGAGCATCTTTCGGATAAGTGGACTGTCGTCCGCCACGAGGATTTTCTTGGCCATTCTGCCCTGCACACGTTTTAAGCTAGGGCATACTGACCTTGGCTCTTATCATTTCTATAGCACGACGATCACGAGCGGACCATACAATGAATGATGTAGCGGTCCTTCAGGGTCCCGCCCAGGTTCCACAACTGCACATCGTGCGAACGTTCCCGCACAGGCCTGCCTTGCAAGAATGGGTCGGTTATCTTGGCGGCGTGACGGGAACGAAAATCAAGGCATTTTCCTCCTACCTGAAGGATTATCCAGCGGGACTGTCGCTCTGGGAAAAGGAAAGCCTTGCGGCAGAGGCCTACCTTGCTGACGAGAAGAAAGCGAGGAAACCGTCGAAAAAGAAAGCGACCCTGAAGCGAGAACGACATGAACGACGCGAACGAAGCCGTTGATAAGCTAAAGCGCATTCAACAACTTTGGGTGGAGCTTGGCCGCACGCACTTGAACAGCCCGGAGTACGACGACATTATGAAAAAGATTCGTGCGATGTCGGCGGACTATCAGTCGCTCATTGATGCGCCCCCGAAAGGCGAAAAATCAAAATGACCGTCGCCGTGCGGCTCATTACCCCATGCTTGCGGAGTCACTTACCTTTATTCGTCATCGGGAATCTGGCGTTTATCCGACGCAGCAGTTCAACGGCTAAGTCGATGCTGTCCCGGAATGCCAGCTCGCGAGCAGGACTCGGGCGTCCATCCAAGGCCGCCAGCTTACGGCAGAGGAACATGGCGCTCGCGAGATAGATCAATTTTTTCCGGGCCTCGTCGCTCACCAGCCCACACTACCATCTTCGCTTTATCTTCGCTAGCCGTTTTCGTCTGGGCCGCCGGTTTGTCAGCGATTTAGTCTCGGGAAAGGCGCGAAAGGTGAGCGCTTCCAAGCGAGCCACGGACGCATGGAGATTGTGCAATCCAGTACAGACGTACCGAGCCGAGGCGGTCATGCTGTCAGCCAACCGAAGTATTCTCCCCGATGCTAACACCCCGCCCTGAGCTGCAAATGCTCGGGGTGTGAGTGACAGAGGGCCATCCCCCGATAACCTCACGGTACTGTCTAAAATGGGACACCACTTGGCTTGACGCGGCGTCCATCTAGCATCATCATATCGGCCTCCGCGTACCCTCATCCTGGGGGAGGTGTTCCTTGGCACGTGAAATGGTTTGGGTTGAGCGTGAGCGCTTCCACGGCTGGGCTTGTTCCGTTTGTGCATGGGTATTCAACGGGTCTGGACAGCTTGTTGGCAAGTCAGTCGAAGAAATGAAGCAACGGTATGAGACGGATCGCGACAAGGAGTTTAGATCGCATATTTGTGCTGAGCATCCCCGTATCGCGACTGTCTAAAAGGATACAGTTTCAGAATGACCGCTCATTTATCCTCACGGCCTATGAGCGACATCAAATTCGTATCCTGGGAAGAAGTCTTTCTGAAAGCCGTGGGTGAAACTGACTCTGAAAAGTTGGCCCAGCTTGTGCCGGAAACTGAGTTCGCCATGTTTTGGCGGGTGCTAGAACTGTACGATTGTTCTCAGCCTAGCGAAGAAATGAGCACGATGTGTGTGGCAGCCGAGGCCTTGCGAGTCCTTAGACGCAGAATCACAATCCCGCGGGTTCTAGGGTCGTCAGAAGGCAATCCCGCAGGCGTACAATTTTAGACAGCCGCCAGTGAAGCTTTGGTGCGACGGTTGACGTCTTGCCCACCCGAATTCGTGGCTGGGAACTCCGGTATCTTGCCTTTCGGCTTTGGCACCCCAACATCATTGCATCCTCGGGGCCCGCCCGCGCTGTTCAACCCGAGACAGTCACAGCGTTGGATTTTACATCAGTGCGAGAATCGGAGATACAAATCGCGGATGAAATTATCCTTCGACGAAACTCTGATCGGCGTGTGGCGCCAAGCTCTCGTGGATGAAGCCGACGTGGTAAAGGTAGGTTCAGACCGTTATCCCGTCACCCAAAGCAAAGCAAAACGCCTTCGACAAGTCGCGTTCGTCTTTGGCAGAAACACAATTATGGGGATCGAGCAAAACCCCAAGACCAAATCGCGATGGGCTGCAATGGCGCGAGCCGGGAAGAAAGTGATGCAGTTTATTCAGGACGGCCGGTACATCGCGGTTGTCGCGGATGGAAAGGTAATTATGTACGGAAAGTCGAGAGCCGGCTAAGACGCACGTTTTTTCCTACCCAAGCACTCGTCACAGCGTATTTGCTTCACGACACCGTAGAAATCGCCGCCACATTTCTCGCACTCTTTCAAGAACAAGTGTTGTCCGTTAAGTATGACCGACTTGGCGCGTTGGACCTTTGCGAAGACGGGCCGGTTTTTCGGGGTATCCATGACGGGAAGTGTATCACTAGCGGAGGACCATTAAGTTCCGTTGAGAGAACGACTGGCGAAGAGAAAGCGAAGATGATATCCTGCCTTCGCAATGGATGAGGGCCGAAAGAAATTGATCTATCTCGTCGCCGGGATGTTCTTGGTTCGGAGATTAGCGGGGCTGGATCGCCGGCCGTCGCCCGCGCGAGAAAACGCGTCCCAGGATTCGATTGATAATGCGGTCGAACTGATGAAACGGATTGACGCGCGGTTTCCAACTTCGGGAAATACAACAATGAACTTGTGACGCGCTTTGGTGGTAGAATCCCCGCCGTTTTCCAGTACACCTTTCCTGGAGGTGCAACTTGGAGGAACTACTCAAGGATGTATTATCATTCGTCGAAGGCGACGTTCGATGGTGGGACGAGGCGGCGCAACACGTGGAAGAACTTGCAAGTGTTCTGCCTGAGTCGGAAAGGACGAAATGGAACCTACTGGCGGCCGTTTACCATGAGCGAGCGAAAGCCCATACAGAGCTAGTAGCGAGCGTTCGGAAGCGAGCTGCTGGCTGATTCAGACCGGGATCAGCGAGCGAATGTGATCTACAATGTGGACCGCATCGGATTTTGCGACGACGAGATCGATCGGAGAATCGGGTCCCATGCGGTATTTCAATGTTTCCGCGTGGAGGGTAAATAGAATGATTGGAACATTCGGCATAAGCCGTTTCAATTCGTAAGCGGCCTCGATTCCATTCATCACCGGCATCTGGAAATCTAGAACGATTAGATCGGGTTTGTGTTGTATTGCGAGCGCGATCGCTTCCTCGCCATTTACGGCCTCCGCGCAAATGTCGTAGTCCGCTACGATTTCGAAGATCCTGCAAAGACACTTGCGAATCATCGCGCTGTCATCAGCGACCAAGATTCTCTTGGGCATCGCTCTCTAGGCCCTTCGCCCGCTAGAAACAAGCTGAACAGGAAAGGCGGATGAAAGCGATACATCGAACTGTGTATTTCCGGAGATCGGCGGGTGGCTTGGGAATTCCACGCGCAAAGCCACGTAGCCACGCCCGCTCTTGGCGCTCCCTGTCCTTCACTTCTCCAGCTACGGGATTTAATGACTGCATCCATAAAGAGTACGGCAGGAAACGGGGGCGGCGGTGCGGTCTCGGTTGAGAGTGTGGCGGATATTCTCGAACGTGAAGTCCGCACTTTGATCGGGGAATGGTTTATCCGAGTTGAGAAGGAGCCGGAACTAACGCGCATCCCTCTGAACTATGAAGAGCGCACGGGTCATCTTCCCAGGCTTATGCGTGATGTGAATGTGCGATTACGGCGGGACGACGATATGAAGGCTGTGGTATCAGAGGCTGCGGCCGACCATGGGAGATTGCGGCAAAAACAAGGCTACCCCGTGGAGATGTTAATAGAGGAGTCTCGCTTGCTTCAGGTCAGCATTTTTACGACGCTGCACAAGAACGTGAAGAATTTGGAATTCAATACGCTGCTTCCTAGCGTTGTGACCATCGCGGACGAAGTGGATGCGCAATTGAGGGAGCAGATGAAGCACTTCAAGGCTGCGGATGTTGCCGAAAAGGCCAAGGGCAAGTGACGTTTTTCGGGGGAGATTAATCCTGTGTAGCCTTGAACTTAAAGGCGCGAACACGACGAACCGGAAAAAGAGCGACGCGGAGTTGTGATTTCCAGTTAAAAATCTGCGAGCCAGTACCCTGACTCCCGACAAACGCGGTAGCCGGACAAATGGCTTTGAACGATTCAATCCACCGGTTCCTGCGTGGCCCTCGGGCGCTTGCTTGCGATCTCTCACCGAGTATTTTGTCATTCTCAAAAAAGCTCCCGCTGATCGCTCCACAAATTACTGAGATTGTGTGCCAAATGCGACATACACCGCCGGGCCGGTGGTGCAAAGTGGCTCATCGGGTTTCTGAATCCGACGATCGTGAGCTTAGAGGAGGCACAATGTTGGGATACGGACTGGTAGGAACCATAGTGATTATCTGTTTAGTCGTTTGGCTCGTGCGCGCTTTGTAATAGCGAAATCGCATTCGTGATGGAAGTCTCGAATCTGAAAACGGCCGGGGCTAGGGCCCGCCGCTTCTCCGGCGCCAACGACCGGATACGATTGGGGTCCAACTTTCCGTTCGGGCTCCCGTCCCGAATCGCTACAAGCTTAATTGTTCACTCCTACTCGCTTCGCTGTATGGAGATCCGCTGCTAAAAGTTGTTTATAGGAAGTCACTACATTCTCCCGCTAAGGGAGTTGGTCCGCTTTCACGTGTAAGAAATTCCGACCGGAACGGAGGAAGGAGATTGAGATGCGATTGAAAAAGTACTTGTGGTTAGTTGCCGCGACAGCGGTCTTCGGCGGTTCAGTTCTAGCTGGCCCTGTTCATCAGGATCAACAGCCGGCGCCGGACAATACCAAAACGAACCAAGGTGACGCCAACAAAGGCGCCACTACTGCGGATCAGCAGAAGATGAATCCCGCCGATCGCGCAACAACGAAGCAGATCCGCAGTGCGCTCATGCAAGACAAAACACTGTCCACGTACGCGCATAACATCAAGATCATCACACAGGACGGGCATGTAACTCTAAAAGGGCCTGTCCGCACGGAAGATGAAAAGACGGCGATCGGTGACAAAGCAACGCAGGTTGCGGGTGCAGGGAACGTTTCAAACCACTTGAAGGTCGCGCCTCCGACTCAGTAGCAGCCTTGCTCTGACATCAAAATGGAAACGAACAGGAGATTCAAAATGGAAAATAAGAAAACAGCAGTGTTCGGGATTTACACGACGGTGGCCGCGGCGGACTTAGCCACCGACAGGTTGGTGAAGTCCGGGTTTTCCGCTTCCGATATTTCCGCCCTTCTCCCTGAGAACCTGGGCCCGAAACCAATCGCGACCGAAAAAGCCACCAAAGCTCCCGAGGGTGCGACAGCGGGGGCTAGTACCGGCGCGGTTCTGGGTGGCGCTCTGGGTTTGCTGGCAGGAGTGGGCATGCTGGCGATACCGGGGCTTGGACCTTTCATTGCCGCGGGTCCGATCATGGCGGGACTTGCCGGGCTCGGAGTTGGAGGAGCCGTTGGTGGAGTCACCGGTGCGCTCATCGGCCTGGGCATTCCCGAGTATGAAGCGAAGCGTTACGAGGGGCGCCTGCAGAAGGGCGGAATTCTCCTCTCGGTTCACTGTGACAC
>Ga0209420_1001128_pt1 | contig 12882 bp, 13 predicted proteins | sample BlaSpr_A8_OM1_O1_FD_187972 | JGI IMG/M metagenome (GOLD analysis project Ga0209420, IMG submission 187972) | Forest soil microbial communities from Thunder Bay, Ontario, Canada - Black Spruce, Ontario site 2_A8_OM1_O1 (SPAdes) (version 2) | ecosystem: Environmental > Terrestrial > Soil > Boreal... | reverse complement strand
GGGCATGCGAGGGAGCCGTCAGCCGGGACGGTGGATGCGGGCGGATCGGGATAAGCGGCTGAGCAGCGCAGCCGGACAGATGGCACTGGCCACGAGGAGCAGGTCCACGTGGCGGCGCTTGGTGCTGAGGTGAGGCGCCACGGTTAAAGCGTGCCCGCGCCTCACTGCAAAGTCAATGTTTCCGATCAAAATTATCGGAATAGATCACGAACGGGCTGGTGGCGGCGTTCCTCGCCGTCGACGCTGAGGGCAAGTCGCTTGAAGACGTCGCCAAGCCGCCATCCGTGGTGGCAAGGCCCGCGCAGACGATCTTCCGGGCCGGAGACCAGGACAGCGCGGGGCGTAGCAGACTCAGCCGCCCGCTATGCGTTCCGAAAGATAGGGGACGAGGTTGTCGATACCGACCCGCTCCTGCTTCATCGAGTCCCGCTCCCGCACGGTGACCGCCTGATCGTCCAGCGTCTCGAAGTCGATGGTCACGCAGTAGGGCGTGCCGATCTCGTCCTGGCGCCGGTAGCGGCGCCCGATCGCGCTCGCGTCGTCGAAGTCGGTGTTCCAGCGCTTGCGCAGCCGGGCCGCGATGTCCCTCGCCTTCGGCGACAGGTCGGCATTGCGCGACAGTGGCAGCACGGCGACCTTGACCGGCGCGATCCTGGCGTCAAGGCGCAGCACGCTGCGCTTCTCCATGTTCCCCTTCGCGTCCGGCGCCTCGTCCTGCGTATAGGCGTCGAGCAGGAACGCCAGCAGGCACCGGTCCACGCCGACGGCCGGCTCGATGACGTACGGGACGTACCGCGCGCCCGACGTCGCGTCGAGGTAGGACATGTCCTGGCCGGAGGCCTTGGCATGCGTGCTGAGGTCGAAGTCGGTGCGGTTGGCCAGGCCCTCGAGTTCGCCCCACTCGGCACCGGGGAAGCCGAACCGGTACTCGATGTCGACCGTGCTCTTGGAGTAATGCGACCGCTTATCTTCGGGATGGGTGTACAGCCGGAGGTTGTCCTTGCTGAGGCCGAGGCCGGTATGCCAGGCTAGCCGGGTCTCGATCCACTTCTCGTGCCACTCTTCGTCGGTGCCCGGCTCGACGAAGAACTCCATCTCCATCTGCTCGAATTCGCGGGTGCGGAAGATGAAGTTGCCCGGCGTGATCTCGTTGCGGAACGACTTGCCGATCTGGCCGATGCCGAACGGGATCTTCTTGCGCGAGGTCTGCAGCACGTTGCGGTAGTTGATGAAGATGCCCTGCGCGGTCTCCGGCCGCAGGTACGCCAGGCCCGACTCGTCCTCGGTCGCTCCAAGGTACGTGCGGAGCAGCCCGTTGAACATGCGCGGCTCGGTGAAGGCGCCCTTGGTGCCGCAGTGCGGGCAGGCGATGTCGGCGAGGCCGTTCTCCGGCGGGTGGCCGTGCTTCTCCTCGTACGCCTCGATCAGGTGGTCGGCGCGGAACCGGTGGTGGCAGGACAGGCACTCGGTCAGCGGGTCGACGAACTCGGTGATGTGCCCGCTGGCCTGCCACACCTCGGGCGCGAGGATCACCGAGGAGTCGAGCCCGACGATGTCGTCGCGCTCCTGCACCATCGAGCGCCACCACTCGCGCTTGATGTTGTTCTTCATCTCCACGCCGAGCGGACCGTAGTCCCAGGACGCCCGGAGCCCTCCGTAGATCTCACTGGAGGGGTAGACGATTCCGCGCCGCTTGCTAAGGCTGACGATCTCGTCCAGGCGATCACTGCGTCGTGCCATCAAGTATCTCCATCCGGCTGGCGGTCGGCGGCTTGTGGCTGGCGGCCCGCGTCTGGTCAGCGGGGCGCGCATGCCCGGTTTCCTGGCTTCCCGCCAGCCGGGGGCTGCCGGGTGTGCTGTGTATCTGGGTGCGCCGTTCGGTCAAGCTTAGCGTTGCTCCGGGCCCGGTCCATCCGGTTATCCGGCCGCGTGGCCGGGGACACGGCGCCAGGCCGAGCACGTATCTTGGCCCAGAGAGCCGAAACCGGCAGCAACGCACTCACCGGCCCGAAGGGACCACAGCCCCGTGAGCACGAACCGGCCCGCACCGCCGCGGGCACCGTCCGGCGCCAGGCAGGCGGCCGAGCGGCGCAGCGCGGTGCCGCTGGTCTACTTGCGTCACCTGCCGTCCTGGGTGCCGCCCGTGGTGCTCGCAGCCCTCCTCGTGACCGGGCTCGCGGTGCGGGGCTGGGGCGGAGCGGTGGCGCTGTGCGTCGTGGCGGCGTTCCTCGGCTGGCTGGCCTACCTCTCCTGGCCAGCCCAGGGCAGCCGCGGGCGGCTTGGCCGCGTGGTGGTGATCGCGTGCCTGCTCGCCCTGGCCGCGTTCCAGGCCACCCGCTGACCGGCCGCGTCAGCCGGCGTCCGGCTCCGGCTTGTCACCTGTGATCACGGTGCCGATGTCCTCGCCCTGGCAGATAGCGCTCATCGCGCCCAGTGCGGCCACATCGAAGATGTGCATGAGCAGCCCGTGCTCGTTGGCGAGCACGAACGCGCTCTGATCCATGACCTTGATCCCCTCGGCCAGCGCCTCCCGGTAGGTGAGCCTGGTGTAGCGCTTGGCGCCGGGGTCGACATTCGGGTCGGAGTCGTAGACCCCGTCCACGCCGCGCTTGGCGACCAGCAGCGCATCAGCATCGAGTTCCAGGGCCCGCTGCACGCCCGGGTAATCGGTGGTCACGTACGGCTGCCCGATCCCGCCGGCCAGCAAGACGATCAGCCCGCGGCGCAGGTGCCGGTCCGCGCGCAGCCGGATAAACGGCTCGGCCACGCTCTGCATCGGCACGGCGGTCATCACCCGCACGTCCGACTCGCTGCGCGCGGTCAGCACCCCGCGCAGCATCAGGGCGTTCATGACCGTGCCGAGCATCCCGATGTTGTCCGCCTCGGCGCGGCCGATGCCCCAGCCGTCGGCCATCCGGCCGCGGAAGTAGTTGCCGCCGCCGATGACCACGGCCACCTCGACCCCGAGCTTGTGCACGGACAGCAACTCGTCCGCAATCATCGCGAGGCTCGCCGGATCCGCCCCCGTCCCGGCCGCGCCGGCCAGAGCCTCACCGCTGAGCTTGATCACAACGCGTGAATAGCGCACCACGTCTGCCCCCGTCGTGTGCCGCACGGTCGGCGACCCGGCCCAGCATACGAGAGTCCTGTGGCGCCGGCGGCCATACCCCCGCCGGCGGTTACGGGCCGGGGACCGGGTTCGGCTCGGCGCCGCCGTAGCGCCGGTCCCTGCTCGCGTAGATCTCGCACGCCTGCCACAGGTGCCGCCGGTCGAAGTCGGGAAAGAGCGTGTCGAGGAACACCAGCTCGGCATAGGCCGACTGCCAGATCAGGAAGTTGGACGTGCGCTGTTCCCCGGATGAGCGGATGAACAGGTCGACATCCGGAATACCCGGCTCGTCCAGGTAGCGCGCGAAGACCTTCTCATTGATCTTGCCCGGGCGCAGCTTGCCCGCTGCCACGTCGGCGGCGAGCGCCGCGGCCGCGTCGGCGATCTCCGCCCGGCCGCCGTAGTTCACGCAGAACTGGAGCGTGAGCTTGTCGTTGCTGGCGGTGAGCCGTTCCGCGTACTCGAGTTCGGTGATGACGCTCCGCCACAGCCGGGGCCGCCGTCCGGCCCAGCGCACCCGCACGCCCATCTCGTGGAACTCGTCCCGGCGGCGGTGGATCACGTCCCTGTTGAACCCCATCAGGAAGCGGACCTCGTCCGGGGACCGGCGCCAGTTCTCCGTGGAGAACGCGTAGGCCGACAGGTACGGGATGCCGAGCTCGAGGGCGCCCATGATCACGTCGAACAGGGCCGCCTCGCCGCGCTTGTGGCCCTCGGTTCGCGGCAGGCCGCGCTGCTTGGCCCAGCGGCCGTTGCCGTCCATGACCAGCGCCACGTGCCGCGGGATGAACTCCTTGGGTATGTCGGGCGCCGTGGCGCCGCCCGGGTGCGGGTCCGGTGGCCGGATCGGGCGGGTCACGCGTGCTCCACGTGGCGCAGCGACCGGATCGAGTGCTCCAGATGCCACTGCAGGTAGGCGGCGACCAGACCGCTGCACTCGGCCCGGTGCCGGTGCTCGCTGCTGTCGGCGTGCGCCCAGTCGCCGCGCATCAGCGCGCCCATCAGCACGACCGTCTGCGGGGCCGGCGTGGCGGCGCCCGGTGTCCGGCAGGACCGGCAGACTAGCCCGCCGGCGCCGATCGCGAACGCGAACGCGCGCAGCGCGGCAGAGGTGACGGCGCCCTGCAGACCGTCCGGGTCGGCGGCCCGGGTCCCGCACACGGCGCACTCGTCGAGCGCGGGCGCGTAACCGGCCACGGCGAGCGACCTGAGCAGGTACGCGTCGAGGATCAGCCGAGGTTCGTGTGCACCCTCACCGAGCGCCCGCAGCCCGCCGACCAGGAGCAGGAACTGGCGCATGGCCGGCTCCTTCTCCACCGGGGTGAACTTCTCGGCCGTCTCCAGCATCGCGGTTCCCGTGGTGTACCTCGGGTAATCCGACGAGAACGGCTCGCCGTACGGCCGCACGGTTTCGGCCTGAGTGATGTAATCCAGCGACCTTCCGGTGTGCATCAGCAGGTCGACGTGGGTGAACGGCTCGAGCCGCGCGCCGAACCTGGACTTGGTGCGCCGCACGCCCTTCGCCACGGCGCGGACCCTGCCGGTCCGCCGCGCGAGCAGCGTGACGATCCGGTCGGCCTCGCCCAGCTTATGCGTGCGCAGCACGATGCCGTCGTCACGGTAGGCGCCCACAAGGTCATTCTCCCGCATGCCGGGACACGGCGGCGTTTGCCACACTCACAACGGGCCGCGGCTAGGCCGACGCGCCCTCCTCGGTCATCGTGATGACGCCACGCGCCTGGGCCGGGGTCATGCCGATCTGGGCGGCGATCTCCCGCGCTGCCTGCCGCTCGTCGTCGGACAGCATCCCGTCGGCGAGGCCGATCCGCACCACCTCGGCCAGGAACCACTCCGTGCCCGGGAGGGCGAACTGCATCATGAGCCGGTTCAGCGGCCTGGCCAGGTCCATGGCCGACTCCGACAGGTCGGCGTCCAGGACTGCCTCGTCGTAGTCGGGCAGGCCGGCACCCCTGACCGCGTCGATGGCCCGGCGCCTGGCCGGAGTGCTGTTCCGGCCGCCCGCGCGGAGCATGGCGATCGCCGCCGCCCGCGTCCCGGCCGGGAGCGCCTCCTTCATCTGGGCCGTCGTCGGCAGGGACAGCACGTCCATGCGGTAGCGGGTGCCGCAGACCGCGCACTGCACGTGCTGGCCTGCCTTGTTGATCGGAATGATCGGGATGAAGAACAGCGTGAACCAGCGGCGCCCGACTCGGACCCGGTACTCGCGGTCACCGCCGCAGCGCTGGCAGTGGAACATCCCCTGCCCGGCCGCTCGGTAGAACACGCGGAGCCCAAAGAAGATCAGCAAGCTCGGTCCCCTCCCAGTCACTTCACCCGCAGCCGCACCGTCGGCACCCGCCGATCATCACACGCCTGGCCTCGGCAGATACCCAAGTCGAGCATTTTCACCACGATCGGCGCCGACCGGATCGGGCCAGTTCAATCGTAGAATCCGAGCCGGCGCAACTGCTTCGGATCCCGCTGCCAGTCCTTGGCGATCTTGATGCGCAGATCGAGGTAAACCTTGGTGCCAAGCAGCGCCTCGATCTGGTGTCTGGCCCGGGAGCCGACCTCCTTCAGCCGCGCCCCCTTCGCGCCGATCACGATCGCTTTCTGGCTCGGGCGCTCCACGTACATCAGCGCGTGCACGTCGATGAGGTCGTCGCGGCCCTCCCTGGGCGCCATCTCCTCGACCACAACCGCGATCGAGTGCGGCAACTCGTCCCGGACTCCCTCCAGGATCGCCTCCCGGATCAGCTCAGCGACCAGCACCTGCTCGGGCTCGTCGGTCTCCTCACCGTCCGGGTACAGCGGCTGCCCCTCCGGCAGGTGCGAGACGAGCACGTCTTCCAGCACATCGAGCTGAAAGCCGGTCACGGCGGACACCGGCACCACATCGGCCCAGTCGCCCAGTTCTGCAACGGCCGCGAGCTGGGCCGCGACCTGTTCCCTGGTGGCCAGGTCGGTCTTGGTGACCACGACGACCACCGGCGTCTTGCTCAGCCCGGCCAGCTCGCCCGCCAGGTACCTGTCCCCCGGCCCGATGCGCTCCGAGGCCGGCAGGCAGAACCCGATCACGTCCACCTCGGTGAGCGTCGACCGGGCCAGGCTGTCCAGGCGCTCACCGAGCAGCGTCCTTGGCCGGTGCAGCCCGGGCGTGTCCACAATGACCAGCTCGGCGTCGGGCCGGTGCACGATTCCCCTGATCGCCCGGCGGGTGGTCTGCGGCCTGCTGCTGGTGATCGCCACCTTGGCCCCGACCAGCGCATTCATCAGCGTTGACTTGCCGACGTTCGGCCGCCCGGCAAAGCCGGCGAAGCCCGACCTGAATCCGGGCGGAACGGGGTGCCGCGCCGGCTCGGGCTGCGGCGACGGTGACGTCTGCGGGGATCCCACGCCCGTGATTCTCCCTCAGCCGGGCCGCAGACCCTAACCGGCTCCGGCGGCAGGCCTCGCGGACCTGGCGGGCACGGCGAGCACGGCCAGCGCCAGGCCGACCAGGATCAGGCCCGCGGTGGCGGTCGCCGTCAGCCGCTCGTCGAGGACCAGCAGCCCGAGCAGCGCGGCCACGAGCGGCTCGGCCAGCCCGAGGGTCACCGCGACCGGGGCGGGCACCGTGCGGAACCCCCACCCGACGAGCAGGTAGCCAACGACGGTGATCAGGCCCAGGTACAGGCCTACGGTCAGGCCCCTGGGCGAGGCCAGCCAGCCGGGCGAGCTGGCCGCGAGCACCGGCGTGAGCAGCACGGCGGCGCCGCCGAGCAGCGCGCCCATCACTACGCGCTCGGAGTTCCCGCGGCTGATCAAGCGCGCCGCGGCGACCGCGTACACCGCGAAGCAGAGCCCGGCGACGAGCGCGAGGCCCACCCCGCCGAGGCTGACGCCGGCGGCGCGGCCGCTGGCGATCAGCAGCGCGCAGCCGCCGACCGCGCCGGCGGTCGCGACCGCCCAGCGGACGGTCAGCGGACCGCCGCCGGAGAGCCTGCTGATCAGCCCGGCGAACACCGGGCCGCTGCCGACCGCCACGACCGTGCCCACCGCGACGCCGGTCAGCCGCACCGCGGAGAAGAAGCAAAGCTGGTAACCGCTGATGCCGACCATGCCCGCCGCAAGGCTGACCCGGTTGGCGGTGCTGGAGCGGAGCAGCGCCACCAGGTCGCGCCGTGTTCCGGGGTGGCCGACCGCCAGGCCGAACAGCACGGCGCCGCCGAGCACGATGCGCACCGCACCCACCGACACTGAGCTGGCGCCGCCGGGGGCGAAGTGCGCGGCCGTACCCGCAGTCCCCGACGCCGCCGCGCCGGCCAGGACCGCGGCCGCGCCACCCGCGCTGCCCCGCGCTGACGCGGCGCTGCCGCCAGGCGCATCCGCGCTGCCCGCACGGGCGAGCCCGCTGCCCGCGCCAGTCCCCCGATCTTGCCGCACCGCGCCAGTCTGCCCCGCGAACTCAAAGATCACGAATGAGATTTGCCCCTCGGCCGCCAAACCGGGCCCCGGGGGGTCAGGGGAGCAGGGTTGCCCGGAGGGTGCCGTCCGGCGCCGCGTGGAAGACGACGGCGTTTGGGCCCAGGTCACGGACCGCGGCCAGGTCGCCTGGGTCGGGGCCGTCACCATCGCTGACCAGTGCCGCCGCCTCCAGGCTGTCGGCTCCGCTGGACACCGCCATGGCCACGGCCAGGTGCAGGGCGGACAGCCGCAGCGACGGCAGAGCCACGGCGGCCGCGGCATAGGTACGCCCGGTCTCATCGCGCACCGCGGCACCCTCGGCGGCCATCACCCGCGCACGAGCCGAGCGGGCTAGCGTAATGATCTTGAGGTCTTCCGGGCCTGGCTGGACCTCGCTCACCCGGCAGAGTCTAATCCGGCTGCCCCGGGCCCGCTCGCGCCGGCGCGATTGCCGGGCCGGCCCTCACCCGCCGTGCCGTGGCCTTCACCCCCAGTGCTGCGGCCGTTCCCGGCCGTGCCGCGCCCGTTACCCTCCCCGTCGTGCCCGTCGCCTGCCTGGGCGATCCGCTCGACGGTCACCGCGGCGATCCGGTTGCGCCGGCCGGCCAGGCTCTCCGCGGTCAGCCGCAGGCCCGCCACTGTGGCCACCGAGCCCGCGATCGGCACCCGGCCGAGCCGCTGGGCCAGCAGCCCGCCCACGGTCTCCACGTCCTCGGCCTCGATGTGCACGCCGAACAGCTCAGCCAGCTCCTCGACCGGCAGCCGCGCGGTCACCCTGGCCCGTCCCTCGCCGAGCCATTCGACCGGCGGCTGCTCCTTGTCGTACTCGTCGGCGATCTCGCCAACGATCTCCTCGAGGATGTCCTCGATCGTGGCCAGGCCGGCGGTGCCGCCGTACTCGTCGATCACGATCGCGACGTGGATCTGGCGCGCCTGCATCTCCCGCAGCAGCGCGTCGACCGGCTTGCTCTCCGGCACGAACGTGGCGGGCCGCATGATCGACTCGACCTTCTCGACCGACTCGCCCTCGCGGTGCTCGTAGCTGCGGGTGACGATGTCCTTGAGATAGGCGATCCCGACGATGTCGTCCTCGTTCTCGCCGACCACCGGGATCCGGGAGAACCCGCTGCGCAACGCCAGCGACAGCGCCTGGCGCAGGGTCTTGCCGCGCTCGACGAACACCATGTCGGTGCGCGGCACCATCACCTCGCGGACGATCGTGTCGCCGAGCTCGAACACCGAGTGGATCATCGCGCGCTCGGTGGGCTGGATCACCCGGCGCTGTTCCAGCAGGTCCACCAGGCCCCGCAGGTCCTCCTCTGATCCCGGGCCGCCACCCCGGCCCGCCGCCCCGCCCGGCGCGAGCAGCAGCCGCGGCAGCGGCCCGAGCAGCCGGGTTATCGGAGCCACGATCGCGGCGGCGGTGCTGGCCATCCTTACCGCGTTGCGCCGTCCAAGCGACCTCGGCACGGTCCCGGAGACCAGGTAGATCACCACGGTCATGACGCCGGCCGCGATCACGAACGCGCGCCACCCCGTCCCGAGCCAGTGCACGAGCACGGCGGTGACCAGGACGACCGCGCCCAGCTCGGCGGCTATCCGGGCGAGCAGCAGAACCGACAGGTATCGGGTGACGTCGGCGAGCACCACGTGCAGCGGCGTCGATCCCTGGCCAGCGCCACGGCCCAGTTCCTTGGCACCGGCCCTGGAGACCCTGGCCAGGGCCGCCTCTGCGGCCGCGCACCAGCCGGCCAGCAGCGTCAGGACTATCGCCGCTACCAGCAGCCAGCCCATGGCCTGCTCACCCCTCTGCCCCGTCGCCCCGCGTCTCTGCCTGGCCAGACTGGCCTGCCGCGCCGCCAGGGTCGCCGTTGGCGTCGCGTAACGGCCCCCATTCCGCCAGGAGGCGGTCCTGCAAACCGAACATCGCCGCGTGCTCTTCCGGCTCTGCGTGGTCATACCCCAGAAGGTGCAGGATGCCGTGCGTGCAGAGCAGGTCGAGTTCCTGCTGCACGCCGTGCTCCGCCTTGTCGGCCTGCCGGACGGCTACCTGCGGGCACAGCACGACGTCGCCGAGCAGGGTTTCCGCCGTGTCGTCGTCGGTGCCGTGCTCGGCCTGGCCGCCGCCGGGATGCGGCACCCCGAGCTCGTCCATGGGGAACGCGAGCACGTCGGTCGGCCCGTCCTCGCCCATCCAGCGCAGGTGCAGGCCGGTCATGGCCTCCTCGTCAACCAGCAGCACCGACAGCTCGGCCAGCGGGTGCACCCGCATCTGGTCAAGCACGTGCCTGGCCAGCGCCGCGAGGCCCGCCTCGTCCACCGCCACGCCGGATTCGTTGCGGATCTCGATGCTCATGTGCCCTCAGCGGGTCCGGTTGCCCGTGCGGCGGGACCGGCCGGGATCCCCGGCCGCCGCGTTGCGGGCGTCGAAGCGCTCGTAGGCATCCACGATGTCCGCGACCAGCTTGTGCCTGACCACGTCGTGGCTGGTCAGCCTCGAGAAGTAGACGTCCTCGACCCCGTCGAGGATGTCCTGCACCAGGCGCAGCCCGCTGGTGTGCCCGGCGGGCAGGTCAACCTGGGTCACGTCCCCGGTCACCACGATCTTGGAGCCGAACCCGAGCCTGGTCAGAAACATCTTCATCTGCTCGGGCGACGTGTTCTGCGCCTCGTCGAGAATGATGAACGAGTCGTTGAGGGTGTTGTGGGTCAGCAGGAAGTCTTCCGTGGTGTACAGCGAGTCGGCCGCCGCCACCGAGATGCACACGGCCTCAGCGGTGCCGGCCGGCTCGATGCTCTCGATGAACCGCATCGGCCGCCCGCCGCCGCCCTCTGCGCGGTACTTCTCGCGCTTGCGGGTGAGCCGGAACGGCTCGATGCCTTCCGGAAGCCGGATGTCGACGATGTACGCGTCGTGCCGGTGATGAACCGGGCGCCCTTTAACGAGATGCGGGGCGCGCCCCAGCGCCGGGCGAACGCGGGTGTAGGCGATGCCGCCGAGCGAGCGGACCAGGAAGATCACGTCGTCGCGGAGCTGCGGCGAGACGGTTGTGTACTGGACGCGGCAGATCCGGCCGAGCTGCGTCACAGGGCCACCGTCGGTATCGAGCAGGCCCTGCAGGACTGCCAGCCGAACCTGCGCGGAGTTGTACAGGTACGACTCGGGCACGAACTTGGTCGTCGATCGGGTGCCGTACAGACCGAGCTGGCGCGCCACGCCGGTCACCGGGTTCTCCGCCAGTACGTTGCTCTGCCACGGCGACGTGAGCTGGTTCAGCTGGTACTGGCCATGACGCTTGGGCTTGACCTGATTGCCGGGCAGCAGCCGCTGCAGCTCCCAGGCGAGCTCTACGTCGACAGTGGCGAAGCTCGGGGTGGTCGAGCCGGTAAGGCAGCCGTCGCCGAGCAGCAGCCCGAGCGCGTACGGATCCATCGGCACCGGCTGGTACGGGAAGCACACCGGCGCGCTGTGCATCGGGAGCTCGTACCGGTGGTAGTGGTTAGCCTGCAGGTTCCCGATCATCTCGCGGGTTTCCAGCACCCGGTACGGCTTGCCCCGGCGGCGGTCGTCACGGGTAGTCACCGCCCACAGGTGATCGCCCGAGCACAGCGTCGACGCGCCGTCCTGCGTGGTGAGCCGGTAGATGTCCTTCTCGCCCTGCGGATAAACGCCGATCACCGGCGTGGGCTCTCCGTTCGAGCCGATGACCAGATCGCCGATGGCTAGCGACCCGATGGTCCGGAAACCCTCCGGGGTTAGCACAGGCGTGTCTGTTCGCATCGCGCGTCCACGCATGTACGCCAGGGGCGCGATCTCGATCGTGCCGGCGGCCATGAGCTTGGGGATCGAGTCGGGGTCGATCATGTCGTGCAGGGCGTCGTAGAGCGGGCGCAGGTACGGGTCGATCTTCTCGTAGAGCGTCCCGGGGAGGAAGCCGAGCCGCTCCCCCGCCTCCACCGCCGGCCGGGTCAGGATGATCCGGTTGTACTCCTTGGCCTGCAGCGCCTTCACGGCCTTGGCCATGGCCAGGTACGTCTTGCCGGTGCCGGCCGGGCCGATCGCGAACACGATCGTGTGCTTGTCGATCGCGTCCACGTAGCGCTTCTGGTTCAGCGTCTTGGGCCGGATGGTCCGGCCGCGCGCCGACAGGATGTCCAGGGTCAGCACGTCGGCCGGGCGGGCGCCGGACTTGCGGCGCAGCATCGCGACGCTGCGCTCGACCACGTCGGCGGCGAGTTCCGCGCCGCTCGCCAGCAGCCGGGTGAGCTCGTCGAACAGCCGCGCGACGAGCGCGGTCTCCTCCGGCGTCCCGGTGACGGTGATCTCGTTGCCGCGCACGTGGATGTCGGCGCCAAAGGCGCCCTCGATCACGTGCAGCAGTTCGTCCCGGGAGCCGAGCAGGCTGACCATCGAGTGGTCATCCGGAATAACGATCTTGACGCGCGTGCGGCCGTCCGGTGACAGCTCGCCTTTGCGCGGATCTGTGGGAGTTTCTGTCAAGTGCCCTTCCCTGCCCGGGCGTATTTCCGGGCCCGCCTGCCCGCCATGTTATCCGCAGCGGTTGCCCCTGCGAGCCCCATCGGTATGCGCATCATGACCTAGCCGGGCGGCCAGCCCAGCGGCCTGCCGCCGAGGACGTGCGCGTGCACGTGGTGGACGGTCTGGCCGGCGTGGTCCCCGGTGTTGAACACCACCCGGTAGCCAGTCTCCGCCACGCCTGCCTTGGCTGCCACCAGCGCCGCCTGAGCCGCGATCTCGTCAAGCAGGCCGTCGCCCGCCTCCGCGACCACGGCCAGGTTCTGATGGTGCTCTTTCGGTATCACCAAAACGTGCAGCGGCGCCTGAGGGTTTATGTCCTGGAATGCGATAGTGCGCGGGCTTTCAAGAACCCGCGTCGCCGGGATCTCCCCCGCCGCGATGCCGCAGAACAAGCAATCAGCCACGCGGAAGATCTTAACCGTTGCCCCGCCTAATGGCTCGACGACATATATGGTTGCTGTACTGCGAACCCCCGGCGCACCACCCCTTGGGGTGCACGGCCCAGCGAGCGCTGAACTTCCGTGTCACCACAACTCCTCATGCAGCGGCGGTCGCGGGGATGCGAACTCCTTACGGCATGGGTGTGGGGGCGGTGGGATCGTTCAAACTACGCGGCGCGTGGTGGCCCGGCGTGAAGATACGTCATGATGACCGGTGAACCTGCAGACGCGTCTACGCGTCCAATTCACGTGACCGAAACCCTGGTGGCGGATACCGCCCTGGGCTCGGTTCCGGCCGACTGGGACGCCGATCGGGCAGTGACCGCTCTGTACAGCACGCACTACCG
>Ga0209420_1001126_pt1 | contig 12896 bp, 9 predicted proteins | sample BlaSpr_A8_OM1_O1_FD_187972 | JGI IMG/M metagenome (GOLD analysis project Ga0209420, IMG submission 187972) | Forest soil microbial communities from Thunder Bay, Ontario, Canada - Black Spruce, Ontario site 2_A8_OM1_O1 (SPAdes) (version 2) | ecosystem: Environmental > Terrestrial > Soil > Boreal... | reverse complement strand
CGGCCCAGCCCGGCCGCGCGCTGGACAGCGCGACCGGCCGTTCGTACTCCGCGATCACCCCGCGCCCGGCGTCTAGCAGCAGGCACTTGGTCGCGGTCGTGCCGACGTCGATGGCAAGCAGCAGCCCGTTCATGGTCCGGATGCGTCAGCCGAGGCGGCAGTGAAGGGGGAAGGGGAGGTGGGCGGGCTTAGGCACGGCCCGCCGCCTCGAGGAAGCGCTTGACGCGCTCCGGGTCGACGGGGTTCCAGGTGCCGCCGCCGGTCTTCAGGTCCGACCCGACGATCACCCCGTCGCTGGCGGCCAGGAAGCCGGCCACGTTCCCGGCCTTGGCGCCGGTATTGACCAGTACCGGCGCCTGCTCGCCGACAGCCTCCCTGGCCTCGCGAACCTGGGCCAGGTCCGGCTCGGCCCCGGCCATCGGCCCGGAGACCAGGATGGCGTCGGCCAGGCTGGACACCGCTGCCGACCGGGCGGCCTGCCCAACGGTCCTGGTTCCGATCGTCGAGGCGAACTCCGGGGTCACGTTCATCAGCACCGCGACGTCCCCGGCGTCGAGCTGCCTGCGGTACCGCAGCAGCCCGGCGGCGTCCGGACTCCACAGGCCCATGTCGGACTCGTAGGTCCCGGTCATCACCTCGCGGATGAACGAAGCGCCGGTCGCGGCGGCCACCGCGAGCGCGGCCCGGCCATCCCAGAGGAAGTCGACGCCGAACGGCCGGTCGCCCGGGGCCAGTTCGGTGACGACCCGAGACATCACCGCGACGCTCTCGAAGCCGGCCCGCAGCGCGTACGGGCGGTCGCCCTCGTTGCAGAACATGACCGCGTCAAACGGATGCTGCAGCAGCACCTCCAGGTCCCTGGCCACGCCGTCGACGATGCCGGCCACGCCGCGGCCCTCGTCATAGAGCGGGGTGCCGGGCAGCGGCGCCAGGTGCGCCATCGCGATGATCGGCTTGACCTCACCCGGAAAGATCTCCCGGAACCGTCCCCCCACCCGCCGCTCCTCTCGCTGGTACCTGGTCCGCGTCCCGGGATTTCGGCCGGTTCGCTGCTGGGACAGCGTATTCCAACCGGCTTCTAGCACGACAACGCTCGCGTTCGATCTTCTAACCGGCGGAATCCCCGTTCACCGTCGGCTTCCAGTGCGTGGCCCACTCGTCGAGCGGCATGAGCCTGGCCATCAGGTCGAGTCCGGATGGCGTGAGTGTGTAGCCGCTGCCGGTGTGTGTGACAACCCCGGCCTCGCCAAGTTCGCCGGTCGGACATCACGCTCGAGGAGATCGATCCGCAGCGTTCCTGCAGCTCACGAAAGGTCGGGTTCGCCGGTTCGCAGCTCCCAGAGGATCCGCAGCGCCCACCGGCTTCGGAACTCGAAGCATGGTCGATGAGGGAGGTCACCATGACTGGACATGGCTCCTGGATTAGCTACAGCGGCAGCGCCGGGATCGTGCTGGCCGTTGTCTTAGTGGCGGCAGCCGCGGCTGTTGCCTACGCCGGAGCCAGGCTGCCGCTGCCCGCGCGGCTGGCGAGGCCTGGTCGGACGGCAAAGATCGTCATGCTCGCGGCCTGGGTGCTGGCCATCGCGCTGCTTTTCGCGTGCGTAGCGGCGTACCTAACGCAGGTTTACCGGGCGAGCCTCGAGCGCACCCCGGCCGCAGATCCGATCACGCCGGTAACGCTGATCGGTGCGGGCGTCCTCTTCTTCGTCATAGCGCTGGCGCAGCAGCCTCGCGGCTGGCGGGTCGCCCTCGGCAGCGCGGTGGTGGGTGCCGCCGCCGCACCGATGATCTTCGAGCTCCCTTTCGACCTCATCATCATGCCCAGGATCCATCCCGTCATCGATCCTGGCCTGTACCGGCTGCTGCTGTTCGGGGCGCTGATCCTGGTCGATGTCACGACGCTGGCATTGCAGTCGCTGTCGCCGGCCGTGCGGGTGCGAAGGGCAACGCTCTGGTGCTTCGCGGGAATGCTGGCGATCTTCGCCGTGTGGGGCCTATTCGGTTTCGGCTATCCCTCTGCTCCAGGCCCGATCACGCTGAACGTGCTATCCAAGATCCTGGCCCTCGTTACCGCGCTGACCCTGTTCCTGCCGGAGCGGGCGCAGTCCGGGACACCAGAGCCACAGGCAGCGGCGCCCAGCAGTGTGTGGGCCGCCGTCATGTAATGCTCAAGCGTCCAATCCCCGGGCATTCACCGATGGTGAATGCCCGGGTTCGCGTTGAGCGGGCTTCGGTTTCCTGAACTCGTGCCGTTCGTTCCCGGGTGGCGCCTGCGGCGTTTCTCGCACGCGGTGACCTGGCTTTCGGGCAGAGTGGTGCGCACAACAGCACCCAGCGTGTGCGATTGATTGCTTTGTGTAATCACGGCGCCCTGACCCGCGTCAGATCCGCACGCCGCTGTCCTGCTGCGTTTTGCAGGGCAGGCGCCATGGGTGGAAGCCGAGCACGCCCTGGCGTGCCCAAACTAAGGCTGACGTTGTCCTCCACCATTTCCTCCAGCCCGAAATCCGGGAAGCTAGTCGCTGTTATCGCCGGTTCGGCCCTTGCCGTGGCAGCCCTGATCGCCGTAGTGGCGGCGCCATCGGCTCTGGCCGGCGCTTCGGCCCCCTCGGCCCGGTCCTCGGCCACCACGGCCATGGGCTCAGCCGGCTCCATGCAGGTCCTGCGCCAGGTTCGCGTTGCCACCGTGCTGGTGCCGGCCAGGAGCATGCAATCCAACCAGCAGGCACCGCAGCAGATCGCCAGGAAGATGCTCCGCTCCTTCGGCTGGACCTGGCGCCAGTTCAAGTACCTGGACCTGCTGTGGGAGGCCGAAAGCAGCTGGAACGTGTCAGCGGAGAACCCGTCGACGGGAGCGTTCGGAATCCCGCAGGCCGTCCCCGGCGCCAAGATGTCCGCCGCCGGGCCGGACTGGCAGACCGACGCGGCGACGCAGATCCGCTGGGGCCTGGGTTACATCAGCGCGGCCTATGGATCGCCGCGCAGCGCATGGGAGCACGAGGTCACGTACGGCTGGTACTGACCGGCCGCCAGTGAGGTCCGTGCCCGGCCAGCAACGTTGGTGGCCGGGCACGGGCCACGCCACGGCGGGCAGCGCAACCGATCGCAGCCGATTCCATCGGCCTGCGCACACGATGTGTGGCGTGATCGCCGTTATGCTGGAGAATATTCTCTCAGCAGCCGTGGCGACAGGAGGACTTCCGGTGGAGTCGATCTTCGGTGACGTCGCGATCGGGCCGCAGCAGGTTCACAAGGTCCTCGGCAGGCACGTGCTGGACGATGGCTACAAGCTCGTCTACGACACCAGGGCCAGCCACGGATCGTGGATCGTTGACGCGCGGTCCGGCGAGGAGTACCTGGACCTCTACACGTTCTTCGCGTCAGCTCCGCTCGGGTCCAACCCGCGCGGGCTGGCCGACGACCCGGAGTTCATGGCCGTGCTCGCCGAGGCGGCGGCCAACAAGCCGGCGAACCCGGACATGTTCACCACGCACTACGCCGAGTTCGTCGAGACGTTCGTGCGGGTGCTCGGCGATCCGGCGCTGCCGCACCTGTTCTTCGTCGAGGGCGGCGCGCTCGCCGTGGAGAACGCGCTGAAGACGGCGTTCGACTGGAAGAGCCGGCGCAACGAGGCGGCGGGCCGCTCTCCCCGGCTCGGCGGCAAGGTGATGCACCTCACCCGCGCGTTCCACGGCCGGTCCGGGTACACGCTGTCGCTGACCAACACCGAGCCGATCAAGACCGACCGGTTCCCGAAGTTCGACTGGCCGAGGATCGAGGTCCCCGCGGCCCGGTTCCCGCTGGCCGACCACCTCGCCGAGGTAGAGCAGGCGGAGGCGCGAGCCCTCGCCCAGGCCAGGGCGGCCTTCGAGGCCGAGCCGCACGACATCGCGTGCTTCCTCGCCGAGCCGATCCAGGGCGAGGGCGGCGACAACCACATGCGGCCGGAGTTCCTGCGGGCGATGCAGGAGATGTGCCACACCTACGACGCGCTGTTCGTGCTCGACGAGGTGCAGACCGGCGTAGGCCTGACCGGCACCGCATGGGCCTACCAGCAGCTGGGCCTGCAGCCCGACGTGGTCGCGTTCGCCAAGAAGGTGCAGCTCGGCGGCATCATGGCCGGCCATCGCGTGGACGAGGTCAGCGATAACGTCTTCTCGGTCTCCGGCCGGGTCAACTCGACCTGGGGTGGCGGGCTCGCCGACATGGTCCGCTCCCGGCGTCTTCTGGAGATCATCGAGCGGGACGGGCTGATCGACCACGCCGCCAAGGCAGGAAACTGGCTGCTCGGCGAGCTGAAGGCACTCGCGGAACGCCACCCGGAGCTGGCGTCGAACGTCCGCGGGCGCGGGCTCATGTGCGCGTTCGACCTGCCGAGCGGGCCGGCCCGCGACACCGCGGTGCGGATGCTGCTCGAGGAGCACGTCGTCGTGCTGCCCTGCGGGGAGCAGACGATACGGTTCCGGCCGCCCCTGGACGTCACCGAGAACGACCTCGCGTTCGGGCTGGCCGCATTCGACCGCGTGCTGGCCGCTCTTGCATAGCCTAACGGGCAGCCGACCAACAGAGGTAGGGACGCCGCAGATGGCTCAGACCGTTTCCGCCGTTATCGGCGGCAGCCCGGTGGAGGATGCTCCGGCCGGGCGGTTTTCCTCGACCAACCCGGCGCACCTGGATGAGGTGGTTGCCGACGTCGCGCTGGGCGACGCGCCGCTCCTGGTCACGGCCGCGCGGGCGGCGAGGCAGGCGCAGCGGGCGTGGGCGGCGGTGCCCGCGCCAATTCGCGGCCGGGCGATCGCGCACATCGGCCGGCTGGTCGAGGCCAACAAGGAGGAGCTGGCCCGCCTGGTCTCCCGGGAGATCGGCAAGCCGTACCCCGAAGCGCTCGGCGAGGTCCAGGAAATCATCGACACCTGCGACTTCTTCCTCGGCGAGGGCCGGCGGCTGTACGGCCAGACGGTGCCCAGCGAGATGCCGGACAAGCAGCTTTTCACGTTCCGCAACCCGGTCGGGGTGGTCGCGGTGATCACCGCGGGCAACTTCCCCGTCGCGGTTCCGTCCTGGTACATCGTGCCCGCGCTGCTGTGCGGCAACGCCGTGGTGTGGAAGCCGGCCGAGTACTCGGCGGCCGCCGCTGCCGCGTTCCACGAGCTGTTCTGCCGCGGCGGCGGGCTGCCGCCCGGGGTGTTCAACGTGGTCTACGCCGACGGGCAGCAGACCTACGCCGGGCTCGAGCAGGCGCTGGACGCCGGCCTGGTCGACAAGGTCGGCTTCACCGGCTCGACCGAGGTCGGCGCGCGGATCGGCGAGCTGGCCGGCCGGCACCTGCAGTCCGCGTGCCTGGAGCTCGGCGGTAAGAACCCCATGGTGGTGACGCCCAACGCCGACCTGGACCTCGCCGTCGAGGGCGCGCTGTTCGCCGGGTTCGGCACGGCTGGCCAGCGCTGCACCTCGCTGGGCACCGTGATCTGCCACGAGTCCGTGCACGACGAGTTCCTGATCCGGTTCGACCTGGCCACGTCCGCGGCGGCGGTCGGGGATCCGTTCGCCGATGTCCTGTACGGGCCGATGCTGGACAGCCGGTTTGCAGAACGTTTCGAGAAGTACCTGGGCTGGATCGGCCCGGCCCACAAGGTCCTGGGGTCAACCGGCATCGGGCGGATCACGCCGGCGAACCCGCGGGCTGGCTTCGTGGGAGACCCCGAGGCCGGCCTGTTCTACCACCCGACGATCGTCGACGGGGTTCGCCCCGGCGACGAGATCTTCGACCAGGAGACGTTCGGCCCGCTGGTCGGGGTCGCCACCTACCAGAGCCTGGACGAGGCCATCGAGCTCGCCAACGCCCCCGGCTACGGGCTGTCGTCGTCCGTGTACACGAACGATGCGCGGGAGGCGTTCTCGTTCCGGCAAGGCGTCTCGGCCGGCATGGTCAGCGTGAACAACTCCACGTCAGGGGCGGAAGCGCACCTTCCGTTCGGAGGCAACGGAAAGTCGGGCAATGGCTCCCGCCAGTCCGGCATCTGGGTGCTTGACCAGTTCACTCGCTGGCAGGCGCTCAATTGGGACTACTCCGGCAGACTGCAGAAGGCTCAGATGGACGTGGTCGAGCTCATGCCCGATCTAGAGTTCAGGTTGTGACCCCCGCACCCTTCATGATCCGCCGATGACGACGGCAGCCGATCTCGATCAGCATTTCATTCAGACCGTGGGCGGCCTGCCCGGTGGCCCGGCGCGTCCGTCCCGCCCGGACGGGGCAGCCCCGGTGCGCCCGGGCAGCAGCCTGACCGGCGACACGCTGCTGGCGATCTTCGACGCGCAGACGCAGAGCCGGCACCTGGACTTCGCCGCGCGGTGGATGCAGCAGCAAGGACGTGGCTTCTACACGATCAGCTCGGCCGGCCACGAAGGCAATGCCGCGGTGGCCGCCGCGCTGCGGCCCAGCGACCCGGCGCTGCTGCACTACCGGTCCGGCGCGTTCTACTGCGCCCGCGCCCAGCAGGTGACCGGCGTCGACCCGGTCGCCGGCGTGCTGCTCGGTGTGGCCGCGTCAGCCGATGAGCCGATCGCGGGCGGGCGGCACAAGGTGATCGGCTCGGCGGAGCTGTCGGTGATCCCCACCACGTCGACGATCGCCTCGCACCTGCCGCGCGGGGTCGGGCTCGCGCTGGGCATCGGCCGGGCGGTGAAGCTGAAGGTGGACTGCCGCTGGCCGCGCGACGCGGTGACCGTCGTCTCGTTCGGCGACGCGTCGGTCAACCACTCCACCGCCGTCGGCGCGATCAACGCCGCCTGCTACACCGCCTACCAGGGCATCCCGGTGCCGCTGCTGCTGGTCTGCGAGGACAACGGGATCGGGATCAGCGTGCCGACCCCGCGCGGGTGGGTGGCGGCCACCTACCGCGACCGGCCCGGCCTGGAGTACCTGGCCGCCGACGGGTGCGACCCGGTCGCGGCCTACGACGCGGCCGTGACCGCGGCCGCCACGGCGCGGATGAAGCGGCGGCCGGTGTTCCTGCACCTGTCGATGGTCCGCTTTCTCGGCCACGCGGGCAGCGACGCGGAGTCGGCGTACCGGTCGTCCGCCGAGCAGGCCGCCGACCTGGACCGTGACCCGCTGGTGGCCACGGTGGCCACCGCGGTCGAGTCCGGCCTGCTGACCCCGGGCGAGGCCGTGGCACGCTACGTCGCGATCGGCGGCCTGGTGCACGAAGCAGCCGAGCAGGCGCTGGCCAGCCGGCCGCTGGACAGCGCAGCCGGGGTGATGTCGGCGCTGGCCCCGCGCCACCCGGACCGGGTCGCCGAGCGGGCGCGGCGCGGGCCGTCAGCCTGGTCAGGCCAGACCGTGTCCACCGAGCCGGTCACGCTGGCCCAGGCGGTCAACCTGGCGCTGGCCGAACTTCTGGACGCGGAACCCGGCATGTGCGTGTTCGGGGAGGACGTGGGGCGCAAGGGCGGCGTCTACGGCGTGACCAAGGGGCTGCAGCGCCGGTTCGGGCCCGCCCGGGTCTTCGACACCCTGCTCGACGAGCAGTCGATCCTCGGGCTGGCCCTCGGCGGCGGGCTGGCCGGCCTGCTCCCGGTGCCGGAGATCCAGTACCTGGCCTACCTGCACAACGCCGCGGACCAGATCCGGGGCGAGGCTGCCACCCAGCAGTTCTTCTCGTCCGGTCAGTTCCGCAACCCGATGGTGGTGCGGGTGGCCGGGCTGGCGTACCAGAAGGGCTTCGGCGGCCACTTTCACAACGACAATGCGGTCGGGGCGCTGCGCGACATCCCCGGCCTGATCCTCGCCTGCCCGTCGCGGCCCGATGACGCCGCGGCGATGCTGCGGACCTGCGTGGCCGCGGCTGCCGTCGACGGCTCGGTGTGCGTGTTCCTGGAGCCGATCGCGCTGTACCACACCCGTGACCTGCACAACGACGGTGACGGCGGCTGGCTGGCGCATTACCCGCGGCCGGACGCGCACGTGCCCCTGGGCCGGGCCCGCACCTACGGCGAGGGTCGCGATCTCACGATCGTCACGTTCGGCAACGGGCTGCGGATGAGCCTGCGGGTCGGCAGGCGGCTGGCCATCCGGGGGATCGGCGCCCGGGTCGTCGACCTCCGCTGGCTTGCCCCGCTGCCCGCCGAGGACGTGCTGCACGAGGCGCGGGCGACCGGCCGGGTGCTGATCGTAGACGAGACCAGGCGCTCCGGCGGGGTCTCCGAGGGCATCGTCGCCGCGCTCGTCGACGCCGGCTACCGGGGCACGATTTCCCGGGTGACCAGCGAGGACAGCTTCGTGCCGCTCGGCCAGGCGGCCGACGCGGTGCTGCTGGACGAGGCCACGATCGAGAAGGCCGCCGTCGACCTCGTTCAGGCCAGCGGCTGACCGGCGGCCACGGATCGGCGGCTACCCGCCGCCTTGCTGGGTGCTGACGCCAAAGCCGGCGATGAAGCCCACATAGCCACCGGTCACGACGATCGCCGCGAGCAAGATGACCACGATGAGTAACAGCGCCGCCTTGACGCGCCGGTGCGCCAGGAGCGCGTTACGGAGCCCCTGATCGCCAGGAAGAGGAGCGCCAGCGTAAACAAGATGCCGACGAACGGGCCCATCACACATCACCTCGGGAGGTTCGCGCCGCTGCGGATCGGTCAGGCGTACCGGCGCAGGGTGAGGCGCCGGGTGCCATCGGTTTCGGACTCGTCGGTGACGATCTCGTAGCCGTGGTCCTCGGCGTACTTCAGCGCGGCCGCGTGGCCGTACGCCTGGGTCAGCTTGGGCAGCCACTGCGAGCCAAACCTGTGCTCGAGTGAGGAGTCCATGATCGCTTCGAACGAGCCGTCGGCGGTGCGGGCGAAGCCGAGGTCGGAGAGGCTGCTCTGCGGGAGGGATCCGCGCCGGACGATCACCTCCGCGTGGCGCGTCGCGCCTCCCCAGCCGTGCAGCCGGGCCGGCGTGTCGTGCACCTCGACGTCGCGGCAGCCCGTTTCCCTGAGCGCGGCGGCCAGCAGGCCGGCGTCGCGCAGCGTGGTGCGGACCCGGGTGAAGTGGGACATCGGCCGTTCCTTTCGGTGAACGTGGCGGTCAGGCGAGCCGGACCACGGGCTGGCGGTCCAGCACCCAGATCTTGTGCACCAGGTCGAACGCTGAGACGGTCAGGCGCTTCTGCGCGTCGATGCGGAAGTCGAGGCGAAACCGGTCGGCCCCGGCGGCCGCGGGCGGGTCGGCGTCGAGGAACGTGGGGCTGTCCTCGTTCAGCCACAGCGACGCGTGTTCCTGCCGCTGCTGCGCGCCGACCGTCACGGTACGCGCCCCGCCGTCGGCGTCGAACATGATCTCCAGGTCGGCGCTGGCGTCCCGGTAGGTGGCGTGCGCGAGCTCGTAGATCGCGATGCCGAGACGGCGCTGCTCGCTGTGGATGGCCTTGATCGTCAGCGACCTGACCGGCTCCGGCGTGGGGTACGCCGTGCCGGCCTGGACCAGGGGCTCGAACTCGTACCCGCCGCTCATCGCGCCGACATGCCGGATCGCGTAGTCGTGCTGGATGTGATCGTGCAGCTCCTGGCCGCCCGCGATGCCGGCCGCCCCGGCGGCGACCGCCTCCAGCGGCCGGTCCAGGTGCACGATCGCCGGGTCGAACTGCATCCGCAGCAGGTCCTGCACGGCCGGGATCAGGCTGCTGCCGCCGACCAGGAACACGGCGGCGATCACGTCGGCCGGGTATCCCCGCGCGGCCGCGGCGTCCAGGGCCTTGCGCAGGCCCCGGCCCGCCCGGCCCAGGATGTCTTTTTCCCGCAGCAGCCGCTCGAACTCGGCCCGGGTGATCCGGGCCCGGTACCTGGCGCCGGTCACCGGATCGGTGGCCTCGATCACCGCCCGGTCCCGGCCGGTCAGGGTCACCTTCCCGGCCTCGGCGGAGACCAGCAGCCTGCGGAACACCCGGTTCCACGCGACCGCGTCGCCGGGCGCCAGCCCGGCCTGCGCGGCGGCCCACTCGGCGAGCAGCGCGTCGATGTGATTGCCGCCCAGGTCAAGCCCGGCCTTGGCGATCGTGCGGACCCCCGCCCCGGCCCCCGCCGCGTCCGGTTCCTGTACCCGGACTACGGAAATGTCCAGCGTCCCCGCGCCGAAATCGAACACACAGAACGGGTCGCCCGGGCTCATTCTGGCCTGGTAGCCCACTGCGGCCGCGGTGGCCTCGTCCACCACCCGCAGTCGCGCGGCACCCAGGCCGTCACCCACCTCGCGGACCAGCCAGTCCCGGTAGGCGTCGAAGGTTTCGACCGGTGCGGTGGCGACGATCTCCAGGTCGTCGGCGCCAACGGCCAGCACGGCCAGCGCGGTGACGTCACCGAGGAACTGGGTCGCCGCCTCCCGTCCGGTGATCTTGCGGTCGCCCACCGTCCGCGGGATGTCCACGGCCCGGCCGGTGACATGGCTCTTGGCCGACTGGAACACCGTCACCCCGGGGTGGCCGAGCAGGTCCGGCCGGGTCGCGACCTGGGCGCCGACCCAGCGGCGGCCCCCGTCGTGGGCGTAGGCGATCAGCGAGGGCACCACCCGCTGGGTCACGCCGTCGCCGGCCTCGCGGACCAGGTCGATGCCATCCAGCGGCACCGGCTCGCCGCGGCCGGAGTCCTCGTCCCACCGGGCTACCACCGTGTTCGCGGCCCCGAAGTCGATGCCGATGCGGACCGTCACCCGCGTCCTCCGATCCCACGGGAGATGCCGATTTCATCATCTCCGATATTCCGAGCACTCCTGCCAATCCCGACATCAGCCCCGAAACGGTGCTCCAGGCAGGCCCGCAGCAGGCTGGCCACCTCGGCGAGCTCCGGGCCGGCGTCAAGCGCTCCGGCCGTTTCCAGGGTGTGCAGGTCACCGGGGCGGGCGTTGGCCAGCGGCCGGGCCAGCAACGCGGCGATCTCGCAACGTGCCGGGTCGTATATTTCGACCTCGCGACCGCCGTACCTGGGCTGGAGCGCGACGCGGGCGCCGTCGGGTGAGATCCCTGCCAGCCACGTGAGCGGCAGTCCCGGCGAGGGCTCGGCCGGTGTGAGGTCGAGTGCATTCAGCCAGGTGGCTGCCGGGAGATGACCTCCCGTGAGGGCCAGCTTCTTCGTGCGCGGCAGCGACTTCAACGGGCCGGTGCAGGCTGCCATGGCCTCGACGGCAAGGTCTGGTCCCACCCGCCAGGAGCAGAGTCCCCGGTCGTTAAAGAAACTGGTGAGCAGCCGGTCCGGCCCGCAGAACACCAGGTCATACGACCTGCCGGGCACGCAGACGGCGTCGCTGCTGGCGCGGCCGATCATCTGGAAGCCGGCGTCGAGGACGGTCAGATCGAGCGGTGAACCCGGCCGTCCGGTCAGGATGGCCAGGCGCCCGCTAGCGGGGTCGCTGGCCAGCGCGCAGATCTCGGCGGTACCGGCCTGGCCGAGTCCGGGAGGCACTGGGAGCACGAGGTCGCGCAGCTTCGGCCCTGCGGCCGTGCCCAATCGGAGGCGTTTGCGATCGGCGACGATGAAACCGCCCAGAGCAGGCACCAGCCATCGGGGAAGTTGGCCCCCGGCGGTCTCCCATGCAGACCTCCAGACAATGCCGCGGTTTCCGCGGGCCCGGTCCGTGGCGACCACGCGATAGTGCACGCTGTCCCGCCCGCGGGAAGACTCAGCATGGATGACCACGTCACCCAGGTGCACCGGATGCCACGGAAGGTACGACCTCCTCGGCGCCATCACGCCGCCCTCCCCGTCATCGCACCGGTGCTCGAGGCCGGGCTGCCCGCTCGGCAGCGCATAGGACGTGATAGTCATCGGCGCCACGTCGCACATCGCCACCACCTCCGAGTTGTCCGGAGCGAAGTGCAGGCTGCAGAGTCTCCCGCGCACCTTGATGCGGGCGATTGGGCCGCTCGCTGCGACGGCTGCGATCGTTTCCGGGCGGGCGTGCGCGAGCTTCTCGAACAGCGCCCGCTCGCGTTGGTCGCGCGGCCGCCAGCCGTCGCCGGACAGCCGGGTCGCGGTCACCGCCTCGGCCAGCGGGAGTTCCTTGGCCAGCCGCCACAGCCCGGCCCAGTCGCGGTGGTCGGCCAACTGGCGGGCCAGGTAGCGGCGTTCCTCGCCGGCCTGCGGCGCGACGCGGTCCCGGTCCCTGGCCACGAGCACCGCACGGGCCAGGTCCAGGTCGCCGGCCTCGGCCAGCGCCTCCCGCACCGCGGCGCGGGCCGGCTCCTCGGCGGCCCGGTAGGCGGCGGCAAGAAGGGTGCCGTCGGGGTCGGCTGCACGGTGCTGTGCGGCCTGGCCGGTGAGCACATGAAACAGCGCCCGCGGCCCATCCTGCTCGGGCGCAAGGCCGTGGCGGGCGCAGAACGCCCCGAGCAGGGCCCGCTGGCCGGCCGGGCGGCCCGGGTCGGCCGCCGCCGCGAGCACGTCCGCGGCCAGCGCAGACGGCGCTCGCCACCGCGACAGCAGCTTCCACGTTTCCTCGTCGGGAGCGCGCAGCCACGACCTGTACACCGCGCTGATCGCGCTGCGGTCACCGCCGTCGGCTGCCGCGGCCAGGATCCGCCAGGCTCTGCGGGCCAGCGGCCCACGGCTCCCGTCGCCGCGCCGCCGCTGTGCCCGCCGCGCCAGCCGCAGCGCCCGCTGCTGCGGCATCGCCCGCTGGCCGGCCCCCGGCCCGCGCGTGCCCGTCCGTTTCTGGTTCAGCACGGCCGGTCACCGCCTGCGGCCAGGCCGATGTCGTCGTGGCCCGGGACAGGCGCGGCGGTGCCGACCCGGACCTCCGTGCCGAACCCGAACCCGAGCCCGGCACGGAGCAAGTCGAGCAGGGGGCGCGCTTCGGGAGCAAGCGCAGGATCAGCGAGCGCCGCCGTGACGGCGGCCAGGTCCGCCGGTACCCACTCGGCGGG
>Ga0209420_1001125_pt1 | contig 12898 bp, 10 predicted proteins | sample BlaSpr_A8_OM1_O1_FD_187972 | JGI IMG/M metagenome (GOLD analysis project Ga0209420, IMG submission 187972) | Forest soil microbial communities from Thunder Bay, Ontario, Canada - Black Spruce, Ontario site 2_A8_OM1_O1 (SPAdes) (version 2) | ecosystem: Environmental > Terrestrial > Soil > Boreal... | reverse complement strand
GCGCATAACCGGCTGGAGCGCGGTGACCAGGCCGCCGGGACTGTGCCGCCACTGGCTCTCTCCGGAACCAGGATCGTCGACTCGGTCGACCGGAAGCCGGCTGGCGACCACCACGAAGTCGTAGTCTCCGGTCAGCCGACGCGGCGTCCCGGCGTCGCCCGCCGACTCGGGATCAGCAACACTCCTGGTCACGGACATCGCCTTTCACCCTATCCGGTGCCGAAAGGAAGCCACGGGTGGCGGCCGGGCCACGAGCCGTGCATGACAAAGCGCGGGGGGACCGGGGTCCCCCCGCGCTGTTGCTCACTAGTCGTCAGGCCTGGGTCAGGTGGCCTTCCTGATGATCAGCGGCGACATCCTTGGCGAGCCGATCCCCGTGGCCTCGTCATATCCCGGCGTGGTCGGGAAGAAGCCGTTGTTGAGGGTCGTCTGACCGGCGCCCGTGATGTCGTGGAAGTACAGACTCGGATCGGTCTGCAGCAACCGGTACACCATCGGGTTGAAGTTGCCGCTGCGGTGGCCCTGGAAGCTGTCGCGGTCGGCGGCAATCCCGGACCACAGCGGGGACGACAGGCTGGTCCCGCCGATGCCGAACCATCCGGGCGTCGGCTGGCTGCTGCTGAACGTCCCGCAGACGCTGCCCGGCGTCTTGGAGTTGCCGGTGCAGTATTCCGCGTACGGCGTGTACTGGTCGGCGTTGGCCGAGATGTCCGGCACCTGCCGGCACCGCGTGCCCTTCGTGGCGAACGCGCACTGAGTCGTGCCGTTGCCGGTGGTGACGAACGAGTTGATCACGCCCGGGCCAGCCTGGTACCACGGACGGCCCCAGAAGCTGCTGGATCCGCCGCCGCCAGCGCCGGTGGTGTCGCACCAGTCCAGCCCGGTGTCGCCGCCCTCGTCGGCACTCTCGTTGCAGAGGCTGTCGACGTTCCAGACGCTCTCCACGCCCGCCTTGTAGGCCGGGTGGGTGTTCGTGCCCGGGTTGTCGGTCTGCCACGACGTGCCGCCCACGCTGGTCACCCAGGGCTGTGACTCGGGGTCGTCGACGGCGAGCGTCTGCGGCGTGGTGCCGCAGTCGAAGGCGCCGTCGTCACCCGCTGACGCGAACATGCTCTGCCCCTGCGTCGCCATCTGCTCGAACGCGATGTCCTCGGCCTTGGCCATGGCCGCGCCTTCTTCGCTCTCGCACTCGCCCCAGCTGGAGCTGACCGAGGCGGCGCTGTCATCGTTGGCGATCTTGGTGTACTCGGCGAGCTCGGTCTGCCCGGTCTCGTCGTTCGGGGCGTTGTACACGATGATGTGCGCGGCGTCCGGCGAGATCGTCAGCTGCTGCTCGATGTCGGCGTCGACCTCGATGTCGCCGGCGAACGCCTGGTTGGCCGGGGCGCAGCTGTCACCCTTCGGGCACTTCGGGTGCTGCGGGCCGCCGTCCACGTTCACGTTCTCCAGCGGCGGGGTGAACTTGTTGCCGTAGGTGAAGTGCGCCCAGTGGGTGATGTCAGACGACAGGTAGGCGGACAGCTCGAACACCGCCATCGTGACGCCCTTGCCCTTGCCCTTCGGGCCCACGTGGGGAGCGTCGTAGAGCGAGTTGGTCTGCGACGGCGTGAGGCCGCTGCAGGACGGCCCGTCACCGAAGCCGCTGGGGAAGTTCGTGCCGTCGTTGAAGAACGCGAACAGCTGCGCGTCGGTCGGGTAGCCGGTCTCGCAGGCCTTGGTGGCCTTGGCCGACGAGCGCCCGGACGGACGTTTTGTCGTGGTCGCGCGCTGGACCATGTCGTGCTCGCGCACGGCGCTGTTGAGGCCGAGCACGCCAAGGACGCTCGAGGCGAGCGAGGCGGGCAGCCGCGCCGCGCTGGAGTTGGCGTAGAAGCGCGTGCCGCGGGCGCCGCGGTAGTTGCTGAAGCTGGTGTCAAAGGCGGCGGCGACCCGCTTGCTCGAACCGGTGGCGCTGACCAGGAACTCCGATCCCGAGTTCGTGATCGTCAGGCCCTCTTGGGTCAGGTAGTGCTGCACGGCTGCGGTGGTAGCGGCGGCGGGCCCGAAGCGCTTGTTGAACTGCCCCTTGGCCAGCCACTTCTCGTACTTGCCGCTGCCCGGGGTGTAGAGGTTCTTCAGCAGAGCCTGCAGCCCCGTGGTGTTCCGTGGCGCCAGTGCCACCGAGACCGTCATCTGTGAGCTGCTGAAGCTGCCGGTCTTGGAAGCACCGCTAGTCGCCGGGTTCCCGCTGAGCGCGACCATACGTGGCCCCGGCGTCCCCGAGGCTGACGCTGAGGCCGCAAACGCGCCCGTCATCGCCGTTACTGCCAGTCCCAGCACGGCGATACCGACGCCGGTGATAGGACGATGAATCAGGCGCATGCAAGCCCTCCTCGGCTTCATGACGTGTCCTTGCGGGTGTCTGGCCCGGCGGTCGGCGCTCGCGGCCGACCTAGGGCTGCGCAGCGCGGTCTGTGGGGGGCGCTGCAACGCCAGACCGACGGAATGTACCGCGGCTAAGCCTGATTTAGATGGAACAGCGTGTCAAGAAGCGAAAATTGTTATCAGTGTGATTTTTTTGGTCACCTTTTGCGATCTTGAATGACCTGGGCTGATGCGGCGCACGGGACCGTGCAGGGAGGACGGGCAGGAGGGGGGCAGAGGGTAGTTGGCGGAAGCTGACTCGAGGGGGAGGATCGGAAAGTGACCGCCTCTGGACTGCCCGCTGCGCCGCTCTCGCTGCGGACCGCGTGGGAGCGGGGCCGCGAGACGCCGCTGCGCCAGTTCCTGCGCACCGAGACCGGCAGCGCCGCGGTTTTGCTGACCGCCACGATCGCCGCGCTGGTCTGGGCGAACGCGGACCCGTCCTCGTACCGGACGTGCTGGGAGACGACGGCGTCGGTCCGGATCGGCGGCGCAGGCGTGGCCGACGATCTGCACGGCTGGGTCAACTCCGGCCTGATGGCGTTCTTCTTCCTGGTCGCCGGGCTCGAGGCGCGCCGCGAGTTCGACATGGGCGAGCTGCGAGAACGGCGGCGGCTCTCGCTTCCGGTGCTGGTCGGGATTGGCGGGATGATCGTTCCGATCGCCATATACCTGGCCATCAACGCGGGCCACCCAACGGCCGCCGGCTGGGGCACGGCGATGTCCACGGATACCGCGTTCGCCCTCGGCATGCTCGCGCTGGTCGGCTCCGGCCTTCCCGACCGGGTGCGCACCTACCTGCTCACGTTCGCGATCGTCGATGACGTCGTCGGGATCGTGGTCATCGCCGCCGTCTACAGCACGCACATCGACCTGACCGCGCTCGCGGTCGGGGTGGCTCTGCTCGCGGTGGCCGTCGTGGCCCGCGTCTGGCGGATCCGCCAAGGCGTGCTCTACGTGCTGCTCGGCGTCGCCGCGTGGGTCGCGTTCTACAAGTCCGGCGTCGACCCTCTCGTGGTCGGGCTGGTCATGGGCCTGATCGCGGCCGCGCACCCGGCCACTCGCAGCGACCTGGAGCGGGCCTCCGAGGTGTTCCGGATGTTTCGCGAGCAGCCCACGCCCGGCCTGGCGCAATCCGCGCGGGAGGGCGTGCGGACCGCGCTGTCCCCCAACGACCGGATGCAGCAGCTGTTCCACCCCTGGACCAGCTACCTCATCGTGCCGCTGTTCGCGCTGGTGAACGCCGGACTCACGGTCAACGCCAGCTTCCTGGCGCGGGCCTACACCGCGCCGGTCACGCTCGGGATCCTGATCGGCTACGTGGTCGGCAAGCCGGTCGGCACCGTCGGCGCCGCCTGGCTGCTCGCCACCGCCAGCCGGGGCCGGATCCGGCCGCCCATCGGCTGGGCGGCGGTGACCGCGGCCGGCGCGATCGCCGGCATCGGCTTCGTCGTGACCCTGCTGATCGCGTCGCTGGCGTTCCACGGCGAAGAGCTGGCCGATGCCAAGCTCGGGATCCTGTCCGGTGCGCTGTGCGCGTCCGCGCTCACCTGGGTGGTGGTCCGGCTGACCGCGCTGCTGCCGAAGCGGCTGCGGCTGCGCGCGCTGCTCGGCACGGCGGACACGGTCATCGATCTGGCGGTGCCGGTCGACCCGCGCCGTGACCACATCCGCGGCCCGGCCAAGGCGCCGGTCACTCTGGTGGAGTACGGCGACTTCGAGTGTCCCTACTGTGGGGAGGCCGAGCCGGTCATCCGGGAGATGCTCGCCGACTACGGCGACGTTCGCTACGTCTGGCGGCACCTGCCCCTGACCGACGTGCACCCGCACGCGCAGCTGGCCGCCGAGGGCTCCGAGGCCGCGGGCGCCCAGGGCAAGTTCTGGGAGATGCACGACCAGCTGCTGGAGCACCAGGGCGCGCTGACCGCCGATGACCTGATCGGGTATGCGGGCGAGCTCGGCCTGAATGCCGACCGCTTCGCCCGCGACCTGGCCAACGACGTCGGCGCGGCCAGGATCGACGAGGACATCGACTCCGCGGACCTCAGCGGGGTATCGGGCACACCGACGTTCTTCATCAACGGCAAGCGCCACCACGGGGCCTACGACCTGGGCGAGCTATCCGACGCGGTGCGGGCCGCCCGGGCGCGCTTCCTGATCAGCCAGGGCAGCCGCGCCAAAGCCAGCTAACGGCAACGGGGAGCTCTTCAGCCGTATTCGCTGAAAGAGCTCCCCGTTGGTGGGAGCCGGAGCTCCCGGGGGGCGCCCCGGCCGACTATGTGGCCGGGCCGGTCAGGTGGCCTGGCCGGTTGGGCGGCCGGGCCGGCTAGCTGGGCGGGCCGGCTAGCTGGCCTGGCCGGTTAGGTGGCCGGGCCGGGGGTGTCGGGAGCGGGGCCTGAGTGCGCGGTCGCGGCACCCGGTCCCGGCGTCACGCCGCCGTCCGGCTCGCCGCCTTCTTGGGCCGGCGCGGCGAGCGTCTTGGACTCCGGGGCGTCCTGCCCGAATGCGGGCCAGGCCGGCCCTGGCTGGCCCGTCAGGCCGGCCTGCCCGGCTGAGGGCTGCGACGGGCGCGGCGGCTCGGGCACGGCCGCGTGCGGCGTCATCAGCATCCAGGCGCACGATGCGATCATCGCGACGACGAACGCGCAGAAGATCCAGAACACGGGGGTCAGGCCGTTGTCGATCGTGAGCCCGGCCGCGGACGCCTGCGCCGGGGAGATCCCGAACAGCGTGGGCGAAGTGGTCTCGCCGACGGTGATGAGCGCCGAGATCGCCTGGGCCACCATCGGGATGATCGCGCCGGCCAGCAGCGCCGCGCCGTACCGGATCGGCCTCCACAGCGCGGCCATGACCACGACCGCGACCAGCACCACCATCACGACGACGTCCCCGACGATCACCGGGGCCGGGTTCGCGAACGCGTTGCCGAGGGTGATGGACTCCGACGTCCCCGACGCGGTCCGCAGCACATAGCTGTCCCACGACGGGGCGAACGCGACCGCGGCGCCGAGCGCCGCCAGCATCAGCATGACCACGGGGCCAACCTCGTCACCGCGCGGCTTGGCCGGGGCGCCCATCGGCGCGCCGGCCGGCCTGAGCCGGAAGGCGAACACCGAGCCGGCCGCGCAGATCAGCCAGCCGACCAGGCCAAGCACCAGGCCAGCGCCCATGATGTGGGCACCGTCGGCAATCACCTCGCCAGCATCGGCGAAGAACAGGCCGAACGTGACCGCGCTGACCCCGAGCCCGAGCAGCGCCCCCACCCGCAGGCGGCGGCCGCCCTTAAGGATGAGCACGGCGCTTGCCGCCCAGCCGGCCAGGTAGATCAGGTGCGGCACCAGATCGGCGGCTGACGAGGCGAGGCTGCTCCCGCCGAGGTACGCCGGGAACAGGCCAGCGATCCCGCATACGATGCCGATGCCGAGCAGCGCGACAGCCACCAGGACGGCACGCTGGCTCGCGCCGGAGGCCGGGGCAGCCTCCTGGCCAACGGGCACGATCGAAGCGGGCGCCTCGACCGACGTGAACCTGGACCAGGCTCCGGACCAGCCCTCGGGCGTGTCGGGCCACCACTCCACCGGCTCTGGCTGGGGCGTCCCCAACCGCCAGATCCCGTAGAAGTGTTCTCCTCGTCCGATCTCGTACCCATTTCCCCGGTACGAGATGGTCACGTTCTCACGCAAGGTAGCTGTCCTCCAAGCTCAGGTCACCCCGTCGTAGCCACGAGCCTAGGAAGCAGATCTGTGCGTTGGCTGGACGGTCCCTGAGGCATTCCTGATGCGTCGGAGACTCAGAGCGGCGCCACCCCGATCAGGCCGTTCCTGGTGACCAGCGCGGCGAGTTCCGGCTCGCCGAGATCCTCGGTGCCGCCCGGCCGCCGCGGCAGCACCATGTAGCGGGCCTCCGCGCTGGAATCCCAGACACTGATGGCCACCCGCGGCTCGAGCTCGAACCCGAACTCGCGCAGCACCGTGCGCGGGTCACGCACCACCCTCGACCGGTAAGCCTCGCTCTTGTACCACGTGGGCGACGGCCCGAGCAGGGCGAGCGGGTAGCACGAGCACAGCGTGCACACGATCACGTTGTGGCTGTCCGCGGTATTCTGCACCACCTTGAGCCGCTGCTCCTGCAGCCCGCCGCCCATGGACAGGCCGAGCTCTGGCAGAGCGGCATTGGCGTCCGCCAGCAGCCGCTGGCGGAACCCTTCGTCCACCCAGGCTCGCGCGGCCAGCCGGGCCCCGTTGGCCGGCGAGGCACGGGCAAGAAACGTGCCGAGCGCCCGGTCCAGCTGCTCGGCATCGATCAGGCCGCGCTGCTCCAGCAGGGCTTCGAGGCGCCGCACCGTGGCGGCCGGCCCCGCCGCCGGGCCGGCGTGATCCGCACTCATTTCATGGCCTCCCTCGCGGTGCGTCGCGCCGGAGGCGCGCCGGCAAGCTCGTGGCTGCGGCCGTGTCGGTACCGCGCGGCTCCGCGGCCTCCGCTGGCTGGAGGTAGCTCTCCCAGAGGTCGATGGTCACGGTGTGGTCGCCCTCGCCGAACAGCTCCCGGGCGGCGAAGGCGACCGCGTAGACCGGCTCGGGCTCGGCGGCGAGCCGCCGCGCGCTGCGATCCGGCAGCGGGTATCGGCCAAGCAGGTCCGTGACCGTCCCGGCGGCGCCGCGCGCGTACCGGGGCAGGCGGGTGTGGTGCGGCGGGTCCACCCGGCTCGCGCGGACCCGGTCCCCGATGCGGAAGAGATCAGCCACCGGCCAGATCCTCCTCGGTCACGATGCCCCGCTCCGCCAGCAGCATGGTGATCCCCCGCAGCCACCGTTCGTAGTACGACGACGCCAGGTACTCTTGCGCCGGTATCCGCTCAACGGCGTCCCGGAACTCGTCGAGGTTGTAAACGCCGCGGCCGATGAGGGCGCCGTTGATGGCGAACACGTGCGCCTCCCAGTCGGCGTGGAAGGGCGGCTCGTCCGGCTCCTGCGGTACGGGCGGGAACCCCTGCATCCCCCCGACGTCGTTCATCCGGCCCAAGGATCCTCCCGCGGTTCGGCTACCTCGCCCAACCTACCTACCCGGCGCCGGCCGGCCTGCCAACCGGTAACTAGGGGGTCTAGTCACCTCTATAGGCCATATGGGCCATATACGGGGCTAACGTGGAACTCGCGAGGACTAACCTGATCGCCACAGAACCCTTACCCGAGCGAGGTTCCGGACCTCATGTCCGTTTTATCGCTGTGATAGCCCGGGTGCGCTATTCACCGGAATTCGCCTGCGCTGCGCTAAACGTCCCTGCCACGCTGCCGGATGAGAAACACGTTAGGCCCGGTGAGAGGCGAGGTTGCCGAGTAGCAGGGCGCGGATCCGAAGTAAGGCGGGTTTGTGAGGTCAGGAACACGGCCGGGCAAAGGCAGGAAGAACAGCATCAGGGGGCGGCACAAGCGGCCCTCACAGGTCCAGAAGGTAGCCCAGCGGGCCGGCATGGCCGCCCCAGCGATCGCGGTATCAGGCGCCCTCGCCGCCGCACCCCAGCTTCTCGCGGCCGCTCCGGCCGGCGCCGCCACCCTGGCGGCAACCCACCCCACACAGGTCACTCAGGCCACGCACGCGGCGCAGCCCGCGCAGGCCACCACCGTGAGCCTGGACGCGGCATCGCAGCGTGCCGATCAGGCACAGCGGATGTACACGGTCCGTTCCGGCAACACGCTGTCCGGGATCGCGAAGCGGTTCTACGGCCACCCCAGTGACTGGGCGTACCTGGCCCACGTCAACAAGTCCACGATAAAGAACCCGGACCTGATCTTCGCCGGCGAGCAGGTGGCCGTGCCCACCGACCCGCCCGCCTCCGTCAGGAACGGCACCTACCTGGCCAAGCACGCCAAGACGGCCGCCAGCAGCTCCACCACCCAGACCAACGCGACCAACACGGCCGACACCACCTCGACCTCGGCCACGCAGAGCAGCTCGAGCAGCTCATCCAGCGTGACCGCGGAGGTGCAGAAGGACGTCGCGGACGGCAACAACCTGCTGGCCATCGGCCAGTTCTTGGTGGGGAACGGCTACTCGAAGGCCGCGGCAGCCGGCATCGCCTCCTGCATCGACGGCGAGTCCGAGGGCAACCCGGAGTCGGTCGGTGACGGTGGCGGCGGCCTGATCGGCTGGACCCCGCTCAGCTCGGCCCAGCCCAACGCGAACATCGTCACGGGCAACGTCGAGCAGGACATGCTGAACCAGCTCAACGACATCCTGTTCTACAACTCCAACGAGATCGGCCAGTCCGCGGTCAACCAGCTGAACGCCATCAGCGACCCGGTCGCGGCGGCCGACTTCTACTCCCAGAACTTCGAGCGGCCTGCCGTGACGGACAGCGACGTTGTCTCGTCGGTGGCCCAGCAGATCTTCTCGGACCTGGGCGGCTAAATAGCAGCCTGCACAACCGGCATCGGCCGGAGCCAAGATTCCAGCCCCGGGACACCCGTCGACCGCTCCCCCTGCGGTAAGCCACCTAGGGTGTCCCGGGGCTGGCTGCTATCTCGGTCACCGCCACCCACCGCCGCTGCGCCGCCGAGACCTCCATCGCGTCGCAGACCGCCTGGACGCCGGCTGCCTCGCGGAAGCCGGGCGCCCATGGCTGGTCCGGCCACCCCTCGAGCAGGTCGGCAACCTGGTTCGCGAAGCTCGCGCCGTAGCCGATCCCCTGGCCGATCGGCCACCATTGCGCTGCGTAGGGGTGCGTGGGGTGCTCGGCGCGGATGCGCCGCATCCCGTACAGGCCGGGATCGTCACCGTCGTCGCCGTACCACAGCTCGTTCAGGCGCGCGTAGTCGAAAACCAGCGTCCCCCGGCTCCCGTTGAACTCGACCGTGAAGTCACACGGGCGGCGGACCGCCGAGCGTGCCATCTCGACCGTGCCGCGCGCGCCGGAGGCGAACCGGACCAGGGCCGATGACGCGTCGTCGACGGTGACCGGCTCGCTGCCGCCGCCCGGCAGCTGCCGCTCGGTGATGAAGGTCTCGGACTGGGCACAGACGTCGCTGATCGGCCCGGCCATCCACGCGGCCATGTCGAGCAGGTGACTGCCGAGGTCGGCGATGGTCGTGCCGCCCATCGCCCGGTCAAACCGCCAGTCGTACGGCGTCGCCGGGTCGGTGAACTCATCCGATAGCCAGCGCCCGCGCCACAGCCGGACCTCGCCGATCACGCCGTCGGCGATCATCCGCCGCATGAGCGCCACCGCGGGCAGCCGCCGGTAGTTGAACCCGACCGCGTTGTGCACGCCGGCCGACTCCACGGCCGTCACCGCGTCCATGGCCTGCGAATACGACGTGGCCAGCGGCTTCTCGCAGAAGACCGCCTTGCCGGCCGCCGCTGCCGCCTGCGCGATCTCGGCGTGCGTTCCCGGTGGGGTGCAGATGTCCACGAGGTCAACGTCGGCGCGGGCGATCAGGGCCCGCCAGTCGGTGGTGTGGTCGGGAACGCCGCAGGCCTTGGCCACGCGGGCGACCGCCTCCGCGTCGCGGCCGGACATCACCGTGACCACCGGGGTGACCGGGAGCGCGCGAAGCAGCGGCGCGACCCGGTAACCGTGGCAGTGCGCCCGGCCCATCACGCCGTAGCCGACGATCCCGACGCGGAGGGCGGGCGGGCCGCCGCTCATGCCGGCGTCCGCGCGTCCACCCCGCCCAGCGCCGGAATGGCGGCGCTGACCGCCTCCGCCGCCCGCAGCGCGGCAACGGCGTCGTCCGCCGTGGCCCCGGAGTACTCGCTGCCGGTGCCGCCGCCGGCCACGGCGGCGAAGCCCTCGGCCTGGCGGCGCAGCGCCTCGAGCTGGGCGCTTTCCCCGTCGGCCGGGTCGAGGAAGTCACACCGGATCGTGCCGCCGGTGCCGAACACCTCGGCCCGTGCCATGTCCCCGGCCGGATGGTGCCGCCCGAGGGAGACGAAGCCGGTAGCGCCGCCGGACAGCGCGAGGATGATCTGCACGCTGTCCACGTCGCCGGTGACCTCGGGGTCGCTGATCATCTCCGCCGCCACCGCCTTGACGTCGGTGATGTCCTGGCCGGTCAGCCACCGCAGCTGGTCGAACTCGTGCACGCCCATGTCGATCGCGATGCCGCCGCTGTGCGCCCGGAACGCGGCGGCCGGTGGCCCCTCGTCCCACTGGTAGCAGGTCACCAGGTGGATGCCGCCGAGCTCACCCGCGGCGATCTGGTCCCGCGCCGCACGCAGCGCTGGGACGTACCGCCGCCAGTACGCCACCTGCAGCGGAACGCCGGCCGCCGCCGCGGTCTGCGCCGCGGCGCTCGCCTCGGCCGAGGTGAGCCCGCATGGCTTCTCGCACAGGATCGGCAGGCCGCGCGCGGCCACCTCGCCGATGAGCCGGACGTGCTGGTCGCTGGGGGCCGCGATGAGGACCCCGTCGAGCTCGGAGCGGTCCAGCATCTCGGACACGCTGGCGTGCAGCGGCAGCCCGGCCCCCGCCAGCCCGGCCCGCGCCTGTTCCGACGGCTCCGCCACCGCGGCGACCGCGACCAGTTCGGAGCCGGCGATCGCCCGCAGGTGGGTGCGGCCCATGCGGCCGGCGCCGACCAGCCCGAGCCGGAACGCCGCCACGTCACAGCCCCCGGGCGGACAGGTACGCGCGGTTGTCGCGCTGGTCCTGCGCGGCCCGGGCGAAGCGCTCGGCGGTGCGCGGGAAGATGTCCTGCTCGACCACCAGCCAGCCCTGGAAGCCGATGCGGTTCAGGCCGTCGAGGACGGCCTGAACGTCAAGGTCGCCGTGGCCGAGCGCGCAGAACGCCTCCCGTGACCAGATGTCCGTCGCCGGGGCTTCGTCGGCGATGATGCCCTGCATCACCGACCGGACCCCGTCCTTCAGGTGCACGTGGTTGATCCGCGGGCTCCAGTCGCGCAGCGCCGCCAGCGGGTCGCCGCCGCCCATCATCATGTGCCCGGTCTCCAGGCACAGCCCGATGTCCGACACCTCGAGCACGCGCGCTATCTCCCAGGGCGCCTCGACGTTGGTCCCGGTCTCGGGGTGGAACGTCGGCTCGTAGCCACGGTCCCGGCAGCGGGCCACCACCTTGGCGAGGCCCTGCCCGAACCGCTCCCACGCGTCGGCGTCCAGGCCGACCGACGCGTCCGTGGCCGACCGGCCCGGCCGGCTCCGGCGCGCCTCGTTGCCGTTGTCGGCGAGGGTGGGCCGCGGCGGCGGCCCGGCCAGGTACGGCGCCGCGGCGTCGAACGTGTCGAGCAGCGCGTCCAGCTCGGGCAGCATCCGCTCGAGCGCGTCGTGGTCGGCGTACGGCAGCTCCAGGTACCCGCCCGCCAGGCCGAGCGCCCGCTCCGCGAGCAGCTCGCCCAGCTTCTCCGGGCTGCCGAGGTAGCCGACGGGGCCGAGGTCGATGCCCGCGTAGCCGGCCTCGGCCACCTGGTCGAGCACGCTCAGCCCGCTGGGAACGTTCGGGTCATGACCCACCGTGACCTCGAACGCGCCGTAGCTGACCGGCGCGTTCGCGATCGTGATGCCAGTTCCCATGCCACTCTCACTCACTGTGAGCCCTCCTGATCGGTCTGGCCTGCACCCAGGCTGGTCGGGTGATCGACCGGCCCGCCCAGGCGGTAGCTGGAGATGATCGCCTGACACAGTGCGATGTCCCTGAGCCCGTCGAGCCCCGGGGTCACCGGCTCGGTCCCGTTGACGACGCAGTCGTGGAACGCGACCAGCTCGCGCTTGAACGCGCTCTCGTAGGAGACGGTCTCCTCGGTGCGCCAGGACCTGGCCGTGCCCACGTCCCCGCCCTCGGTCTCCAGCAGCGTGGGCTCGCTGCGCAGGAACGGCGAGGGGAAGGACAGCCGCACCCGGGCGTCGGCCGCGTACAGCGCGAACTCCATCTCGTAGCGCGCGATGCCGGGCAGGTCGATCCAGTGGATGGCCACCGGCAGGTCGCCGAACCGCAGCATCGCGGTCAGGCTGTTGTCGCGCAGGTCGACGTAGTCGAGCCGGTCCGGCTCGCCGAGCAGGCCGCGGACGGAGTTCAGCTCGTGCACCAGGGTGTCCAGCAGCACCATGTGATAGGTGCGCCGCTCGAACTCGCTGGCGTCGCCGAGCGCGCCGGTGATGCTGGCCTGGGTGTCCGCGCGGAGCTGATCGGCGACGTCGGCCGGCGGCGGCACCGCCGGGATCAGCGGGTAATGCTCGATATATGGGCGGAACGGCGACTCGAACGTGGTGACCCGCAGCAGCCGCGGCTCGGCCAGTTCGCTCGCCTCCTTCTGAAAGCGCGCGTACGCGGGGTCGTAGCGCTTGGGGTAGGCGACCATGAGCGTCACCCCGGCCTGCCGGGCGGCGTCGACCATCGCCTGCCCCTCGGGCACCGAGAAGCACATCGGCTTCTCCACCAGCACGTGCATCCCGGCCTGCGCCGCCGCCACCGCGATCGGGGCGTGGCTGCCCGAGGTCAGCACCAGCACCGCGTCCAGCGGCTGGCGCAGCATTTCCCGCCAG
>Ga0209420_1001123_pt1 | contig 12904 bp, 9 predicted proteins | sample BlaSpr_A8_OM1_O1_FD_187972 | JGI IMG/M metagenome (GOLD analysis project Ga0209420, IMG submission 187972) | Forest soil microbial communities from Thunder Bay, Ontario, Canada - Black Spruce, Ontario site 2_A8_OM1_O1 (SPAdes) (version 2) | ecosystem: Environmental > Terrestrial > Soil > Boreal... | reverse complement strand
GACACCTGCCGAAACGCTGTGCAAGCCCGCCCGCCTTCGCCACGAGCTGCGCATCGTCTGCGTTCAGCACCAGCAGGCCCGCATCCGTCAGCACGCCCGCGACGGAGAGCTTCACATCCGCAAGTCCCGAGAGATCATCGATGCCGTACTCACCGAAGTGATCCGCACTCACGTTGGTGACGAGCGCGACGTGAGCGTGCGAAACGGCGATGCCGCGGCGCAGGATCCCGCCACGCGCCGTCTCGACGATTGCCGCCTGGGCGGCACGCTCGCGCATGACACGCCGCGCACCGGCCGGTCCTGAATAATCGCCGCTCTCCAGGGTCTGCGCGGCGAGGAACACCCCGTCGGTACAGCAGTAGGCGGTGGGCCATCCCCGGGCCTGCGTGCAGGCGGCAAGCAGTCGCACCGTGGTCGTCTTGCCGTTCGAGCCGGTCACGATGGCGGTCGGGATGTCACGCAGCTCGTGCCAGGGCACGGCCTCCGCGGCCGGCAGCGCTGCGAGCGCGAAATCGCGGCCGCCCGCGCCGGCCCCGAGCGTGAGGGCGTCATCGTCCAGCACATGCGGCAGCCCGTGCACGCGCGCAGCGCCGAGCAGGGTGCGCAGCTGCGGCGACGCCTCGCGCTGCACCAGCCGCTCGAAGCGTGCGAAAGCGCTCCGCTGCTGCAGCACCGGAACGATCAGCGCGCCAGGGTCAAGCGCATCTTCCAGCGCCGCAGCGATGAGCGCGGACTCCAGATGACTCCAGCGCGTGCGGTCCTGCTCGATGAGGGCCGCACACAAAGCCCACTCGTTGACCTCGGTGGCCACGAACAGCGCATCGACCGGCGCTGCGAGAGCCAGCGACGCACCGCTCGCGTGCACGCGCGCAACTACGCCCGGCATGTTCCAGCCAAGATGGGCGCGGGCGCGCTCGATGCGTGCGCGCCAGGCGCCCAGCAGGCTCGCATCGGGCGTGATCCCGCGGGTCTCGAGCAGCGCGCCGCAGGCGGCAAAGAACAGATTGGCGCCCGTGAGGCGGCGGGAGGCCTCGAACGGCAGCTCGAGCGCGGCGCTCAGTCTTCCACCTCAGGCGCAACGCGTACGCCACGCTCATCGCGGATCAGGCCCTCGAGATTCAAGGGCCGCGTGTCCGCCTCGGCGATCTGCGGTGCGCGCTCGCCAGCCGTGTCGCTCACGAACGCCGGCACCGGTGCGGGTTGCGGCGCGGCAGCCGTGCCTGCCGGCTTGAACTTGGTGATCTGCTTCCACGAACGCACCAGCGCGTCGGCGAATATCAGCAGAAGATCGCCCGGCTGCCCCATGCTCAGGGCCGCCGTGATCGCCTCCTGCTCATCCGGAATGATGTCGATCGCGTTGCCGGGTACGCCCGCTGCCTGCAATGCCGCGGCCTGGATGCGCGGCACCTCGTCGGGTTTGCGATCGCGCAGGGCGTCGTCGCGACGGCAGATGTAGTGATCGAAGCGGCCGGCGACGGCGTGCGCGATGGCCACCAGATCCTCGTCGCGCCGGTCGCCCGGTCCGGCCAGCACGACGATGCGCCGTCCGGTGACATCCAGGCGCTGCGCAAGCTCGGCCATGACCCCGACCGCGTGCGCGTTGTGCCCGTAATCAAACAGCACCTTGAAGGGGTGCTCGTTGAACACGTTCATGCGGCCGGGGGCCTGGAAGAAGGTCGAGTCAAAGGTGCGCAGGCCCTGGCGGATCGCATCGAGCTTGATGCCGAGCGAGAAAGCCATGGCCGCCGCGAACATCGCGTTCTGCACGTTGTGGATCGCGCGTCCTTCGAGTGTCGCCGGGATCAGGTGTGTCCACAGCAGCGGGATGTGGCCGCTCTTGTCGTAGAGGGTGATCATCTGGCCGTTGACACCCGCTTCCAGCGCACAGGCGCGCCCGCCGGCGCGGATGTGCTCTCGCACCAGGGTGTGCTGCGGGTTCAGTGTGACGTAGCAGATGTTCTTCGCTTCGGTGTAGCCGGACATCTTCAGCACCAGCGCATCGTCCGCGTTGAGCACCGCGCAGTCGGTGGCCACCTCGATCACGACCCGCTTCACCTCGGCGAGCTGCTCGAGCGTGTCGATGCCCTTGAGGCCGAGGTGGTCGGCCTGCACGTTGAGCACCGCGCCGACATTGACCTCGTTCACTCCCATCCCGGCACGCAGCAGCCCGCCGCGCGCGGTCTCCAGAATTGCGATGTCGATCTGCGGATCGGCCAGCACCATGCGCGCAGAGACCGGTCCGGTCATGTCACCCTGCACGGTGCGCTGGCCGTCGATGTAGACCCCGTCAGTGGTGGTAAGCCCCGGGGTGTAGCCGCCCATCTTGGTGATGTGCGCCAGCATGCGCGCGGTGGTGGTCTTGCCGTTGGTGCCGGTGATGGCCGCGATCGGTACACGCGCGGGAGCTCCGGCCGGAAACAGCATGTCGATCACGGGGGCCGCGACATCGCGCGCAGTGCCCTCGCTCGGCGCCACGTGCATGCGAAAACCGGGCGCGGCATTCACTTCACAGATGCCGCCGCCGATCTTGCGGTAACTCTCGGTGATGTTCTTCGACAGGAAGTCGACGCCGCCCACATCGAGTCCGATGGCGCGCACGGCGCGCTCGGCCATTTCCCGGTTGTCCGGGTGGATCACGTCGGTGACATCCGTCGCCGTGCCGCCGGTGGAAAGGTTGGCGGTGGAGCGCAGGTACACCGCCACGCCCTTCTCGGGCACCGACTGCGCCGTGAGGCCGGCACGCTGCAGCATCTGGTGCGCCTGCGCGTCGAGCTCAAGACGGGTCAGCACCTTCTCGTGGCCGACGCCGCGGCGCGGGTCTTGGTTCACGATGTCGATCAGTTGCTCGACGGTGTGCTCGCCGTCGCCGAGCACGTGGCCCGGCGTGCGCCGCGTGGCGGCGACCAGCTCGCCGTTCACCACCAGCAGGCGATGATCGTCTCCTTCCAGGAAGGTCTCGACGATCACCGAGCGCGAATGCTGCTTGGCGACGTCGAAGCCGTGCGCCACTTCCTCATCGCTCGTCAGGCGTATCGAGATTCCGCGGCCGTGATTGCCGTTGTACGGCTTGGTGACCACCGGGAAGCCGATGCGATTTGCGGCGCGCACCGCCTGGGCCTCGCTTTGCACCAGCTCCTGCTGCGGCACTGGCAGGCCGAGGCCGGCCAGGATCTTGTTGGTTTCTTCCTTGTCGCTGGCGAGCTCGACGGAGATATGAGGTGTGCGCCCGGTGACGGTGGCCTGGATGCGCTGCTGGTACTTGCCGTGACCCAGCTGCACGAGCGACTGCTCGTTCAGGCGCAGCCACGGGATGCCGCGCTGCTCCGCAGCGCGCACCAGGGAGGCGGTCGAGGGACCGAGCGCGCGGCGCTGCGCGAAGCGAATGAACTGATCGCGCGCCTCGGCCCACTCCCAGCCCGCCGGCACGCTGCCGGCCTGGCGCAAGTGCGCCGGCAGCAGCGAACACAGCAGGCGCAGGCCGAGCTCGCCCGCCGCTATGCCCTCGTCCCGCTGCGCGTACTCGTAGACCACGCTGTAGACCCCGCTGGCGCCTGCGCTGCGCGTCTTGCCGAAGGTGACCTCCTCGCCGGCGATGTTCTGCAGCTCGATCGCCACGTGCTCGAGCACGTGGCCGAGCCAGGTTCCCTCTCCCTCGCGCATGCGGCGCAGGAAGCCGCCCGCCTCGCGGTAGGAACAGCCGTGCTCGGCAAGCCCGGGAAGGGCTGCCGCGAGGGCAGCCACGTAGGACTCGCCGAGGCGTGCGGTCGGCCATGCCTCGAGCGCCTCGAGATCCAGCTCCAGACGGATGACCGGAAAGCGCGCGTACAGCGACGGGCCGACATAGACCGAACGATCGAGGATACGCATGGATGTTGCTCGCAGAAATCGTAATAGTTTTTCAAAGGCAACTCGCCGCGCGTCGTCTGACCTACCTGTCGATCACTCCTTTGACCCGCTCAGCGCACCAGCGGCGGCGAGGTGCGAGTTCAGGTTGAAGGTCGCCCCGGCGACGAGCAGGTGCAACTTCAGTCCCAGCATGCAAACCGGCTGCCCCTCCTCGACGGTGTCGATGGAAGAGAAGTTCATATCCGAAGGATCGACGATCGTCACCCCACCGCTGCCCTCGACCTCGATGATCTCATCCGCGCCGATGAAGGCGGCGGTATCCTCGTCAAGACCGATGCCCACCGCGAAAGGGTTGTAAGCGAGTGCGGTGAGCAGGCGTCCGAGGCGGTCGCGCTGGCGGAAATGCTGGTCGATGATGAAGCGGTTGGTCAGACCCAAGCCCGGGGCCAGCCGCACGCTGCCGGCGATCATCGAGGAGCCCTCATCGCCCGAGGCAATCATGTGCTCGGACAGGATGCTGGCGCCGGCGCTGGTGCCACCAACGGTGACCCCGTGCGCGTTGCGCAGGCGGATGAGCTTTGCCACGGGCGTGCCGCCGAGCAGCGTCGTCAGGCGCAGTTGGTTGCCGCCGGTAAAGAAGATGCCGCTCGCCTGTTCTATGCGCTCGAGCCGCCCGCGCTCCTGACAGTCGCGGCGCGTGTCGAAGTCCATGACGGTCACGCGCGGTGCGCCGAGCGATGTAAACACCTGCTCGTAGCGCGGGCCGGTCTCGTGCGCGCGACTGGCCGTCGGGATGATGACGATGTCGGCATCCTCGCCTCCCGAAACGCGCACGAAACGCTCGAGGATGCGGCGGTCATTTTCCTTATTCTCTGCGCCGCCGATCGGGACAATCCAACCACGCTGGTGGCCGTCGGGCACTCTGCTGGGCATTCGCTCCTGGCTCCTTGTCCTGAAACTTGAGGGCTTAAAGTTACCACGACGCCGGGACTGACGTTGCCCGAGCTTTGGGTCAGCCAAAGCCGACGCCGTTCGCAGAACCAGATAGCGAGGGCTGAAATAGCCATTTCTCGTCGTCTGTTGGCGGGGCCGCCGCTGCGCTGCCGCGTCGATCCGCCCCTGCGCTCGTGTTGGGAAGAGCGGCCGACACTGCCAGAGCACCATGAACTTGCATTGCCGAAGCGCGCCGACCACACTTCGCACCGCCTGTTTTAGCGTGCAGGTTTCTCCTGAGGAGGTTTCCATGCTTAGCAGATTGCTGTTGTGTACCGCTCCGCTCGTGCTCCTCGTCTCAGCAGCGGTGGCAGCTCCGCCGGTCGACAACGTCAGTGGTAAGCGGCACCCGAATCTCGCCGCTGCGCAGCGCCTCTCCACCCAGGCGTACGAAAAGATCGTCGCGGCCCAGTCGGCCAACGAGTGGGACATGGCCGGTCACGCCCAGAAAGCCAAGGACCTGCTCGACCAGGTCAATCGGGAGCTGAAAGCGGCCGCCGAGGCGGCCAACGCCCACAAGTAGGCGCGCGCACCCAAGAACAACAATATGGAAGACGGCGGCCGGCTTGATCCGGCCGCCGTCTCGTGATGGCGGCACATGGCACTTTATCTGACCCTGCTCGGCCGCCGTGCGATGGTCATGTTTTTTCGGCCACGGCTATGCCTTTTCGTCGCTTGACCTGCCGGCGTCGTTGCGGTGTATTGCCGCGGTTTTCGTCGACATTTCCGCATCGCGCCATACCTATAAATGAGACCCAGCAGACGAGATCCCCAGAAGGGGCGCGGACCGGCGCCGCCGCTGCGCTCGATGCGCTACCGCAACCTCGTCAATCCGTTCACGCCGGTGCGGATATTCTCGGACGATCAGGTCGAGAGCATGCACGCGGCAGCTCTTGGCATACTCGAGCGCCAGGGCATGCGCGTCCTGTCGCCGCGCGGCCGGGCGGTACTGGCCGCCGGCGGTGCCACCGTCGATGAATCGAGCCAGATGGTGCGGCTCGATCCGGCCCTGGTGGCGGGCGCTGTGGCCTCGGTCCCTGCCGAATCCGATCTGATCGCCGGCAATCCGCAGCGCTCCTGCCGGGTCGGCGGCCCCCATGTGGTTTTCGCGCCGGTGGCAGGACCGCCGAGCGTGAGTGATCTTGCACGCGGCAAGCGCACCGGAACCATTGCCGACTTTGAGGACTTCGTGCGCCTGTCCCAGGCCTTCGATGTCATCCACGTGCTGGGGCAGATGACCGAGCCGCAGGACGTCCCGGTGCAGGTGCGTCACCTGGCTACGACACTCGCGCAGCTGACCCTCGGCGACAAAGTGCCGTACTTCTATTGCCGCGGCGACGCGCAGCTCGCCGACTGCTTCCAGATGCTGCGCATGGCGCATGGAATCGACCAAGCGACGTTTCACGCCGCCCCGCGTTGCTACAGCATCTGCAACACCAACTCGCCACTGCAGCTGGACGTGCCGATGACGGAAGGGATCATCGAGTTTGCCGCGCACGGGCAGCTGATGATCGTCACCCCGTTCACCCTCGCCGGCGCAATGGCGCCGGTGACGATTGCCGGCGCACTGACGCTTGCACACGCCGAAGCGCTGTTCGGCATCACGCTCAGCCAGATCGTGCGCCGCGGCGCCCCGGTCATGTATGGCAGCTTCACCTCGAACGTCGACATGAAGTCCGGGTCGCCCGCGTTCGGGACGCCTGAGTACACCAAGGCGGCGTTCGGCGCCGGGCAGCTGGCCAGACACATCAAGGTGCCGTGGCGCTGTTCGAGCGCCACGGCCGCCAACGCCCCGGACGCTCAGGCCGCCTACGAGTCGCAGATGAGCCTGTGGGGGGCGCTGCTCGGCGGCTGTCATTTCATCCTGCATGCTGCCGGCTGGCTCGAAGGCGGGCTGACCGCATCGTTCGAGAAGTTCATTCTCGACGTCGAGATGCTGCAGATGTTCGCCGAACTGTTCCAGCCCGTGCCGGCAACGGCGGATGAACTCGGCATCGAGGCGGTCGCGGAAGTCGGCCCGGGCGGTCACTTCTTTGCAGCCGCCCACACCATGCTGCGCTATCGCGACGCCTTCTACACCCCGCTCGTCTCGGACTGGCGCAACTACGGCGCCTGGGCCGATGCGGGCGGCAAGACCGCGACGGAACGCGCCTCCGCGGTGTGCCGCGACACACTGGCCTCGTTCCAGCCTCCGCCGATGGAGGCATCGGTGCGCGAGGCGCTGGCGGCGTTCGTGGAGCGTCGCAGCCGCGAAGGCGGCGCGCCACCGCTTTCCTAGCGTTCCTGAAGTACGATCTTGCCGGGCAGGTGCCCGGCTTTGGTCGCTGGTGCGCCCTTGCGGCATCCGCCGGGGGTATTCCGCGGCAACGGGCACCCTGAGACGGTCGCGGCGAAGTTCATCGGACACGTCCCGACGGGAATGAGCCTTCAAGACGCCGCTACGATCACCGTTACCGCGCGCAGCGCGGCGACACACCAATCGCATGCGCGCCAACCCTGCCATGCGTGCTCGGTACAATTACCTGCATGACTCTGCTTGCCACTCTCGTCGCCACCTCACAGCGCGTGGGCGCGACGGCTGCGCGGCTCTCCAAGATCCGGGAGCTGGCGTCATTTCTCACGGCCCTGCAGCCCGAAGAGATCGAGATCGCTTCGCACTACCTGGCAGGAGAAGTCCCGCAAGGACGCATCGGCATCGGTTACGCGACGCTCAAGGCAGCGGCCCGTGAATCTGCGAACCAGCCGTCACTCACCCTTCTGCAAGTTGATGAACGCATGACGGCGCTTGCCGCCACGCGCGGAGCGGGCTCTGCGGAGCGTCGCGCGAAGCTCCTGGGTGAGCTTTTCTCGCGGGCAACCGTGGCCGAACAGGAGTTCCTGCTTCGTCTGATGGTGGGAGAGCTGCGTCAGGGAGCCCTTAGCGGCGTCATGATCGAAGCCATCGCCCAGGCGGGGCAGTTGCCGGTGGCGCAGGTACGCCGCGCGGCCATGTACGCAAAGAGCCTGGGCGCGGTGGCGCGCGCGGCGCTCGGCGAAGGCGCAGGCGCTTTGCAGAAATTCCAGCTCGAGCTGTTCACGCCGGTCGCGCCGATGCTGGCGCAGAGCGCCGCTGATGTGGCGGCGGCACTCGCCGAGCTTCCCGGTGAAGTGGCCCTCGAGTGGAAGATGGACGGTGCGCGCATCCAGGCGCACAAGCTTGGCGAAGAGGTGCGCCTCTACACGCGCGGACTGAACGAAGTGACCGCTGCGGTACCTGAAATCGTCGAACAGGTGCGCGCATTCGCGGCACAGGCGCTGATACTCGACGGCGAAGCGATCGCATTCGATGCATCCGGACGGCCGCACCCCTTCCAGATCACCATGCGCCGCTTCGGCCGCAAGCTCGACGTTGAAGCGGTACGCGCCGGGTTGCCCATCCGCGCATTCTTCTTCGACTGCCTGCGGATCGAGGAGCAAAGCATCGCCGATCGCCCGACACGGGAGCGCTTCCAGGCGCTGTCCGCGGCCGTGCCCAAGGATGCGCAGATTCCGCGACTCATCACCGCCTCGGTGGCCGCGGCACACACGTTCTACGAAGCCGCACTCGCTGCAGGTCACGAGGGCGTGATGGCGAAATCCCTCGACGCACCCTACGAGGCGGGCAATCGCGGCGCGAGCTGGCTGAAGATCAAGCGCGCTCACACACTCGATCTGGTCGTACTGGCGGCCGAATGGGGCCACGGCCGCCGCAGCGGCAAACTCTCCAATCTGCACCTCGGCGCCATCGAGCCTGCGAGCGGCGCCTACATCATGCTCGGCAAGACCTTCAAGGGTCTCACCGACGCGATGCTGGAATGGCAGACGCGCGAGCTGCTGGCGCGCGAGATCCGCCGTGATCAGCTGACCGTGTACGTAAGACCGGAGCTCGTCGTGGAAATCGCCTTCAGCGATTTGCAGGCGAGCAAGCGCTATGCAGGCGGACTTGCGCTGCGGCTCGCACGGGTGAAGCGCTACCGGGACGACAAGAGCGCCCAGGATGCCGACACCATGGACTCGGTGCGCCGGATCTTCAGCGCGCAGGGCGGCGCGCCCGCGCACGGCTAGAAACGGAGCGCGCTTTGCGGTATTCATGCGTGATGGAGCCTGCGCAAATGAGCGATGAGGTGTGCGACATCACAGTGATCGGCGGCGGACCTGCCGGCAGTACCGCCGCGGCACTGCTCGCGCGCCGCGGCTATCGGGTGATTGCCCTGGAGAAGGCGCACCATCCGCGTTTTCACATCGGTGAGTCGCTGCTGCCGATGAACCTGCCGGTGTTCGAACGGCTCGGCGTGGCGGAAAAAGTGCGCGCGCTCGGCATATACAAGGCCGGAGCCGATTTCGAGGCCGACAACGAGCGCGGCTACAACACCTACGCCTTCGCGCGTGCCATAGGCAAGAGTCCGCCGCACGCCTACCAGGTATTCCGGCAGGATTTCGACAAGATGCTGTTCGAGCACGCACGCGAGTGCGGCGCCGATGCGCGCGAAGGACATGAAGTCACCGCCATCGAGCAGCCGGGCCCGCGCGATGCGAGACTAGACATTCGCACCGATGACGGTCGCAGCTACCGCGTGCGGGCACGCTACGTGGTGGACGCCAGCGGCCGGGACACCTTCCTTGCGGCAAAAAGAAAGCTGCGCCGCAAGAACCCGCGCCACCAGAGCGCGGCGATCTTCGGCCACTATCGCGGCGCAGTCACGCGCTCGGGTGAGGACGCGGGCAACATCAGCATCTACCAGTTCGAGCATGGCTGGATGTGGATGATCCCGTTGCCGGACGGCGTCATGAGCGTCGGCGCCGTGTGCTGGCCGGAGTACCTCAAACAGCGCAAGGGCCGCACGGTGGACTTTCTCATCGAAACCCTCAAGCGCAATGCGGCGCTGTGGCAACGCATCGAACACGCCGAACTGATCGGCAACGAGGTGCGCGTCACCGGCAACTACTCCTACCACTCGACACGCATGGGCGGCCCCGGCTGGATCACCGTCGGGGACGCTTTCGCATTCCTCGACCCGGTGTTTTCCTCCGGAGTTTATCTGGCGATGTCCGGCGCGGAGCAGGCGGCCGAAGTCGTGGACAGGGCACTGCACGCGCCCGCGGTTGAGAAGGCGCTGTTGCGCCGGCTGGAGAGGCGCATCCGTGCCGGCATGGATCGACTGTCATTCTTCATTTACCGCTTCAACGGCCCGGTGATGCGGCAGATGTTCCGCCAGCCGCGCAATACCTGGAAGCTCGAGCAGTCGGTCATATCGATGCTTGCGGGCGATGTGTTCGATACGCCGCAGGTGCTGCGGCGCCTGAAGCTGTTCAAGCTGGTCTACGCGATCCAGAACCTGCGCGTCTTTCGCCGTGCGCACGCCGCGCACAGCTACCGGATGGCCCAGGCACGCAGTCTCTTCAGCGGCGGCACCACCCCGCTCGACAAGCTCTGAGGCTCGGACGGCCGCCGCCTCCTGCAGCACTCATGTACAAACTGAGCGGCGGCTGCCATTGCCGGAACATCATCGTGCAGCTGCAACTTGCACACGCCGCCGGCGCGTATCGTCCGCGCGCCTGCGACTGCGACTTCTGCAGCAAACACGGCGCAGCCTATGTGTCCGACCCGCACGGCAGCCTCATCATCCACCTCAAAGACGAACGCTCGGTCGGAAGGTATCGGCAGGGGAACGCCCTGGCGGATCTGCTGCTGTGCCGCAAGTGCGGCGTGCTCGTCGGCGCGCTCTATGACAGCGGTGCAGGACTGTACGGTGCGGTGAACGCGCGGGTCATCGATGCGGGAACGAAGTTTGGTGCGCAGCAGACCGTCTCGCCGCAGACGCTGGATGCCGCCGCAAAGGCGCAGCGCTGGCAGCAGCTGTGGTTTCCCAACGTCAGGATCGGGAGTTAAGCTAAACTGCGGGGATTCACCGGGGAGCGATAAAATGAAGCGAACGTTGGTTCTTCTGACACTCGGGGCACTGGCTGCCGGCACGGCGGTGGCGGATCCGCCCAAGACGCTGCGCGCCGCCGAGAGCGTACAGATCAAGGCCTCACCCGATGCGGTATGGGCGGCCGTAAAGGACTGGGACGGCCTCAACAAATGGCACCCTGGGTTTTCCAGCGACGAGATCGTCTCGGGCGGCAACGGCAAGGTCGGCTCGGTCAGGAAACTGACCATCAAGGACGGCCCGTCCTTCACCGAAAAGCTGACGGCATACGATGAAGCCGGACATTCCTATCACTACATCATCGTAGACTCCCCGCTGCCGATCACCGACTACAAGTCCAAGATCACGGTTCTACCCGGCAAGGGCGACGGGATGACCAAAGTGGTGTGGAGTGGAACCTTCAAGCGCAAGAACACTTCCGACAATCCGCCGGAAGCCGAGAGCGATGCGGGTGCACTCAAGCTCGTCAAGGGCGTGTACCGCGGTGGTCTCGACAACCTGAAGAAGATGCTATCGAACTGAAGTCTGTGCCGGCTTGAGCCGCCCGGCTCACCCCGAGGGGTGGGCCGGTTCCCCGGCGCGCGTCACGCTCGCCGATACCACTGCCTTGATGTCTCTCATCAACGGCAAGATGCCGGCGCATGGCCAGATCGCACGCGCCAGGTCTAACTGCGTAGATACGAGGCGCCGTTCACATCCAGGATTGCGCCGGTCATGCTCGGCGGAGCATCGAGGGCACACCAGGCGACCACCTGCGCGACCTCCTCGGGAGTTGCGACCCGTCCGAGCGGCTGATCGGCGAGTACGGCCGCATCCTGCACCATGCCAGCCACCCGCGCCGTCGACACCCAACCGGGAGCGACGACGAGTACGTACACGCCGCTGCCGGCCAGTGCCTTCGCCAGAGACTGACTGAGTGCGTTAAGACCGGCATTGCTCGCCGCATAGGCGGGCGCGGTCGGTTCTCCGCGGAAGGCGGCGCGGGAGGAGACGTTGACGATCCGGCCGCCCGCGCGCTGCGCCATCGCCCGGGCGGCGAAATAGGACAGGTGCGCCGGGCCGCTGAGGTTGGTCGCCAGCGTGCGCTGCCAGGCGGCCGTCCAGTCCGCGAAATCCGTCGTGAGCGGCGGGTGACCGGGGAAAATGCCGGCATTGTTCACCACCGCATCGATCGGCGCTCGCTGCGAAGCCTCGCGCCACACACGCTCGACCGCCGAGGGCTCACCCAGATCGGCCTGCAGGATCCTGTGGCCGTCGCCCGCCAGCGCGTGCCGGGTCGCCTCGGCCGCGGCCCGGTCGGCCTGGTAGTGCAGAGCGAGCGTGGCGCCGCGCTGTGCCAGCGCGCGGCAAATGGCGCCGCCAATCCCGCCCGAAGCTCCAGTCACGAGAATATTCATCATGGCGCGCAGTTTGACTCTTCGCTGCGCGCCGAGACAATGCGTCCGCCATGCCCTTGGGTGATAATAGGTCCGCCGCGGCGGCAATTGGCCCTCGAACCAAGCCAGTGGCGCAGCATGAGTGGCAATGTCTTTTTGAGAACATCGATGTCATGTCGCGACTGACCGAGCGGTTCACAGCCCGCCTCAACGCAGCGGCGAACCTGATGCCTCCGCTTCGCAACGTGGTGCTGATTGCAGCGGCCGCCCTGGCGCTGGCGCTTTCGACACCCTCTCAGGCGCGGCGCCTGGCCCTGGTCATCGGCAACGACGGCTACCAGAACGTACAAACGCTCAGGAACGCGCGGGCTGACGCCAGGGCGGTGGCCGTGGAACTCAGAGCCACCGGCTTCGATGTCACCCTGAAGGAGGACGTCACCCAAAAAGTGATGCAGGCGGCGCTGCGCGATTTCACGGCGCGGGTGGCAGGCGGAGATGACGTGGTTTTCTACTTCTCCGGCCACGGCGTGCAGTTCGAGGGTACCAATTACCTGCTGCCGGTGGACATCAACCCGGACAGCGAAGCGCGGGTTGCCGACGATGCCGTCCCCCTCAACCGCGTTCTCGAGGATCTGACCAAGAGGAACACGCGCTTTTCTCTGGCGATCATCGACGCCTGCCGCACCAATCCGTTCAAAGAGGCGGGCCGCGCCATCGGGGAGCGCGGGCTGGCACCGGTGG
>Ga0209420_1001122_pt1 | contig 12916 bp, 15 predicted proteins | sample BlaSpr_A8_OM1_O1_FD_187972 | JGI IMG/M metagenome (GOLD analysis project Ga0209420, IMG submission 187972) | Forest soil microbial communities from Thunder Bay, Ontario, Canada - Black Spruce, Ontario site 2_A8_OM1_O1 (SPAdes) (version 2) | ecosystem: Environmental > Terrestrial > Soil > Boreal... | reverse complement strand
GATGGCGGTGTAGGTGATGCGGCGGGCTCGCGGCTGCAACGCGCGCAATCGAAATCGAGGCCACGATGATCGCGACAAGCATTACGATCCGTGACTTTCGAAGCACCGATAACCCTCGCACGCGCGCGTCGGGAATCAGGTATCGCGGAACCCGCCCGAGCGTCAAGCAAACGAAGATTATTGGGCCAAGACCGCTGGTTGAGAATTGCGCTTCGTAAAACATTTGTAGTATGAATCGCGCCATGAAAACGCCGTCTCGTTCAATCTGGGACAGTCTCGCGATCTGCGGGGCGATGATCGTTTCGATTTCCCTAAGTTTCGCGATGCACGCGAACGCGGGCGATCATGCATTCGTTGGCGAGAGCCAATGCGAAGATTGCCACGGGCCCAAAGAGGCGGCGAAGAATTTCATGGGGCCTAGTGGCAGTGCGGTCAATCCGGTCGCGGTCTGGCAGCAGGACCCTCATCATAAAGCCTTCGACGCGCTATCCAATGATTGGGGCAAGAAGGCCGCCGCCAAGGCCAACGTGAGCGATGCGGCGGCTGAGGGCTCGATGTGTCTGAAATGCCACGCGACCGGCACCGGCAGCGAGGGCGCGCCCGATCCGAGCGAAGGCGTTTCATGCGAGGCTTGCCACGGCGCGGCGGCCGACTGGGTGAAGAAGAGCGTTCACGGTGAGATTGCCGATGATGCCTCGAAGATGCAGGTGGCGACAGCGGCTGGCCTACTCGACGTGCGCAAGATGGACATTCGCGAAAAGAATTGCCGCGGATGCCATGTGACGGATCGTCCATGCCTGAAGCCGGGCGAGAAAGCCTTTGACGTGAAGAACGACAGCAAGTTCCGTCATTGGCGCAACAACATTCCGGTCATCTAGAATTCTTTCGATAGATTTATGAGAGAGCGGGCGGCCTCGATGGCCGCCCGCTGTTTTTTGATCATGGAAACCGCGCCATAGGTTTTCTTTCGCCCGCGCGCGAGAACTCAGGATGATAATCGAAGATGCTTTTGATGAGCGTCAAAAAAAAGCGGCCGGGATGCCCAGCCGCTTTTGATTCCTATGACATCGTCGCGTCAGGCGATTTTTTCGGCGCGCTCCTGACGATTACTCTCGCGATGCTCTCCGCGCTCGGCTCGATCGCGGTTGGCCTTGTCGCTATGCCCTTGCGCATGCGGAGTCAGATTGCTGGTGGTTAGCACCTCGATGAACTTGCGCGCCGCGGGTGACAGCTCGCGTCCGCGTTTGTAGATGATCGCCAGAGGACGGGTGAACGGCCCTTCCTGAAAGTCAATCAACTTGAGCGATCCGCGAGTCATCTCATTTTCGACGGTTAGACGCGGAACGATCGCGCATCCGAGTCCGATTTCCACCGCGCGCTTGATGGTTTCGATGTTGTCGAACTCCATCGTGTATTGCGGCTTGACCCCATAATCGCGCAGGATTCTATCTGAAGCCTTACGAGTCGAGATGTCACGCTCGTAGCCGACGAAGTTCTGGCCGATGAGCGCGCTGACGCTGACTTTGTTGTGTTTGGCCAGCACGTGATCGGGCGGCACCACCAAGACCAGTTCATCGTGGCGAAATGGAATAGTGACGATTTGGCTGCGCTTCGATGGATAAGCGACGACCCCGAGATCGATTTTACCTTCGATGAGATCCTCGTAAACTTTGTTCGAGCGCAGATACTCTAGATGAACATTGACCGCCGGATAGCCGCGCAGAAATTCGGTCAGATATGGCGGCAACTCATGCAGCCCGACACTATAGACGGTGCCGACCCGAATCGCGCCGGCGATCACCGAGCCGATTTCGCGCAGCCGATTTTCGAGTTCGAGAAATTTTCGGACGATTTCCTTGCTCGAGGTATAAAGGATTTGACCGGCGGCAGTGGGTTTGACACCCGCACGGCCTCGTTCTATCAATCGGCAATCGTATTTTTCTTCCAGGCTGCGGACCTGTTGGCTAACTGCCGATTGGGTAACGAAATTTTGCGAAGCGGCATAAGAAAAGCTTCCACTTTCGATTATGTCGCAGAAGACCTTTAGCGTTTCAATATGCATGATACTGCTCTATTGCATAAGCCTATTTGATGCCGGAATTTGACGCAATCAGTAGAGGAATTAAAATTCGAGGCGGCTTCCTATCAGCTTGGAGTACCGCATATGCCCGGTCAACAGACGATAACTGGGCTTCCGGTCAGGGCCTCCTCTAAGCTTTTCTCCGATCTTTCACTTATACGTTAGGCTGGCTACGCCGGTTACCAGATGCTGCTGATAGCAAAATCCACAAACGGTTGAACGGAGCGTGTGATGGCGGACCTTCTGAAAGATCTTGACTATTTCGACTTGGATGAATTCCTCACCTCTGAAGAGAAGATGACGCGCAATACCGTCAAGCAGTTTGTTCAGCGCGAAGTTCTTCCGACCGTCGAACAGCATTTCGCCAACGAGACCTTCCCTCGCGATTTGATCCCGCAAATGGCAGAGCTGGGCTTTTTCGGCGCCAATCTCCATGGCTATGGATGCGCCGGAATGAACAACGTCGCTTATGGGCTCATCATGCAGGAGCTCGAAGCGGGGGATTCCGGGCTGCGATCGTTCGCGTCGGTGCAGAGCGCGTTGTCGATGTACGCCATCTATGCGCATGGCACCGAGGAGCAAAAGAAGCGCTACATCCCCGAAATGGCGAAGGGGAAGCTAATCGGATGCTTCGGGCTGACCGAGCCGGACCACGGGTCTGATCCGGGTGGGATGGAGACCCGGGCGCGACGCGACGGCGACAAATGGATACTCAATGGGACCAAACGATGGATCACCAACGGCTCGATATCCGACGTCGCGATCGTATGGGCGCGGGTCAACGAGGGAATCGCCGGCTTCCTGGTGGAAAAGGGCGCGCCCGGATTCACCACCAAGGATATCCACGGCAAGTTCTCGATGCGCGCGTCGATTACGTCCGAATTGATCCTCGAAGACGTGCGTATTCCCGCCAGCGCGCAACTGCCCGAGGCCAAGGGGCTGCGCGCGCCGCTAAGCTGCTTGACGCAAGCGCGCTATGGCATCGCATGGGGCGCGATTGGTGCCGCGAGGAGCTGCTATAACACCGCGCTCGATTACACGAAATCGCGCAAGCAGTTCAAACGCGTGCTGGCCGGCTATCAGTTGGTGCAAAAGAAGCTGGTCGAAATGATGACCGAAATCACTAAGGCGCAGATGATCTGTTTGCGCCTCGCTCAACTCAAAGATTCGGGCAAGATGCGGCCCGAGCACGTGTCATTTGCGAAACGGAACAACGTGAACAACGCACTGGAAATCGCGCGAGTCGCCCGCGACATGCTGGGCGCCAACGGCATCGTCAACGAGTACCCAATCATCAGGCACATGCTGAACCTGGAGACGGTCAATACATATGAGGGAACTTACGACGTGCAGACCTTGATTCTGGGGCGCGATATCACCAACGAAAGCGCGTTTGATTGAGAGGTGGGAGGGTGGTGTCAAACTGACCTCCTGTCGATGACTATCATAGCGATAGTAGAGAGATCGTTTGACTTTATATGATTAAATAGCTATCTATAGCCTTACGTCGATGCGATTAGATGAATCGATCGACAGGAGGCAATATGAGTAGCGCGCTCCTCGATTCTCTTTTTGAGCCACCAAAGTTCGAAGTTGGCGACCACGTTTCACGCAAAGATGTCGACCTGCCACGCAGATTTCATGGCGTGATCGTCAGCGTGAACGGATGGTTCGCGTTCGTGCAATGGAACGGGATCGCTAAGCCAAGCCGTGAGTACACCCCCGACCTCGAAGCCGAGATGGGACAACGAGCCTGATAGGCCTCAGCACCGTAATAGAGATGAATTCAGCTATCGGAATGTATCTCCGCTTCGCCGAGGCTCACCGTCGTCAGGTCGGCCAGAGCATGCCCGAGTGTGTACTGATCATATCGGTGGTCGCGATCGCTGCTTACGTCATCTACCAGGGTCTCGCGCTCGGGGTCGGCAAAGTTATCGCGGATATTGCGAGTTCACTGGAAGCGGTCTGAAGGACCACTGACCAGCGCTTTACTTGCTTGACGGCTTCGAAGGCTTTTGCGAGGGCCTGTGACTGATGACCGGCGCAGCCGCGATCTGCTTTCCGGTTTTATCGTAGAAGACCACGCCGGCCGCACCGTTCGCATTCACGATGGCCGATAAACGATGGATCCCAGTATCATCGTATAGCGATACGCCGCTCTCGCCGTTGTTCGAAACCTGGATCGTCGCGCGGGCCACGCCATCGGCATCGTAAAGCGTGAGGCCGGGACTTCCGTCGTCGGTCACGACGAAGGCCCCGCGCGCCTTGCCATTTGCGTCGGTCAGGGCGAGCCCCGCGCCGCCAGGCACGACGCCAAGCTCAGCGCGTTCTTTGCCATCCTTATCGACCAGAATCAGCTTTTGGACGGTAATCGTTTGGCTGGAAGCCGCGGTCGTGACCGGTGGATTTGAAGCTTTAGACGAGCGTGACTGGTCGGCCGCCGAGCTGCATCCAGCGATGCTCGCGGCCAGCACCAGCCATGCGAGACGCGAGGCGAATCTCACGTGGCTATCTCCTTTTACGAAGGCGTCGTTGCGTTAAGCTGACACTTTATAGCTTTGGGACCGAGCCGAGCGCAGTGGCAGGATTAAGCGGAACGCCGCTCTTTGCCACCTCGCGTTCCACCGGTGCGAGTGCCGGCGCCCCGCTCTTGGTAAGGTCACGCTCAAGCGGTGCGAGGTCTTTAGATAACATGGTTGATTCGGACTGCGATGGAAGCGCGTCATCAGCTTGGGAGACGGCTAATTGGGTAAACACTGGCAAAAGGACGTCGCCCTCCGCGGCCAGACTCCTCACCCCACCCGCGGACAAATCCGACGCAGACGGATTCGCGTTGGTCGCGATGATCAGCGCGAGGACGGCGGTGTCATCCAGTGGCTGGGCGTTAACCGGTAGTCCTCCCAGAGAAGGGGTCGTGGGAAGCGCCTCCAACGCGGTTGCCGCCACCGGGTTCAGCGCTGTGGTAGATGGCGGAGTGGTTGGCAACACCTGCGTGAGCGCTGGCGGAACCGCGGGAGGTGGTGGTACCGCTGCGGCGCCACCGAGTACGCCCGCCAGCGGTGGTGGTGGAGGCGACAGGAGATCAATATTTCGACTCGCGTCACAATTTCCGAGCAATCCTGCGGCGAAAGAAGCTGTAGCTATCGCCACAAGGCCGGCGAATGAAGCGATTGCGGAAGTCAGAAGCTTGCGGTTGGGCGTCATTTCGGTTGCTCCTCGTTCAGGAAGTTACGATCACCGCTGCGGGCGATAATATCGGCGGATTGGTAAAGGCACAACTTGTAGAAATCGCGGTTTAACATGGCCTATATGCAGTATTGAGCGGATGCTCCAGCCGAATCATTTGCCGATTCGGCCTCCGCAGCACCCCGAGAGCATTCACAGAATGCATAATGTAGAGCGGTTTTCCATCGGAAAGCTGACCGAGCAACCGCAGGCTGCTCTCGACCAGCACCGACGTGGGAACTCCGTGCTCGGATCGCAAGAAGTCGATTTTCATTTGGGAGCCTTTCAAGCCAAATCGAATTCGCGCAACGTCGGATAATCGAGCTTCCCGAACAACTTCGAGAACGCCCTCGAGGTCCGCGGCACAATCGGCCACCACCCGTGGATCCTCAAGGACATATTGATGTCTTTGGTAGTGAGCTGCTCGGGACTTATCGACGATTGATATCTGGTGATCCAGAACGCCGCGGCTTAACCGCCGATGAGAATGAGCCTTTGAGATGACCAGGTCGTATTTTATCCAGGGCGGGGAACGCGTCGAGAACCGTCAATGAGGGATGGTCAATCTCGTCGGCCTTGGCGCTAAGGATTCAAAGAAAATCCGCCTGGATATCCAATCGAGGTTCGCCGTACGCGAACGGGTTTTGCAGTACGCGGCCTTCCTCCGTGAAGATCCTTCTAATGTTTTTTCTGCTCTTTAGATTTCGCCTTCCGAAATTCAGAGGCTGTCACCAGTTTGACTTTTTACGCGAGACAGCTTTGAAACATCCACTCCCAACGTTTTGGCGGTCAATTTCCTCGTCCTGGCTTCTCGTGCCGCGCGCGCCCGGATGCGGGCCATCTGCAAATCGTGTTCTGTGGCATTTGCCCACCGCGCCTGCGCCGCTGATCGCGCGAGCGATGAACGCTCCTCAGCGGAGATGTTGAGCCAGCGTTTGCGGCCCATTTCGGACGCATCCATAGCTGCGATTCTAATGCGAGCGCTTGCATCAATCAACGCACCAACTCTACAAGTGGCGTTGGTGACTGCGACTTCTTTTGGACTAAAAGATCGCGATGACGGGCGTCTCGCCGAAATGCTGCGCGAGATAATCGCAGGCCGCGATTTCCCCCGCGATTTCCGGTAGACGGATGATGTATTTCTGTCGGCCCTGTGGCTAGATTGACCACGCCAAAGAGATCCGCGGAATGTTGCCGGGACAAAAGCGAGCGATGATTAGAAATGCCTTAATCGCCGCAGTCGCAACGATCGCGCTGAGCACGAACTTAGCCGCGGCGGAATCGGCTGGTGGCAACCAACCAGCTGCCGAGACGGAGGGGTTCGTTCTCTTTCCGGGTGCTAATCAGGCCGACGGCGTCGAATGGCAGAAAGTAATGCCGAATCTTAGTTTGCCCGCGCTGGCGCTGGAACTGCCGCATGGCGCGACGGTCAACGTGACGCGCGCCGACTACATCAAGTCGGTGCTGAGCGCGATGGATCGGGTCGGTTTCAAACGCGCAATTCTTGTGGGTCATTCCGGTGGCGGATTGATCGTCCCGCAAATTGCAATCACGGCGCCTGAGCGCGTTCGTCAGATGGTCTTCCTTTCCGCAAATGTGCCGCCGGAAGGCGGGACGGTCATGGATCTCTTGCCATTTGATCCGATTGCAATGGTGACTTGGACATTGGGGCCGAAGTACCGAATGTTCTGGTGGTGGCAGCTCCGTACGTTATGTAGCGACTGCGATGATCAGGCTTGGGCGTTGGTTAGAAAACACTTCGATCCTAGCTGTAACTACCTCTACGTGTTCTCGCCGAACCCGGCGAATCTTGAGCGTGTCTCGCGCCACGGTCTGCCGCCTTCTATCCCGAGAACCTTCATCAAACTAATGCGTGATCAGGCGCTTCCGCCACGTATGCAGGACAAAGCGGCCGCAAATATCGGTGCACAGATCGTCACATTGGACTCAGGCCACATGGCTCCCGTGACCCATCCAAAAGAACTGGCCACGATTCTTAACGGAATAGCGAAGCAGGACGTTAATCCTTCCTCCGCAAGCATTGGGGACCGCCCTTAGATCAAGTTTTACGTGAGACGGTGGCCCCACGAATCCAGGTAAGTCATCTCGGTCGCCGCGTGGCGGATTATCGGACCGTGGCCGCGCCCGACCGGATAGCCAATTGGAATCGCCGCGCAAGTTCCCCAACCTTCGGGAATCGCCAGCAACTCCTTCACCTGCGGTTCCACCGCGCATAGCAAGGTCGTGAGCACGCATCCGAGGCCCTCGGCGCGGCATGCGATCAACAAATTCTCGACCGCGGGATAAACCGATCCGCCGCCGACCACCGAAGGGCGATCGAGTTTCGAGTCGGTGATGGCCATGTCTTTTGGATTGAAACAAAAGATCGCGATGACGGGTGTCTCGCCCCAATGTTGCGCGAGATAATCGCCGGCCGCGATCGTTCGCAGCATCCGCTTTTTCCCGTCCTCGGGCATGTCCGCGGGAATCGCCGAGCGGTAGCCCTTCGAGAATGAGGCCCATCGCTCCGAGTACCACGCGCCGAGACGATTTTTTTTCTCGCGATCCTTCACAGCGATAATTCGCCACGGCTGCCGGTTGCCGCCGGTCGGCGCCCAGGTCGCGGCTTCGAGCACGCGATGCAGCACATCGTTGGGAATCGGGTCGGGTTTCAGACGCCGCACCGCGCGCAGCGTGCGCATCGCCTCGTAAACTCCCATTTCAGCCATCGCCGATCTCCTTTGCTTTGGAGTTTGTACCAGAAGAAAACGAATCGATCGCCGGGCCGAGAAATCTCTTCTGCGCGGCGTTCATTTTTGTTGCATCGATCGGATGTACTCCACGAGCGCAGCGATGCGACGCTTCACCTTGGCCTCGCTCTCTGGGGTAAACTCCTTCCCCTCCTCCTGAAATGTTACGCCCCATAGAGGCATGTCGGTGTCCGAATCGCGGTGACCGGGAAGTTGCTTTCGGCCGTCGATCACGTCGCGGACCTCATCCGCCGGAAATGCCCCTGCGTGATTCTTCGCCAGTTCGGTTAGATCGACCGGCTTAAACCCTGGGATCACATCTACCGCGGGACCATTGCCCTTCCCTCGAGCGCCGTGACAGGTCGCGCAGTAGACCGCATAGTCGCGAGCGCCACTATCCTGAGCGGAAGCAATTCCGCCAGCGACGATACACGCGACAACAATCGATGTCGCCACTGCCGGCCGAGCCATGAGCATAATAAGAGTCGTCATTTGATTCTCTCAGGATCGATGCGAAGGGAATTGATCGTCGATCCATTCTTCGGCGTCCGCTTTACGCGCGAAATCGGTCCCGACTCTTTTACCTTTCCAGAAGATTTCCCATTTGCCGGTTTCGGAATTCTCCCGAAGTTCGTAACCTTGATATTGATTGTCCACCATTTTCACTCACCCGCCGGTACCGACGCGTTATGGAACTAGTCGATTAAGCAGTTTCCGCGAACGCACGGAGAATGTCGGAGGTGGTTATAACACCGACCAGCTTTTCTTCATCGACGACGGGAAGCGCTTCAAGCTTAAGCTCTCGCATCAGGCGCGCAGCCTCTTTCAACGAAGTCGCCGAGGTAACCGTGGTGAGCGTCTCGCCGATGTCCTCGGGCATCGCGGCGCGCACTTCGATTTGTTTTTCATCCGCGAGATGCTGATGGACCTCTCGATCGGTTACGATGCCGACCAGCTTCCCGCGATCGACGACCGGGATACAGCGAAAATCACCGTCGAGCATCTTTGCATGCACTGCGGACATTTTATCTTTGGGAGAGGCTGTCACCGGGTTCAACGTCATCCATCCGGCGACGGTGTTCTTGTCCTGCCGCGCCCCACGCACTGTGAGGACCGGACAACTCGCGCCTCTCAGCACCAGCTCGGCGACGCTACCGAGAAAGAAATGCGAGAAGCCTTTGCGTCCGTGCGTCGCCATCACCAGAAGATCCGGGACCAATTTCCTCTGGATGTTGAGTATGGTTTGAGCCGGCTCACCGCTGTGCAGTGAAGTTTCGCATTTGATTCCGCTTAGGCGCGTTTTGAGAATGTCCGCGAGCTGCTGACGCGCGGTTTCCTCCTGCACCTTGTATAGGTCGCCATACACCGGAAGTCCGGTCGGCTCGATGATCATCGGAAGGATATGAACCAGGATTAGCGTTCCATCATTTTGCCGCGCGATATGCGCGGCCGCGTCGACTGCTTCGAGCGAGCTGTCGTCGAAATCGATCGGGCACATTATCTTTCGATATGGAAACGCCATCGTCTTACCTCCTGACTGATGCCATCGCCGATAGCCTTATAGTTGCACACTCTCTAGAGAAAAAATGGATCGGCGCCCAAGCCGAGAAACAGCTTTCCGGTCGCCTCGTACACACTGCGATTCACCATCACGTGCTGCGTGATGACGTGGATATCGCGCAAGCATCGTTGCAGCGGATGACTCGAATGCACCACCGATCCGCCGCCCATCGAATACGCGAGGTCCACTGCTTTCACCGATTGCCAGGTGGCGTTGACCGCCGCGAGGCGAATCTCACGGCGCATTTCCATCGAGGGATCGTGCCCCGCCGCCGCGAAGTCCCACGCCGCGCCAATCGCTTCGAAGAGAAACGCCCTCGATGATCGCAGCGCCGCTTCAGCTTCCGCCACGCTTTCCTGGATGCGTGCCGATTGAGCGAGGGTGCGGCGTTCCCACGAGGGAGTCTTCTTGATCGCGAGCGCGATGAACTCCTCGATCGCGCGCCGCGCGATGCCGAGTGATACCGTGCATACTCCAATCGCGAGCAGTCCGAAGAGTGGGAATCGATAGAGTGCGGTATGCAATGCTGGATGATCGATACCGAATGCGAAGGTGCGATCATTGGGCACGAACGCATTGGTCACTTTAAAATCGTGGCTGCCGCTGCCGCGCAATCCCGAGGAATCCCAGGTGTCGAGAATCTCAACCTGGTCGGCGGAAAAAACCATCAGCCTGATTTCGGGATCGTTACTGCTCGGACGAGTCCGGAGTTTGTCGCCTTCGAAAATCAGCGCGCCGCCCGTAATCCAATTGCAGTTCTGAGTGCCGCTGCCCCATTGCCAATATCCGTTCACGATATACCCGCCGGGCGCGGGTACCGCTTGACCCGTGGGCGCCACCGCGCCGCCGGTCATCACCAAAGGATTTTCCCCATAAATTTCGCGTGCGGATGATTCCGGCAGAAAGCCGGACAGCACTGCGGTGACGATCGATATCATCGCGCACCAACCGACCGAGCTATCCGCGCGCGATAGCTCCTCGATAACGCGGACCCACTCCGACGGATGAAGTTCCGCGCCGCCATAGGCTTTCGCGATCGCCATCCGGAAGATGCCGGTCTCCGCCATTTTGCGCGCAAGGTCGGCTGGCAGCCGCCGCGCCGATTCGAACTCGCGCGCCCGCTCCCGGATCTCCGGCAGCAGCGCCGCGATCGCATCCAGTTCTCTAATGATTGCCATGTGATGCTGACGATAAAATGAATCGATTCTTTCCGCAAAAAGAAAGTTCACGATGCGGACAGCGCGTCATAAGCCTTGCCGCAGAGAGACTAAGTCGGTGATTCCAAGCCTCAACCTCTTGACGGATTTATCTACTCAGAGGCATACTGCGGGTACGTGGGCACGTCGGGCCGCGGCGGTAACTGACCCCCCCAGTTGCCAGACTGCGATTTAACGCTTCCCCAGGCGTGAAAGCCCGACGTGCCCGCCACTCGTTTTCTCCGGGCGTCGAATCTTGCAGGGCTTCTTATCGCGATAGCAGGTTGGGGTTGAAATCGCTCTCGGAAAGCGTGCCGGTGTTGATCTTCTGCGTGAACGATGAATGCGCCGGCACCACCGAGCGCAGAAGTCCGGGCTGATCGTCAGGAAAATAGAAGCTCCCCGCCAAATCGAAAAGGCTGCCGCCTTCGGGCGATGGATGCGTGCGCCACAACGGAATCGCGGTCGCCACTCGCTGACCTGATTCGTAAAATTCCGCGGCGAGCCAAACATAGATTTCGCTATCGATGAATATCAGCGTCCGTTCCGCCAGGTCGCGTTTGATCGGCGTCATCTCCAAAATGTAGGCGCGCCGAAGCTCGAACGGTTCCTGGGTTAGCGCATAACCGGACTCTTGCGCCTCGATCCCCGCCGGCTCATCTTTCGCAGACACGCAAGCGAGGATCGGGACGGTGCCCAAGAGCCGATAAGTGTAAATCTCGGTTTTCGGAAGCGCGTATGCCCAGAACGGCTGATGGCATCGGCGACAAACCCGATTGGGAAACGCAAGATCAATCTCGGAGCGTCGAATCCGCCGCGATTCCTGGTTAAACGAATAGAAATCGTCACGGGTGCGCGGATCGGTATGGCGGATCCAGATTCCGGCGCCCTCGCCCATACTCCCGCCCATGCTAATCGTCGTCCATTGATTGCAATGCGCCTTCCATTCGACGCCGGTCGAATTCGCGCCCATGGTGGGACGCGGATCGACCTCGGTGCGATGTGCGTAGCGCAGAAAATCAAATTGATCGCACACGTTGTCCATGTCATTGGCCGGAAGAATTGCGCTAGGCGCCCTGGCATCCGCGCGGTATCCGTTGACGCTCCACGGCGAGAGCGAAAAATCGTCGGGGAGTACCGGCCCGAAATGCCAGTTGTATGCGATCTTCGCCGCGGCTTTCGGATCGGCGATATCGATCAGCGGAAACGGCATGCCCGCGATGTAGTTGGCGACGTAGTCATCTTTATCGAGTCCGACTTGCGGCGAATATTTTTCGGTCGCGGTTTGAAATCCCGCCGACCACTGCAATCGATGCGTCGGCGTCACCTCGATGCGAAATCCGTGATGCACTGCGAGCATCGCGGCCGCGGAAATATAATTCGCGTAGCGGTCCGCATTGTCCGAGTTGATAATGGTACCCGGCGTGAGCGATGCCGTTTCCGGAATCGACGGATGCGCTGGCACTGCTGGTGGCGACAACGATTGAGCGTGCGCGACTGCGGCGCTAGCGAGGATCGCGAGCACGACGATTTGGATCGCGGCGGGCCGCATCGAGCGGGAGTATCCAACACTAGATCGCCGCCCGCAAACCTCCCCGCGAAATTATTCCCTTTGCCCGTCTCGCGCGGTTCTTCTATAGCTCTGGTTGCGTGCGAGGATAATCCGGAGGTCCGTCATGGCGACAGTTTCTCGATCGAAATCCGCACAGATACGGGCCCGCCTCAATCATCCGATTATCGATTCCGATGGTCATACGGTTGAAGTGGGGCCGCTGTTTTTCGATTATTTGAAAACTGTCGCGGGAACCAGCGTTGCCACCCGCTATCAGGACGCGATGGCCGATACCTTCGGCGATCCGCTGTGGAGAACCCGTTCACTCGAAGAGCGTCGCGAGCGACGAACACTGCGTCCAACCTGGTGGGCGATTCCCGCGAAGAATACTGCCGACCTCGCGACCGCGCTGTTCCCGCGGCTGATGTACGAACGCCTCGAGGAAATGGGGCTCGACTTCTCCGTCGTGTATCCAACCATCGGTCTTATCACGATGGAAATGCCCGACGACGAAATGCGTCGCGCCTCGTGTCGGGCGCTCAATCGGATGAA
>Ga0209420_1001121_pt1 | contig 12916 bp, 14 predicted proteins | sample BlaSpr_A8_OM1_O1_FD_187972 | JGI IMG/M metagenome (GOLD analysis project Ga0209420, IMG submission 187972) | Forest soil microbial communities from Thunder Bay, Ontario, Canada - Black Spruce, Ontario site 2_A8_OM1_O1 (SPAdes) (version 2) | ecosystem: Environmental > Terrestrial > Soil > Boreal... | reverse complement strand
GGACCAGCCGCGAGTTCACGATATTTCTACGTCCCAATGGCCTCGAAATCAGCCGGTTTGGCTGGAGCATAAAAAAGGCGCTGGGTAACGCGGTCCGCCGCAACCGAATCCGGCGCCGCCTTCGCGAAATTCTGAGATTGCACCGACAGGAGATTGCCACCGGATGGGATATTGTGATTCATCCACGCAGCACGGCGGCGACCGCGGAATTTTCCCCGCTGGCCGCCGAGCTGGTGAAGCTCGTTCCACGCAAATCGTAATGCCGAGCAGTTCCCAACGCCTGGCAACGAAAGGGCCATCGTGGGGCACTTGGGTTTCGCTCGCGCTTGTGCAATTTTATCGGACTTTTCTTTCGCCTGTTTTCGGAGGCGCTTGCAAATTTTATCCTTCCTGCTCGAAGTACGCTCAAGAAGCAATTGCGCGACACGGAGCGCGGCGCGGCATTGTGCTGGCGCTGAAAAGGTTGGGACGCTGCCGTCCGTTTACGCGGGGCGGATTTGATCCGGTGCCTGACATATATGAAGGCGATATTTCTGAAACCCGACCTCCGGTAGTGGGAAATATTCCTGCTGCAAATTCCCATAAAACATTCAACGCGCGTTTTGCGGAAAACGCTCTGCGTAAGCATGATCAGGAGCGAGTTCTGTGAACGAGATGGGCGATCAGATACGCGCAGTAGTATTTGTGATCGTTGCGCTGATCATTCTTTTTGCTTGGGGGCATTTCTATAAACCTCCCGTACAGCCACCCCAGTCCGTGCAGACATCCGCACAAGGAGCGCCGTCCCAGACGCCCGGGAACACTACAGCGAGCGCGGTAAAGGCGACACCTACTACGGACGCCGTCGCAGCCGCTGGCCTTGGAAAGGTGGAAGCGGCCAACGAAAAATCAGTTGCGATAGAAAGTCCCATTTATCTAGTCGAGTTTTCGAATCGTGGCGGCGTAGCGCGAAGTTGGAAGCTGAAAAAATATTCTGACGACCTAAAGCCACCTCACCCGCTCGAGCTCGTGAACACGGCAGCGGCACAGCAACTCGGTTGGCCGTTCTCTCTTGTTCTTTCCGACGCACAGCTGGAAGCCAAAGCCAACTCCGCTTTGTATGAGGTGACCCCGGATCAGCTCCGTTTAGCTGCGCCAATCGAAGTCAGATTTCATTGGAGCGACGGCCATCTGGAGGTCACAAAAAAACTAACCTTCAACTCAGATTATGAACTGAGTGCGGAGGTTTCCGTACTGCTCGACGGCAAGCCAATTCCGGCAGCGCTGGCTTGGCGGGGCGGGTTTGGCGACCGGGCGGTGTACAAAGCGGCTTCGCTGGTTACGGTTTATTACAAGCTCAACGACAAACTGAATTTGTTGCAGTACAAAAAGCTTGGCGTCGCTGGAAATCAAAGCCAGCCGGCGTTGCAAACCGGGCCGATGGAATACCTGGGCATCGAAGACCAGTTTTTTACCGCGGCATTCTTGCCCGAAGGTACGGAACTCTCGCTGTGGCACTGGACCCAGGATCACGGCATCGTGGACGACGGAAAGCCCGCCAGTGAGCCTATCGCGGAAATGGCTGCGGGAACGACTATCGCGGCGCCACTGCGGGCGCGCGTTTACGTTGGTCCGAAAGACCTGAAAATTCTGGAAAAAACCAAGCCACCCTTGGCCGAATTGATTAATTTTGGCTGGACGGGAGTGATCGCCAAGCCGCTTCTGTGGATTCTGCAGACCATTCACACCAAGGTGCCCAATTATGGTTGGTGCATCGTCATTTTGACGCTGATAATCAACTTCGCAATGTTCCCGCTGAAGATGAAAAGCTGGCGTTCGATGCAAAAGATGCAGAGAGTGGGACCGGAAATCCGGCAGATTCAGGATCGTTACAAAAAGTATTCCATGAGCGATCCGCGCAAGAAGAAAATGAACGAAGAAGTGATGGCCATCTATAGCCGGGAAGGCATTAATCCGATGGGCAGCTGCCTGCCGATGCTTTTTCAAATGCCGATATGGTGGGCACTTTGGCGGGTGCTAAATGGAGCGATTGAGTTGCGTCACGCCCCCTGGCTCGGGTGGATTCACGACCTTTCGGCCAAGGATCCGTATTATATTTTGCCCATTGGAATGGCGATTATGATGTACCTGATGTCGAAAATGACGCCGCAGACGACCACCGATCCGGCGCAGCAGAAAATGTTGGCGTTGATGCCGCTGATGTTCGGCTTTTTCTTTTTTAACCTTTCCAGCGGACTGAATTTGTATATGTTTACGAGCAACCTGGTGGGAATTGGCCAGCAGCTTTATTTGAATCGTACAGAACCGCTGCCGTCTAGAAGCAAATTCAAGAAGAAAGCTCTCGATGCCTGACGAACGAACTCCAAGCGTGAAAAGGCCTTATACCAAAGACCGCGCTCAAGGCGAAGCGCGCCTCGACCACCAACGCGCGGCCGTAGAGTTAAAACGATTCCTTGATCTTGCTGTGAGCGAAATGGGACTGGCGATTGAATACGAAATTTCAACGCCAAGTTCAGTGGCCGGCGCACCCGACGACAAGGACGTGGTGGTCTCTTTTCGAGGAGCGCACCAGGATTTTTTGCTGGAGCGAAATGCTGAGCTTTTATTAGCGCTCGAACACGTGGCGCATCGCTGGTTGCACCTCGACCCCCGGCTTCATGATCGCGTGCGCTTCGATTGTGGAGATTACCGGGCGGCTCGCTTGGAAGAATTGAAGCTTTCGGCACGCGTGGCCGCGCAGCGCGTTCGAGAGACGGGCCAGCCTTTTCGTTTTAATCCCATGTCACCACGCGAACGGCGACTGATACATTTGGAATTGAATGGCGCGCAAGGTGTACGCACGGCCAGCGAGGGCGCTGGGGACCGTCGCCAACTCGTTGTTTATCCTGCCAACAAGAAATAATTCACCGCCAAAACTGCCCCATTAAATTTCAAGCATGTACCCGTCTTTGCCTACGTTGAAGCACTGTGTTTGTCCAATGCGGTCGGAGCGGCCGGCAGTTTCGTGGATGTGTCCGCAAAAGAGATAGGCCGGTTGATTCCTGGTCACCCACTCTCGGAGGGTTGGGCTGCCGGCGTGTTTTCCGGGAGCGAATTCATCGAGGGTGGTATTCAGCGGCGGAAAGTGCACCACCAGATATAGCGGTTTAATTCCGTCAAATTCGTCGAGAGCTTTCTTGATTTCTTCCTCCGTGTATTCTCCCGGAGTGTTGAATGGCGTGATGTTGCTGTAGCCCAATCCAGCCCATTGTGTCCGGCCGGATACGGATTCCAGCGGGCGCAGTTGGCGATGAAAATCTATAAAACCATGGCGCCCGCAAAACGAATGAATCTCGCTCTGAGTTTCATGGTTTCCTGGAAGCACCCAGACTTTTTCGCCGAGCGGCTTCAGAATTTCGCCGCAGCGATCCAGAGCTTTACCGAAGTTCGATAAATCGCCTGCCGCTATGTAAACATCAGCTTGTTGTTTTGCGATTTTTTCCACTGCGCGTAAATCTCCGTGAATGTCGCTGAAGATCAGGATTTTCATGGTGTTTCTCCGCTTCGTTGAGGCGAAAGTTTTTGCATATGGCGCAGGAACATTCCGTCCGCTTGCCAGCCTTGTTCAAGTAGTCTTCCGGAGCTATCGAAAATCAAGCGGTAGGTAAAAGGTTGAGGTCCCTTACGCCGCGTATTCACAAAGCGATTCTCGCCAATATCGACAATATGTTCGGCGTCTTCTGTGGAACTGTGAATCACCGGAAAACGCGCGAATTGCCAGAATAGTTGAACCTCAGGAAGCTGCAATGCCCGCGCGATAAATGGATCGGGGGGAGAATCGGCGACGAAATGGAAGTCCGGCGGCGCAGGAGTTCGCAAATCAAAACGGGCCTGATATACACCATCGGTCGTACGAATAACCCCGCCCCAATCAAGTAGAGACGGCGGCAGCGGGAGAGCGCCTATGCGGTCGATCGTGATTTTGTTGGCGGAAGCAAAATCCTTTACACGCAGCATCGCCGCGTGATGCGCGATGCCGCACGCAAAAAGGTAAGCGAGCATGGCGTAGGTTCCGGCCTGGCACCAGGAGGAGCGTCTGACTGTAAATCCCCATCCGTTTATTGCGGGAAGAAAAAATAAAGCGGCGATGAGAGCGCTGGCGAGCCCGACGATCCAAAGATGAAAGGGAAAACCGGATGTGCTAGCGGCAGTCCACGCTGCGATGGCGCCTAGCGTGAACAGTGCCCACATGCAGACGGCGCGCATGCGGCCTTTTGCACGGTTGCTACAAATCCATGCGGCGATCTGCGGCAACAAAATGATCGCGGTGAAACTGAAATCGATGATGAAAAGAAGGTCCCAAGCCACGCGCTGCTGCGAAATCGGAGTCCACATGCGCGTTCCGAAAGAGGTCATCCCGTCCAGCACAATATGACTGGCGATTCCAATGCCGTAGATTAACGTGAGCATCGCCCAGGAGGGGGTTTCTATGCCACGCCGCCTCGCGATCCAGCGCGTAAGCCAGGCAAGAAGCGCCGCAAAAAAAGGAAGGCCCACGAAAGAGTGCGTAATTCCGCGATGGTATTTCACGATGGCCAGCGGGTCGCGGGAAACGATTTCGTCGATGATGTCGATGTCGGGAAAAACTGCACCCAGAGTGGCCGCAAAAACAGCCAGGCGGCCTTTGCGATCCGCGAAATATCCTTTGCCCAACAGCGCGCCGGCGATGCCGTGAGTTATGGGATCCATGAAATCTTCAAGGAAGAAAAGTGTACACGATTGAAGCGGGTCAGGCGATTTCGATCAGCGGAGAACGCCGTGGAACGATTTCGCCGATGGCTTGCGCGGACACATGGAAACGTTGCAGAGCGGCCATGGCGGCCTCGGCAGAATCCGGAGCAATTGAAACAAGCAGGCCGCCGGAGGTCTGCGGATCGAAAAGAAGAGCGCGAAATTCTTCCGTAACTTGGTCAAGGAAGTTGACGCAACCTTCGCAAAAGTCGCGATTGTTCTTGAGACCGCCAGAGAAAAAATGGCCGCGCGCTGCTTCGACCGCTCCCGGAAGATAAGCGATTCGTTCGTGCTGGATCTTCATGGAGACGGCGCTGCCGATGGCCATCTCTCTGGCATGACCTAGCAAGCCGAAACCGGTTACGTCGGTGACTGCGTGAATGGGACTTTCACCGTTTTTCGTCGACTCAACTTCCTGCAAAGCCGAAGCCGCATCGCGGTTCAAGCGAGTCATCGAATCTGTTGCGGCGCGAACCCAAGCTGCATCTGCCAGGCCTTGCTTTAACGCTGTGGCAATCACGCCGGTGCCGAGGGATTTGGTGAACAGAAGAACGTCTCCAGGCCGCGCGCCGATATTTTTCCAGACTTTTCCGGGATGGATCACGCCCGTAACGGCATAACCAAACTTCAACTCATCGTCGCGGATGGAATGTCCTCCGACAACAGTGCAACTGGCTTCGGCCATTTTTGAAAGGCCGCCGCGGAGAATTTCTTCGAGGATTTCCGGCGCGCTAGAAGTTGGAAAGGCCACAATGGTTAGCGCGGAAATCGGACGCCCGCCCATGGCGTAGACGTCGCTCAGAGAATTTGCGGCGGCAACCTGACCGAACAGCGTTGGGTCGTCCACAATTGGAGTAAAGAAATCTACAGTTTGAACGATGGCTAAATTGTCCGACAGGCGATAGACCGCGGCGTCGTCACTGGTTTCAAAACCGACCAGAACGTTGGGATCTATTTGTCGCGGCAGGCGTTTCAGAACAGAATCCAATACTGCTGGACTTAGTTTCGCTGCGCAGCCCGCAGCCTTTGCTGTTGTGGTTAAGCGAACGTTTTCCGGCAAGCGAGCTCCTGGCATAATGCGGTTTGGATTATAGCGCTTTGAAGCGGTTTGCATTAGTGCCGGCAAGATTCATGACTTGTGGAAATGCTCAGGCGCGTGCGGCTACAGAACGAATTGGAATAATAACGGGCTTTTGATTTTGCGTGGAACCCAGCACGTGGCAGCTTCCATCGAAAACGGCTCCCGGTTCAATCAGAACGCAGGGAGCATGAATTTCTCCAGTCACAATGGCCTTGGTCTGAATTTCTACTCTGCCCTTGGCGCGGATAAGTCCATCGAACCGCCCAGCGATGATCACGAAGTTACCGTCGATCTCGCCTTCCACAGTTGCATGCTCGCCGAGAATTAATGTTTCTTCGGAAACGAGAGTCCCCTTCATCGCCGAGTCGATACGGAATGTGCCGGTTGATTCAAGTTTACCTTCGAGTTTTACCCCCGGCTCAAGGAAACCGGTCCATTCTCCGGAATCATGCCGTTTGTTACGGTCGAACCACGCCATTTACGATTTTCACCCCGTGCCAGATTTAATCGCGAAGAGAGTTCTATTTAAGCATCAATTGGTCGTACAGGCGGGTTAAATCACTATCGTCATAGTATTCAAAGATCAACTGGCCCGGCTTAGCTAACCGACGGGGTTGTATGAGGACGCGCGTCCCATACTCGCGCTGAAGTTCTTCAAGAGCAGCCTTGGTGTTGGGATCGGGTTGATTGATCGACGGAATCGCACGCGCACGTGGGCCGCGAGTCGCCAGGCGTTCGACCTGGCGAACCGTCATTCCAGTGCGTGCCACGCGTTGCGCTGTAGCCAGACGAGTCGCGTGGTCCGCAATCGCAAGCAAAGCCCGACCATGACCAGAGCTTAGTCTGCCATCTTCAAGTAATGTGAGGATTGGTTCTTCAAGTTTGAGGAGGCGAACCGCGTTGGCAATCGTGGTGCGGTCTTTCCCGGTACGCTCGGCCACCTCTTCCTGTGTGAGGTGAAATTCTTCTATTAGGCGCTGAAAGGCATGTGCCTGCTCGACTGGATTTAAATCCTCGCGCTGGAGATTTTCGACCAGAGTCATCTCCAGGGCCATCTCGTCGGGCACATTACGAATGACGATTGGAACACGACTCAAGCCGGCGCGCTGCGCTGCGCGCCAGCGGCGTTCACCCGCTATGAGCTGGTGACGTGCACCGACCTTGCGAACTACCAGCGGTTGCACGATCCCGCTCGCTCGTATTGAACGGGCCAGCTCCTCAAGCGCCTCCTCGCGGAATCGGGAGCGAGGCTGATACGGGCTCGGGTCGATCAGGTCGATATCGAGGTGCAAGAGACCGTCAGCTGGCGCCAGAGCTGGAGCTGCCGCCGTCGTCGCTGGTCCCGTGGCCATCGGTTGAGCTGGAATTAGGACCGGTGAGGGCTGTGCCGCCACCTGCCCCTGCGCCGGCTGCTGCTGCTGATTCAGCTCGGGTTCCCTGATCAGCGCGCTCAGGCCCTTGCCCAACGCGTTTCTGGGCATTCGCGATAACCTCCTTGGCTAGTTGCACATAAGCTTCTGCACCTTTACTATGTATGTCGTAGAACATCACAGGCATGCCATGACTCGGTGCCTCCGCCAAGCGCACATTTCTAGGAATAACAGTCTCGAAGACCTGGCCGCCGAAGAAGCTGCGCAGATCGGCGGCGACCTGTTTTGAAAGTGTTGTGCGATCGTCGTACATGGTCAGCAGTATGCCTTCTATCGCGAGCGTCGGATTGATGGTTCTTCTAAGACGCATCAGCGTATCGAGAAGTTCGGATACGCCTTCCAGAGCTAGATACTCGCATTGAATAGGGACAAGCACTGAGTCGCTGGCCGCCAAAGCGTTTAGGGTTAAGAGGTCAAGAGCCGGAGGACAATCAATCAGGGTATAAGCATACTTGTCACGTATTCCGGCGATTGCCGCTTTCAACCGGTATTCGCGGTTTTCCATGTTGACGAGTTCAACTGCGGCACCGACTAGGTTCTTATCGGACGGAATTAGATCTAGGCCCTCTACTCCTGCATCAAGCGTTATCCTATCGATGGATTCGTCCAGGATGAGAGCTTGATACAATGTTCTTCGTGCAGGATCTTTTGGAAACCCAAGCGCGCTTGTGGTGTTTCCCTGCGGATCGCAGTCGATTACAAGAGTTTTCTGGTCCGATGCGGCGAGCGAGGCACCTAGGTTAACGGTGGTGGTGGTTTTGCCGACTCCACCTTTCTGATTTGCAATAGAGATGATGCGAGACAATACGGAGCCCTCGGGCGAGAATTTAGCAGAGTGATCAGACGAGAAGCAAGATGTTTCACGTGGAACTATTGAGAAGAACTGAAGGTCGAATGTTCCACGTGGAACATTGCGCTCATCTGCGAGATCCAACAAGAATAACACGCCGATCACTGTTCGGGACCGATATCGGCGAGCGCCATGCTATCGAAGAGTCCCTCTGCAACTTAACTGCCTCATCCTGGCCTAGCCATAGAACTAGCTCTCCGCTGGATGCCAAACTCTTCTGCGCCCATTCGATGAGGTCTCGATATCCACCTAGAGCTCGCGCCGTTATGAAGTCAAAATCCAGGCCAGAGTCGCCCAGATCCTCAAATCGACTACGGACGACCTCTACGCCTTCAAGATTCAACTCGCGGAGACACTCCGAGAGGAAAGAAGCCTTTTTCGCGTTCGACTCTATCAGCACCAAATCCAGAGAGGGCACGAGGATCTTCAAAGGGAGTCCTGGAAATCCTGGACCGGAACCAACGTCGGCGAGCCGACCATTCCGAATCGGAAGAACCGAAGCAGCAAACATACTTTCACCGAAATGGAAGCGCAAAATATCGAGCGGATCAGTTATCGTGGTGAGTGAAATCCTCTCATTCCATCGCAGGAGCAATGAAATATACTTTTGTATGCCTATCCGTATGAAAGGGTTTCCCGAGATTCCGTACTCCTTCAGAGTCCTGTCTATTAGCTGGTCTGGAATGATCGGCATAGTGTAACGGCTAAGTATAACAAAAAACTCATCTTACAATACAATTGGCATTCATTAGTGGCCCTCTCGCTTAAGCAACATTATTATAGGAGCCAGGAAAACACTACGGAGAAGTTACCCAATCCTTAGTGGCGACTAAAAAGTAGCCATGGCATCAATTACATTAATACTACATATATAGTACCACTTCCGTGAAAGCGCTCGCATCTGACTGAGCGAACTACGCTTTTCTACAACGATTGGGTCCGGTTGCACAATGGCCGCCAGACCGAAAAAACTTCGAGACTGGACTGAACAAAGAACTAGAGTTGACACCAGTAATCGTCCCTCGTATCGTTCTTGGTTCTGTGACCAACATGAAAATTCTTGTGATCGGTGGCGGCGGGCGCGAACACGCAATCGTGTGGAAATTGCGGCAGAGTGCGGGCGTCGAAAGAATCTGGTGTGCTCCCGGAAACGGAGGGATTGCGAAAGACGCCGAATGTCTGCCGTTAGATCTCGGGGATGTCAGCGCGGCCGCAAGTCTGGCGGAGAAACTCAGCGTTGATCTTACGATCTGTGGGCCGGAATTGCCGCTGGTTCGCGGTATCGCGGACGAATTCGCAAAGCGCGGTCTTGCACTGTTGGGTCCCACAAAGGAAGCGGCCCGGCTGGAGGGAAGCAAAGTTTTTGCCAAGAAATTCATGGAGCGGCACGGAGTTCCGACGGCATCGACGTACGGAATTTACGATTCGCCGATTGACGCATACACCTCGCTATGTTCAGTGGATTGGCCGCTCGTGGTGAAGGCCGACGGATTGTGCGCGGGAAAGGGTGTTTTGGTGACCTCTTCGCCTGACGAGGCATCTGAATTCATCGACCGCCTGATGGAAAGGCGCGAATTCGGAGACGCAGGGAGGCAAGTTTTATTGGAAGAGGGCCTGGCGGGGCGAGAGCTTTCCTACATCATACTCAGTGATGGAAAGAATTTTGTATCTCTTGCAGCAGCTCGCGACCACAAGCGCGCGTTTGATAACGATAAGGGTCCCAATACCGGAGGCATGGGCGCTTTTTCCGCCGCGGATCTTTTGTCACCCGAGTTGGAGATGAAAATTCTCCATACCGTCGTACAGCCAACGCTAGCGGGACTTCAAAAGGATGGTCTCACCTATCGCGGCTTCCTGTATTTTGGATTGATGCTTACGCCAGATGGACCAAAAGTACTGGAATACAATTGCCGTCTTGGCGACCCGGAGACACAAGGGATTTTGCTGCGTGCGGATTTTGATTTTGCGGATGCGTGCGCCCATGCCGCCCGAGGGGACCTTTCACCGTTGCAGGCGAACTCTTCCGCCGCCGCGAGCGTGTGCGTAGTAGTTGCTTCGGAAGGCTACCCCAACGATCCAAAGCTCGGCAAAGAAATCGAAGGGCTCGATTCTGCTGCTAATGTTCATGGTGCCGTGATCTTTCATGCGGGTACGCGACGGGAAGGTGAAAAGTATTATACGACGGGCGGGCGAATTCTAAGCGTCGGCGCCACGGGAGATAATTTGTCGGCAGCTTGCAAGATTGCCTATGAGGCTGTGAGCAAGATTCGAATTGATGGCGCGCACTACCGAAAAGATATCGGAAGGTCCAAAGTTGCCGGAAAAGCTGCTGCGGAGTCATCGCATGGCTGAGGTCTGCATTTTTTTACCTGCTTAGTTCACAGGTTTCCAATGCAGGAGGTGGAGCAGGCCGAGGCCATCGCGGGTCGAACCATCCAGTTCTACGATGGACTTAGAAACTCTCAGGCATTTCGGTATCACGCCAGGCGCCGTGAAGGGAAAGGTTGACCATAGTGGGGATCGATTTCCGAAGGCTAAATATAGGGCAAAGCCTTCGCGTCGATGAAAGCCTTTTGGAAATTACGCTGCGACCCAGGTCTGCGAAGGGATGAAATTCGAAATGCGTTTGCAGCAAGAATTACGCCGCCAGCGAGGCTGGCTTTGCAAAGTTATCGAAGCAGGAATAATTCGCCAAGGCGAGCGCATGGACGTTGAGAGGCGCCCGCGAAGACAACTGGCGATGCAGCATGCAGTCTAGGAGAGGGATACATTGGCCAAAGAAAATAAACACCAAGGCGCGGCGCTGGTAGGAATTCTGATGGGATCGGATACCGATTACCCGGTGATGAGCGAGGCGGCGAAAACTCTGCAGAAATTTGGAATTCCCTATGAACTGGAAGTCGTGTCTGCGCATCGCACGCCCGCGCGCGCGCATGAGTACGCGACGACGGCTTCCCAGCGAGGGTTGAAAGTCTTGATCGCGGCCGCCGGCGCGGCTGCGCACTTAGCCGGTGTGATCGCCGCCAACACTACGTTGCCGGTGATCGGAGTGCCCATGGGCACCAGCACGTTGCATGGACTAGATGCCCTGCTGTCGACGGTACAAATGCCCGGCGGAATTCCCGTCGCGACGATGGCAATCGATAAGGCGGGAGCGGTGAATTCCGCAATTTTTGCCGCGGAAATTCTGGCGCTCTCGGACTCGGCGATTGCGGCCAAACTTATCACGCACAAACAGGATCTCGAGCGTTCGGTAAACGAGAAGAATGCGCGCCTAAAACAGCAAGTTGCTGAAAAGAAGTAGTCCTGGACGTCAACTCCGAATTTCTTCTTCTTTCAACCAAGAGAAAGGGCCTTGTTTCATGCTCGAACTCCCACCGCATAATTCTTTAGTGTGGTTGTAGAAGCGAAGGGGCCTCGGGCGGGCGCTCTTTTTGCGCGCTTGGCCTGGGAGCCTCAACCGGCGGTTTCAAAATCCAGCTAAAGCCTGTTTCTGCGTTGATGGAGGCGAACGTTTCACGCGTATTGGGTGACGCTACAATATTTAGCGCGGCGCGTAAAAACTGAATGGCGTCAACGGCCAGTATTTTATTACTCTCACCACGCACGAAGCGATCCCGTACGTCCCGCATTTTTGTGTCCGTGGAACAAAGTTTGTCGATCGCAGGGTCATTCTTCCGAATCCGATCAATCAGCGAAGGCGCTAAATCCTCTGGTGGATATTGGAATTCCACCAGCGTGTGCGGCTGACCTTTTTCCGGCGGCCAAAATTGGCGATACTGTGGCAAGGGAACGTGCGTGTCGTAGTAATCCTCTCGCTGAATTGCTTGCTGAAGAGTAAAGGTTAACTGCCAGATTTCCGGGCCATAGCTTTCCACGTAATCGGCGAGGATCAGTTCCGCGACCGGCTCGTTCGGCGGCAAAGTTATTTTCCCGTGGAGATTTTTGGCAATTTGGTTCAAACGTTCGGCGACTCCATGCCCGACCGAATCAATGTCGCTAGCCTCGGCGTCCGGCGCAGCTTGCTGCAAATGCGGTCCTGCGGAGGCAACCTGGCCGTGCAGTTGCGGCAATTCTCTGTCGAGACGAGCGATTTCAACGTGCGAGGCAGGCGAGGTCCATTCCACGGCGCCAAGAAAAACGCCGGTGCGTCTGGAGCCCAGGTCCACGGGAGTCGGGAGGCGTGTCTGCGGCTCGACTGGATTTTCGATTGTGGCAATGAGTATCGCGTCCTTCACGACTGCGATGATCACGCGGCCTGCCGAAAGATTTGCGACGATCTCGTCGCCAGGAGCGTCCTGCCTTTGCTGCGAAGCAGCGTCCTGAGAGAGAAGAAGAAGCATGGGAGACAGCGCGAAAAAGATTGCCGCGAGAGGTATGAACGTTCTGAATTGAGACCGATGACGAAAGGAAGAATTATGGCGATCGCCCATGCTTCGACGGTACCACAAATTTGCAAGCGGCCAATCATCTCGCGTTGGGTCCGCCATGTTATACTCCCTAAATACTATACGCATCCTAGCTGTTCACGGCCATGATGAGATCCCCCAAAAACATTAAACACAATGGACGGCCTGTCTCGGAAATTCTTGAATCGCACCGGCGCTTTGTGCGTGGCGATGAAACTGGCGCTCGCGCGGATTTATCGGGCGCCGATCTCTCGCGCATAAATCTGGAGCGCGAAAATCTGGATCTTGTGGATTTTCATGGCGCGAACCTGGAAGGGGCAAATTTGCACGACGCAAGACTTTCCTCCACGAACCTAAGCAAGGCGAAGCTTCGCCG
>Ga0209420_1001120_pt1 | contig 12943 bp, 10 predicted proteins | sample BlaSpr_A8_OM1_O1_FD_187972 | JGI IMG/M metagenome (GOLD analysis project Ga0209420, IMG submission 187972) | Forest soil microbial communities from Thunder Bay, Ontario, Canada - Black Spruce, Ontario site 2_A8_OM1_O1 (SPAdes) (version 2) | ecosystem: Environmental > Terrestrial > Soil > Boreal... | reverse complement strand
GTTCCGAATGACTCGCGCGACATGACTCGCGCGACATGACTCGCGCGACATGACTCGCGCGACATAACTCGCGCGACATAACTCGCGCGACATAACTCGCGCGACATAACTCGCGCGACATAACTCGCGCGACATAACAACCGTCCACTACCAGTTTACTCCTCTTTCACTAACCGGCCTTCTCCAAAGCCACGGAAGCGCTGCGTTTCTCAACCATCTCCCGCGTGACCTCAAACTCCTTCAGTTTCTTCTGGCTGGGCAGGTGGAACATCAAGTCGAGCATCAACTCTTCCAGAATCATGCGCAGGCCGCGCGCCCCCACTTTACGCGCCATAGCCTGCCGGGCAATGGCTCGCAGAGCCTCGTCCGCGAACTTCAGGCGCACATTCTCGAACTCGAAAAGGCGCTGGTATTGCTTGACGATGGCGTTTTTGGGACGAGTGAGGATCTCGATCAGCGCAAATTCGTCCAGATCTTCCAGCATACCCACCACCGGCAGGCGTCCCACGAATTCAGGAATCAGCCCGAACTTGATCAAGTCCTCCGGCTGAATCTCGCTGAGCAGTTCGAAGTTGCGCTTGCGCGAGACCGCAACGTCTTCCTTCTCCGCTTCCTCGCCGGTCCGGAAGCCCAGCGACTTTTTCCCCACGCGTCTGCCAATAATCTTCTCCAGGCCCACGAATGCTCCTCCGCAGATGAAGAGGATGTTGGTGGTGTCCACGGGAGTGAATTCCTGGTGAGGATGCTTGCGTCCGCCCTGCGGCGGAACATTGGCGATCGTTCCTTCCAGAATCTTGAGCAGCGCCTGCTGCACGCCTTCGCCGGATACATCGCGGGTAATCGAAGGATTCTCGTCCTTGCGCCCGATCTTATCGATCTCGTCAATGTAGATGATGCCAGTCTGGGCGCGGCTCACATCGCCCTCGGCCGCCTGCAGCAGTTTCAGGATGATGTTCTCGACATCTTCGCCCACGTAGCCGGCCTCGGTGAGCGTGGTCGCATCGACAATGGCGAAAGGCACATCGAGCATCCGCGCCAGAGTCTGCGCCAGCAGCGTCTTCCCGGTGCCCGTCGGACCGATAAGCATGATGTTCGACTTGCTCAGCTCGATGCCGTCGTTAGTCTTCTGCCGGTTCATGAAGATGCGCTTGTAGTGGTTGTAGACCGCGACCGCGAGCTTCTTCTTGGTCTGCTCCTGCCCGATCACGTATTCATCGAGGAAGGTCTTAACCTCCTGCGGCTTGGGCAGTTGGTTGGGCGCGGCGGTTTGCGGAGTCGCCGTGCGGTCGTCTTCCAGGATCGAGTTGCACACCGCAACGCACTCATCGCAAATATAGGCGCGCGGATAATCACTGGGCGACGAGATCAGTTTGGCTACCGCATCCTGCGACTTGTGGCAGAACGAACAGCGCAAAATCTCGTCGGAGCCCGACTTGGTTTTCACTCGGCTCTACTCCTTCTCAATCGTTGTCATCCTGAGGCGGGCGCCTTTTGCCCGCCGAAGGATCGGAGCGAGCCGCGCGACGCAATACTCGCGCGTTTGGCTCGCTTCCTCATCACACTCCCGCCACCGAAGGCCTATCCTACAGCTTTTCCCGTCTTATAGATGATATCGTCTATGATTCCGTATTCCTTCGCTTGTTGGGCATTCATAATGAAGTCCCGCTCCACGTCCTTTTCCACCTTGTCGAGCTTCTGCCCGCTGTGCTTGGAGAGTAACTGGTTGGTAATCTCCCGCATACGCAGGATTTCCCGCGCGTGGATGTCAATATCGGTAGCCTGACCCGATAACCCTCCCATCGAAGGCTGGTGGATCAGGATGCGCGAATTGGGCAAAGCATTGCGCTTCTTCGCCTGCCCGGCCGCCAGCAGCAAAGCGGCCATCGAGGCCGCCTGGCCCACGCAGAGCGTCATGACGTCATTCTTGACGTACTGCATGGTGTCATAAATGGCCATTCCCGCCGTGATCGATCCGCCCGGAGAGTTGATGTAAAGCTGAATGTCCTTCTCCGGATCTTCCTGCGCCAGAAACAGCATCTGGGCGATCACCAGGTTGGCGATGTTGTCGTCAATCGGTGTCCCTATGAAAATAATGTTATCGCGGAGCAGCCGGGAATAAATGTCGTAAGCGCGTTCGCCCCGCCCGGTCTGCTCAATGACCATCGGAACGAGCATCATTTGCGCGTCGTTCCTGTTCCCATCATTTTGCTTCACGTTCACCTGCCACACTCCGCCCCGAATTGTCGCTCGCATTCTCGGGGAGGGTCGAAAGTGGTCCGTGTCTTTTTCAAGTTACGCGGACTGGTGATAAAGAAATTCGAGGGTCTTCTCGCTGCGGATTCTATTCCGGATTCTATCGAGGCCCCCATCCTCTGTCAAACGCGCACGTACCGCTTCTGACGTCTGTTTTGACTGTTTCGCCAGAGCTTCCAACTCCCGGTTCACTTCCTCGTCGCCGACCTCGATTTTCTCGAGATCTGCGATCCGCTCGAGCAGCAGCGACGACTTTACATCGTGCACCGCCTGCTCCCGCTGCCCCGCCCGAAGCCGCGGCAAGTCCATCTTCTTCAGGTCTTCCATCTTCATGCCCTGCGCCGCCAGAGCCCGCAGGCCGCGCTCCAGGCGCAGGTCAATCTGCCGATCAACCAACGACTCCGGCACCTCAAAATCATTGCGCTTTACCAGTTCCGCCACCAGCTTGTCCTTCGCCTCATGCTCGGAGTTGTGCCGCTTCTCGGCCTCCATGTTGTCCCGAATCTGCTTGCGAACCTGGTCGAGACTGGTGAACTCGCCCAACTCCTTCGCGAAGTCATCGTTCAGCTCCGGCAGGCTCTTCTGCTTGATGCCATTCACCTTCACCGTGTAGACAAAAGTCTTGCCCGCGAGCCGCTTGTCAGTCGCGTCCTCGGGATAGCTGACGTCGAACGTCCGCTCGTCGCCGGATGAAGCCCCAGTAAGCTGCTGCGAAAACTCAGGCACAGTGTTCTTGCCGCCGATCTCGATCAGCACATCGTCCATGTGCACCGGATTCGCCTTCGCTTCCGCGGCGTCCTTGCCATCTTTGGGCTTCCCGTCCATCGAAGCCTGGGCGAAGTCGCCCTCAGCCAGCGCCCGTCCTTCCACGGTAGTGTAGGTCGCATGCTGCTCCCGCACGCTGGTGAGCGCCTGCTCCACTTCCTCATCCGTGACGGCAATCTCCGGCTTCTCGGCGCGCAGATCTTTGTAGACCTCAACCTGAATCTCGGGCAACACTTCAAACGTAGCCTTGAAAGTCAGCGGCTCGCCGTCATGGATGTGCAAATCGGTAACGCGAGGCTGCGAAACCGGATTCAGGCCCAACTTCTCAGCTTCCCGGCGGAAGTATTTAGGAATTAAAGCCTCGGCCACATCGCTCTTCAATCCATCGCCGAAGCGCTGCTTGATGATGGAAGCCGGCACATGCCCCGCCCGAAACCCCGGCAGCCGCGCACTCTTCTGATAGCGCTGAATCTGAAATTCAGTCTCGCGCGCAACCTCCGCAGCCGGAATCTCAACCGAGATCTCCCGCTTAATGTCCTTCTTGGTAATGTCGGTCTTTGCTGCGGTGATCTTGCCCGCGTCGGTAGTCCCTGTGGGGCTCACGTTTGCCTTTCACCCGCTGCCAGATCCAGAGGCCCCGTCGAACGGAACCACCCCGAATTCATGCAGCGTTATCTTGAGTGTAAAGACAGAAGGAACCAGCGTCAAACGGCGGACTGAACTGGTGTATCCCCTCCACGGGTGCCCCGTCCTTGTCCTGCGTTTTTCCAGGACAGAGCCTGCCCTGAACGAAGCCGAAGGGGCGGGGTCTTTGACCTTGAACCCTCAACCATGGCGTCACCTGGACCCACTCTCTCTTCAACGCCGTCGACTCCGGCCTGAATTTCCACCGAGCGCGAAGTCAAAGTCCCCCGGTCGCAAAGAGCGCGACAACGACGGGGCAACCCCGAAGTTAGAATGGGAGGAAAGGGCGGGCCAGCCCCCAACTGCGGTGCGGATCAAGCGAGGCACGGCAGCACCGCAACGCCTTGAAGTGATTCCAGCGCGGGCGCGATCCGCTCAGAACGTCGCCGCGCCCAACTATTTCCACAACACCGCTGTGACATCTGACCTTGCGCCCACAATTAAATCGCGCGATCATGGCCGAGGCCGTGACGGTCGGGTTAACCCGCATCGTCGCGCCTCTAAGTCCTTTGTTCCGAAGATTCTTTGACATCCGTATTTTGCCGGGAATTTCTTGCTAATCTGATGATTCCACTAGACCCCAGGGGGGAGGGGGGTGTCGAGAAAACACTCCGGTCCCCGCGCGAGGAACGCGAATCGCAATCAGCCTCCAAGAATTTATTTCGGATGAGGAATTCACAGCCTGTTGCTGCCCAAAGTAAATTCTTGACCACAAACACTCCCCACTGGCTAACCGTCCTCAACCGCGAAGTCATCGCCTGCGTGCGCTGCCCGCGCCTCGTTGCCTACCGTGAGCAGATAGCCCGCGAGAAGCGCCGCGCGTATCGCGACCACGAGTACTGGGGCAAGCCCGTCCCTGGCTTCGGAGATCCCGAGGCGCGGGTGCTGATCATGGGCTTGGCTCCCGGCGCCCATGGCTCCAACCGCACTGGACGTCCCTTCACCGGCGACGCCTCAGGCAAGTTCATGTTTCCTGTGCTTTATGAGACCGGATTCGCCAGCCAACCCAACGCCACGGATCGCAACGATGGCCTCACGTTGAAAGACTTGTACATCACTGCCGCAGTCCGCTGCGCACCGCCTGACAATAAGCCGACGCCACAGGAACTCGCCAATTGTTCCCAGTTTCTCGACCGCGAGATGGCAGGATTAGAGAACGTGAAGGTGGTGGTCGCGCTGGGCAAGATTGGTTTTGATGCTTATCTCAACTACGTGAAGCGACGCGGCTTGCTCGCCAGCAAGCAGGGCCACATCTTCAAACATGGGGCCAGTTACCGGTTACCAGACGGCAAGGTGTTACTGGCGTCTTATCATCCGTCGAACCAGAACACGCAGACCGGCAAGCTCACGCGAGAAATGTTCGTGAAGATATTTAAGCAGGCGGAAAGACTTGCCGATGAATAAGTCGAGGCGCCGCCAGGCGGATCGTTGCACCTTCCCCATTTGAATGGGGTCACAATGGAGAAGCGGGGGTCACGAACCGGGGCGGTGCCGATCGCCTGGCTGGCTTGTTGGACCTATTTTAATTTCGCCACGGTGACTTCGAGTTGGAAGGTTCGCTTGGAATTCGGATCATCCACGCTGCCAACCACGATTGGCTTTCCCACTTGCGCCAACGTGCTGGCCCTGATTGACAGTTGACGGAGCACGGGACGCGCCTGCTGCGCTTGTTGGTCGGGCATGGCGAAATTGCTGATTTCCGCCCGCACTGAAATGGGCAGACCATTGGCGCGTTCGCCGAGCCTGCACCAGATGCTGGTTCCCACGTCAAGGTAAGTAAACTCGCCTTGCTTGGACTCGACCGGAACGCGAGTTCCAATCTTGATTTCATTCGAATCATCGGCGTTCAGGTTCATGGAGTACTGCCGCGTGTTGATCTTCTTGCCGTCTTCGAATTCATTGACGGAGAAATCGAGACGATAAGCATTCACCGCCTTTTCGGAATCAAGAGTCGCCTTCGATGCGATGGAGTCCTGCGCTGATGCTTTGCGGAGCACACCTCCAACCAGCAGGGCCAGAATTAACGTTGAAGCTGCAACTGTCTTCTTGAACATTTGTCTTCTCCTTAGTGTTTGTGGTCCTGCTATTTGTTCCGTTGCTGTGAATCTGCATCGCCGGACCGGACGCTGGTCTCCTCGATTCCGTCGCGCCGCAGTTCGTCGGTGCGCGCTTGCGCGATTAACGCGGCGTGCTCCGGATAGTTTGTGATGTAGCGAAACAGGATTGTCTCCTGCTCGCTGAGAGGCTGTGGTGAAGGGAACTGATCGAGCTTTGGAGCAAGAGCAACGACTGTTGCCGATTGGAACGCGCGCGATTTGAGGCGTCTTCGAGATCCCGCTTCCTGCGGAGGAGTCGAGCCGGTTCCTTTATAGTTCGCAATCCGCGTGCCCGTGTGTTCGTCGGCCTTGGCTGCGGCTGCCAGGGGTTTCGAGGGTCCGCTCTGTGCTGGCTTCCGCGATGTCCATGCGAGGGATGCAACGACCGCAATCACTGCGGCCAGCGCGGCCACTGCCGGCCAAGATGTCTGGCTGCGAACCGGTGCATGGTCTTTCTCCGCTCGCAGACGCGCGAGTACGCGGTCTTCAAGCCCCGTTCTTGGTTCGACTGACGTGTAGTTCGCCAGTGGGGCATTGAGTTCGCGATCGCGCTGGTCGTTATTAAAGTTTTGATGTTTCATGCCGTTCCCTGGTCATCGCTGTCCCTCAGGGGCTAAAGCCCGCGTCCTTATTGCCAGGTGACGGCACGGCTGAAGCCGTGCCCTTCCCGAGCGACTACCGAGGACGATTCTTGAGATGGCTGCTACTCTCTTTCAACTCGTTCTGCCAGCTTTTCCTTTAAAATCTGTCTTGCGCGAAAGACTCGCGACCTTACGGCCGCCTCATTGATGGCTAGCGTTGCGGCCACTTCGCGAGGTGACATCTCTTCGATTGCCGACAAGATCAGCGGTTCACGCAGTTTCTTCGGCAAGGCTGCAATCAGTCGTTTCAGGTGCGCGGTGAACTGTGATCCCTGGATTGCCTGATCTGCCGGGGTTTGTGAAGACTCCGGTTCTTCCATCAGCTTTTCGGGACTTTGAAGTGCGATCTCTCGCTTGCGGCCGCGTTGCTGGCTGCGGTCGACGGCTACTCGCCACGCGATGCGCGCCAGCCAGGTCTTGGAGTTTTCCACCGAGGCCGGCTTGTGGCTGTAGCGCAGCACGCGCAGAAATGTTTCCTGCGTGGCGTCCTCGGCATCGTGATGGCTTCGAAGCGCGGCATAAGCGATGCGGTAGACCAGGCGCGAGTGCTGCCGGACGAGGTCTTCGAGCATTTCGTCCTGAGTGCGGTTTTGACCGCGGTCTTGACTGCGCGGCAGCGTCATGGCCTCGCTCAGAACTGCCTCTCCCGCCAGCAATCGCTTGACCTCAATCATGAAGACCGCCGGAATGTCTGGTTTGTTCAGGAAATTCTTTGGGAGAACGTGTGGGGAGATGCCGCTTGCAAGGATGCTCCATCTGGGGTGACGGCGGGAACAGCAGGTTCCTCACCGGGCTTGGCGCCCGGTTCGGAATGACAAGTCTTAATGGGGTCGCGCAGGCGTGAAGCTGGCTTAGAAGGAGGACGAAACTCCGGCCTAGAAGCCCACCATGACTGGTTCCGGTTCCAGGTGGATGCCCCAGATTTCTTCCACGCGATGCTGGATCTGGTCTTTGACGGCCAGGACATCGGCGGCTGTGGCACCGCCGCGATTCACGATTGCAAGGGCGTGTTTTGTGGAGATGCCGACGCGGCCAGAGCCGAATCCTTTGGCGAAGCCGGAGTGCTCGACCAGCCACGCCGCGGAAACTTTCTTGCGGGTTTCGAGTGCGGGATAGTTGGGCACGGTAAATCCTCGTGCGGCGGCACGCTTTTTCAGATCCTCATGCTGTTCTGCGGAGAGCACGGGGTTCTTGAAGAAAGAGCCGGCGCTCTGGCAGTCCGCCTCTCCTCGAACAATGAGCATGCCCTTGAGGGCGCGGATGTGACGCACTGCCTCGCGGGTTTCGGCCAGGTCCGGCTGAGTTTCGCGGCCCTCGAAGTGGCGTTTGAGGTCGGCGTAAGTGATGCGAGGGCTGCCGTCGGGCGTGAGAGCGTAGGTGACGCGGAGGACGATGAAGCGTCCGCGCTCGGTCGTGTTGAAGATGCTGGAACGGTAGCTGAATTCGCAGGCTTCGGGGCAGAGTTCGCGCACCTGATTGTCTTTTAAATCGAGGACTTGCACCGAGGCAATGGTCTCGGAGACTTCCTGACCATAAGCACCCACGTTCTGGACGGGCGTGCCACCGACGCTGCCGGGGATTCCGCTGAGGCATTCGACCCCGGCGCAGCGCGCGATCACGGCATGGGAGACGAACTTGTCCCAGGATTCGCCGGCGCCCACCTCGAAAAGAGTTTTGCCGTCTTGATCGTGGCCGCTGCGCTGGGCATGGTTAATTCCTTGAAGACAGACTTTCAACACCAGACCGGGCCAGCCGGCGTCGGCGACCAGCAGGTTGCTGCCGCCGCCCAGGACGAATAGAGGCAGATCGCGTGTGCGGGCGAACGCAACCACCTCCTGCACGTCACCGATATTCCTGGCTTCGACGAAATACCTTGCCGGGCCTCCGATCTTGATGGTGGTCAGCGGAGCTAGCGGGATGTTTTCGAGAAGCAGCATGAATAGATTTGAATATACACACGAGTGAAAACGGGCGCACCAGCGTTCACTCGAATCGCCGTGACGGACCTATTGCGAAGCCTGTCGGAGGTATTTTTCGGCGGGCATTTTTTCGGTAGACTTCTCGGTAGACTCTGTTAGGTAGACTTATTTATGTGGACAAGGGAAAGCCCTGCAAGATAAAAGAGATGTGCCCGCGAACACCTTCCACGGGAGAGTGCAAAGGCGGCAGCGCAACCTTTCTAAATGCTTACTGAAGAGCGGCAAAGAGCGATCCTTGAGATACTGCGCCGGGAAGGCCGCGTCCTGGTCGTGGATCTAGCCAAGCAGTTCCACACTTCCCAGGTCACGATCCGCAAGGACCTGGAAATTCTCCACGTCAAAGGCCGGGTGCACCGCACCCATGGCGGAGCGCTGCCGGCGCGTGAAGGCGCGCTCGAAGACCCTACGTTGCGGGAAAAAGAGAAGCTGCATCGCAAGGAGAAGCTGCAGATTGCCGCGGCAGCCGTGCGCATGGTGGCGGAAGGGCAAGTGGTGATCCTTGATTCCGGCACCACGACCACTGCGATTGCCCGCGCCCTGCGGAATTTTCAGAACCTGACCATCATTACGAATGCGGTTAACATCGCTGCCGAGCTTTCTGGATCCGCGGTGGAGGTGATTCTGACCGGGGGCAATCTGCGGAAGAATTCCTTTTCTCTGGTGGGGCCGATCGCCGAGGAGACGCTGCACAAGTTGAATGCGGACATCCTTTTTCTTGGGGTCGACGGATTCGATGTGCAGTATGGACTGAGTACGCCCAATCTGCTGGAAGCGAAGGTAAACCGTGCCATGATCGAGATCTCGCAGGTCGCGGTGGCGACCTGTGATTCCAGCAAGTTTGGCAAGCGAAGTCTTTCGCTGATTGCTCCGCCTTCCGCTCTGCAACACGTGATCACCGACGAAGGTATTCCGAAGGCAGACCTGATCGCGCTGAAGAAGTCGGGAGTGGAAGTGACGATCGTCTGATTGCCTGCTTTGTGACGCTCGCATTGCCGCGATCGATGCGGCACAAGACTATGCCCACCTTCAAGAGAGCTTTCAGCATTGGAGTTGTGCGGTTCGCGGGTTTGCTACTGCTCGGTGGTTTGGTGATGGGGCAGAGTTCCGGGCAAATTCCCGCGCAAATTCCTGCGCTCTATGGAGCGTCTGCGGGCGCGGCCAAGGCGGCAATCCGGAGCCAGCTTCTGTCGCTGTCGAACCAGATGATAGAGGCGCAATGGTCGGCTCGCGAAGGCAAACTGACTGGATTGAAGTTTGTGATCCGCTCGACGGCAGTGGACGTTGGTCTGCCACGCGATCCTTTTCTTCTGATCCTCAAGGATGGGACCTCCTTACGCGCCTCGGAGATGAGTTTGGCGGGTGAGCCGCGAATTGAGGCGCTGCGAGCCCAAGCTGAGGCCTCGCGCGCAGCCGAACATTTCGCCGGCCAGGCAATTCTTGTGCGCCTGCAAGATCCCGCAGGAAAGATTTCTGTTGCCTGGCGTGCAATCCTGCGCGACGGTTCCAACTATGTTCGCCAAGAGATTACGATCTTAGCGCTGAGCGACGATCAACCGATTGCCGAAGTGCGTTTGTTCGATGGCAGCCTGCCGGGCGCGAGGGTGATCGGGAGCGTCACAGGATCTCCAGTGACCGCAGGAGATTTATTTCTGGGTTTTGAAGATCCTTTGGGTCAATGCGAGGTGCGGTCGACTCTGATTTGCGGCATGAAGAGGGAACTGCCGCTCAGGAAAGGACAGAAGGTCGACTATTCGCTGGTCATCGGCGCGTCGCCGCGGGGACAGATGCGGCGCGGGTTCCTGAACTATGTGGAGCGGGAGCGGGCACATCCCTACCGGACATTTCTCCATTACAACAGTTGGTATGACATTGGGTTTGGAAAGCCGTACGACGCCGCGGCAGTTCACGATGTCATCGGCGCGTTCGGAACGGAGCTGGTCCGCAAGCGTGGGGTGAAGCTGGATTCTTTTCTGTTGGACGATGGGTGGGACAATCCGCATTCGACCTGGCAGATGAACTCGGGGTTTCCGGGCGGGCTCGCTCCTCTCAATCGCGCTGCGCACGAGTACGGCGCTGCGATGGGAGTGTGGCTTTCTCCGTGGGGCGGCTACGACGAAGCGAAGCAGGAGCGGATCGAGTTTGGGCGGAAGAACGGCTTTGAAATGAATGAGGGAGGGTTTGCGCTGTCGGGGCCGAAGTACTACGCGCGGTTCCGGGAAGTGTCGCTTGATTTCATCGAGAAGGATGGAGTGAACCAGTTCAAGATCGATGGTACAGGCAACGTCGACAGCGTGTTCGCGGGCAGCAGTTTTGACAGCGACTTTGCGGCGGCGATCGACTTGATCCGCGACTGGCGAGCGAAAAAACCGGACCTTTACGTGAACCTGACGACTGGAACCTATCCTTCGCCATTCTGGTTGCGATACGCCGATTCGATCTGGCGCGCGGGAGATGACCACAGCTTTGCCGGAGTGGGTAGTTGGCGGGAGAAATGGATCACTTACCGCGATTCGCAGACTTATCAGAATATTGTGCAGGCGGGGCCGCTGTTTCCTTTGAATTCTCTGATGCTGCATGGGCTGATTTATGCGCGGCAGGCCGAGCACCTCGATAACGATCCGGGAAATGACTTCACGAATGAAGTCCACGATTACTTTGGGACGGGAACGCAGCTGCAAGAGATGTACATTTCGCATACGCTCCTTTCAAAGAGCAATTGGGACGTGCTGGCTGAAGCTGCGAACTGGTCGCGGCGCAATGCGGGAACGCTCAGAGACACGCATTGGATCGGCGGCGATCCGGGCAAACTTGAAGTTTACGGTTGGGCGGCGTGGTCGAGGGCAAAGGGCATCCTCACGCTGCGCAACCCGAGCCACCAGCGGCAGAGCATATCGCTCGATGTGGAGCGGGCATTTGAGCTGCCGCCGGGAGCGCCGCGTCGCTTTGTGGCAAGCAGCCCGTGGATGCAGGACCGAGGAGCGTCGCCGGTGACGTTGTCAGCGGGTGAGGAGCACGTCTTCACGCTGGAGCCCTTCGAAGTACTCACTCTCGAGACACGGGTTCTTACTTCTGATGGAAAATTGCGCGAAAGCCGCGACCGGTAATTGACTTCAGGAATAGCAGAGCTGCGTGGCCCAGGTTCGCGGGACGAGGGACTTTAGCGGCGGCGAGGCTGCGGGCGAGATGCGTCTTGGCGGAAGGATGTCCTGTGCTGAGAGTGCATCTCTCTTTCGGTTTCGCGCGGCACATAGGGCAGCGAACCGCCAATATTTGTCGCAACGTCAGCTTTTCGGGTTGCACACTAACATTATTCAACAGTGCGCATTTGAAAGATGGTCAATCTTGCTCTCGGGACCAAATGGCCACGAATGGGAATCTGCCTGGCACGGATAAGCCTCCGCTAATTATTCGGCAGATGGTCAGCCCTCCATGGTGGAGACATCTCCTGCGTCCACGCCTGCTTCTTTGGCCTTAAGAAACCGGCGCAGAATTTTTCCCGATCTTGTCTTTGGCAAAGAGGCCACAAACTCCAGCGACGATGGAGTCGCAATCGGTCCCAGCTCTCGGCGCACGTGTTCGATGAGCGCTGCCGATAGCGCATCGGAAGCCACATGATCCGCGCGAACCTGTACGAACACCTTGATGGTTTCGCCCTTCATGGGGTCAGGCACGCCAATGGCGGCAGCCTCGGCCACCGCAGGATGCGACACCAGTGCGCTTTCCACCTCCGCCGTGCCAATGCGGTGGCCGGCAACATTGAGCACGTCGTCGTACCGGCCGAGCACCGCGATGTATCCGTCTTTGTCTTTCATGGCGACATCGCCGGTCACATAGCAGCCCGGAATAACCTGCCAGTCGCGTTCGTAGCGAGCCGGGTCGCGCCACACGGTGCGCAGCATGTGGGGGAAGGGCCGCTTGAGCACCAACCGGCCTCCCACCCCAGGAGGCGCTGATTTGCCGTTTTCATCCAACACGTCGGCCTCGGCTCCCGGGACCGCGACGCCGACCTTCCCGGGACGCATCGCCATCGAGGGCGGCGTGCCCAGCGTAGGTCCGCCCAACTCCGTTTGCCACCAGTTGTCCGTCACGTATCCCCATTTTCCGTCACCCGCCAGGTGAGTCTGGGCCCAGCGCCAGGCTTCGGGATTCAGCGGTTCGCCCGCGCACGCGATCACGCGCAACGAGGTCAGGTCGTGCGCCGCCGGGTAGCTCTCGCCATAGCGCATGAACATGCGCAAGGCGGTGGGAGCAGTGAACATCTTGGTCACGCCGTAGCGTTCCACGATTTCCCATGCCGCACCTGGACTCGGATAATCGATTGCCCCTTCGCGGAACAGCGTGGTCACGCCCGCGCACAGTGGCGCATACACGATGTAGGAGTGGCCCACCACCCATCCGATATCCGACGTGCACCAGAAGATGTCGCGGTCGCCCACGTCGTAGAAGTTCTCTAAGTGATAAGTCGTGCCCACCATGTAGCCGCCGTGCACGTGCACCACGCCTTTCGGTTTGCCGGTCGAGCCCG
>Ga0209420_1001119_pt1 | contig 12950 bp, 12 predicted proteins | sample BlaSpr_A8_OM1_O1_FD_187972 | JGI IMG/M metagenome (GOLD analysis project Ga0209420, IMG submission 187972) | Forest soil microbial communities from Thunder Bay, Ontario, Canada - Black Spruce, Ontario site 2_A8_OM1_O1 (SPAdes) (version 2) | ecosystem: Environmental > Terrestrial > Soil > Boreal... | reverse complement strand
TGCCCTGGCAAGGCCGAGCGCCCCGGGCGCCTGAGCCAGGTAGGACACCGCCACCGGCGATCGCACGGTGATCTTCACGGGAGCATCGGGCGCTCCGGCCTTGCTTCCGTCATAGGCCTGGAACTCCACCGCGGCATCAGGCCCGGCTACCGCCTCGAATACGTCCGCTATCGACATGGCCCGTCTCCTTCGTTACTTCCCGCGAACGCACTTCTCGTACAGCCCGGCGAGCCGGCCCTGATGGTCATAATCGTCCTTCAGTGTCGCGTATTCCGGGCCGTTGTGCAGGGCCCAGAACTCGTCCTCGGAGTAGAACGACGAGGAGTAGAGCCCCTTGCGGCCGTCGAGGGCGGTCACCTCTTCCTCGATCAGCCGGTTGTAGTGGCCGTCCCCGGCCCCTGGCGGCAGCGAACGGGTGCCCCAGAAGCCGAAGTTCACGTAGACGTCGCCGGGATGCAGCGGGTACAGCGGCCAGGGTTGCTTGCTGAGCGGGGTGCCGCGCAGCCGCATCGGGCAGAGCCAGACCGGGCTCATGCCGACGTGCGGGACGAACCAGCGCAGGAACTCCGCGCCGCGCCCGACCGGGATGTCCACGTCCTGGGCCACGTACTCGCGTGCCGGCAGGCCGCGGCGGGCGTTCAGCGTGGCGGAAAAGCCGTACTTGCGGTCGAGGGCGATCAGCTTGCGGTAGGTGTCCGAGCGGCGGTACCGGCGCGGCCAGACCCGGCGGATCACCGGGTTCTGCACACCGAGGGCCCCGGCGCACCAGAACCAGTCGGTGTCCCAGCGCCACAGGTAGTCGCGGATAGTGAGGAAGTCTTCCTTGGGCCCGCGGATCGACCGGTAGTAGATGCGTTCCCGCGTATAGTCGCTGCGCCACGGCGCGACGTCGCTGAAGGCGCCGACGGTCAGGTACATCTCGTCGAGGCTGAACGCCGTGCCGTCCACGAAGTCCGCCCGGTGCCCGTGGTAGCTGCCGTCCGCCGCGATCTGCGCGACCGCGTCCATGCAGGCTTCCGGGGTGCCGAAGCGGAAGTGGCGCAGGTGCACGTACGGCGCCACGGGCTCGAGCTCGATCGTGAGCGTCAGCGCGTAGCCGAGCGTGCCGTAGGAGTTGGGGAAACCGCGGTACAGCGCGGCGTGCTCGTTGTCGTCGGTGGCGGTGACCACCCGTCCGTCGCCCGTGAGGATCTCCATCTCGGTCACTGACTCGTGCGGCAGACCGCTGCGCAGCGAGGTCGACTCGATCCCGAGGCCGGTCACCGCGCCGCCGAGCGTGATCGTCTTCAGCTGCGGCACGACGAGCGGCATCAGGTCGTACACCAGGGTGGCGTCTGCGAGATCCTCGTAGGTCGTCATGCCGCCGACCACCGCCGTGCGGGTGGTCGGGTCGACGGACACCACATGCCCGAACGCGGACACGTCAAGCCCGGCTTGCGTGTTGCCGTCGGGGAACCGGAACAGGTTGGACGTTCGCTTGGCGAGCCGGACCGGGCTGCCGGGCGGGATCGCCGCGTAGTCGTGCTGCAGCCTGGCCACCGCCGCTCGGTGGGCTGGCGGCAGCTTGCGCCGCGGTGCCACGCCGCGATTGTTCGTGCCAGTGACGTCGGTCACCTTCCCTCCCCGATGTCGCCCGCACCCAGGCCCCACGGCGAGAATGCACGCAGGAGGGCATTATGGGCAAGGTCTATGCCGAACTGGACGAACGGCTCACGAAGTTTATCGCCCGCCAGCCGGTGTTCTTCGTGGCCACAGCGCCGTGCCTCACCTCGGACGGCGAGGGCGGCCACGTCAACGTCTCTCCCAAGGGCTACCGGGACACGTTCGCCGTGCTGGACCCGACCACCGTGGCCTACGTCGACCTGACCGGCAGCGGCGCCGAGACGATCGCGCACCTGCGGCAGAACGGCCGGATAACGATCATGTTCTGCTCGTTCACGAAGCAGGCGAAAATCCTCCGGATCTACGGCCGCGGGCACGTGGTGCTGCCCGATGACCCGAGCTGGCAGGCGCTTGCCGCGCGGTTTGCCCGGAACGGGACGCACGGCGCCGACCGGCGCGACCGCAGGGCGATCATCGTGGTGGAGGCGGACCGCATCGCCGACTCCTGCGGCTACGCCGTGCCCCAGATGGAGCTGACCGAGGAACGCGACCTGCTGGCACAGATGGCGGAGCAGAAGTCTCTCGACGAGCTCGCCGAATACCGCGAGGAGAAGAACGCGGTCAGCATCGACGGCCTGCCAGCGCTCGGGCGATGACCTGGCCGATTGCTGGGCGGATGGTCAGCGCCGGCGGAGCTTGGCGACCAGCCGGTCCGGAACGATCTCGACGTCGAACGGCTTGCGGGCGCGGAACGCCTCGCTCCCGGTGACGTGCGCGACCTCGGCATAGGATCCGCCGTCAAGCTCGTACGCGCGCAGGCTCGGCCGATCCAGGTCAGGATCGACCACCCAGTACGACGGGATGCCGAACCGCTCGTAGGCGGCCTTCTTCAGGTTAAGATCCCGCAGCACGGAATGAGGCGAGAGCACCTCGACGACCAGCACCGGCGGCCGGGCAAGCCGTACTCCTTCCGCGTCGGCAACACGCGCCACGACGACATCAGGTTCAAGCGCACTGTTCTCCGCGATTCGTACGCCGATATCAGCGAAGACCACCAAGTTCTCAGGGCATGCCTGCTCAAGCAGGCTGCCCAGAACGATGATCACTCGCTGATGACCCATGTTGGGAGCCGGGCTCACGATGAGCATCCCGTCAATCAGCTCGTAGCGCCGACCGTCGTCGGGCATCCGGTCGAGATCCTCGACGGTGAACGGCTCGCCCCAGCTGGGCCAGGCGTCGGCAATGCTCACAGCACTCATCGTGCCTCCTTGGAGTCAACACTGTCATCCTTTCGCTCGGTGCTGACAATTTCTTGACCCTCGGCGTCGGCGCTGGTCCCGGCCGTCGCGCGGGAAACCTCCTAGGCTGGATTCATGCGGATCGCGCTGATCAACTCAGGGATCGGGCTGCTCGCTACCGCCGCCGAGCTGCACCGGCTCCGTCCCGATGCAGACCTGGTGCTGGCCATGGATCCGGACGGGATGCCCTGGGGGCCACGCAGCCCCGGCGACATCGCCCAGCGGTCGCTCGCCTGCGCCAGGGCGACCGCCGCGTTCGGGCCGGACGTGCTCGTGTTCGCGTGCAACACCGGAACCGTGCACGCGCTCCCCGCGCTCCGGGCGGAGTTCGAGCCCGCGATGCCGGTCGTCGGCACGGTTCCGGCGATCAAGCCCGCCGCGGCGTTCAGCGACTCGGTGGCGATCTGGGCGACCGTGGCAACCACGGCCAGCACGTATCAGCGCCGGCTCATCGACGACTTCGCCGGCTCGGCACGAGTCACCCCGGTCCCGTGCCCCGGCCTGGCCGACGCGGTCGACGCCGGGGACGAGGCGGCTGCCAGAGCCGCCGTCGCCGGTGCGGCCGCGCGCACACCGGCCGATTGCGGCGCGGTCGTGCTCGGCTGCACCGAGTATGAGCTGGCGGCCGACCTGATCGGTGCCGCGCTGCCGGGCGTGACCCTGTTCCGCTCGGCGGCCGCCGTCGCCGCGCAGGCTCTGCGCCGAGTCGCTGCGGGCGGGACCGATACCAGGCCCGATGCAGCGCCGTCTCGGACCGGGACCGTGCGGGTGCTGCTCAGCGGCAGGCAGGCCGGCCTGCCCGAGGCGGCGCTGCGCTACCCGGAGGGCCGCTTGCTGGCCGACCTCGTTGTCGACGACCGTCCTGTGGACGACCGTCCTGTCGACGACGTTCGTGCCGACGACGTTCGTGCCGACGACGTTCGTGCCGACGACCGCGCCGCCGAACCTCGCGCCGCCGAACCTCGCGCTGAACGCGAGGCCGAAGGGTCGGTACCGCCGAGCTCGGTCCTCGCGTAACTGGCCTCGACCTCCTCCGGTGTCATCGGGAGCCGCGCGGCGGACGGGGGCAGGCCCGCGTCCAGCGCCTGCCCGATCAGATGCGCCATCGAGTACTCGGGGTCGGCGGCGAGGGCACGCTCGATTGCGACGTTCGCAAGCGCCCCGTCGCCGGACTGCCACGCGGTGAACGCCAGCAGGGACGCTGGCGCTGGCACGTAAGGCTCGCACGCGTGACGGACCACGTCGGTCCATAGCCGCAGGTGGTCGGCGCGGTGCCGGGGCTCCATCCGGGCCCAGGCGTCGTCACGTACCCGCAAGTCGGCGATAGTCACCGTGAGCCAGGCGAGCTGGTCGTGGTCGGTGATCCGGCCGCCGTGGCGGTAGATGCTGATCGCGGCCCGGACCGCCTCCCGCCCGGCCTCGACAGCCAGCCACAGGCCGCCTGGATTGCCGGACGGCGCGCTGGAAGGGCGAGATGATCCGCCGGCCGAGCCGCAGGACGTGCCGGCCTGGGCGCGGGAGGATGAGCTGCCTGGGGCGACGGAGGACGCGATCAGCTCCGCGGCCCGCAGCACCGCGCGCTCCGTTGCCTGGCGCATCGACTCGGCGGCCTGGCCGGTCAGCGGGGCCAGCGAGTCCGCCAGCGACGCCCGGTCGGGGCGAGCCGGCATCCCGGCCGCGGTCATCGCCGCCGCGGCCGGGTGAGCGGATACGTCGAACGGCACACCGTCCGGCGGGCAGCAGCCCGGGTCCGTGCAGACGTAGGACCAGTAGCGCCCGTCCTGCACCCGGAGCAGGTCGCGCATTGCGATCCCGGCGCCGCGCAGGCCCGCCCTGAGCTGCTCGGCGACCGGCGTGACCAGAACGCCGTCGCCGTATCCCGCGGCGATCGCGGTCCTGATCCGCCGCTTCCGCAGCACGGCGGCGGCGTGCTCCGCGATGTCCCGCGACCGCGCGGCGTCCGGCGGGTCCGGCAGGTCGTACCGGAACGCGAGCACAATGCGCCCGCGGCGCGCGTCAAGGCCGACGACCACCATGCTCCGGCCCGGGTGGAATCCCAGCAGGTGCGGGATGACCGCCAGGAAACCGGCCACGGAGCTGACCCTGATCCTCGGTACCTCCCGGTCCGGCTGACTGTTCGTGTGCGGGGTCTTGTCACCCGCTGGCGTGTTGTCTGTCATGTCGGCAGGCTGCGGCGGGCGGGCCACCCGGCACGACGTGATTAACCCCGGGACTGTGCGTAACAGGCTCTGATCCACAGACTGTGTTATCGGCTTGACAACGCGGGCGGCTGTCACACCTGCTGGTCCTGCGGTGCTTAGGTGACGGAGAGGATGAGTATGGAAGCCAGCTTCGTGACCGACCTGCGCTCGTCACCGCCAGGGGCCTCGTTCTCCGGGTTCGAGCGGTTCTTCCGCGAGGAGTATCCCGCGGTCGTGCGCATCGCCTTCGGCGTCGTCGGCGATGCCCAGGCAGCCCAGGACGTCGCGCAGGACGTCTTCATCAGCGCCTTCAAGCGGTTCCCCGAGCCGGGGGATTCGGACCATGCCCGCGCCTGGGTGCGGGCGGCCGCGGCGCACACGGCCCTGAACGCCATCCGCGGCGAGCGGCGGCGCGAGCGGCGTCAGCGGTCGGCGGCCGTCGAGGTGCCCGCGGCGGGCCCGGAGGAGACCGTGCTGGACGCGGAGTCCAGAACCGAGGTCAGGCGGGCGCTGTCCCGCCTGCCCCGCAAGGCCGCGGCCGTCCTCGTGCTCCGGCACAACGGGCTGAGCTACGCCGAGGTGGCCGAGGCCATGAACGTGAAGGTGGGGCACGTAGGCACGATGCTCCGCCGAGCCGAATCAGCGCTACGCAAGGAGTTGCAGAATGCACCACGTACCTAACCCGGTGTTGCGCCGGCTCGAGGACGAGCCGCTGGCCGTGCCCGACGTGGCCCGGCGCCACCTCGACGACTGCCGCCGCTGCCAGGCCCAGAGCACCGAGATCGCCGCGGACGCGGCGCTGGCCGCGCGCGTGCTGGCCGCGCCGCCGGAGGTCGGTGACATCGACCTGGAGTGGATCCTGCTGCAGGACCGGCTCAGCCGGCCCGACGCGGCCCGGCGTCCGGCCGTCCGTCCGTCCCGGCACATGCCTCGGCGGCTGGTCAACGTCTCGGTCGGTGCCGGGACCGCGGTCGTGGCCAGCGTGCTCGCCGTGGGAGCGGCCGCGGCCGCTGTCCTCACGACCGTCTACGCGCCAACCCAGGTGGCCCCGGTGCGGATCAACGCGAACGACCTGCACGCGATCGAGAGCATCATGGGCATCAGCCGGCTGTCCGGCGACCTGGGGCCGTCGGGCTCGACGCAGCTCACGTTCGGCAAGCTGAGCTGGTCCTCGGCCGGCCTCGCCCAGCAGGTGGCCTCGCTCGGCCGCGCCAGCGCAATGACCCACCTGGCGTTCCCCACCCCGGCCACGCTGCCGTCGGGCGTGGGGCCGATCGGCCGCATCACGGTCCAGCCCCAGGTGACGGCCACCGTGCGGTTCAGCCAGAACGCCGGTCCTGCCGTAGCGGGAAGCACCCTGACGATCACCGCGGGCCCGGCGATCGCGGTTCAGTACACCAGCGCATCCGGCCGCAGCAACCTGATCACGCTCGCCATCGTCGCCGCGCGCAGGCCGGTGGCGTCAATGAAGGGGGAAGGGGAGGCAGGTGGGGCGACCGCCAGCCAGCTCGAGACGTTCCTGCTGTCAAGGCCGGGCCTGCCGGCCGATCTCGTCCAGGAAATCCGGCTGCTCGGCAACCCGGCATCGGTCCTGCCGGTGCCGGTCCCGTCGGGGCTGTGGGAGCTGAAGGAGCAGATCGGCGGGGCACCGGCGGTGCTCGTCACCGACCCCAACGGCTTCGCGTCCGGGGTGATCTGGGAGAGCGGTGACGGCATCGTGCATGCCGTCGGCGGGCTGCTCGACAAGCAGGACGTCTTCAATGTCGCCCGCCAGATCGGCTGAGCGCGCGGCCGTGGCGGGCCACGGCGCGAGCGACCCCGGCGGCTGCACGCCGCCGGGGTCCCCGGCCATTCACACGATCGAGCTGAGCAAGCGGTACCGGAGCACGGTGGCGCTGGCCGGGCTGTCGATGACCGTGGCGCGCGGCGAGGTCTTCGGGTTCCTGGGCCCGAACGGGGCGGGCAAGACCACTGCCGTCAAGCTGCTGCTCGGGCTGGCCCGGCCGACCGGCGGCGAGGCGATGGTCCTGGGCGCGCCAGCCGGGGACCTGCAGACCCGCAGGCAGATCGGCTACCTGCCGGAGCTGTTCCGCTTCCAGAGCTGGCTGACCGCCCGCGAGGTGCTGGTCCTGCACTGCCGGCTGATGCGGATGCCCCGGCCGGGCTGGGCCGCGGCGGCGGACGAGGCGCTGCACGTCGTCGGCCTTGACGGCCGGGGCGACGACAAGGTCGGCACGTTCTCCAAGGGCATGCAGCAGCGGCTCGGCCTCGGGGTCGCGCTGCTCGGCGAGCCCGCGCTCGTGGTGCTCGACGAGCCGACGAGCGCCCTCGACCCGGTGGGCCGCCATCACGTCCGCGTGATCATCCGCGAGCTGCGTGACCGCGGCGCAACGGTCTTCCTCAACACCCACCTGCTCGAGGAGGCCGAGCACGTCTGCGACCGCGTGACGATCCTCAGTAAGGGCCGGTCGCTCGCCACCGGGACGCTGGCCGAGCTGAAGGTCCGCAGGCCCAGCGCCCGGCTGCGGGTGACCGGCCTGCCGGGCGGCTGGTGGCGGCGCCTGGCCAGCTTCGGGCGCTGGACCGAGCAAGGAGACTGGCTGCTGGTCGAGGAGATGGCGGCCGGGCGGGTGCCGGAGCTTGTGGCCGCGATCGTCGCGCTCGGCGGCCGGGTCGAGGCGGTCATACCCGAGCAACAGAGCCTGGAAGAGAGCTTCCTCAAGCTACTGGGGGAAACGTGAGTGCCGTCCTGACGATCGCGTCGCTCACCATGCGGGAGGCGGTGCGGCGGCGGCTCGTTGCCGCATTCGCTGTCATCTCCATCGTGCTCGTCGGCGCCAGCGGCTGGGCCTTCTACAAACTGAGTCACGGCGGAGCGTTCACCTCGGGTGAGACAAACCTGGCACTCCCCCAGGCGGTCGTGCTGTTCATGTTCATGTTCAGCTTTGTCGTCGCGCTCAGCGCATCCGCCGTCGGCTCGCTGGCTGTCTCCAGCGAGATCGACTCGGGCGTCCTGCAGACCGTCGTCGCCCGGCCGGTCCGGCGCAGCGAAGTGCTGCTCGGGAAGTGGCTGGGCCTAGCCGCCTTGCTCGGCGCGTACACCGCGATCGTGTCCGGCCTGCAGGTGGCCGTCGTGTACTGGACCTCCGGCTTCGTGGAGCCCGACCCGGCCGCCGCGGCGGCGCTCGTCTTCGCCGAGGGCGTGGTCCTGCTGACGTTCGTGCTGCTGCTCAGCACCCGGCTGTCCGCGCTCGCCGCCGGCGTGATCGGCATCGCACTGTTCGGCCTGGCCTGGCTCGCAGGCGTCGGCGGCACCCTGGCCACGGCGTTCAACATCCATGCGCTGCACACGGCGAGCGAGGTCAGCCAGTACCTGCTGCCAACGAATGGGCTGTGGCAGGGCGCGATCTACTACCTCGAGCCGTCGTCGTTCGTCACCCAGCAGCTCGCCGCATCGCCCGTGGGGCAGGGCGACCCGTTCCTCGCCCTGGCCGCGCCGCCCTGGCAGTACCTGGCCTGGACGGCCGTCTGGCTGGTGCTCATCCTGGTGCTCGGCCTGGTCAGCTTCGACCGCCGTGAACTGTAGGAGCCTGAGGAGTCACAGCACTTTGCTGAAGAACACGCGCCGGAACCCGTGCTCCTCGGCGCGGCGCGTCTCCCGGTAGCCGTGCCTGGGGTAGTAGGCGAGGTTCTCGGTCATTCCCTCGTTCGTGTAGAGGCGTATCTCACCCAGGCCATTCACCCGGGCCTCGTCCTCGGCGAGCGTGAGCAGCCGGGCGCCGATGCCGCGCCGCTGCGCCGACGGCAGCACCGCGATGTTCTCGATCAGCAGGTAGCCCTGGTTTACGACGAGCACGAGCAGGCCGAGGACCTGGCCGTCCGCCTCGGCGACCCAGGCCTGGCCGGACTGAACGGCCGCGGAGTAGTCGGCGGTCATCGGGGCGGGCATGCGGCCGATTCTCGGCACGTACAGCAGGTACGCCTCGTGCACGACCACGTAGAGCGCCGGGACGTCGGCGGGGGCGGCGCGGCGGACGGTTACCGCTGGCTCCTGGTCCGGCATTTATCCCGGCCGCCCGTTGTCAGCTTGCCGGTTTCAGGCCGATGCGCCGGTACAGCGCACCCGCGTGGCCGGCATTCAGGATCCGGGTGAAGTGGGCGCTGAAATAGCGCTCCAGCGCCGGCGTCCAGGCCACCCGGTGGTGGTTCAGCCCGGACAGCCACACGTACTGCGCGTGATCGAAGGCGTAGGTCCACACCGCGTCGACCGCCTTGTACTTCGCGGCGCCGGTCTCCGGGTCGCGCCCGTGCGAGAGCGCGTAGTTGGTGCCGGTGGCGTCGAGCAGCAGCGAGCAGCCCGGCACGTCCGAGACCAGCCGGTTGGTCATGACGGCGAATGACACCTCGTCGGCGAGCAGGCACGACCCCGGCGGGATCAGGCGCTCCGCCGACTGCACCACGGACAGCGGCAGGTGCGGGGTGTTGTAGCTCTCCCAGTTGAACTGGACCACCGCCATCACCAGGACCACCAGCCCGGCCACGCAGGCCGCGCCCCATTGCAGGGCCGGCGGCGTGGGGGCGCCGGCGTCGCCGCCCGAGATCAGCCGCAGGTCGCGCACCAGGGCGGCCAGCGGCAGCCCGATGGCCAGGGCGAGCCACGGAGCAAAGAACGCGGCGAAGTGGTAGTGGAACTGGTTCGGCCAGATGAAGCCGATCAGCACGAAGCCCGCCGTTCCGACCGCGAACAGGTCGAGCATCGGCGGCAGCCGCCAGGTCAGCAGGAACGCGAGGCCGAGGCTGCCTGCCACGACCGCGGCGATCAGCACGGCGGCGCCCAGGATCACCAGGTGCGTCGGCTTGTGCAAGTCGGCCAGCCCGGTCAGGTCCTGGATGCGCTCCCAGGTCGAGGTGCGGGTGGCGCCCGCCCTCGGCCCGATCTGCGCGATGATCGTGGCCTGGTAGAACTTCTTTGGCGCCAGGGCGGCGAACGGCAGCACCGGGACCAGGAAGCCGGCCGCTACGCCGCCGACGTACGCCGCGGCGCGGCGCGGCCAGCGCAGCGCCAGCACCGTGATGATGATCACCGGGAAGATGGCCCACGGCTCGACCGCGCCACCGAACCCGAACGCCACGCCGCCCCAGACGAGCCGCCGCGTCCTAGTCGTGAAGTGATCGCCGTCGAACACCGCCAGGGCGCCGATCAGGCAGAACAGCACCAGCCAGGGTTCCACAAGGATGGTCTTGACCGCCTGGATGGCGTCCGGGTAGACGGCCATGATCCCGCAGACGATGACCGTGGCGAGGACGCCGCGGTGCCGGACCAGCAGGCCCGCCAGGGCCACCGAGGCGGCGCCGACCAGCGACGTCAAGATGCGCCCGATGCCCATTCCCCACGCGGTGCCGGTCACTTTGCTGAGCAGCGCCACCGGAATCATCAGCAGCGTGATCCCCGGTGGCTGCACGATCAGGAAGTCACGGTAGGGCACGGCGCCGTGGACCAGCCGCACGGCGCTGCCGAAGTAGGGCCCGTCGTCGTATTCGTTGACGCTGAGCAGGAAGCCGGGCCGGCTGAGCTGGTAGAGCCGGAGCAGCAGGCCGAGCACCGTCGCGGCCACGATGATCAGGGTCACCGGGTTGCCCAGGCCGGCCGGCATGGCCGACCGGGCCGCAGCGGGCTGGCCCCCTGGCTCACCCGAGCCGGGGCTGGCGATCGTCCCGCTTGGCGTCGTTCCGCTCACACCCGCTACCTTCTGCCGACCGGTCGCACTGCGTGGCCGTTACCTAGCAACAACGGCCTCAGATGCTACCTGGTGCCCCCGCGCCGAAGGCGGCCGAAGCCGCGACTTCCATCTGGTCTACAAAGCAATGCCGAGGAGGGCGTCAACGGTGTCGCGGACGAGGGGGCCGTCCGTGCCGCCCGGCGAGGCGAGAACGGCGTCCGCCCAGGCGTCGACCGCGGCCAGCGCGCCGGGCGCGTCGAGGTCGTCGGCCAGCCGCTCACGCACCGCGGCGAGCACTCCCGTGCCCGACGTGGCGGACGTGGCCGGGGGGCCCGGCACGGCGGAGGCCGCCGCGACCGCGGCGCGCCAGCGGTCGAGCCGCGCCTGCGCCGCCGCCAGCCCGGCGTCGGTCCAGTCCCAGTCCTGCCGGTAGTGGTGCGCGAGGATCGCCAGCCGGATCACCATCGGGTCGGTGCCGCCCGCGATCAGGCGGGACACGAACACCAGGTTGCCCTGCGACTTGGACATCTTCTCGCCGTCCAGCCGCACCATGCCCGCGTGCGCATAGTGCCGGGCGAAGACCGGCTCCCCCGGGCTGGCCCGGCCGGAGAGCGCTACCCGCGCGTGCGAAGCGCTCATCTCGTGGTGCGGGAAGATCAGGTCGGTGCCGCCCGCCTGGACGTCGAACGTTACGCCCAGATGCTCGGTGGCGATCGCCGCGCACTCCACGTGCCAGCCCGGCCTGCCGCTGCCGAAGCCGGACGGCCAAGAGGGCTCGCCGGGCCGCGCGGCCAGCCAGACCAGCGCGTCCAGCGGGTCCTTCTTGCCCGCCCGGCCGGGGTCGCCGCCGCGCTCGGCGAACAGCTCCGTCATCGTGGCGGCGTCGAGCCCGGATACCGCCCCGAACGACGGATCGGCTGACCGGGCGAAGTACATGTCGCTGTCCAGGTCGTAGACCGCCCCGTGGTCGGCGAGGAGCCTGCTCAGCCGCTCGATGACCGGCAGCGCCTCGACCGCGCCGACGTACTCGGCGGGCGGGAGCACGCGCAGCGCCTCCATGTCGCCGCGGAACAGCGCGATCTCGCGGTCAGCCAGTTCCCGCCAGTCCTCGTGGTCGCGCTCCGCGCGCTCGAGCAGCGGGTCATCGACATCCGTGACGTTCTGTACATAGCGGACCTGGTGACCGGCGTCGCGCCAGGCCCGTACCAGCAGGTCCCAGGCGATGAACGTGGCCGCGTGACCGATATGCGTGGCGTCGTACGGAGTAATCCCGCACGCGTACAACGTCGCCTTCGGCCCGGCCGCCGCCACCACCCGCTCGCCCCGGTCGGCCACCTCTACTTCCGGGCCCTGTCCGGGCAGTTGGGGAACGCTCACGGCGCGCCAGGAATCCATAGCCGTCAGGCTATCGCTGCCCCGCGCCGCAATGATCAGCGCACGCCCGCGGCCTGCTCGAACGCGTATCCGAGCGCGATCAGCCGAGGCTCGCTCCAGGCCGGCCCGGACAGCAGGATCCCGACCGGAAGACCACCCACATCACCCGCCGGAACGGTCAGCGACGGGTACCCGCACACCGCAGCCGGCGATGACGTCGAGAAGTCCCACAAATCGCCGAGGACGTGATCGGTCAGCCTCGCGGGCCCGCCGGTCAGCGAGACAACGGCGTCCAGCCGGTGCTCGGCGAGCGCGCCGTCCAGCGCCGCGTGCGCGATCCGGCCCGCCTCGCCCCGTGCGGCCAGGTAAGCGGGGTCGCCGAGGTCACCGCTGGTGGCCTCCGCCCGCTCGAAGAGATCCTGGTCGAAGTGGACCAGCACCTTGTCGGCGTTGCGCTTGTTGAACTCGATGAGCTCGGCGAGGGTCATCGGGTGCTCGCCGGGCAGCGCGCCAAGATAGGCGTTCAGGCCGTGCTTGAACTCGTGCAGCAGCGCGGTGAGCTCGGGCTCGTCAGCCTCGTCCAGGCCGGCCAGCGGCACCGGGTCGACGACCTGCGCACCGGCCGAGCGCAGCCGATCGACCGCCGCTTCGAGCACGGCGACGGTGGCCGGGCTCGCCGCACGCGAGCCGTCGCGCCAGATCCCGAGGCGGGCCCCGGCCAGCGCTCCAGCGTCAAGGAACGCCGTGTAGTCGCC
>Ga0209420_1001118_pt1 | contig 12954 bp, 9 predicted proteins | sample BlaSpr_A8_OM1_O1_FD_187972 | JGI IMG/M metagenome (GOLD analysis project Ga0209420, IMG submission 187972) | Forest soil microbial communities from Thunder Bay, Ontario, Canada - Black Spruce, Ontario site 2_A8_OM1_O1 (SPAdes) (version 2) | ecosystem: Environmental > Terrestrial > Soil > Boreal... | reverse complement strand
CGCCAATGGCCGCTGCCAGCTCGGCCGCCGTCAGGCCTTCTGTTGCGCCTCCCAAGCCCCTTGGTCCGATGCCCAAGATGCCGGCTAAGCCGTCGATTCAATCTGCGCCCGCAGCTCATCGCGACGGAGGATCGTTGCGTCCGGGAGGGGTTCGCCCAGGATCGCCCATTGGCCGTCCCACTGGCGGCGCAAAATTCCCAGCGCGCTCGGGAGGAGGTGGCCGCCCGGGTGGTGGTCCATCGCTTGGACCCAAGCCTGCGGCCGGCGCGCCAATTGGCAAAGCCGAACCCGGCAAGCCGCTCTATGCGCGTAAGCCAACGCCGACCCGCGGCCGCCCGCTGATTGAAAAGAGATTTGCGGAAGGCGAGCGCAAGCTGCATCCGGTCCGCTCGCGCACTGGCGCAGCGGCAGGGCGAGCCGCGCACGCAGAGGTGCTGCCGCCACCGGTTCCACGTGAGCCGCGCGAAATTACGATTACCGAGGGCATCACGGTACGCGAGCTTGCGGAGAAACTCGACATTCGCGCCAAAGAACTTCTGAAGTCGCTTCTCGACCGCGGCATTTTCGCCAGCATCAACCAGGCGCTCGATACGCAAACGGCCACCACGCTTGCCGAGTCGTTTAGCGGAATCGTGAAGGTCCAAACCTTCGAAGAACAGCAGACGCAGGAAGAAACCAAAAAGGAAGAGCAGACCGGCAATTTAGTGCCGCGCGCCCCGGTGGTGACCGTGATGGGCCACGTAGACCACGGCAAAACCAGCCTGCTCGACGCCATTCGGGAAACGGACGTTGCCGCTGGCGAATCCGGAGGTATCACCCAGCATATCGGCGCGTACGAAGTGCGGGTCGACGAGCGCAGCATCGTGTTCATCGATACGCCAGGCCACGAGGCGTTCACGCGCATGCGCGCGCGTGGCGCGAAAGTCACCGACATTGTCGTGCTGGTGGTGGGCGCTGACGACGGGGTGATGCCGCAGACCGAAGAAGCCATCAATCACGCGCGCGCCGCAAAGGTGCCGATCATCGTTGCGCTGAACAAAATCGACAAGCCCGATGCCCAGGCGGAGCGCGTGAAGCGGCAGCTCTCCGACCGCGGCTTGATGCCCGAAGAATGGGGCGGCGATACGGTGATGGTGGAAGTATCGGCGCGCACTAAACAAAATATTCCGCGTTTGCTGGAGATGATTTTGCTGGTGGCCGACCTGCGGGAACTCAAGGCCAATCCGGATACATCAGCAAGCGGCACGGTGCTCGAATCGCGTGTGGATAAAGGCCGCGGGCCGGTGGCGACTATCCTGGTGCAGAACGGCACGCTGCGCGTGGGTGATTTCTTTGTGTGCGGCGCGGTGTACGGCAAAGTGCGCGCCATGTTTGACGATCGCGGCCAGACGCTGCGCCAAGCGCCGCCTTCGACGCCGGTCGAAGTGCTCGGCTTGCAGGGCGTGCCCGATGCGGGTGATCAATTCCAGGTGGCCGACGAAGCCAAAGCACGGCACATTGTCGAATACCGCCAAGCCAAGCTTCGGGAAGCGAACCTGGCGAAAAGCTCCAGCAGCCGCCTGACACTCGATCAGTTGCACGAGCAGCTTCGCACCGGTGAAGTGAAAGAGCTGCCCATTGTGATCAAGGGCGACGTGCAGGGTTCAGTGGAAGTACTTAGCGAAATGCTGCCCAAGCTTTCGACGGAACAGGTCAGGCTTAAAATTATCAGCTCGGGCGTCGGCGCGATTTCTGAAACGGACGTGCTGCTCGCTTCGGCTTCTAACGCGATCATTGTGGGATTCAACGTGCGCCCGGAGCGCAAAGCCACCGATCTTGCTCAGCAGGAAGGCGTGGACATTCGGCTGCACACGATTATTTACGAGCTGACCGACGAACTGAAGAAGGCCATGACCGGTTTGCTCGCTCCGGTGATCAAAGAGACTTATCTGGGCCGCGCAGAAGTTCGAAATACGTTCCGCGTGAAGGGCTCAGGTATGATTGCCGGCTCGTACGTGCAGGATGGCTTGATCAAGCGCGACGCTGAAGTCCGCGTGTTGCGCGACAATGTGGTGATCTACACGGGTAAAGTGGTTTCGCTGCGGCGCTTCAAGGATGACGTCAACGAAGTGCGCAACGGATTTGAGTGCGGTATCAGCGTTTCCAACTTTAGCGACGTGAAAGTTGGCGACGTGCTGGAGTGCTTCCAGATCGAAAGAATCGCGCCGGTGGCCACTTCTGCGCACAGCTAGCGGCATCGCCTAGCTGGCAAAAGGCCCCGGTTTTGCGGGATGCTGCCATGCCAGTCGGCCTGCTTACCCTCGAAATCCATATCCAGGATTCGCAATCGCTGAAAGATAAGCGACAGGTGCTGCGCAGCCTGAAAGAAAAGCTGCGGCACCGCTTTAACGTAGCTGTCGCCGAGCTGGAGCATCAAGATACCTGGCAGCGGTCGGTGATCGGCGTGGTGAGCATTTCCGCGGATGAGACTCATTTGGAGGAGTCGCTGCGCGCCATTGCTGAAGAGTCGGAATTGCTGCTGGGGCGCGATTTGATCGGGCAGCAGGTCGAGTATTTTTGATCGCTGCAGCATGATTTGCTTGCTGGAAATTGCCGCCGGGAGGAGCACATGAGCATCGGAGGACATCGTTCCGAGCGCCTCGCTGAGGAGATGCTCCACGAAATCAGCTTGATGCTGGCAGGGGATTTGAAGGATCCGCGGCTGGCAGTGCCGCTGACGGTGAATGAAGTGCGGCTTTCGCAGGACAAGCGCCACGCGCGAGTTTACGTGCGAGTTTTTTCCGAGCCGGAGGAGCGCAAGGCCGCGCTGAAGGGCCTTGTAGCGGCGGCAGGCTTCGTACGCCACGAGCTGGTCGAGCGCCTGCAGTTACGCAAGGCCCCAGAGCTTTCTTTCGTGCTCGATGAATCCGAGGAATATGGCGATCACATTGAGGATCTGATCCGCAAGAGCAAGGACGCCACTTAGGCCGCGCCTCGGGCGGCTTTGAAGCACCGCGATTTAAAACCTTTCCCTTATGCCTCGCACCCCACAACCGCAGCCCATTGATGGTGCGCTGATCGTCGACAAACCTGCGGGAAAAACCTCGCACGACATTGTGGAAGCGGTACGGCGCATCGTGGGCTTTCGCCAAATCGGGCACCTCGGGACGCTCGATCCCATGGCCACCGGCGTTCTGGTGCTGCTGCTTGGGCGCGCCACGCGCCTGATGCGTTTTTACGCCGCACGGCGGAAACGCTACACCTGTGGCGTCCGATTTGGTTTTGCGACCGATTCCTATGACGCCGATGGCGAGGCGCTGGGCGCTGATAACCCGCCGGAACTGGACCGCGAGACGCTGCAGAGGATGGCCAATGAATTGACCGGCAAAATTCTGCAGACTCCGCCTGCCTTTTCGGCGAAGAAGATTCATGGCCGGCCGGCTCACGAGCTGGCGCGGAAGAAGAAGCCGGTGGAGCTCAAGCCGGTGGAAGTGGAAGTGTATGAATTTCAGTTGACGGAAATTGAAGGGCCGCTGGCGCGATTCACAGTGGAGTGCGGGTCGGGGACCTACATCCGGTCGCTGGCGCATGACTTGGGTAAGGCGCTGGGCACCGGGGCGCACATCGCCGAAATTGCGCGCACTGCGGTGGGGGAGTTTACGCTTGATCAGGCTTCGACCCTGGCTGAGCTGACCGAAGCGGCGCAGGCACGCCGCCTGGTGGATCGCATCGTGCCGCTCGATAAGCTGCTGCCGGAACTTCCGCGTGCGACCGTGCTGCCAATTATTGAAAAGCGGGTGAAACACGGAGCAAAGTTCAATTTATCGATTTCGCAGGTGCAGCCGGGACAGCAGGTAGCCGCGCAAGGCGCACCGTCGGAGCTGAACTCGGGCGACTGGCAGCCGGCGCGGCTGCGGGTTTTCAATCAGCAGCAGCGGTTGATCGCCATTGCTGAATCGGTTGTGCCGCGGACCTACCAGCCGGTATTGGTTCTCGAAACCGCGCCTTAGATTTGGGCGCGCCCTGGGTCCAGCTGCGCGCGTGTCAGCGTTAATTCTTCCAAATCAACCTAATCGGGTTATTCGGGCTGGCTTTCCTGCGGTGGTTCGCTCAGTGGCTGTGGTGGGGGCATCTGCTGGACCGGCGGCTGGCCGGGTTGCTGTTCGGGCTGTTGCTGTTGTTGAGGAGGCTGCTGGGGCTGGTAAGGTTGCGGCGGGCGCGGCTGCAAAGGCTGCTGTGGCTGGGGCTGCGGTTGCTGGCCGGGCTGCTGGAATTGCTGCGGGATACGCTCGTCGAAAGTAGCGCCGACGGATCGGCCGCCGCCTTGGCGAGGCTCGTGGCCGGCGTAAAGCTCGGTGTCTTTCTTATCGACCGGCTCGAGGCGCTTCGGGGTGATCATGATGATCAATTGATCGTTGGCATCGTTGCGAGTCATATCGCCCAGAATCACGTTGAGGCCGGGAATGCTTCCAATGCCAGGCAGGCTGTTCAAGCCGCGGTCCGCTTCGGTATTCAGGAACCCGGAAAGAATGGTCGTTTCGTTTTCTTTGAGCCGCACGGTTTGCTCGATGGTGCGGTTGCTCACGACAGGAATGGAGTTAAGGCTGCTGCCGCTAAGGGCGCGTATTTCGAGCGAGAGATTCAGGGTCACTTCGTTATCAGCGTGCAGGTGTGGGGTAGCTTTGAGCTTCACGCCCAGGTCGAGATATTCGACGTTTGGATAAGGCGTTCCGATCGAGCCGGTATTTTGAGGGAGCGAGCTTATTGCGGCCGCTTGAATCGTATTGGAATTGATAATTACCGTCGCGTCGTTCGAGCCAAAGTTGACCGCGACAAGATCAGGCAGACCGTCCTGGTTGAAGTCAGTTGTGGCGATTGAAACCGGCTGGGTGCCAACGCTCAAATCCAGCGGCCCGCTTAGGATTCCGCCTCCCACACCGACGAATAGCCCAACGGTGTTACCGCCTTCTTCGGCGACCGCCAAGTCCGGCCGTCCATCTTCGTTAAAATCGGCAATTGCGATAGAAACTGGCGTGGTATTGGTCGGGTAGGGCGTTTCCGGGCCGAAGGTGCCGTCGCCATTACCGATCAGGATTGAGATGGTGTTGTCGGTGCTGTTGGCGACGGCGAGATCGAAGATCGTATCGCCGTTGATGTCCGCGCTTTGCACGTTCACAGGGCCGGCACCGGTGGCGTAGGCCACGCGAGGCTTGAAAGTGCCATCGCCGTTGCCAATGAAAATGGAGACGGTGTTGTCGTTCTTTTCGGTGACCGCGAAATCGGGATGGCCGTCCCCGTTGAAGTCGGCGCTGACTATAGAGGACGGGCCCGAGCCAGTCGAATAAAGCGCTTGCGCTTGAAAAGTGCCGTCACCATTGCCGAGCATGACCGAAACGGTGTTGTCGTTGTAGTTGGTAACGGCGAGATCCTGGCGGCCGTCGCTGTTGAAGTCGGCGGAAATGATGTACGTGGGCAGGTGACCGGCGGGGATGGTGCCCTTAAGAGTCAATAAGCCAGTGCCATCACCCAAAAAGATGGAAACGGTTCCGTCGAGTTGATTTGCGACTGCGACGTCGAGATTACCGTCGTTATTGAAGTCGCCCGTGGCGATTCCAATCGGACCCTTTCCAGTTGGGTAATCGACACGATTCTGAAAAGTGCCATCGCCATTGCCGAGAAAGACGGAAAAGGTGTTGGAGGTGTTGTTCACTTCCAAAATGTCGGTGAAGGGGGTGGTACTGACGGTGCCGGTGCTGGTAGAGGTGCTGGTGCGGAGGATCGCGGTGGTTACAAAAGTAGGGCCGATCCCGGTGGTCAGTGTAGAAGTCGGGAAATTGCTCAGTGAGACGTTAGGAATATTTTCAGAAGAGGTCAGGCTGTTCGAGTACTGCTGGGTTGAGATGGGCACGCGGTCGCCGACGAAAAACGTTGCCGGATGGCCGTCCTCGGCTCGAAGCCGCACGTGACGGGCTTCGTTCACCAGGGAAAGCATGTTGGAGAAGTTCGCTGTTGCTCCCGGCAGGGTAGCAAGAAGAGTGGACGACCCGCCGCCAAAGGCAATCAGCGGCGGCACCAGGGTGCTCAGGCCCAGTTGGCCGGAGGCTACCAGCCCCGCGATTTGCGGGTCAGTGAGCCCCGCTAGCGACGAGGAGCTCCCAAAGACTTGTTGGATCACGGCGACCAAGCCAGAGAGCCCAGATTGCGCCTGCTGCACTTCCTGGCGGTTTAAGGCATAGGCCTGGGCCGTTTGCGGTGGAATGACTCCGAGATTCATCGCCGCGGTGCGATTGACCTCAAGGATTTCCACGTCGAGCATCATCTGGCCGCGAGGCTTTTCCATGTTCTCGACCAGCTTGGTAGCGAGGGCCAGGACGTCCGGCGCACCGCGAAAAGTAATGGTGCGGCTTCGGGTATCCATTTCCGTGCGGGTGATCCCGGTAAGGTCCCGCACCACGCGTAAGACTTCGGTCATGTCTTCGGGGGTGGCCGAAGCAGGCAACAGGACGGTGCGAGAGACCGAGGCTTCATACTGATTGCGCTTCTCGCGCGTATCCGGCGCTACGAAAAATAGATCGGGCGCGAGAGGACGCCAGAAGGTGTTCGTTATGCTGGCCATGATTTTCATCGCCAGATAAAAATCTACCCCTTGCGCTTGCAGGCGCACCGGGACAGGAGTGAGGTCTACATCGAAGGTGACGTGCAGACCGAATTGCCGCGCGATTTCCTCATAAGCGCCTTGAACGTTGCCGCGATAATCAAAGTCATGCACGCCCGCCGTGGTCTTCAGAATAATCGGGCCCTGCAGGGTTTCTCTTTTCTCGTCCAAATTCCTGACTAAGACGCGGGCATCCACGCTGCTGAGTTCATTCCAGCGTTCCCGAACCGTGGAATCGGTGGGATCGAGCGCGATGGCGGCGCCGAGTTCGGCCCGGGCTTCCGGCAGCCGGTCGGAAATGGCGTCGCGCTCGGCGCGATCGACGTACATCTGCACCACGTGGCCACGGTCAATGTCGCGGCGGGTCGGATATTCCTTGTTGTTCGGATTAAGGCGGGCGGCTTCGGACAAATCCTCGTACGCGGCGCGCCAATCATGACCGTCTTCGGCGGATCTGCCTTTGGCATAGGCTTGGAGCGCAAGCTTCGCGTTGGCGGGCGAGACGAGGACGGGAGTGGGTTCGCTCGGTTTGTTGGCGCCAGGAGATGCTTTTGAAGCAGGAGGTGCCGTGGAAGTCTCAGGATTGACAACCGCGGGTTGTGCGTTCTTGGGTGGTTGCTGCGCCTGAGCGCCTGCGGCAAAGAGGCCGATGGCCAGAACCAGCCCGGTCCGGCCGCAAATTCGCGCCAAGCGCGATCGGGTAAGCGCTGGCGAGGCTGCAGCGGCCATCAATGCTGGTTTGGCAGGTCTATTCAAGAGACAAATCCACAAGTGATTCACTTCGTCTCAATTGGTCAGGCTCAACTGGAAGGCTGATCCCCACTATTGTACCCGGATGGAAGGGTTCAGGTCCTGGGGGTTCAGGTCCTAGTGTACGGCTGGGAACGGCAACAATTGAGATGCCGGTGAGGGTCTAATTGCCGGTCGAGAAGCGAATTTCGTTCGAGTTGCGCAACAGTCGCGGCACCGCTTGGGCGGCACGGGTCTAGTGAACTTTTATTTCCAGTGAGGCGGTTTTCTTATTGCCCTGAGCGTCTTCGGCGGTGAGGGTGTAGGTGGTGGTCTTTTGCGGGGTTACGTTGAAGCACCGGCTGACCGAGGGCCACATCTCCGCCACCGGGGGGTCAATCGAAACGGTCTTGGCGTTTGAAACGCCATAGCACATCTGGGCTTCCTCGCCGTGGTGAACCTCCGGAGGCCCGTAGAAACTTATGATGTCGAAACTTGTGCCGCCCAGCGTTTCCACGGTTTTGCGTGCGGATTCCTGATCCGCCACTGCACGTTTCTCCTCAGTCTTTTGCTCCAGCGAGCGATTTTCACTCCACCGGTTATAGAAAATCCATCCAGTCCACAGCACAATCGCGACCAGCGCGATCGACGAATACCTCCAGAGCTTCTTGGCGGGTGAGTCAGGCGTAGCGCCGGGTGTCGAGGCAGGATCTTGCAGCATTACTTATCTCCAGACGACGAAAGCACTCAAATTGTTGCAGTTATGTGATGCAAAGTCTTCGCGAAAACGTCACTCGCGGGAACGCATTAAGGCTAGGGCGCGTCCCACTTGCCTTGACGCAACTCCCACGCAAGACTACACTTTTACGTGCAGTTGAAAATGATTTACAACTAGGTTTTTGATGATTTCTGCTGTTTTAGTCGCTCTCCGGGAAGGCTTCGAAGCCGCCCTCATCGTCGGCATCGTGCTGGTATACCTCGGAAAAACGGGGAGGAGGGCGCTGGCGGGGTACGTGTGGTGGGGGTTGGGGGCGGCGTGTGTGTGCAGCGTGGTGGCGGCCATATTGCTGGACCGCTGGCGGATCAGCGAGGATGGATTTGAAGGGCTGATGATGTTGGCCGCCGCGGCGTTGGTGGTCACCATGATCGTGTGGATGAACCGCATTGCGCGCACCCTGCGGAAGGAAATCGAGCAACGGGTAGAGGTTTACGCGCAGCGTTCGTCGCGCGCTGCGGGAATCGGCATTTTCCTTTTTGTTTTTTCCATGGTGCTGCGCGAGGGCGCCGAACTCGTGCTGATCCTGCGCGCGGTGGAGCTATCCACCACGGGCATTCTGGTCTGGATTGGCACGGGAATTGGCATCCTGATAGCCGCCGGAGTCGGGCTTTTCTTCTTTCAGGGCACTCTGCGGATACCTCTTGGCCGCTTTTTTAAGGTCACCAGCGCGATTTTGATCGTAGTGGCCGTGCAGCTTGCCATAACCGGCCTGCACGAGCTGAGCGAAGCGCAATGGATCTGGTCGAGCAAGCAGGAAATGGCCACCATTGGCCCCATCGTACGCAACGAATTTTTCTTCTTCGTGATTATTCTTGGCGTGGCGGGATTTTCGATAATTCGAGAGTGGTTCGCCTCGCGCACGCCGGTCTATGAACAGGAACTAAATCCCGCTGAACGTCGCCGCCGCGAATGGCAATTCCGCAAGCAGCGGCGTTGGAGCTTCGCCGCTGCCGCGTTGTGCCTGGTGGTTATGATTGCCTTCGCCTCCGAATTTGTTTACGCCCGGTCCTCGCTGGGCTCCCCAGGCGCCACGGTGTTGCAAGCCCAGAACGGCAAAGTGCAAATCCCCATCTCCACGGTGGAAGATGGCAAATTGCATTTTTTTTCCACCGACGTTCAAGGTACCAGCCTGCGGTTCCTGGTAGTCAAGAAAGGTGAGGGCGATTACGTGAGCGCCCTCGACGCCTGCCAGATCTGCGGCTGGGCTGGTTATAAACAGGACGGACAGAACGTGATTTGCCGCAATTGCGGGTCGGCCATTTATATTCCTTCCATTGGGCAGGCGGGGGGATGCAACCCGGTAGCAGTGAAGTCCAGCGTTCAAGCGGGCACGCTCACCGTGGATCTTTCCGCGCTCGCTTATTCCGCCAGCTCGATACACCCATAAGGGAGCCTCCCTCTCGATGTTTTTCCGCATGGTAGGTGAGTCGTTCCTTCGAAACCCGCGCCGAAAGCTGCTGGCTGCGGCGGCGCTCGCGGCGGCCATGGCGGTCACTACCGCTGCGCTGAGCCTGGTTCTCGACGTGGGCGATCGGCTTAGCCGCGAATTTCGCAGCCTGGGCGCGAATTTGCTGGTCACGCCGCAGTCGGATAGCTTGCCGCTGGAAATTGGCGGTGTGGACTACCGGCCAGTGGATCAAGGTGCGTACCTAAAGGAATCCGACCTAGGCAAGCTGAAGACAGTTTTTTGGCGCAACAACATCATCGGGTTTACTCCGTTTCTGGATGTGCCCGCGTCGGTGACAGCCGGTTCAGGCGCGGCTGTGCCGGTTACGGCGATTGGCACGTGGTTCGATCACGGCGTCGCGGTACCGGATGGCTCGGTGTTTCGCACTGGCTCGCGGGTCACGCATCCGTATTGGAAGGTACAAGGGCGTTGGTTCGCGGACGCATCGAATGAGTGCGTGGTGGGGGCCGCGTTGGCGAATCGACTAGGAATTTCGCAGGACGCGGGGACCGCGGGCGCCGCGGGGGGTGTCCTCAATATTCGAGCTGCGGAATCCGCGGGTGGCGCTGAGTCACCGGGAGGCGAATTGAGCTGCGCTGTTACCGGCGTAGTCGCCACAGGCGACGCTGAAGATAACGCCATTCTGCTGCCTCTCGAGACTGCGCAGCGCCTTTCGGCGCGTCCCGATGAAGTGCGCCGCCTTTTTGTAAGCGCGCTAACCAAGCCGGAAGATTCATTCTCGCGGAGCAATCCCGACAAGATGTCGGCGGCGGATTACGACCGCTGGTACTGCTCACCCTACATTTCGTCGATTGCCAGGCAAATTCAGCAAGTGCTGCCGAATAGCGACGTCCGCGCTATTCGCAGGGTAGCCGAAACTGAGGGCCGGGTGCTGACGCGCCTGAGCGGCCTGCTGTGGCTGGTCACGCTGGCCGCGATGGTCGCGGCCGCGCTGGCCGTGGCGGCTACGTCAGCGGCCAGTGTGATCGAGCGGCGGAGCGAAATCGGGTTGATGAAAGCTCTGGGCGGCACAAACACTCTGGTGAATGGAATTTTCCTTGCGGAGCAATTGTCTCTGGCGGTTACCGGTGGACTGATTGGCTTTCTGCTTGGTGCGGCTTTGGCGCGGGCACTGGGAACCAGCGTTTTTGGTACTCCGGCGAGTTTTCGCCCCGTTCTGCTGCCAATCATTCTTGGCACAGCAGCATTGGTGGCGATTTTTGGCAGCTTCTTTCCGCTTCGACGGGCCGCACATTTCGAGCCAGCCGCAGTGTTGAGGGGCGATTGATGTTCGGCCGCCTACTCTGGCAATTGCTGCGCGGGAATCGTGGCCGCTTGGCGATCGCGCTGGTGGCGATCATTAGCGGCGCTGCGGCAGTGTCTGCGCTGCTCAACATGGAATTCGACGTGCGCCGTAAATTCGAGCAGGAATTTCGCGGCCTTGGCGCGAATCTGGTGGTTTCCGCAGCGCCGGCGGCAGGCTCGAGTGAGCGTCCGCTGCTGGACGCAGACAAAGCCGAAGCCGCGGTTTTGGCTGGGGCGCCTGAAGGGACCGTGGCGGCGCCGTTTCTTTATGTCGTGGCTCACGCCAGGGACGCGAATGGGACGCTGCCGGCGCGCGCGGTAGTGGTTGGTGGCACCTGGCTGGACGTCGCGCCGCAACTGAGCCCATGGTGGGCGCTTAACGCCGAGTCGATACCGGCCCGCAATGATCAGAGCCGCTGTATCGCCGGCGCCACGGCAGCCAAGCTTCTTAACGCGCAGGCGGGTTCAACTTTGCGACTTGCGTATGGCGACCAGCACCTCGATTGCGCTGTCGCGCACGTAATCAGCACTGGCGGGGAAGAAGATACGCAAGTTTTCGCGAGCCTAATGGCTGTGCAGCAATTGGCTGGGCTGACGAATCGCGTCGAGCTGATAAAACTTCGCGTCCCAGGCTCGCCGCAGGCCATCCGTGAATTCGCGGCGCAGGTACCAGCCGCGATGCCAGGCATTCAAGCAAATCCCATCCACGAAATTCCTGCGACCGAGGGCGCGTTGCTCCATCGAATCAGGCTCCTGGTATTTTCAATGTCCATGCTGCTTCTGATCCTCACCGCGATTTGCGTCCTGGGCACCATGGCCGCGCTAGCCGCGGAGCGGCGCAACGATGTGGGATTAATGAAAGCGCTGGGCGGCTCGATCCAGCGGATAGTGGCGCTTTTCCTCGCTGAGCTGGCCGTACTGGGAGTGACTGGCGCGGTATTGGGTTACGCAGCGGGAATTGGGCTTACCTTTTGGATCGGTGAAAAAGTATTTGGCGTGCGAGTTTCGCCGCGGCCGGAAGTATTCTTCATCACGCTTTTGTTGATGATCGCGGTGGCGTTGGCAGGGGTAATTCCGCTGCGTTCACTGGGGCGCGTGAAGCCATCGGTGATTTTGCGAGGCGAGTAAGGCGAACGAGAGGCGAGAAAAGCCACCTTGGGCTCATTGGTCCAAATCAGCAGCCTGATCAAGGAATTTGGCGCGGTGCGCGCGCTCAACGACATTTCACTGGAAGTGTCGACAGGCGAATGGATCGCCATTATGGGGCCGTCGGGATCGGGCAAAACTACGCTCTTGAATATTCTGGGCGGGCTCGATTCGCCCACATCGGGCAGCGTCATTGTGGACGGCGTGGATTTGGCGCGCGTCGATGAGGCAGCGCTGCCGCGGTATCGCGCGGAGAAAATTGGGTTCGTCTTCCAGCAATTTCACCTGGTGCCCTACCTCACGGCAATCGAAAATGTAATGCTGGCGCAGTATTTCCACAGCATGACGGATGAGCAGGAAGCGAAGCGTACCTTAGAGCGGGTGGGTCTCGCCAGCCGGCTCGAGCATTTGCCGTCGCAGCTTTCCGGCGGCGAGCAGCAGCGAGTGGCGGTGGCCCGGGCGCTAATTAATCATCCGAAACTTATTCTCGCCGATGAGCCCACCGGCAATCTCGATCAGCGCAATGAAGCTTCGGTGATCGAGCTGTTTAAGGAGCTCCACGCCGAAGGCCACACAATTCTTTTGGTCACGCATGACCAGGCGATTGGCGCGCTGGCGGACCGCCGCATTGAGTTGCAGCACGGGCACATCGCTCAGGTCGTTGATTTAGCTGGCGAGCCGCTTGGCGCGGGTGCGAGCGAAGAAGGCGTGGATCATTTGTTAGAGGAGATCTGGATCTGCAGCGAGAGAGGGATTGCAGCGGGCGCGGATGAAGTGCGCGCGCAGGGCGTTCCCGATACTTCAAGGGCGGTGGATGGACTGGTGCAGCGCGGGCTCATTTCCGTGTCGGATGGCGAGTTGAATCTGACCGCAAAAGGCGAGGAGCGGGCGCGGGGCGTGGTGCGGCGGCACCGG
>Ga0209420_1001115_pt1 | contig 12969 bp, 10 predicted proteins | sample BlaSpr_A8_OM1_O1_FD_187972 | JGI IMG/M metagenome (GOLD analysis project Ga0209420, IMG submission 187972) | Forest soil microbial communities from Thunder Bay, Ontario, Canada - Black Spruce, Ontario site 2_A8_OM1_O1 (SPAdes) (version 2) | ecosystem: Environmental > Terrestrial > Soil > Boreal... | reverse complement strand
CGCCGCTAAAATCTCTTCGAGGTAGTGCCGGTTCCATACCCCGGTCAACGCGTCGGTGAAAGAGATTTCCTGGAGTTCAAGATTCTTGCGCTGCAGCTCCAGACTGTGCCACCGCAGAGCTTGTTCTTTATTCTCCAGTTCGTCCTTCAATTTGCACATCTCGTCCAGATTCTGCCGTGACAGGTGCAGCAGGTGGAGCAGTTCCCGATCCATCCAGTGCTGCTTGACGAACACCAGCGTCCCCATGAATACCATCGCGGCCACAGTCAGGAATAGCCTGTAAGAGCGCACTAACGGCGGGGTTCCTCCGCCATACTCCGCCCACGCCACCATTAGCGGCGTGGAGAACACAGCCATCATCGCCAAGCGCGCGGTCCACATGCTGTGATTGTGCCGGGATTCTTTATCTGCAGGCTGGTCGGACGAGGATTCACGGGCCCTGAACCCGACTACCGCGAACCAGGCCATGGCAGCCACCAGCGGAACATCGTAGAGACTCCCGGTGTAATACCGATGATAGTCGATCGCGACGCCAGCCAGAGTGGAACCCGCGCTGTAAAACAACGCGGCCTTGAAAAGCTGACCATAAACCGTGCGCCAGGACCCGTGGCTGCGCCTCCAGGCCAGTCCCACTCCGACGATCAAAACAATTTGTTCACAGACATAGAGCAAGTCGAAGCTGCGGCCGTACGCGGCTTCATTGGGCGAAACGTATTGCCACGGGATCACGATAAACAAGTAAAGATAAAGCCACCAGGTAAGCAGCAGAAAAAAGTCTAGAGAAACAAGCGGCAAAGAATGATCTTTCCGTTGAATGTGCGGTTGCACCACCAGGGCCGCCATCATAGGGACGACATGGAGAAAGAGAACTACGTCTCCGACAAACGGGTTCGGCGTATCCTGCCGTAGAAAGACCTCGAAGTATGTCCACAGGATCTGCGTGCAGAGCCACATCCCGCAACCAACCGCCATCAGAGCCCAAAAGAGTTGAGCCTTTTTGTAGCTGGTTCTGACATTCGAGAGAATGGACAACGTTGCACACAACAGAAGGGCGGACTGCGTGAGGTCGCCAAACGCGGTGAGCCCGATACTGCGGGGAGCCAGAAGAGACACGCAGAGGTGAACGCCGACGACCGCGCACACGATTCCCGTCCACCTGCCGGGTTGCTTTACGGAAAATAAGCTCACGCTAAGAGTGTATGTTTCGGCTGCACGTCGCGGATATTACTGAGGTAATCGCGAGAATGGCCTGCATGCGGTAGCGGGGCCTTATTCAACCGCGGCCGCGAAGCGCCGTGCAAACCGGAAAACATCTTGATAGGAGTTATAAAGAGGCACCGGTGCAACTCGAAAAGTATCGGGCTCCCGCCAATCGCCGACGATGCCTTCCCGGGTCAGCCGTTCACACAATGACCGCCCGCGCTCGGGCACGCGAATGGAAAGCTGTGCCCCGCGGCGCTCTTTTTCGCGGGGAGTTGCGATGGAAAATTTGCGCGATTCATTCTGATCCAGCAAGAACTCCAGATAGCCGGTCAAGGACACGCTCTTCGCGCGTAACCGCTCCATACCCGCCTCGTGGAAAATTTCCATCGATGCCCGCAAAACAGCCAGACTAACTATCGACGGATTGCTCAGTTGCCAGCCGTCCGCACCAGACATCGGCTGAAACTCCGGCCCCATCTCGAAGCGTGACTGCTCGTCGTGCCCCCACCAGCCCGCGAAGCGAGACAATTCCCAGGAACGCGCGTGACGTTCATGAACAAAACAACCAGCGATACATCCTGGCCCCCCGTTCAAATATTTGTAACTGCACCACACAGCGAAATCCGGGCCCCACTCATGAAGCTTTAAAAGCAAATTGCCGGCTGCGTGCGCCAGATCGAAACCCACCATGCAGCCCCGCGCGTGACCTGCGCGCGTGATTTGCGCCAGATCAAACGCCTGGCCGGTCGCGTAATTCACTCCTCCCAGCATGATCAGCGCGATCTCGTCCCCTTCGCGTTCGATCACGGCCTCTATATCTTCATCGCGAAGGCAGGATTCGCCCGGGCGCGGAGTCAACTCGATCAGCGAAGTCGCAGGGTCAAAGCCATGAAAATGAATCTGCGACTTCACTGCGTACTGATCGGAGGGAAAAGCTCCGTGCTCCACAACAATTTTGTGCCGTGCTTTCGTCGGACAATAGAACGAAACCATCATCAGGTGAAGATTCACGGTAAGCGAATTCATCACCACCACTTCGAGAGGCTTTGCTCCAACTAATTCCGCTGTCTGTTCGGCAAGCAATCGATGGTAGGGCATCCATGGATTCTTCGCATGGAAGTGGCCCTCGACGCCGAGTGCAGCCCAGTCTTTCAGTTCCTGCTCAACATAGGCTGCCGCAGTCTTGGGTTGCAGGCCCAGCGAGTGGCCGCATAAATAAATGCAGTCGCCGCTGGATGTTTTAGGGATTAAAAAACGATCGCGATAGGCATTGAGCGGATCGCGTTCATCCATCGCGATTGCAAAATCCTCGCCCGCATGGAACTTCGGCTGAAATTCTAAGTGGGTCACTGCCTAAGCTCCAGTGGAACGAGATCGCGGTGAATCAGCCTATCCGCCTTGTCCCAGTCAAGATCCTCCACGCGATTGATGGATTCGCAGAGTTCAGCCAGCATTCGGTCTTGAACCGCGCCGCGAGCCAGGGCGACGGAGTAGGGAATTCGATGAAACGTCACCATGGCATACTTCGGCACGAAAAGTTCGGGATACCGTGCTTCCAGGGCCAACTCGACTTTTTTTCGAAACAAAAACCGCGAATCCGCAACCCGATCTCTCATCTCCGTAAAATTCTCGATGGCCATATCCGCGATGGCGTCGGTATTAATCTTGCGTTCTCTTTCGAACTCGGAGAACAAGCGCCCCCAGTCGCCGCTTTGATCAAGCAATTCGACAAGATGGCTGCAGTCTTCGAAGCCGCAGTTTATTCCCTGCCCAAAGAATGGGACGATGGCGTGAGCCGCATCGCCGAGAAGCAGCGCTCTTCCTTCCACATGCCACGGTGAGCACTTGATGGTCACCATGGCACCCGTCGGATTGGAGAAGTAATTGTCGGCTAGCAGCGGCATCAGCGGAGCCGCATCCGGAAAGCGAGACTCAAAAAACTGGTTCACGTGCGCCGGCGTTGTAAGCCCGGCAAAGCTGTCTGCGCCATCGAACGGCAAGAAAAGAATGCAGGCGAAGGTACCGTCAATGTTGGGCAATGCAATCAACATGTGATTGCCCCGCGGCCAGATGTGCAGGGCGTGAGTCTCCAGCAAATGCTTTCCCTGCGGGCCGGCCGGAATCGTCAACTCCTTGTATCCGTAATCGAGATACTGTTGCGAAAAGTTGAAGCGGCTCACCTTCAGCATTTCCGCCCGAATCGCCGATGCCGAACCGTCACAGCCGATCACAATTCCGGCCTCCAGCGTCGTCTCTTCTCCGGTTTCTTCGTCGCGTACTCTTATCTCGCCGGTCTTCAGGTCGTATCCCATGCACCGCCGATTGAAGTGAACAGTCGCACCGTGTTCCTCCGCCGCATTTATGAGAGCAATGTTCAACTCTGCGCGGGAAATGGAATTGATCACCTCCGCGTCATTTTTTCCGTACGGCTGGAAGGTCAGTTCTCCGGCAACCGAATGCATCATGCGTCCTCTCATCGGGATGATGATGCTTCGCATCCGCTCCCACAGGCCAGCCTGTTGTAATGCGTGAATGGCTCGAGTCGAGAGCGCAAGATTGATGGACCGTCCTGCGCTTATGCGCACACGCCGCATGTCCGGGCGCCGTTCATAGATCTCCACTGCGAATCCCCTCTGCCTCAGAAGAATTGCCAGCAGCGGACCGTTCAGTCCGGCGCCGACCAGTGTGATTTTGTCAGGTGAGGCCTTCATCTAAGAGATTCGACGATCAAACTTTTCGATGAACTGGAAGACTTTTCATTCGGTCAGCAAAGTTCTTGCCTCCCACAATTCGGGAAAGAATTTCTTGTCGAGAGTGAGTTTTAAGTAGGACGCTCCCGCACTTCCGCCAGTGCCCATGCGGATGCCGATGATACGCTCGACCAATTGAATGTGGCGCAACCGCCAGCTCACAACCAGTTCATCAAATTCAGTCAGCCGTTCGCACACATCAATCCAGTCGCGATGATGATGTTCATCCTTGTAGAGCGCATGAACCGCCCGCGCACGCGCTTCGAATTGCTCTTTTTCAGTCGCGCCCTCCGTGGCCGGCGCTAATTTGCCCATCGCCTGCAACGCTCCAAAGAAAACATCGCGCAACGAGGGTTCCTCCAACCGCCGCTTCAGGCTGGCGTAAGCCTCCGGTGTGGGCCGATGATAGCGGAGCATCTTTTCATCCTTCAAGCCGCATAGAAACTCAATCTCTCGAAACTGCTCGGACTGAAATCCACTGGCAGGCTCCAGCAAGCCACGAAACGCGAGAAAGTGCGTGGGTAACATCGTTTCCAGAATCGTGAACTGCTCCACCAACACTCGCGTGATCTCAGTACAGCGGCGCAGCAGGCGCGCTGCCTCATAAACTTCATCCCGCGATTGCGGAGCTGCGCCAGCTCTGCGCAAATTCGCGACTACGGCATCCAGGTCATGCAGCAATTCTTTAAACCACAGTTCGTAGGTCTGATGCACAAGAATGAAGAGCATTTCATCATGGTGGGGCGGCGAAGACTGCGGGTCCTGCAACTCTAACAATTCCGGAACCTTCAAGTAAGAGCTGTACGTGAGCTGCCCAGGCTTGGGTTCGAGAGGGATCGAACCGAAAACGGTGCCAACCTCGGTATCCGCGGTCTCATGAGCGTCGGCTCTAAGTCCCAGGAAGCGAATCGCATTCCCGCTCAGAAGCTTAGCCTTAGTCTGCTGCGCAAGATGACTTTGGCGGATGAGTGATCCCACGCGCTCTTCGCCTAGCGGAAACGGATAGTCCGAGCCAAGCATAACCTTATCCGCCCCCATCGTTCCCACCAGAAACTCAAGCGCGCGCTGGTCGAATACCGCGGAATCTGCGTAAAAGCGGTTGAGATAGTAGCTGGGAGGATGTTCGCACTCACCGCGCGCGACTGGATGATGGTGCCAGGCATTTTCCAGACGCCCGAGCAAGTATGGGAAACTTCCGCCGCCGTGCGCGAAACAGATGCGAAGCGTGCTGGGCAGCCGGTCGAACGCTCCACTCAGAATCAACGCCACCACTGAGAGTTGCGTCTCCGCTGGCATGCCGACTGTCCAGGGCATCATGTATTTCGGCATGCGCTCTTTCCCAAACATATCCCAGGGATGGACGAGGACGGCCGCACCCTCATCCGCGCAGTGCTGCAGAAAAGTAACAATCCCAGCATCGTCGAGATTCTTGTTTCCAACATGATTGCCGATTTGTACGCCGAGATGTCCTGAGTGCATACACCGGCTGAGTTCTTTGCAAGCCGCGTCTATATTCTGCAGCGGGACTTGGCAAAACGATTTCAGCCTGCCTTTTCCCCGGCTGCAAAGCTCAAGCGCCGCATCGTTGAACAACTGCGCGCAATCCAGCGCATGTTCTATCGGACGCTCATAGGCGAACAGCACCGGCGTCGCCGAGATGACCTGCAGATCAATACCGTCGCGTTCCATCTCCTGGAGGCGAACTTCCGGGTCCCAACACGCCGAATAAATCTGGCGGAAGAATCGGTCCCCCACCATAATCTCGGCTTTCCCGGGATCGGTATGTTTGATCCACGGCCAGTTCGGAGTGCCGAAGCGGGCCGCCAAATCAGGCCAGGAGACGGGGAAAAAGTGGTTGTGGATGTCGATGACTTGCATTTATTTGCCCGGATGAACCGTGCCGCAATGTTTACACTTCCGCCGGCTCTCGTTCGAATAGAACTGTTCAAACAGCGGTGGAAGATCCTTGACGATGCTCTTCAGTTGCACTTCCGCGCGATAAATCAAGCGATGACAGTTGGGACAATACCATTCGAAGGCATCAAGCGAGCCCTCCGGACGCGGCGCTTCAACCACCACTCCGATAGTCTCCCGAGGCCGTTGCGGTGAGTGGCGCATGCGCTTGGGCAAAAGGAAGATTTCTCCTTCTTTGATCGGTATTTCCAGCGGCGGCTTGCCGGGCGTCTCCATAATGCGGAGAGAAATGTTGCCCTTCAACTGATAGAAAAATTCTTCGGTCGGATCATCGTGATAATCGCGCCGCTGGTTGGGCCCGCCCACCACCGTTACCATCATCTCGCCGTCCTCCCACACCTGCGCGTTTCCCACCGGCGGTTTGAGCTTCTCTTTGTTTTCCTCAATCCACGCCTGAAAGCTGAAAGCCTTCAGATTTTTGATAGACGCCATCGTATCTCCTATTTCAGCGGCTTGTAAGCCCTGGCCGTGATCTCGATCAGCAAGTGCGGATGCGGCAACTGATGCACCGCCACCGTCGTTCTCGCCGGACCATCGTATCCAAAAAACTCACCGTACACTTCGTTGTAGCCGGGAAAATCGTCCATGTTCACCAGATAAGTGGAAATCTCGACAACATCCTGCAGCCCCGCGCCCACACTCTGCAGGATGTCGCGGATATTCTCGATCACGGCGCGCGTTTGCAAACGAATATCGAGCCGCGTAGTGCCCAGTGCATCGACATCGGCGCCGGCAATTGTATCGTCGGCGCGGCGGGCACTGGTTCCGGACACGAACAGAAAGTCGCCGGCGCGCTTGACGTGCGGATATTTGCCGCGCGGCGCCGCTTTGCCCTCCACCACTTTACTGTCGGTCCCGCTCATCTTCTCCGATCACAGCCGAATGCAGATGTTGTTCAGCTCCGAATAGAAATTCAGGGAATGCATTCCGCCTTCGCGGCCGATGCCCGAGAGTCCCACTCCGCCAAACGGCGTTCGCAGATCACGCAAGAACCAGCAGTTCACCCAGGTGATTCCCACGTTCATTTGCTGAGCGACACGATGCCCTCGTTTTAAGTTGCTGGTCCAGATCGACGCGGCAAGCCCATACTTTGTGTCATTGGCCATCGCGACGGCTTGCTCTTCCGAATCAAACGGCGCGACGTGGCACACCGGTCCAAAGATTTCCTCCTTCACGCAGCGTGCCGATTCTGAAAGTCCCGTATAGATAGTCGGTTGCACGTAGAAGCCGTTGTCGCGATCGTCGCCAAACTTTTGAATTCCTCCGCCGGTAACAATTGTCGCGCCTTCTTCCCGAGCGAGTCCGTAGTAGGAAAGCACCTTCTGCCGGTGTTGCGCCGAAATCAACGGCCCGAGGTCGGTCTTCTGGTCGTTCGGCCAGCCTGCACGCAAGCTTTCTGCCTTCTGTTTCAGCGCATCCACAAATGCATCGAAGATCTTGCGTTCCGCGTAAACGCGCTCCGCGCATAGGCAAACTTGCCCCGTGTTAAGAAACACCGCCTCGGATAATCCGTTCACGGCCTCTTCCAGGTTACAATCCACGAAAACGATCGCCGCATTTTTCCCGCCCAGCTCAAACGAAACCGGCTTCACCGTGGACGCTACCGCTTTCATGATCGCCGTACCGGTTCTCGATTCTCCTGTAAATGTCAACGCGTTGACGTCGGGATGTTGTGTAAGGAATTCTCCCGCGGACCCAGGCCCGAAGCCGTGAACCACGTTATAAACGCCATTCGGAATCCCCGCATCCTGCATCGCCTCAGCCAGCAGCGTAGCTGTCGCGGGAGTCTCTTCCGAAGGCTTAACAACCACTGTATTCCCACAAGCCAGCGCCGGGGCAACTTTCCAGGTAAGCAAGAGCAGCGGCAAGTTCCACGGCGTAATCACCCCGACGACGCCCAGCGGCTTACGTACCGCATAGTTCAGAGCGGTGGTTCCGTCTGGAGTTTCTGTCTGAAATGATTCCAGCCCAGAGAGTTTTACGAGATCGGCAAAGACGCGAAAATTCGCCGCCGCACGAGGAACATCGAGTTTCGAAGCCAGGGAAACTGGTTTGCCCGTGTCAGCGACTTCCGCCTGGACAAAGCAATCGAACCGTTTCTCAATCGCATCCGCGACCTTGTGCAACCGCGCCGCGCGTTCGCGGACTCCGAGACGACTCCATTCTCCGCGCAATGCACGCCGAGCCGACTGAACGGCCTCGTCCACTTGTGCTTCATCAGCTTCGGCGACCTGGGCAATCACCGTTCCGTCCGCTGGATTCACGTCCGTGAACTCGCGCTTTCCCGGCACGAAGCGGCCATCAATATAGTTCTGAATTAATTTCACGAGATCCCAGGCAAGCCCCGGCAATCGTAGCAGGGCTGAGCGAGGCGAGGCAATCTGTGCGCCGATTGGTCAGCTTTGGCGATCTTTCATATAGCGCTGCAACGCATCGCGCCAGGAAGGCATTTCAATTCCCAGGGCTTGCAGACGGGTGGGTGACAGAACGGAATACGCGGGTCGAGGCGCAGGCCGCGCCATCTGCTGGCTGCTCACCGGGCGTACGGTTGTAGCAAGCCCCGCGCTCCGAACGATCTCTTCCGCAAACTCAAACCAGGTGCAATCACCCGCATTGGTCGCATGCACAATTCCCCTCGCGTTCTCTCGGCACAATTGCGTGATCGCGCGTGCCAGATCCACCGCGTAAGTCGGACAACCGCGTTGATCGTTCACCACATCGAGTGCGGAACGGCTCGCAGCGAGCTTTAAGATAGTATCCGGAAAGCACTTTCCCCCGATGCCGAACAACCACGACGTTCTGGCAATACAACAATCTGGAATCAACTCCAGCAGCCTGATCTCCGCTTCAGCCTTGGTTCGTCCGTAAACGCTCTGCGGGTTCCGAGTGTCGTCAGTCTCGTAAGGCGTTGTTTTCTTTCCGTCGAAGACGTAATCAGAGCTTAGAAACACCAGACGCGCTCCAACTTCCTTCGCCGCCGTGGCGATGTTCACTGCTCCATCGCGGTTCACCGCGAAAGCCAGCTCCGGATTACTCTCGCATCCGTCCACATCGGTGTAGGCTGCGGCCAACACGATCCACTCCGGATTGGTTTCCCGTACGACCTGCAGCACGCCCTTCGCATCGCGGATGTCTGCAGCATGCGAAGTGAGTCCGGTTACAGTATCTCCGTTCCACTCGCGCATGAGCGCCTTGCCCAACAGGCCGGAAGCGCCAAAGATTGTGACTCGCATTGGGATTATTCGAAACTTTCAGCGTGGCGGAAAGCCACGCCCCGCTGGTCTTTGGCCGATACGGTGGGGTCGCCGTCGAGTTCCCAGTTGATTTTCAGATCAGGATCGTTCCAGGCAAGCGTGCGTTCGTGTTCCGGCGCGTAGAAATCGGTAGCCTTGTACAGAACGTGAGCCTTATCCGATAGCACCCGGAAGCCGTGCGCAAAGCCGACAGGAATCCACAACATGCGCTTGTTCTCACCCGACAGCCGCACTGCTTCCCAGCGGCCAAAGCTCGGAGAACCCCGGCGCATGTCTACCGCGACGTCTAGAATTTCTCCCTCGGCCACGCGCACGAGTTTCCCCTGCGGATGTTTTACCTGATAATGCAATCCACGTAACACATTGCGGGAGGAACAGGAATGGTTATCCTGCACAAACCCGTCCGTAATTCCTGCCTCCGCCATCGCCTGCTGGTTGTAGCTCTCGAAGAAAAACCCTCGCTCGTCGCCGAATACACGCGGTTCGAGGATGAACACCCCGGGCAACGGCGTCGACATTTTCTTGAGCGCATCCATCGCAGGGCGAACTGCCTCAACTACATTCATCAGAATACCTTTTCTCGCAGGAGTTGCAGCAGATATGCGCCGTACGCATTATTCTTCATCGAGTTGCCAATTCTCTCCACCTGCTCCGCGGTGATGTAACCGGAGCGCAGCGCAATCTCTTCCGGGCAAGCGACCATCAGCCCCTGCCTCTTCTCGATGGCTTGAATATAAAGTGACGCATCCATGAGAGATTCATGCGTGCCGGTGTCCAGCCAGGCCATGCCTCGTCCCATGACCGCAACCTCCAGTTCGCCACGTTCCAGATATATCTTGTTGACATCGGTGATTTCCAACTCGCCGCGCGCACTGGGTTTCAGCGACTTCGCGATCTTCACCACCTGGTCATCGTAGAAATAAAGTCCAGTCACCGCGTATCGCGACTTCGGACGGCTGGGCTTTTCCTCGATGCTGAGAGCTCGCCCGGCGCCATCGAATTCCACAACTCCATACCGTTCGGGGTCGTGCACCGGGTACGCAAACACGCGTGCGCCCCGAGCCTTGGTTGCGGCATCCCGCAAGTCCTTGGCCAGATCGTGCCCATAGAAAATATTGTCTCCCAGCACGAGAGCGCAAGGGCTGGCGCCCAGAAACGCTTCACCCAGCAAGAACGCCTGTGCGATCCCTCCCGGTGTCGGCTGCACCTGGTATTGCAACTGGATGCCAAACTGACTTCCATCCCCCAGCAGCGCTTGAAACTTGAGCACGTCCTCTGGAGTGGTGATAAGAAGGATCTCGCGAATTCCCGCCAGCATCAGCGTGCACAGCGGGTAATAAATCATGGGCTTGTTGTAGACCGGAAGCAGGCTCTTCCCCATGGCATGCGTTACGGGATACAAGCGGGTTCCCGATCCTCCCGCCAGAACGATTCCCTTATATCCGGCGCTGTTTGAGGCTTGTATCATAGGATGATTCTTGTGGACCAAGATTACATTCAACCGCTGCAACTCATTCCAATCAAGAAGAGTAGTGCGTTTCAATCCACTGCCGGTAGCTCCCGCTAGTCACATCGCGGATCCATTCTTCGTTTTCCAGGTACCAACGCACCGTCTTGCGAATTCTGCTCTCAAATGTTTCCCGCGGACGCCAGCCGAGTTCCCGCTCAATCTTAGTCGCGTCCATGGCGTATCGCCGGTCGTGTCCGGGACGGTCCTTCACGAACGTAATCAGACTACGGCGCGGCGCCCCGCAGGGCGTTGCCATCTCATCCACAAGGTCGCAAACCGTCTCAACGATATCGATGTTCCGCTTTTCATTCCAGCCACCAATGTTATACGTTTGCCCCACTCTTCCTCGGGCGAGCACGGTTGCGATCGCTTCGCAGTGATCCTCCACATAAAGCCAGTCGCGAACATTCTGGCCGTCGCCGTAAACGGGCAGCGGTTTACCGTCACGCGCATTCAGAATTATCAGCGGTATCAATTTTTCCGGGAACTGAAATCGCCCGTAGTTGTTCGAGCAGTTCGTGGTGAGCACCGGCAACCCATAGGTGTGATGATAGGCGCGCACAAAATGATCGGAAGCCGCCTTGGACGCGGCGTACGGACTGTTGGGCGAATAAGGGGTAGTTTCAGAAAATGCAGGATCTTCGGGGCCGAGCGAGCCATACACTTCATCCGTGGAAATGTGTAGAAAGCGAAAGTCGACTCTCTCCTGCTCGGCCAGTGTCCCCCAATATGCGCGCACTTCTTCCAGTAGCGCGAAGGTTCCATCCACATTCGTGCGGATGAAATCATCCGGTCCCCGGATGGAGCGATCCACATGGCTTTCAGCGGCGAAGTGCACAATGGCACGCGGCTTCCGACGTTCCAGCAGGCTACGCACTAAGCTGCGGTCCGCGATATCTCCATGGACAAACTCGTACTGGCATTGGGTTGCTACAGTCGCCAGGTTGCGCAGATTTCCCGCGTACGTAAGTTTGTCCAGATTCACAATGGAAATCGAATCCCGCTCGAGCGTTTGCAGAATGAAATTCGACCCGATAAAGCCTGCGCCACCGGTGACGATGACCGTATTTTCCATAATGAGTGGAGTTGCTCTCGATCACCAGCGCCATCGCGCGACGTTGTCCTGCCCGGCGGGCGAACTGTTCATTGTAAACAAATGAGGACGGGTTTCCCCGTCCTCATTTGTACAGCACTCTTTTTTTGTGGTCAGCTCGAATGTATTGTGAAACCGCTCGGGGTCGCCTTATCCTGCCTTTCGTTGTGCCGATAAGGCGGCAGCGGCGCGCTCAATCGGTTTCTTGGTCAGAGGCGCTGCCAGCTCCAGACCCATCATCTCGAAATATACCCGCTCAATCTCCTCGGCGATCTGTGCCCATTGATAATGTTCGCTGATGCGCTTTTTCGCGGCCTGCCCCGCAGCCTCGCGAACCGCTGGATTCGCGATCAGGAATCGCAGACGTTCCGCCAAATCCCCCGCGTCCCCGCGACGGAAGGTGAATCCTGCATCGTCCACGGCTTCACAATTCTCGGCTACATCGCTCGCGAGCACGCACAACCCCGCGCCCATGGCATCCAGCAGCGCCAAAGACAAACCCTCCAGATCGGACGGCAAGACGAATATCAAGGCATTGGTGAGCAACTCATCAAGAGCTTCACCGGAGACCCAGTCCAGAATCTTGATCCGCTCGCTGGCGTGGGTCCGCAACTCGCACGAATAATCGTCGCAATAGCTCGATGCCCCCGCCATTACAAGCTTTATGTCAGTTTCCAATTTCTCGTATGCCTCTACCAGCACGTGGCAGCCTTTTTCCGGAGAAAGCCTTCCGAGAAACAGAATGTACTTGCCCGGCTCAAGGCCCCAATCAAATATCTTGCCAGGCAAATGCCGCTCACGCAGCACACCGCCGTTAGGCACATAAGACGTCGCTTCCCCGTACGTCTCCATGTAATGCTTCTGCAATGTTTCGGAGACAACCATCGTCTGCGTGGGCAAACTCACCGCCGCTCTTTCGCCAAGCCGCAACACCGCCGAAGCAATGCGCCCCCATTTCTTGCGCTGCCAATCCAGACCCTGCACCGTGACCGCGGTCTTCTTTCCTGCCAGACGCGGAATAAAGGAGAAAAGCGCCGGGCCCAGCGCATGGTAGTGCACGACATCACAAGGCTGCACTAGAACGTGCAACGTGCTGAGAAATGTGTGCACCAAGGTTTCCAGATGCTTGGACCGGATCGTTGGCAGGCGCGCCACATGCATGCCGTTGTGCGCTTCCGCGGGCGG
>Ga0209420_1001113_pt1 | contig 13021 bp, 11 predicted proteins | sample BlaSpr_A8_OM1_O1_FD_187972 | JGI IMG/M metagenome (GOLD analysis project Ga0209420, IMG submission 187972) | Forest soil microbial communities from Thunder Bay, Ontario, Canada - Black Spruce, Ontario site 2_A8_OM1_O1 (SPAdes) (version 2) | ecosystem: Environmental > Terrestrial > Soil > Boreal... | reverse complement strand
ACGACATCGCCTTCGTCGCCTTGCAAGGCACGGTGGCCAACCAGGCGGGAGCGGCTTCGGCGCTGACCGTCGGCCAGTCTCTGCTTGGACAGTTGCGCCAGGCGAAAGCCGTCGGCCGGCTGGTCATTAACCTGCCGCGCATGCTCAGTTCCCCGATCGGCTCGCCGTACGATGTCGTTCTGCGTGACGGCGACGAGCTCATCGTGCCGAAGTTCCAGCAGGAAGTGACGGTGATCGGCGAAGTGCAGACGGTGACCTCACACCTCTACAGACCCGGCCTGTCCCGCGCCGACTACATCGCTATGAGCGGCGGCGTGACGGCGCGCGCCGACAATGGTCGCATCTATGTCGTGCGCGCGAACGGCAGCGTCGTTCCCAACGCCGGCAGCCGCTGGTTCTCCGGATCAGACGTGCAGATGGAGCCTGGCGACACCGTGGTTGTACCATTGAACGCCGAGCACATACCGCCGCTGCCGCTGTGGCAGGCCGTAACGCAGATCCTGTACAACATTGCAATTGCGGTCCTTGCCGTGCATGAGTTTTAAACCCATGCATCGCACCAGCGTGACGCGCTAAGAGTAGTTGTTCGTGGATCCTCCTCCGAAGAAAGCGCTCGTGACCGGGATAACAGGTCAGGACGGAGCCTATCTGGCAGAGTTTCTGCTCGCCAAAGGCTATGAGGTCCACGGCATCAAGCGCCGTTCTTCTTCGTTTAACAGCGACCGGATCGACCATCTGTATCAGGACCCGCATACGCACGGTCGGCGACTCGTGCTGCATTACGGGGATATGACGGACGCGACCAACCTCATTCGCATCATTCAGGCCGTGCGGCCGGATGAGATCTACAACCTTGCCGCGCAGAGCCACGTTGCGGTCTCCTTCGAGACCGCAGAATACACGGCGAATGCGGACGCGCTCGGTACGCTCAGGCTGCTGGAGGCGATGCGCATCCTCGGGCTGCAGAGCTGCACCAGGTTCTACCAGGCATCCACCTCAGAGATGTTTGGCAAGGTTGAGGAGTCGCCGCAGCGCGAAACGACGGCGTTCTATCCACGCTCACCGTACGGCGTCGCCAAGCTGTACGCCCATTGGATCACGGTGAATTACCGCGAGTCCTACGGGATGTTTGCCTGCAGCGGCATCTTGTTCAATCACGAGTCGCCGATCCGTGGCGAGACTTTCGTGTCGCGCAAGATCACACGCGGGCTGACTCGCATCCGGGTGGGACTGGAGGATTGTCTCTACCTGGGAAACCTGGATGCGCGCCGCGACTGGGGCCATGCGCGCGACTACGTGCGCGCCCAATGGCTGATGCTGCAGCAGCCGGAACCGCAGGACTTCGTCATCGCAACCGGTCAGCAGCACTCGGTACGTGAGTTCGTGGAACGTGCCGGGGCATGTGTTGACATGGACATCGTCTGGCGCGGCTCCGGAACGGACGAGGTCGGTTTCGACAGCCGCTCACAGAAGGTCGTCGTGCGCGTGGACCCGCGCTACTTCCGGCCGGCCGAGGTCGACACTCTGCTGGGTGATGCCAGCAAGGCGCACAGCATGCTTGGCTGGCGTCCGGAAGTGACCTTCGCTCAGCTGCTGAGCGAGATGGTGAGCGAGGACCTCGATCACGCGCGCCGTGATGCCATGGTCCGGCAGCACGGCTATCGCGTTCCGACCCGCCGTGAATGAGGCAGCGCGAATCTACGTGGCCGGTCATCGCGGGTTGGCGGGCTCGGCGCTCGTGCGCAAGCTGGTAGCTTGCGGCCATAAGAACATCATCGTGCGGACCAGCGCCGAGCTCGATCTGCGCAATCAGGCGGCGGTGGATGCGTTCTTCGCCGATGAGCAGCCGCAAGTCGTACTGCTCGCGGCCGCGCGCGTCGGCGGGATTCACGCAAACAGCACTCGCCCGGCCGAGTTCATCGGCGACAACCTGGTGATCCAGTCCAACGTCATCGAATCTAGCCGGCGCCACGGCGCGCGCAAGCTGGTCTTCCTCGGCTCGAGCTGCATTTATCCGCGCCTCGCGCCCCAGCCTATGAAAGAGGAGTACCTGCTGACCGGCGCGCTGGAGCCTACCAATCAGTGGTACGCGGTCGCCAAGATCGCGGGACTGAAACTGTGCCAGGCCTTGCGTCGCCAGTACGGCTTTGACGCCATTTCCGTCATGCCGACCAACCTGTACGGCCCCGGGGACAACTTCAGCGATACCGAGTCGCATGTGCTGCCCGCCCTGGTGCGCCGGGTGCACGAGTCACAGGCGGCCGGAAGCGCGACCGTGACGGTGTGGGGATCGGGCAAGCCGCGGCGCGAGTTTCTGCACGTCGACGACTTCGCCGATGCGGTGTACATGCTGCTGGATAGCTACAGCGCCGAGGAACCGATCAACATCGGCTGCGGCACCGATGTATCCATCGAGGAACTCGCGCGAACCGTTGCCGATGTGGTGGGCTTTAAAGGTCGTCTGGTGTTCGACGCTTCCAAGCCGGATGGCGCCCCGCGCAAGCTGCTCGACGTCGAGCGGCTTAGCGCGATGGGATGGAAGCCTCGTATCGCCTTGCGCGAGGGCATCGCCAGCACCTACCAGTGGTATCGCGAGCACATCCGCGAGGCGCGCAAATGAGCCCTCGGACAGCGGGCGCGCCGTGAAGCTCTGCTGCAATCTGGCGTGGCAGCTCTACCGGGAGGCAGGCTAGCAATGCTGCGGTTCGCACTGCTCGGCTGCGGTCGGATTGCAAAGCGGCATGCGGAGCTGCTGGGCAACGGGCACATCGCCCACGCGCAGCTGGCGGCCGTGTGCGACATCGTCAGGGACAAGGCAGAGCGCATCGGCACTCAGTTCGCGATCCCGCACTTCGCTGACATGCACCTCATGATGAAGACCGTGAAACCCGACGTTGTCGTGGTGTTGACCGAGAGCGGCCGGCATGCGGAACACGTGATCGCTCTCACTGCGTACGGTTGCAACATCATCGTCGAGAAGCCCATGGCGCTGACGCTCGATGATGCCGACGCCATGATCCGCGCATGCGACCGCGTCGGCGTACGTCTGTTTGTCGTGAAGCAGAATCGCTTCAACGTTCCGGTAGTGAAATTGCGGGAAGCCCTGGAAGGCGGACGTTTCGGGCGTCTGGTGCTCGGGACGGTCCGAGTCAGATGGTGCCGGACCCAGGACTATTACGATCAGGATCCGTGGCGCGGAACCTGGGCGCTCGATGGCGGCGTCCTCAGTAACCAGGCCAGCCACCACGTCGATCTGCTCGAGTGGATGATGGGGGATGTCGATAGCGTGTTCGCCAGGAGCGCAACGGCGCTGGCGCGGATCGAGGCCGAAGACACCGCGGTGGTGGTCCTGAGGTTCCGCAGCGGCGCACTAGGAATCATCGAGGCGACTACCGCCGCCCGGCCAACTGACCTGGAGGGCTCGATCTCTCTGCTGGGTGAGTTTGGTAGCGTCGAAATCGGCGGCTTTGCCGTGAACGAGATTAAGGTGTGGAAGTTCTCCAAGCCGGATGCCACGGATGAGGCGGTGATGTCGCGCTACTCGGTGAATCCGCCCAACATCTACGGGTTCGGCCATCAGGCCTACTACGAACACGTCATCGATTGCATCCGCAATGACAAGCACCAGCTGGTCGACGGCCTGGAGGGGCGCAAAAGCCTGGAGCTGATCAGCGCGATCTACGAGTCCATCGAGACCGGCAAGGAGGTGCAGCTGCGATTCCGGCCGACTCGGTGCCGCCTGGGCGTTCGCCAGTGAGCGCCATAACCTTCCGGCACGTCGGGGTCGTGGACGTCACGGCCGGCCACAATGTCACCATCGTCGAGCCTGCCAACCTCTACGGCTGCAAGCTCGGCGACGATGTGTTCGTCGGACCGTTCGTTGAGATCCAGAAGGGTGTGTCGGTCGGTGCACGGTCCAAGATCCAGTCGCACGCGTTCGTGTGCGAACTGGTCGAAATCGGCGAGGACTGCGTGGTGGCGCACGGAGTGATGTTCATCAACGATCCCTTCGCAATCGGCCGGCCGGCGCGAGGGCGGCGGGAGCTGTGGAAGGGTACCCGGGTCGGAGCGCGAGTGTCGATCGGCTCAAATGCGACCATCCTGCCTGTTCAGATCTGCGATGACGTGGTGATCGGCGCGGGTGCAGTGGTTACCAAGAGCATCACGCAGCCGGGTATCTACGCAGGTAATCCGGCGCGCCGATTACGCTCCATCGGCCCCAATCCACAGCAGAGCCCGCGATGACGAACAGCACCCAGCCGAGTGTGCCGATCGCCAATCTGTACGCTCAGTACCTGTCCATCAAAGCGGAGATCGATGGCGCGCTGGCCGAGGTCATTCGCACCTCGGCGTTCATTCGCGGACCCTTTGTCGAGGCGTTTGAGCGCGAGTTCGCGGCGGCTTGCGGCCTGAAGCACGCGGTGTCGTGCGCCAACGGCACTGATTCGCTCTATATCGCAATGCGCGCCCTGGGCGTCAAGTCGGGGGATGAGGTCATCGTGCCGGCGCACTCGTGGATTTCCACCAGTGCGACGGTTACGCAGGCCGGCGGCTCGGTCGTCTTCTGCGATACCGACGAGGAGAGTTCGACGATAGACGCCGCGCTCATCGAAGCGCTCATCACGCCGCGCACCGTCGGCATCATTCCAGTGCACCTGTTCGGGCAACCCGCTGACATGGACCCTATCATGCGCATCGCCGCGCGCCATGGTCTTTGGGTGATTGAGGATTGCGCGCAGGCTCATCTGGCCCGCTACCACGGTCAGCTCGTGGGCGCGTTCGGAGCGGTGGCCTCATTCTCCTTCTATCCGGGCAAGAATCTGGGAGCGATGGGTGATGCGGGTGCGCTACTGACCAACGATGCAGCACTCGCCGAACGCATGGCGATGTTCGCCCGGCATGGCGGTCTGGTGAAAGGCGACCACCGGATCGAGGGCTTTAACAGCCGACTGGACGGACTGCAGGCGGCGGTGCTCTCGGTGAAGCTGCGGCACCTCGCGCGCTGGACCGCACGCCGCCGCGAGATTGCCCGTGACTACCGCCGCATGCTGGGTGACATAGAAGGCGTCACGCTGCCAAAGGAAGCAAGCGGCCGGGAGCACGTGTATCACCTTTACGTCGTGCAGCACGAGCGCCGGGACCAGCTTGCCCGTCATCTTGCGCAGCGCGGCATTCAGACGGCCGTCAACTACCCGACCGCGCTTCCCTTCCTGCCCGCTTACCGCCGCCTCGGCCACGCTCCTGCGGACTTTCCGGTAGCCTATCGGCATCAATCGCGCATCCTGTCCTTGCCGATGTTTCCAGAAATGAGCGCGGAGCAGATGGGGGCTGTCGCAGCCGCACTGCGCGCGTTCGCGACGGACGGCGCATGAACGGCAGAGGCGAGAAGCAGCGCCGGCTGATATGAATACAGTGTTGGAGGCAAAGTGAACCGCGCCTTCGTCAGCATGAGTACAGAGCCGCATATGCGAGGGGACAAATGAAAATTGCAACGCGGACGAAATCGCCGCGCGCCGGATGCAGGCGACCGGCTGCTCGCTGGCAGCCCGCGCTGCGCATTGAAGTTCTCATACCAGGCGTCGTCGTTCGAGAGAGAAAATGGCTGCAATAGTTCAAGAGCCGGGAATTGATCAGGGCAGGGCTCAACCGGTGATCCGCGAGGGCATGCTGGATCTGCACCTGCTGTCCCGTATTGCTAAAGCCGAGTCTGTAACCGTCCTAACGATTATGGTTGTCGTTTTTCTCGCCTCGATTGTGTATCTGCATGTGGCCAGGCAGAAGTATGCGGTGCGAATGGTGATCAACGCTGTACAGTCCAAGTCTCAATCCAGCAACGGCAGCCTTGAAGATCTGTCATCGCTTGCAGGCATCGACTTGCCGAGCGCAGGCAGCTCACAATTCAGGCTGTTCGTCGGCGCACTGCGCTCGCCTTTCGCGGCACAGGCGATTGCAGCCGACGAGGATCTGGTCAAAGCGATGTTCCCGCGTGAGTGGTCCGCGAGTGAGGGCAAATGGCATGAACCTCCCAATATAGCGCTGAAAATTGCCCACGCCGTAGGGGCGGCATTGGGCTGGCATATCCCGCCTTGGCAGCCGCCGGGAGTGAGCCGCGTATTTGAATACCTCAAGGATCAATTGAAAATAGTTCCCGACAACAAAAGCGGCGTGGTGACGCTGGAGATCGACAGTCCCATGCCCAAGGTCGCCGAGCGGGTGCTTCTCACCATGAACAACGCCGTGGATGAGCGGATGCGACAGCATGATCTGACGAGGGCGACCATCGATTTGGATTACCTGTCAAAGCGACTCTCGACGGTTAACGTTGAGGACTACCGCAAGGCCTTGGTGACCAATATGGTCGATCAAGAGAAGACCCGGATGCTGGCGAGCGCGCCGCTTCCATACGTTTCGGACGTACTGGGAAAGCCGTTGATTTCCGAGAAGCCCGTATCTCCGGTGCCCCTGGCGGTGCTGTTCGGCGCGCTGATCCTCGGTGCCCTCTTGGGCTTGGGTGTGGCTAGCGTGAGATACCGTCGGCGATGATCCTTCCCAGCCGTATAGCGCTCTCGAGCATCTTCAGAGTCCTCGCTCTCTATCTCGGACTGGTCATCTACAGCGCGACCTACGAATATTTCTATTCGAATCAGCTGACAGTGCTGATTCATGATAATTACACGGCCTTCGATTTTTCCAGGCTGGAGATTTACCGACTGATTTGCTTTCTGACGCCTCTGGCGATCTTGCCGATTGGCACCCGGTTACGCGCACCCGGCCAGCTTATCGCTGGCGCCGCTGCGGTCTTCATATTCATACCCATCCCTATCGTGTTCGTACCGATGGTCAGCACCGCAGAGTTCTGGCAGGTGTACACGCTGCTGTGGCTGGGCTATTTCGCCACCTGCTCGCTGTCATCGCTCGCAGTCCGCATCCGGCTGCCGGTTGTCTCGGAGCAGGGGTTTCGCAGAGGCATGTTGATTTTCTTCGTGCTGCTTGGCGTGGGGTTTCTCTATGCCCTCGCGACGAACCATGTCGCGACCCCGAGTTTAGCTAAGGCGCACGAGGCGACCGCAGATGTGACCGTTACCGGCTGGCAGGGTTACATGCTGGTGGGGTACATCACCTCTTTCGGGGGGCTGTTTGTCGCAATCATAATCATGTTTCGCAAGTACTACCTGCTGCCGTTGGCGCTCGCCGGGTTTGTGTGCTGCTACGTGACGCTTGCGGAGCGAAACGCCGTGCTCATGCCCGCGTGGATCGCGTATGCGTATCTGGCGCAAAGATTTTTCTATCGCGACTCGGTGCTGAAATTCATGGCGTCAGTGGCGGCGCCGTTCTTGATTGGCGTGGTTGCGGCGACTCTCATCGGCCTGGAGGACCGGCAATCGGTGTTTTATGATGTATTTACCCTCGCCAGCTACCGGCTCTATTCGATCCCGGCAATTGGTTTTAACGTGTATTACGACTTTTTCACGATACACCCGCTGACCTACTGGTCGCACATTGGCGTTGTCTCCAACTTCGTGAACTACCCGTACGGGCAACCACTCGCTTTGGTGATGGCGCAGGCGTATGAGTTGGGAAATGATAACGCATCGTATCTGCAGACGGACGGCCTGGCGGCTGCCGGCGCCAGCATGCTGCCTTTCATCTCGATAATCTTCGGGCTGGTATTGCTCGCCATGAATTCGTGTATGCGTGGATTGAATCTGACCCTGTACGCGATTGTCATGGCGGGTTCGACGATAGCGTTGGTCGATACGGGCCTTGGCCCCGGGTTGCTCACCAACGGCCTGATATTTCTGACGGTGATTCTGCTGTTCGCGCCGCGCCACGCGTCGTGGAATCTGCGCTACCTGCTTCCGGCGTCGTCCCGTGCCACGTGACGTGGGTGATCACGCGAGCAGGCGACCCTGACGAGCGAACTACACCAGGCGCGGCCGGCCGTGGCGATGCAGACGCGTCCCCATTTCGTCATTATCGGCGCCGCCAAATCGGCATCCACGTGGCTGCATCTGGCGCTTCGCCAGCATCCGGCTGTCTACATGCCGGGTAATGAGAGTTATTTCTTTGAAGACCCGTATTACGAGGAGAACGATCTCAGCGCGCTGCACGCGGAGATAGCACCGGCATCGGCGGATGCCGTGGTCGGGATCAAGTGCCCCAACTACCTTTGCCGCGCGGAATGCGCGCCGCGGCTCGCGAAGCACCTGCCGGAAGCGCGACTGATCGCGATCCTGCGCAACCCGGTCGATCGGGCCGTCTCCCAGTATTATCACCTGATCCGCGCCGGCCAGATCCCCATGCGACCGGCGGATAGCGCATTTGCACGTTATCTGACGGGGCAATTCGATCCGCCGTTCGCTCAACAGCTGGTGATGGGGTTCGGCTTGTACTCCGAGGGTATCGCGAACTATCGGCGCGTGTATCCGCGTGAGCGTCTGCTGATCCTGACCGACCTTGACATGCGCGACAGCTCGCTCGAGGTGTTCAAGTGCGCGTGCAGATTCCTTGCGATCGATGATACGTTCGTGCCGATGGGCGTCTCGGTGCCCCGCAATCAGGGGGTGTACTTTTCTCCGTTCTTGTCGTTCGTCCAGTCGATGACCCAGCTCGGGCAGACGTACGATGGCGCTACCGGGCTGGTGGCGCTTCGGCCCGGCTTGCTTGGCTGGGGCGCCCGCCGTCTCGCGTTACTCGGAAGCCGCCTGTCGGCGGCCACGCGCATTTTCGTGCGCGAACAGGAACCGGCTGTCTCCCCGAACACCAGGGCCGCTCTGCTTGATTTCTACCTTCCGGACATCGTCAAGCTGGAGGCGATGACGAATATCGACCTATCGGCGTGGAAAGTTCTGCGTCAGACTTGAATTCAAAGGTGTTGATTAGGAGCATGATTGCGCATGCATCGCGACTGGAAAGAATTTTGGGCCAATCAGGACGATCCGCATCACCCGCACAGCGCGGAGTTCTTCGCGGACCATGGTCGCGAGTTCACACTCGTGTGCGGAGATCCGACCGGCAAGCGGGTGTTGGAGTTCGGCTGCGGCTCGGGCTTCCTGTTCGACCCGATGGGGCTGAGCCGAGCCAAGTCCTATCGCGGCGTTGACGCCTCAGAAAAGATGCTGTCCGTATTCCGGGCAAGCCATCCCGCGCTCGACCTTGTGCGCGCCGATGCGACCAACTATACCGATGATGGCAAATACGACCTGATCTTCTCCAGCTCGCTCGTTCAGTACTTCAGTGCCAGCATGTTCCAGCGTCACGTCGACAACGCGCGCACCATGTTGGCGCCGGGTGGCAGGCTGCTGGTGGGCTCGATACTGTGGCGTGGATCGCGCGCCGCCTTTCACCTTCAGGCCTACCGCCCCGCGCAGGAGCGCAGCTTGATCAGGGGACTGGCGGTGCTGGCCCGTTCATACGCCGGCATCGACCGCCTGGGCCGCTGGTATTCGTATCGCGAGTGCACCGAGGCCGCCAATCGTAATGGCCTGACGGCCACGTATTTCGGTTGTCTCTTGTATCCGTATCGTTTCCACGTCCGCATGGACGACACCGCGCACGCCTGAATGTCGGCAGACCAAGGTGCAATTGCGGCGGAACTCAGCAGCTTTTGCCTGTTTCAAGAGCCGTGGTGGCTGAACCTGACGACCGCGGGGAATTGGGACGAGGCGATCGTCACCAATAGCGAAGGAGTCATCGCGCGGCTGCCGTATCGCACCGTGCGCCGCTACGGGGCAACGGTTGTGACGCAGCCGCGCCTTACCCCCTATGCCGGTCCCTGGTTTCGTCCTTCGAGCGCGAAGGCGTCGAATCAATTCTCCGAGCGTCGCCGGCTGACCATGGAATTATTGTCACGGCTACCGCGCTTCGATCTGTTCTCCCAGAACCTGTGGCCGGGAATATCCGATTGCCTGCCGTTCCACTGGGCCGGGTATTCACAGTCCACTTACTATACGAATTGGTATCGCGATGTCGCGAACCCCGAGCTCCTGTGGACGAGCTTCCTGGCGGAGACCCGCGCGGAAATACGCAAGGCCCAAAAGCGCGTCGAAGTCATTGTATCGAACGATGTCGAGCGACTGTGCGCCCTGCACGAATTGACTTTCACCCAACAGGGACAGAAGGCTCCGCGCGAGCGCGCGTTTCTGCGCCGGGTAGTCGAGGGTGCGATCACTCAAGGTCACGCCCGTATCGTGTTCGCGGTGGACGAGGCCGGTAACACGCACGCCGTCAACCTCACCGTCTTCGACAAGCGTTCGGCCCACTATCTGATCGGCGGATCGGATGCGCGCTACCGCAACAGCGGCGCGGCAAGCCTGCTGGTGTGGGACGCCATTCAATTCGCAGCGCGAATATGCCCACTGTTCGACTTTGAGGGATCCATGGTTGAGGGCATTTCGCGCTTCTTTCGAGGTTTCAATCCGGAATCCGTTCCGATCTCGCACGTCTATCGCACCAGCCGGCGCGCAGCGATCGCCGCGGCGCTCTACAACCTCGGCGCGACGCTGATCGGCCGCCCCGCACTGCGCCTTTGACTTCTCGGTTCCTGCCGACCAATCAAACAAACCCTCGATCATTGCGCGGCGGACGCCTGCAAAGTCAGGGCGGCATCTTCCAGTCCGGCGCGTTCGCATGTGCAAACGCGCAGGCAATGTTCTCAAGGTCCGCGGCTGACAGATTCTGATGGATCGGAACCTCGAGGCCAAAGGTTGCAGCGCGATACGCGTTGATGCGGCTAGTCTCGCCACCGTCCGGCTCGATCAGCTTCGGCCAATTGGAATTGGCGATCGTTATGCGGTGCTGCCGGCATCGATCCACGGCAGCGGCCGCGTCCGCAGGGGACACGATAACCCGCAACTTAAGCGGGGCTGGCGTAACGGTCGTTGCGACGTGCCAAGAAAGATGGCCGAGCGAAGCACTAAGAATGTGCGCATTGCGAGCTCTGCGCGTGCGGATCTCCTCGTAGCGCTCGAGCTGCCAGATTCCCACCGCGGCACGCAGCGATCCTATCCCGCGCGGAGGGCGCGGTGGCGCATAGGGTGCTATGTGAAGCTTGCCGCCGATGCGTGCGAGCAGAGAGCGCCGGCCGCGCCGCGTGCGGCCATAGTGCAGCGTCGCCGCCATCTGCCGAAACTGGCGCAGCTCCAGTCGAGCGGAGGGGGGTGCTTCGACCGCCGCCGGGTCGATGCGGAGGCTGGGCTCATTGAGCAAGAGAGCTCCGCCGCCCGCCAGCGAGATCGGTTTGTCATAGTTGAAGCTAAATATCGCCGCGTCACCCAGCAGACCGACCGGCGTGCCTGCAATCGAGGCGCCCAGCGCGTGTGCACAGTCTTCGATGATCATGACCCCGTGCCGTCGAGCCGCGGGGACCAACGCGGTGAAATCCGCCGGGATTCCATAGAAATGAGGGACCACGATAGCCAAGTGCTCGTCGCTGAGGCCTGCGCCGACGGCGTGCCAATCGATTTGGCCGTGGGGCGTTTCGAAATCGAAGGTATCGATGCCGAGCCCCGCTCGCAGGACGGCTTCTTTGACTACGCGGCAATTGAAACTCGACAGCACCACCTTGCGTTTTCGCGATCCGGCCGCTGCGTGAGCCAGCAGATTCCCTAGCGCCTGCCTGGCGCTACCAGTCAGCAGCAGCTGCCCGCGGCGGTCCCACAGCTGGTGAAGCGCATCACGGAAGTCGTTCGGGGACGTTCGCAAGCGTTGCCGGTACAACGTCTCGATCTGCTGCAGAACCCAGAACTCCTCAACCAGGTCCGCCATTCGGCCGGTTTCCGGCATTCTCTCACCGCTGCTCGGGGTTTCTGCATCGGGCGACATGCGCTTGCGGCCGCAACGTTAAGCGGGCCGGCGTTGCGAGACGACCCGACGAAAAAGGTAGGCTTGGTCTGCGGACCGCACGGGCGACACGACGCCGGCGATGCGGCAGCCTGCTAGTGCGGGACGCAATTCAATGCGCAGCGCTGCTGTCGCGCTCTGCAGCGCCGGCGCCGCGCTGATCGGTCGTCTCGCCCTGCGCCTTCGATTGCTCGGTTTTCTGCGCGTCGCGGAACAAGCGTTCGGTCACGATTTCACTCACGTTTGGGAAAAATTTGCCCCTCAGTCCGAAACGCCGCAGGAAGCCTTTTGCCTCGTAGCCTCCCTCGCGGACCATCTCATCCACCGGCAGGTAGCCGAATACATCGCCGACGCAGCCGACCGGAATAACGTGGGCCGGAGCATGTAATTCGCGGAATATCTCCACGTACTCGACCGCGACCTCGGCGTTGAGACCGCAGATGACAAGGTCGCGGCCGAGCCTGATCTCGTGCAGGCGCAGCTGCTTTTCGGAGGAGGAGGATAAGCCCAGCTCGTGTAACGAGAGCGCGCGGACGCTGCAGGAAATCGGTCCCTGAACGGGGCGGCCTCGACCGAGAGCGGTACCGGCTACGCAGTCACCCAGGCCGCTTGCCCAGGCGTTCCATTCTTCCATGGTGGCCGCCTCGAAGCCGTAAGTCACCTGCGACGCCGGTGAACCGGCCATGTGCGTCGCCCGCAGAGGCCCGATGTTTCCCGAGAAGCCCTGCCAGAACACAATGGGAATATTGCCAAAGGAAGCGCGAATCATGTGCCGTACCACCCCGGGGTATTCCGCGCTCAAGTCGTTGAGCCGCGGAAAGCCGACGGGATGGCATGCGTAGGACCAGCACGCGGCGACGTCCTTGCCGCTGCCATCGCGGATGCGGATCATGCGGATCGTGTCGTCACGCCGACCGGAGAGATTGGGCTCTATCCCCACATGTGGCCCGATGAAGGGATAGTTTCGGCTGAGGCCGAAAACCTTCTTGCGGCGATTGACTGAGTGCGAGGCGTTGCCTTCGAGGTATTCGAGCGTAACCGGTACGAAGGGTCCATCCAGCAGGCGCAGTGCCAGCTCGCTGACGGATCGCACGACGGAATCTCGATATTCCGGGCTCACGGTGCCCAGGATGGGCAGCGAGTCTTCCGTCGGCGGCCCCGAGTGGGTGTGACCCGCCGA
>Ga0209420_1001112_pt1 | contig 13023 bp, 13 predicted proteins | sample BlaSpr_A8_OM1_O1_FD_187972 | JGI IMG/M metagenome (GOLD analysis project Ga0209420, IMG submission 187972) | Forest soil microbial communities from Thunder Bay, Ontario, Canada - Black Spruce, Ontario site 2_A8_OM1_O1 (SPAdes) (version 2) | ecosystem: Environmental > Terrestrial > Soil > Boreal... | reverse complement strand
ACGGCGCGACCGCGCCGGCCATCGCCGGCGAGTGAAACGCGCCGGCCACGTCGAGCATGATCGCGCGCGCGCCCTGCTCGCGAGCCGCATCGCGGGCCTCGTGAAGGCGCTCCAGCCGGCCGGCGAGCACGACCTGGCCGGGCGCGTTGTCGTTGGCAACCACCACGCCGTGGTCCTCGGCCAGGCGGGCGGGTAGGTCTGGCGCTGAGCCGAGCACCGCCAGCATTCCTTCCTCGCCGTCGCCCGCGGCCGCCATCAGCTCACCACGGCGCACCGCCAGCGCCAGGCCGTCCGCGGGGTCGAGCGCCTCTGCGGCCACCAGCGCGCTGAGCTCGCCGAGCGAGTGCCCGGCAAATGCCACGGGGCGCACGTGCTCTCGCAGGCGCATCCAGCCGGCGACGCTCGCGCAGAAGATCGCCGGCTGGGCCAAGCGCGTGCTCTCGGTGACGCGCGCGAAGGGATCCTCGCCGACGAGATCCACGCACAGCTCCAACAGCTCGGGGGCATCGCGGGCGACCTGCGAGCGCAGATCGCCTGTCTGGCTGCCCTGGCCCGGGAACAAGCCCGCTATCACATCACTTGACACTATGTACACCTTGTGTGTTGCGGGCGTATGGTTGCACGCCAGCCGGCGCTAACCCCACAAATGGGGGGTGCGTCCGGGCGCCTGAGGGGGGCGCGAGCGGTTGCTTGCGAGCCGGGCGCCCGCGCGGTGAGCCCTCAGCGATGCAGGCCCAGGCGCTGGGCGCGCTGGACCGCGTCTGCCCGGTTGCGCGCGCCCAGCTTGCGATAGAGCGTGCTCGTGTGCTCCTTGACCGTGTGCGGGGAGAGGAACAGCGTGGCCGCGATCTCGCGGTTGGTCGCCCCCCCGGCGATCAGCGCCAGGATCTCGCCCTCGCGCTCGGTCAGCGTGGGCACGCCGCGTTTGCCCGTGTCGCGGAACACCTCCATCCCGTCCCCGACCATGCGCACCAGCTTGGCGATCTCCGGGGCGGGCCAATCCTTGGAGATGAAGCCCGCCGCACCGGCCGCGCGAGCGGCGCGCGGCGAGATGCCGCCGGCGCCCGACATCAGCAGCACGCGCGGCGCGGGCGCCTCGGCGCGCAGGCGCTCGCACACCTCGGGTCCCGACTCGACGCCGAGGAACAGGTCGACCAGCGCAACGTGCGGCTCATAGCGCCTGCACACGGCCAGGGCCTCCGCGCCGGTGCGCGCGCTCAGGCAGCGCTCGACCCACGGCATCTGGCCGAGCATCAGCCGAAAGCCCCAGTGCACGACGTCGTGATCGTCGACCACCAGCACGCGCAGTCGCTTGCCACGCTCGCGCGGGCCGGGATGCTCCTGGGTAGGGGGCGCAGAGGCGCTCACTGGCCGGTCGGCACCACCAGCCGGACCTGCCACGCTCCCGGCTCGCACTCTCCGTACTCGAGCACGCCGTCGTGCTGGAGCGCCTCCAGCGTGGCCAGGCGCAGGCCCACGCCGCCGCGCCCGCCGCTGTGCACGTCCGCGCCGTCGTTGCGCACCTCGAGCTCCAGCGTGGCGCCGTCGTTGCGCAGCGACACCTCCACCCTGCTTGCGTGCGCATGCTTGCTAGCGTTGCGCACCGTCTCCACAAGGATCGACTGGGCCAGCGCCTCGAGGTTGGCGGGCACGTCCTGCGGGGCCCCGCGCTCGAGCGCGATCTCCAGCGTCGGATACAGCGCGCGCACCCGCGCCAGCTCTTCGGCGAAGGTGACAGCGGTCGGGCGCGAGGAATGCCCGAGCGGGCGTGTGAGCGCGGTGCGCAGGTCGGCCAGGGCCGTCTGCACCTCGGCGGCGCAGCGCTCCTGGCTGTCGGCGTCCAGCAGCTCCTCGCGCGAGAGCGCCAGCGAGACGCCGAACAGCCGCTGCACGACCCCCTCGTGGATCTCGCGGGCGAGGTCGATGCGCTGCTGCAGCTGGCTGCTGCGCTCGCCGTAGGCGGTCACCTCGCGCGCGACGGAGGCCATCGCGATCGCCTTGCCCAAGGTCCACAGCAGGTGGCGCTCGTCCTCGTCCATCTCGGGCACGTCGGCCTCGCGCTCGGACAGCACCACGCCGACGTAGCGGCCCGCGGCGGCCATCGGCGTGCACACGATGCGCACGTCCTCGAGCAGCTCGCGCACGGAGCTCGGCACGTCGAAGTCGTCCGCTCCCACGACCTCGAGGATGCGATCCTCCTCGAAGGAGCGACGCACCACGGGAACCGAGTCGATCGTCACGAACAGATCGGCGAAGCGCTCGAGCTCGATGCCGTGAGCGCCCACCGCCCGCACCCGCCGGCGGGCACTGTCATAGCGGAACAGCACCGCGCGGCGCATCGAGGTCAGGCGACAGATCGCCTCGCACAGCCTGCTGAAGAACGCGTCGGGCGCCGAGCCCTCGCCGATGCCCGAGAGCAGGTCGGACATGACCTCCAGCACCTCGATGTGGCCGGCGCGCGCGCTGCCCGCGGGCGCTGCGATGCGAGCTCGTGATCCATCCGCGCCGGGGGTTTGAGAGTTGAGCGCTGCACTGTCTGGCATATCTGCAGAATCCCACGATTGCAAGCGGCGTGGCGCGCGCGTCCATTTCGCAACTTCTTAGGTCCGCGTCGTGTCGGCAAATTAGGATCTGTGCGACTTTGAACCGCCACTTTCGCAGGGCGCTGGTCGCGTCCGCCATCCTGGTCGTGCTGTCGTGCGCGACCGCGCTCGCGGTCGCCTCCGGCGGGATCACCGCTCGGCAGGCTGCCTTCAGCCAGGGCGCGGCCCCGCGCTGCACGCCCACGACCCTCAACAGCTCGGCGGTCCTGCCGGGGGCCGCGATTGCGGTCTCGCCGCTGCCCGACTCCTACGACGCCTCACCCGACTCCCAGATAAGCCTGCTCGGTGCGCCGCCGAGCGACCTCGTCGATGTGACCGTCTCGGGCTCGCAGACCGGCTCGCATTCCGGTCGTCTGATCGGCTACTCCCAGGGAGACGGCGCGAGCTTCGTGCCGGCCAGCCCGTTTGCCTCCGGCGAGACGGTCACAGTGCGCGGGAAGGTCGACAGGGGCGGGCGGGCGGCGGCGTTCGCCTTTCGCTTCGCGATCGCCAGCCTCGACACGCTGCCGTACTCGCCGCCCACCCAGCACCCCGACAAGGACCCCAACGAGGTCCAGCATTTCCACTCGCGCCCCGAACTGCAGCCGCCGGCGATCGTCGTCAGCGCGCGCTCTCCCCAGAGCGCTCCCGGCGACCTGTTCGCCGCGCCGTATGGCGGTCCGGGACCCAGCGGGCCGCTGATCTTCAACGAAGCCGGCGAACCGGTGTGGTTCGATCCGCTGCCGACGGGCACCGAAGCGACCAACCTGCAGGTCCAGCAGTACGACGGCAAGCCCGTGCTGACCTGGTGGCAGGGAACGATTCCGCCGCAGGGCTTCGGCGAGGGCGAAGAGATAATCGACAACAGCTCCTACCGCCAGATCGGCCGCGTGCACGCCGGCAACGGCTACAAGGCCGACCTGCACGATTTCCACATCACGCCGCAGGGCACCGCGCTGCTGACCGCGTTCGACCCGATCCACTGCGACCTGGCGAGCGTGGGAGGCCCCAGCGCAGGCGCGGTCACCGACAGCATCTTCCAGGAAATCGACCTGAAGACGGGGCTGGTGCGACGCGAGTGGCACAGCCTCGACCACGTCGCGCTGAGCGATTCCTACAGCTCGGCGCAGACCGCCAGCACGGAATGGCCGTTCGACTACTTCCACCTGAACTCGATCGACCAGGGCGCGAATGCCACGACGTTGATCTCCGCGCGCAACACCTCCGCGCTGTATGAGCTGAACACGGGAACCGGCCAGGTGCTCGAGACGATCGGCGGCAAGCATTCCAACGTCAAGCTGGCGGCCGGCGCCGCGACCGCCTTCCAGCACGATGCGACCACGCTGGCCAACGGGACGATCAGCATCTTCGACAACGGCGCCACGCCCAAGATCCATCCCCAGTCGCGGGCGCTGGTCGTGGCGGTCAACACCCAAGCCGGCACGGACTCCGTGGTGGCCGAATACGACCACCCGGGCGCCCTGTCGGCGGCCAGCCAGGGCAACGTGGAGCTGCTCGAAAACGGGGACCTCTTCGTCGGCTGGGGCGCCGAGCCCTATTTCTCGGAGTTCAGCGCCCAGGGAAAGCTGCTGTTCGATGCCCACATGCGCGGCGCGTACCAGTCCTACCGCGCCTACCGCTTCCAGTGGACGGGCGCGCCCAGCGAACCGCCGGCCATCGCCGCCGCGCCCTCCGGCGCGGGCGGCTCAGGGCCGCTGACCGTCTATGCCAGCTGGAACGGCGATACGCGAACGGCCAGCTGGCAGGTGCTGGGCGGACCCTCCCCAGCGCAGCTCGCACCCATTGCCAGCGCCGCGCGCAGCGGCTTCGAGACGGCGATCACACTGCCCGGTCCCCAGGCCGACGTGGCCGTGCAGGCGCTGGGCGCCTCCGGCGAAGTCCTGGGGACCTCGCGAACAACCGCGGGGTGAGGCGCCCCGGTAGGCTCCGCGTTGGTGTGCCACCTAGAAACAACGGAATCGCGCTGCGCGCACAGTTTGATAATCTCGACTTTACTCGATGTCAATCCGGAGGTTTGGCGGAGATAGCCGTGAGCGACCTCAGCGCCGAGAACCCGGAGGAACCGGACAAACGCTACCGCCCGCTGCCCACCGGCACGCATGGCCTGGACCCTGAGGCGGTCAAGCGCGATCAGCGCGAGCGCCTGCAGCACGCGATGATCGAGCTGATCGCCCAGAAGGGCTACCCGGCGGTTCGCATCGTCGACCTAGCGAGGCTCGCACACGTCTCCCAACCGACCTTCTACCACCTGTACGCCGACAAGGAGGCGCTGTTCATGTGCGCCTACGAGGAGATCGCCCAGCGCACAGCTCAGACGGTCATGCAGGCCTACAGCATCGAGGGGCCCCAGGGTCAGCGCCTGCGCGCCGGGATGCGCGCGTTCGCGCAGCTGGCGGTAGCGGACCCCGAGGCCATGTCGCTGCTGGTGCTCGGCGCCTTCGGCGCGGGCACCAAGCCCCTGGAAGGTCGCAGGCGCGCCCTGGAAGCCCTGGAAGCGGGCATCCGTATGAGCCGCGACCGCGCCTCCTCGCGCGACCCCAACGACCTGACCGTGAGGATGATCCTCGGCGGCATCCGCGAGGTCACCGCCGCGCGCCTGCGCCAGGGACGCGAGGTCGAGCTGGCGCCGCTGGCCGACGAACTGGCCGCGTGGGCCGGCTCCTATCCGCGCCAGCTGCCCGCCGGCCTGAGCGCCCCCGCCGCGACGCCGCCCGGCGCGGGCGACGCGGCCGCCATCGAGCCGTCCGAGCGCGCGCGGCGCGCCGAGGGTCGCCTGCCCAGCGGGCGCAGCGAGATGCCACGCCAGTTCATCGTCAAAAGCCAGCGCGAGCGGATCGTCGACGCGACCGCCGCGATCGTCGCCGAGAAGGGCCTGGCCGCACTGACCATCCCCGAGATCGCGCGCCGCGCGAACATCTCGCATCAGACCTTCTACGAGATCTATGACTCCAAGCGCGACGCCTTCCTGGGCGCGCAGAAGATCGGCCTGCACCAGGCGCTGCAGGTCGCGATCAAGGCCTACGAAGACAAGCGGGACGACTGGCCCAGCGCCGTCGCCGCCGGACTGCGCGCGCTGATCGCCTTCCTGGCCTCCGAGCCGGCCCACGCCCACCTGAGCGTGGTCGACACGTTCGCCGCCTCGCCGGAGGCGATCGAGATCCGCGACACGGCGCTGCACGCGTTCGCCGCCTATCTCGGTCCCGGCTATGAGCTGTCCGGAGGCGACGGCCGCGTCCCCGCGATCGCAGCAGAGGCGATCGCGGGAGGCATCTGGCAGATCCTGCACAACTACGTCGCCAACGACTGCCTCGCCAGCCTCCCGGGCGCGGCGCCGCAGATCACCTACATGGCGCTCACTCCCTTCATCGGGCCCGAGCGGGCGGCCGCGGCAGCCACCGCGTAGAGGCTCTCGTACTGCGTTGCGCGAGACTGCGGCAAGACGTCGGGCTCGCTCCGCCATTGCGGCTGAGGTTAGACGGCTCGCGGCTGATGAGGACGATCGAGCGGAGATGCGAGCGATCCGCGAACAGATGGCGGAACTGGCGCCGCAGTTCACCGACTGAGGTGGTGCGCGGTGAGATATTTCGCCTGCCTGCCCCGCGAGGGACGCGCGGCCGGGAGCAGCGAGGCGCGCGCTACGCGGTGGTCGTTCAAGCCCACGAGCTCCTGACGCCGAGCACCGTCCTCGTTTCGCCGACCTCGACGAGTGCGCAACCGGCGAGCTTTCGACCCACGATTACTTTCGATGGCACTCACACGCGCGTCCTTGTCGAGCAGACGACTGTCGTAGATCCCCAGCGCCTGGGACGCTCGGCGGGACGCCTCGATCCGGACGAGCTGAGCACTGTCGATGAAGCGCTCGCGCTCGTCTTGGGTCTCTAGGTTTGTTTGCCGGACAAGAAAGATGGAGCCAACTGGGCTCCCCGCCCCCCCGCCGGCGTTCAAGGACTTCTTCGAACTGGCTGGAGATTGTGCGTCCCGAGATCGAGTAGGCTCGTCCGACATGCCAACGGTGCTTGCCACCTACACCTTCGGGGACTCGCTGCTAACGGTCCTCGAGTTCGCGGTTTTGTTCTTGTGGCTCTGGGTCGCGGTCGGCGTTGTGTTCGACATCTTCCGCAGCCGCGATCTGTCCAACTGGGGCAAGGCGCTGTGGATGCTGTTCATCATCATCATCCCGTATATCGGCGTGCTTGCCTACCTAATCGTTCGTGGTCACACGATGCACGAACATCGCGAGCAAGACCGGGCTCAGGCTGAAGCCTTCCAGCGCTTCGAGGCGAGCGGGGGCGCATCGCGCAGTCCTGTGGACGAGCTCGCCAAGCTTGCCGAGCTGCACGACCGAGGCAAGCTGAGCGACGAGCAGTTCGAGCAGGCGAAGGCCAGGCTGCTCGCCTAAGGGCCGCGGCCCACGGCGCCGATCAGCAGGCGCTCACCGAAATGGACGAAACTTCTCGGTGCGCAAACCAGGCGTCGTTGGTCGCAGCGGTCGTCGGCATCGCCTGATCCGTACCGCTGCGCTCCAGGCGTATACCACGGTATACTGGAGGTATGGCGAAGGTTATGGTGTCGATGCCGGACGATCTCCTGAGCGAGGTCGATGCTGAGGCGACCCGTCTCGGGACATCTCGTAGCGCAGTGTTGCGCGAGTTCGCCGACTCCGCGCTGCGTAGGCGTCGCACGGATCGTGCGGCCGCCATGGACAGGCTCCTGCGGCAGGCTGCACGGCATGGTGGTGCGGCCGCCGAGCGGGTGAAAGACACAAGGCCATAGCGTGAGCACGCTGTTGTTGGATGCCAGCGTAATCCTCGCGGCGTTCGACTCCGACGACGAGCTACACAGACCATCCCAGGCGCTTCTCGCTAATCCCGATGTGACGCTCACCACCCTCGATCTCGCTCGCTACGAGGTGGCAAACGTGGCAGTTCGGGGCTGGTGCGAGCTTGGGCGTGTCGCCCCGTTGCTGGAAGCAATCGACCGGATCTCTGGTGACGGTGGGGTCATACCGTCTACGACAACTTTGCTCAGCCGCGCCGCGAAGCTCGCTGATGAGCACACGATCTCCGTGTACGACGCGGCGTATGTAGCGGCGGCTGACCAAGGCGGCGGTACGCTCGTCAGCTGCGACATCCGCGACCTCGTGGGCAAGGGGCTTGCGAGCAGCCCCGCGATCGTGCATGAGGAGGAGTCGCCTCCTCCGGACGGGAGCAGTAGCGAAGTCCAGCCATAGCCGGCGCGGCAGTCGGTTTGTTTGCCGACAAGAAAGTGGGCGAAACTGTGATCGTGGGCTTGCGCTTGGCTTTGGTACCGTGCCATCGAATTCGAGAAAGCCGGAACCGCGTGGTACGTTCGGAGGAGCAGGATCGGGGCATGAGCTGGAGAGTCCCCGGACAGGCGATTCAAGTGGTTATCCACGACTCCGACGGCGGTATCGGTCACTACTCACGCGATCAGGACGACGACGGGAGAGTGATCTGGCGCGAGGGGCGTCCCGACGAGTTGACCCCGGCTTCCTCGGACGGGGCATCGATGACGACCGTCGAGCTACTTGACGCCCTCACTACGTCGCTGCAACACGCCTAGCTGCCAGAGCAAAGAGGCCAAGGCAATGACCGAGCATCAAGATGCCGAGTGGAACGTCGCCGCGTGGCACGGCAAGATGCTTGTCGATCGCGACGGCGAGAAGATCGGCAAGCTGCAGGACGTCTATGTCGACGTTGAGATCGACGAGGCGCAGTTCGCGACCATCAAGGAAGGCTTCATCGGCCGCCACCTGACCTTTGTGCCGCTGGGTGGGATCAAGATAGGTCCCGATGACCTGCAGGTGGCGGTCTCCAGGGAGCAGGTCGAGGACTGATCGGCAGGGAGCCGGCTTTTCCAACTCTCTACGCGAAGCGCCGGTGTTCTATGGATTGTGCGCCGTAGGGACGATCATCCAGCTCACAAAGAGCAGCGCCGCAATGTCCCAGCCGGAAAGGGGAATGAGCCACCAGGGGCCCACGATCGCGACGACGAGCGCGCTAAGCGCGCCAGCCCCCGCGGAGACGGCAACGCGCACCCCCACCGAAGGACCTTTCCGGCGAGACTGACTCTCGTCAGAGGAGGGCGACAAAGCGCTCATCGGCATTGAATAGCACGAAGGCGCCAGACAGGCTGCTCCTAGCGCGATAAGCGCGTGGACCGCAGCCACGGCCACCGATCGCGACCTCGATCCCCTTACCTGCCACCAATCCACGCGCTCACGAAGCCTCGAGTTGGCCGAAACTCCCGCTTCCAGTTACAGAGGAATAGCGCACGACTACGACCGCCTTGCGAGCCGAGCGAGCGCGCCCGACGTCGGCCTTGCCAAACCCGAACACGGCGATGCAGCAGACAGGGAACGGCAAGGGCATTCCGACCGTTCGGACCACACCCGGACCTTATCCCAGAGCACGACTGTGCCCGGCGCTGGGTATTGGGTCAGTTTGAATCGGCGTCGCTGCGCGCGGCCAACCATTGTCGGGCTCCCTGCCAGCCGAATGCGAGCACGCCACCGACGTCTAGCACCGTGTATGTCCAGAATCGCCCGCCGTGCCGTTCGGCGGTAGTGAGGTTCAGGACGAGTGCGACCAGCCACCCGACGCAGACAACCCAGCTCACGATCGCCCTTATCATGGACTTGGGACATTATCTAACCCTGGTCGAGCAGTCCCCAAGGGTTTCCGTCAGTCGGAACTGAGTAGTCTGCTTACGAGGATGACCGCGAAGCGAGCGCCGCCAAGCTCCGAGCCGACCAAGCGGACGCGTCGCAAGCCTGGCCTCGCGGGGAGTGAGTCTGATGCTGAGCCCGGTCTAATCGGACGCGTTTCTGAGCGCCGTTGGCTGCTCGCACTGGCGATCTCGTTCTGCTTCGTCTTGCCGGTCGAGCTTCACGCGCGCCACGGCCGGGTCGGAGCTGCCATTTTCGCGTGGTTGATCTACGGCGCGATTATCCGGCTCGTCATCTTCATTATCGACCGTGCCCCGGAAGGTAGGACAGGGCGCCCCTCTCCGACGCGTCAAGCACGAACCTGGACGGTGCGCTACGCGGTGCTCGCGTTCCTCGCTGTGATTGCCATGTCGCTGGGCGTAGGAGCTTTGAAGTCTCTCCTGGGCTGGGGGTGGCCCGAAGCCACAAAAGGAGTCCTGATTCTCGACGTCCTTTTTCTCGTCGTTCTGATCCCGCTCTACCGCGCCGGACGCCTAGGGCTGGCTGACCTCGGCATTCGTAAGACTCCGCGAAAGCTCGGCGTGGGACTGTTCCTTCTCGGCCTGACTGGGACCATCGTTTTCCGCGCGCTCTGGCGCTTGATCGTCAGTTTGCCCCGTATCGAAGACGGCCTTGGCGGCCTGCCCCACAGAAGCACGCTCGTCATCGTCCTCACGGGCATGGCGCTGTGCCTCTCGGCGCCGATAGTGGAGGAGATTTTCTTTCGCGGCTTTCTCTATCGGAGCCTGCGTAACCGACTGCCTATCGTTCCCGCCGCTCTCATCGTCGGGGTCGTCTTCGGACTTGGCCATACGCAATACCCGCTGCTTGAGAGGCCAGAGCAGGCCGCTTTCGGCATCATCGCTTGCCTTATCTATGAGCGCAGCGCGTCGCTACTGCCCGGCATCGCGCTCCACATGCTCATAGACGCCTCCGCGTTCGAGTTCGCCTTGACCGGCACGGCATGGATCGTCCCATCCGTGTTTCTCGTCGGAGGAGTCCTGGTCTTGTACGGCCCACCGACGGCGACCCGTATCACACGTTCGTTGGCAACGAGTAGGTCGCGTCAAAGGCCACGACTGTCCGCGAAAAGCGGGTCCGCCCCATGAGCAACGAACCTCGCTCGGACAACGGCCGGGGCTTCAGCTCTGAACGATTCGGACACCCGTGCGCGAGCGCCGACCTCAGCGCTCGCGTCTCGGGCACCCAACGCAGACTGCCGCATTGCTCAACGCAAGCGGTCGTCTGACGAGGCTCCTGTCGGCACTCCCGAAACGCTCGCAGATCGTCCGATCCAACAGTCGGGAGCTTAGCCGGGAAGACTCCTGCAAACGGTGGGTAAGCGGTCGCGGCGGTGAGGTGCACGCTCAGTCACCCTGTTCGCGAGCCGTCCTCGGCGCCCTGGTTGACGCGCTAGGCCGTGCCTGCGGTCAGCGCCCAACTGCAGCTCACTCAGCCGGGAGTGCACCAAGTGCGCGATGAGCTTGACTGCGCTGACCGACTCGACCTCGCCGATCTTTCGCCCTGTTACCCAGGTGTCGGCGAGCCAGGTCTCCCTCAAGCGAGGATGTGAGCCAGCCCCTAGCTTCGGTTTCCGCTTACGCAGTCACCCACGCCAGAATTCGATCGTTCACTGCTGCCGGCTTCTCGACGTGCAGGAAATGTCCGGCATCCGCGATTACCTCCATCCGCGACGCGGGCGCGAGGTGACGCTCGGCATCCCTGATGAGCGCGAGATCGATGCAGCCATCGCGATCCCCGTGCAGGTATAGGGTCGGCTGCGGCGGAGCGCTAGCCAGCGCCGACTCCTCTGCGGCGTATGCGCCATCCGCGACGGACGCGCGGAGCCCCGGCTCTTCGGTTCGGTAGTACCCGATCGCCGCAGCGAGGTTGCCCTCGTCGCGAAGACACCGCTTAACGTTGTCGAGATCCTCGCGCGCGTCATAGCCCGGAGACCAGTCCTGCCACAGGCGATCGAAGAACGCCATGTCCGCAGAGGCAACCACGGACTCAGCGAAGGGCGTCTTCAGAAAGAACAGGTAGAAGAACCGCTTGAGCTGATCGTAGTCGGCGAACATCTTCGTGTCGAGTGCCAGCGGGGGCACGGCGAGCGTGACCACACGCCGCCAACGATTCGGAGCAAACGTAGCCGCGCCATACGCCGCCTCGGCGCCCCAGTCGTTGCCGACGAGAACGGCACGATCGTCGCCGCCCAGCGCATCGTGTAGCCCGATCGTGTCGGCGATCAGTGCGCCCAGCTCGTAGCAGCCGTCCGTGGGGATCTCGGTGGGCGCGTACCCTCGCATGAACGGCGCCACCGCGTGAAAGCCCGCATCGGCCAACGCTGGCAGCAGATACCGCCACGTGTGAGCCGAGTCAGGGAAACCGTGCAAGCAAAGAGCGAGCGGTCCGCTGCCCGCCTCCAGGACACCGAACTGCAACCCGTTCGCCGTCACAGTGCGCACACGCAACCCACCCATGCGCAGCATTATCGACGAGTGGAACGGACGAGGACCTCATCCATGCGGTGTTGCTGACGTGGACTCGACATCGACGGGTAGACCGAAATGATCGCTGGCTCTTGTGGCGCTCCGTGCGAGCTCGCGATCGGGCACGTACGGATCCCAACGGTTCTTTCAGCTCACGCATGCTCGCCGAGCAATGCGAGCGCGAGCCAAACTCCGCACCACACTTGCGCAAAGGACGAGTTTCGATCGCCCCGGCCCTCCAGTCGGTAGACGCTCGCTTACGCCCGACGAGCAGTCGTGGTCGTCCGGTGGGACTCAGCGCCTGCTCGTGGTCCAGAGGAGGCACCCGATAAGCGCCGCGCGAGACGACTGCTATCACGCGCGAGCGACAGCGTTGGCCACGGCTGGGTGGCCCAGAATGAAAACGTTGGCTCGACGCGGAGCGGTGTAGGGTCGGTGTGGCTGTCGCAGCGGTGCTCCACCCCCACGTTCATAGGTTCGGGCCTGCGCGCCCGCGGCTCGCCATGCGAGCCGGCTTTCAATCCAAGGGAGAACGCGATGCGCTTGATGATGACGGTGCAGATTCCGACCGACGCCGGGAACGCCGCAATCAAGGACGGTAGCCTGCCGCAGATCGTCGGAAGGGCGCTCGAGGCGTTGAAGGCGGAGGCGGCGTACTTCACCTCGACGGATGGGATGCGCACCGGCCTGATCTTTTTCGAGATGGCGGACTCCAGCGACATTCCCCCGGCGGCTGAGCCGTTCTTCCAGGGGCTCGGCGCCAAGATCACGTTTTCGCCGGTCATGAACGCCGACGAGATGGGCGCGGGCGTCGGCAAGGCCATGCAGGCCGCGTAACCCTGGCCGGCACTTGGGCGGGTCCTGGAGGCAACCTGTCGGCATCGCCGGTGCAGGAGACGGCACCAAGGTCCGTGTAGCTGCCTACCGGGCACATCGACCTGTGTCGCTATGCGCGATTTGCGAGCGTCCCCTAGGTTGGCTCCGGACGCCTGCTCAGACGAATCGACGGGCGCCGCTCGCACTCTGGGAGACGCCTGCCTTCGCTGGGCGAAGCGAACAGCTGCCTAAGCCGACCGCCGACCCGACCGCAGCTCGTCCAGGGCGACAGTCTGGGCGCAGCTCACGGTGACCCCTCCTTTTGCGTATGAGCACAACTCCGATCCGCCGCGTTGTAGTTGCTCTGCGAGATCCTGCTCGCTCGCCA
>Ga0209420_1001109_pt1 | contig 13044 bp, 15 predicted proteins | sample BlaSpr_A8_OM1_O1_FD_187972 | JGI IMG/M metagenome (GOLD analysis project Ga0209420, IMG submission 187972) | Forest soil microbial communities from Thunder Bay, Ontario, Canada - Black Spruce, Ontario site 2_A8_OM1_O1 (SPAdes) (version 2) | ecosystem: Environmental > Terrestrial > Soil > Boreal... | reverse complement strand
GGCCGACGGGGTCGACCAGGGCCTCGTCCACCTCGCCCAGGAAGCGCAGGGTCACGTGCCAGCGCGTCGGGCCGACGAAGCGCAGCCCCTTGCTCCGGCCCAGCTCGAGCTCGAGCGCGCCCAGGCGCCGACGCGTGGCGTCGTCGGGCCAGGCGGCGACGAACAGGCGCACGGAGGACGGTCAGGCGGCGCCGTCGTCGAGGGAGGCCCGGGCGCTCCTCGACTCCTCGCCCAGCGCGGCGGCCGCCTTCTCGACGGCCCGGCGCGCCTTGAGGATGCGGCGCTCCATGGCCAGGGCCTCCCCGGTCTCCGCCGAGTCGGGGTCACCCGAGGTGGCGCGGCGTAGCGCGTCCATCGCCATGTCCGTCAGCTCGTCGACCATCCCCTCGAGCCGCTCGGCCATGGACTCCATGGCGTCGGTCGGCCCGCTCACTTGGGGAGCGGCGTGTGCTGCACCTCGTAGGCGCCGTCGGCATAGGCCGCCCGCATCACCTTCTTGTCGAACTTGCCGACGCTCGTCTTCGGCACCTCGACGACGAAGGTCCACTGGTCGGGCAGCCACCAGCGCGGCACCCGGTCGCTGAGGAAGGCCACCAGGTCCGCCGGTGTCGGGTGGCGGTCCGGCTTGGGCACCACCACCACCAGGGGCCGCTCCGACCACTTCGGGTCGGGCACGGCGATGACGGCGGCCTCGAACACGTCGGGGTGCGCCATCACTGCGTTCTCGAGCTCGACCGAGGAGATCCACTCGCCGCCCGACTTGATGACGTCTTTGGTGCGGTCGGAGATGGTCAGGTAGCCCTGGGTGTCCTGGGTGCCGACGTCGCCCGTGCGCAGCCAGCCGTCGTGGAACTTCGCCGGGTCCTCGTCCTTGTAGTACGAGCCGGTGATCCAGGGGCCGCGGATCTCGAACTCGCCCACCGACTGCCCGTCGTTGGGCAGCACGGTGCCGTCCTCGGCCACCACGCGCACCTCGACGCCGCCGACCACCCGGCCGGCCTTGATCTTGTAGTACATGTCGTCGTGGCCGCCCTGCTTGCGGGCCGGCGGCAGGCCGAAGGCGGCCAGCGGGCTGGTCTCGGTCATGCCCCAACCCTGGATGATGGTGGCGCCGAAGCGCTCCTCGAAAGCCCGGATGAGCGACTCGGGCACGGCGGCCCCGCCGGCGGTGATGCCGCGGATGGTCGAGAAGTCGATCTTCGTGTCGAGCGCCAGCAGGCCGTTCCAGATGGTCGGCACGCCACAGGCGAGCGTCGGGTGGAACTCGTTGATCACGTCCGCAAGTTGCTGTCCCATGAGGAACATCTGGGGCATGATCATGTCGGTGCCGGCCATGAAGGCGGCGTAGGGCGTGCCCCAGGCGTTGGCGTGGAACATGGGCACAATGATGAGGATGCGGTCGGTCTCCGTCATCCCCACCGACGACGCCGACTGCTCGGCCATCGTGTGCAGCCAGGTGGAGCGGTGCGAGTACACGACGCCCTTGGGGTTGCCGGTGGTGCCGCTCGTGTAGCACATGGCCGCGGCGGAACGCTCGTCGAGCACGGGCCACTCGAAGCCGGGCTCCTCGGCGGCCAGTAACTGCTCGTAGGAGAGCGTCTCGCCGAGCGGCGAGGGGTCCCCCTCCCCCGCCACGATGATCGTCTCGACGGTCTTGAGGTCGTCCTTGATGGCGGCCAGGAGCGGGATGAGCGAAGCGTCCACAATGATGAACCGGTCTTCGGCGTGGTTGATGACGTACGTCAGCTGCTCCGTCGGTAGCCGGATGTTGAGGGTGTGCAGGACGGCGCCCATGGAGGGGATGGCCAGGTAGGCCTCGAGGTGGCCCTGGTTGTTCCAGCAGAAGGTCCCGACGCGGTCGCCCTCCTGGATGCCGAGGCGGGTCAGGGCGGCGGCCAGCTTCTCGGCCCGCTCCGCCACCTCGGTGAAGGCGGCGGAGCGGTGACCCCCGGCCTCGACCGTGATGACGGAGCTGTCGCCGTGCACCTGCTGGCCGTGACGGAGGATGTCGCTGATCAGGAGCGGGTGGTCCTGCATAGTGCTCTTCATGGACCAAGTATGACCAGCGCGCCCCGGACGTGCCTACGGGTGCGGCGGGCGCCGCGTCCGCGTCCTGGCGTATGACGAACCCCAGTAGCCAAAAGCGGTGGGCGATGTGATAATCGAATGGTGCCGGTGGAGGGCCACCTATACGGGGAACGAGTTTGGTTCTACGACGCGCGGGGCCAAGTCCGCAGAATGGGTGTCTCGACGCACCCGGCAGATTCCACCGTTGTCATTTCGCTGTGGCAGGGCGACGTCTGCACCGGCACCTTCCGGATGCCCGCCATGGATGCGGCACGGCTCATCTCGACTCTGGCCTACGGAATGACCGAGGCGATCCCGGGTCAGCGGCCCGATTCGGGAGTAGGTCCGAGCCGACTGGGCCAGCTCTGGTCAAGGTTCCTCCGTCGCGTGTTGGTCCGACCACCGGGATCGACCGAGACGCATCTACGGCTGCTCGAGTAGGGCCGCTCCGGTCCGGAACTCGTCGTCCAGGACCGACCCAGAACGGTCCCCGGCTGGTTGGCGCATGTCGTGCGCCTGGACCGGCCCGTTGGCTGGCGGTCATCTCGAGGACCGGGCTCAGAGCAGAAGTCGCGCCCAGGTAGCAGCGAGCCAGCGCTCATGACGATCGACCGACCACCCGCGCCCGGCGGTCATCAACACGTACAGCTCCGAGCTGTTGGTCGCCCACAGGACATCGGCGGCCTCCGAGATGGTCAGCGTCATCCACCGTCGATGGACGGGGTTACAGGTCTCACCTCCCGCCACATCAGCCACATAGTCGGTCCGCCGTTCGAGAGCTGTTTCGTGTCGAGGACCTCGAATCCATGCCGACGGTAGAACGGGACGTTGCTCTCCCGCTGGGTCTCAAGGTAGGCGGGAAGACCATCGGCGTCGCAATGGCCCAAGACCGGGGCCAGGACTGCCGAGGCGATTCCGCGCCTCTGCCAATCGGGATGTGTGCCCAGAACTCCGAGGTACCAGTGGGGCTCGGATGGGTGCACTTCTGCCATCTCGGTCAGAGCGCCCAGGGCACGATCGACGAGCTCACCCGCCGCCTCGGCGAATGGTCCGGCCATCATCCCGATCTGCTCCTCGGAGAAGGCCCAGGCTTCTGGAGGCGCCCACACCGCCGTACACACACCATCATCGGTCGTGTAGATGCTTTCGTGGATCATGGACGCGCGAATCATGAAGTCGAACAGCAGCGTGGCTCGTCGCTCAAAGCCGTCGGGAGGAAGCATCCACGTAATCAACGGGTCGTCCTCAAATGCCCGCATTTGGACATGGGCCAGTTGGGGAAGGTCGTTGAGCGTTGCCAGTCGGACCGTCGTCACCGGGTCAATCTATTCGACGCTGGGTCTGGAGTCGGCCCGCCTCATACGCCGATCGGTAGGACACATCGGCAACTCGGGGACGGCGGTGCTTCATCGAGCACACGCCCACGCCACCATCAGTGGAAACTCCGCTCGCCACAGCACGTCGCCGTGCGACGCGACCCTCTCGCTCATCATGACATCCGCGCCTGCATCGCGCAGCGCAACCGCCCACCGGGTCGCGTTGTCGAGAAAGAACGGCTCGAGAGTGCCGGCGAAGAGGTACACCCGCGGAAGAGAACTTGGCATCACGCGAGGCGGTTTGTAACCCCCGCCCGGCGAGCCGGAGACGATCGCACCGTAGACGTCCGGATGCCGAAGCCCAAGAGCGAGCGCGAGCTCTCCACCCGCCGAGTAACCGAACACCGCGGTGCGCTCAGCGGGCAGCGCGACTCCGAAACGCGACCGTGCCCATAGGCGAACGTCCTCGACGAAGAACTTCTCGTGTGCCGCGAAGCGTTTCGCGTCAAACCCCGGTGAGTACTCATGGAGCCGTGACATCTCTTCGGCCAGCCCGTGCACACCGACGATCATCGTGGACGGTGCGTCGGCCACTTCTAGGAATCCAGCCCACTGAGAGGTCCCTTGACCGTCACCGGCGAACACCACCACCTCCGGCGGATTCGACGGGACGTATACCGTGACCTGCCGACCACCGTCGAAGTCGAGCGTCTCGGTGACCAGCTCTCCCGTCATGAGGTCTGCCCTCGGCGATTCCGGCGGTGCTTGAAGACCATCTGCGCCGCCGGCCGTTGGGTCATCCATTGTCTGACTCCTTTCTTCGAGAGTCGGTGCCTGGATCGCTCGCGGTCGCTCAGGAGATTGTCGCCTGGTTTGACACTCGACCCACGTGATATGGCTGGAACTGAGACGGCCCGACCTGCCGGCAATGCCCCCGTTCATTGATACTTCTCTCGAGGATCGACCGCTTCACTGCTGGTCCTCAATAGCTTCGGGAGTGCTGGCAGGTTCGGTCTGACCTGGAGTCCCGTGACGTTGCAAAACGTCGGCCGAGCTTTCCAGCGGCACACTGAAAGCGGCACGTCCCGTCTCCGAGTTGGGGTGATTGGTCCAGGTTGCCAGAACAACCCAGAACGCCCGTCGCTTCGATCCGGAACGGCCCTGCGGTCGGGATAACCATGGAGTGATGTCCTGGCTCGACCACTTCTGGCCGGCCGTGTTCGTCGGCGGGAGGATAGCGGCCGCCGCGCGTTGACGCGCCCGTCCGGCGCCTATCTGAGTCGTTACTCGTACGTGTCGGTGAATATGCTGCCGGTCGGGTCGAGTGGGCCGGGGACGGCTATCGGAGTCGAGCCGTTGAGCATTTCGATGGCGGCGTTCGACCAGGTGGAAATGGACCCTGGGATGCCGTTCTCCGTCGCAGCGGCGTTCGTGAATGTGACGGTCCCGAAGTTGGCGAGCGTGGCGAGCGAGCAGGAGAGGGCGTTGCAGATATCAGGGCGCTCGACGATCCACTCAGCGGAAGACTGCGCGGCACCGGAGAAAACGATGTTCGTCGAGAAGCTCCAGCTGTGGAGCTGAGATGCGCTGCCGGAGTCCGAGATCGCGAGCGTCCAAGTTGCGCCTACGACGCTCACCGATGCGCTGATCGCGTCACCCGGGAAGACGGGGTAGGAGCTCGGTGAGAGCTCGACCTCGTTCCCGCTGTTCACGGCGGAATCGCCGTACATCTCATACCAGGCGTCGTACGACCCAGATCCAGCGCCGCAGTCCGCCTCGGTACCATCCTGCTCAACAGTCGAGCTCGTGGCACCGTCGATCCCGATCCAATGGGCCGAATAACTGTTCCCTGAGGAGCAGGAAACGGTCGGGACCGTCCAACTTCCGCTGACAGCGCTGAACCCGGAGCCCGTGTCGGCGTAGCCGGACCAATTCGAAGACTGCGCGGGCGCGGCTGTGACGGTCACGGTCGCCGCATTGGTCGTCGCGCTGCCCGAGGAGTTGGTGAAGACCGCTTCGTACTCGTACCCGTTCTCACTGGGGGGGATCGTCGTGGTGAACGAGTAGGTCGTCGAGGTTGCTCCGGAGATGTTGGACCATGATGTGCCGCCGTCGGCGGAGAACTGCCATTGGACGGTTGGCGTCGGCGACCCGGACGCGGCGGCGCTGAATGAGGCGGTCGATCCCGCGGCGACGGTCACGCTGACGGGCTGGCTGGTGATCGTTGGAGGCGCGCTGACCGGACCTGTGAAGGTCAGGGTCGCCGCATTGGTCGTCGCGCTGCCCGAGGAGTTGGTGAAGACCGCTTCGTACTCGTACCCGTTCTCAATAGTCGTCGTGGTGAACGAGTAGGTCGTCGAGGTTGCCCCGGAGATGTTGGACCATGATGTGCCGCCATCGGCGGAGAACTGCCATTGGACGGTTGGCGTCGGCGACCCGGACGCGGTGGCGCTGAATGAGGCGGTCGATCCCGCGGCGACGGTCACGCTGACGGGCTGGCTGGTGATCGTCGGAGGCGCGCTGACCGGACCTGTGACGGTCAGGGTCGCCGCATTGGTCCTCGCGCTGCCGGACGAGTTGGTGAAGACCGCTCGGTACTCCCGGCCGTTTTCAGAGGTTTTCGTGGTGGACAGTGAGTAGGTCCTCGAGTTCGCACCGGGGACGTTGGACCATGAACCGCCTCTGTTGGCGGAGAACTGCCACTGAACGGTTGGCGTCGGCGACCCGGACGCGGCGGCGCTGAATGAGGCGGTCGATCCCGCGGCGACCGTCACGCTGACAGGCTGGCTCGTGATCGCCGGCTTGGAGTGGCCTTTTGCCGCCTGGAGGTCCGTCGGGCTCGTGGTGAAGTGTTGGGGAAACCCCACGACCCGGTTCGTGTAGATCAGTCTGGGATGGCCGTCGGAACCAGAGGCTCCATGGCGGCCGGGCGCGGACGCCGACGCGCCTGCCACCTGGCAGAGACCGAGGGTCGACCCGAGAACGAAAGCGACACTTAGCGGCCCCGCTACCCGCCATGCGCCCTTGAACGTTCCCCGCGGGCGGTTGCTTCTGGACATGGAGCACCTCTGCGTGTTCAGGGCCCGTATTGCGATGGCAACTTCTCACTCGCGTCTGATTATGAACCGCGCCCTCCAAGCTTGAAAGACCATTGACTGCAAATGAGGCTTTAGGACTACTCATGATTCGCCCCAAAATTTTCACCTCGTTGTTCTTGCAACCGATCACAACACCCCGATACCGATCATTCAGAGAGCGCCCCGTTCGCTGCCGAGTCAGGGTGCCACCCCTCGAGCACTCCAGGGAACGTTGTCTGGCGCCGCTCAATCTCTCTTAGGCGTTTGGATCCGATGTCTGCATAGCTGCGACCCGAGGACGGATCCACCACAGGTACACAGCCCCCAATACGGACGAGACAAAGAATGCCAACACAGCGAACACCAAAAGAAGCGTGACCCACAGAGCCTTCGATGATCCAGCCGACGAAAACGCTTCTCGGGGTCTCCGCACTGCGTCCACTATCGCCCAGACGGCTATCGCAATGACTCCGAGGAGAAAGAGTAAGCCAACAAGCGTCCAGATCGCGCGGAAAATGAGCATCGTCGAGGCCTCCCCCGGACTTGAAACGGCGACGATCTCTGTTCGATCAGTTGCGGATTGCCGATGATTCTGTGCTGCCTCGACGGCCAGATTAACGGACCCACTAGCCGCCAATGATCATCTCAACTCCACCCCAATTCGCCGGTTCCGGGATGCCCAAGCAAGTTGGAGTTGACCCGCTCTTCATTTTCCATCGTGACTCCAACGTGCGGTGAGTCACCAAGTGGATGGGTCCGATCGTTCCATGACGGCTACCACGCGCCCCAAGTGTCAACCTGAGTGGGTGGGGAACCGGGGCACGACAGCCTGCATCTTTCGAGCCTGACTCGGATGACTTGGTCGCAAGGGACAGCCAATTTTCTCGGCGGGCCTAGTGGGCGCCGCGTGCGTGCCCGAGCGAGCGTCGCGCCGAACGCTCACCGCCGCGGCGCGTGAGCGCGCCCTCGGGCGCGGGGTCGGGTTGGCGAGCCAGGAGGGACTCCCGTACGAACTGCTCGGACGACAGGCCCACGACGTTCGTGATCCCCTTGCCGCCCATGGAGCCGTAGAACATGGCATCGCCGAAGGCGAACACGCCGCCGTCGGACGCCACCTCCAAGTACCCGGCCCCGTCGGGCGTCGCCGCCATCCCGACGATCGGCTTGTCGAGCGGCTGGCCGCCCATCGACCAATAGGAAACGGCATCGCCGAAGGCGAACACGTCGCGGTCGGACGCCACCTCCCAGTACCCCGCCCGCGCACCAGGCGCAGGAGCCAGATATGGCTCGTCGGTCACGCGGGCCCGACCGTTCCCCGGCGTGGCACCTCTGGTCGATGTCAGGGACGGGAGCATCCGATGAGGAGGGTCGTCGGCGCGCTGGTGGCCCTCGGCCTCATCGTCGGATTGCTGGGGATGGCCGTGGTCGGCTCGGCCATGGCCATGTTCGGCCTCGACGTCCAGCCCACGGCGACGCCGGCTGCCGCCTCCAAGATCCCGCCCGCCATGCTGGCGCACTACCAGGAGGCCGCGGCCACATGCCCGGGCTTGCCATGGACGGTCCTCGCGGCGATCGGGACCGTGGAGTCCGACAACGGCGAGTCGGATCTCCCCGGGGTGCACAGCGGTGCCAATGCGGCCGGTGCGGAAGGGCTGATGCAGTTCGAGCCGGCGACCTTTGCCGAGTACGACGAGCCAGTCCCCCCAGGTGGGGCCGATCCGCCGAATCCCTACGACCCAACCGACGCCGTCTACGCGGCGGCTCGCCTGCTGTGCGCCAACGGAGCGGCCGGCGGGGCGAACCTGCCCCGCGCCGTGTACGCGTATAACCACTCGACGGCCTACGTCACCCAGGTGCTGGCGCTGGCGCAGTCCTACGGGTCCGCGGGCCCTCCGACCGCGGCGCCGTCGGAGGCGGGCCCGGTGGCGGCGGAGTGGGCGCTGGGCCAAATCGGCACGCCCTACGTGTGGGGCGGCGAGACCCCGGGGGTGGGCTTCGATTGCTCGGGGTTGGTGCAGGCCGCCTACGAGGTGGCGGGCGTCTCGCTGCCGCGCGTGGCACAGGATCAGTACGACGCCACGCCGAAGGTTCCGCCCGGCTCAGCACTGCAGACGGGCGACCTCGTCTTCTTCGGCTCCGGGCCGGACGGCATCGACCACGTCGGCATCTTCGTCGGCGTCGTCGGCGGCGAGGACGTCATGGTCGACGCGCCCTACACCGGGGCCGACGTGCGGGCGGAGACGTTCCCTTCCACCGCCGGAGTGCCGTTCGGGAGCCTGGTCTACGTCGGGGCGACCCGTCCGTCAGGACTTCCGGGCGTCACGCCCGCCAGCGCACCGGTAACGCCTGCAACCCGCGGATCGTGAACCCGGGCCGCCACTGCGGCCTGCCCACCAGCTCCAGGCCGGGCAGACGGTCGACCAGGCCGCGCAGCATGATGCGCGCCTCGGCGCGCGCCAGTGTGGCACCGAGGCAGAAAGTGGGCGCCCGAGCTGAAGGCGAGGTGTGGCAGGTCGCCGCGTCGAGATGGCGCGACAGCACCCACACCCCGAAGGGACTCTCGTGTACCGGGTCGACGCGCCGGAGCGCGGCATAAGCCGGGTAGGGGTTGCGGCGGGCGGGCGGCCACTGCACGAAGGTGGCGAGCGCCGGCGTGACCAGCGTGCGTCGCCCGGCCCGCATGGCGCGCCGCCGCGGCGGCGTGACGGGAGGCGTGGGTGCCCGTGTGTCGATCGCCATCCCCACCACCTCTCCTTCGCCGCCGGGAAGGTTTTCGTGTGTCTTAGGGCGGTCAGGCCGGCAGCGTCAAGGTGAAGCCGCCCGGCACCCGGGCCGGTGGCCGCCGGCGGCCACCACGGCCCCGCACTCGGGGCAGACCTCGTGTGCCAGGCAGGCCGGGTCGCCACCCTGATCCCCGGCCATGGCCTCGTCACAGATCACGCAGTCGAGCGGCGAGCCGATGTGGCCTTCCCGCCCCTCGGGCGTCAGCACCCAGGGGCGTTCGCGGAACGGCGGTTGGTGACGCACATGCTGGCGGTGGCCACACTCGAGCAAGGCCACCCAGTCCCCCATTTCGTCCTGGTCGAAGCCCACGATGGCCCGTTCCACCGCGCTCAGCCTTCCTGGGAGGTCGTCACGTAGCTGGCCGGCGGTGAGCCGTTGCCATTCACCACGGGCGCCGGTCGCCCACCACCGGCAGCACGCCGAGCTCGCTGCCCGCCATGGGGTCGGCCACGCGAGGAAGGATCTCGTCGGGGTAGGCGAGCGTCACCGGGTCCATCATGGCGCCGCTGGCGAGGCGATCGACCAGAATATCGTGCCACGATGATATCGTGGCACGATGCGATTGAGGGACGCCGACTACGAAGACCTGCTGGCGCTCCGGACCGGCCTACGCCGTCTCCTGCGTTGGAGCGAGCAGCAAGCCGAGGCGACCGGACTGACATCGGCCCAGCACCAGCTCCTGCTGGCCGTACGGGGCCACCCCGACCGGCGCGGGCCGACGATCGGCGAGGTGGCCGACTACCTGCTGCTCCGCCACCACAGCGCCGTCGGCCTGGTGGACCGGGCCGAGGAGGCGGGCCTGGTCACCCGTAGCCGCGACGCCGAGGACCAGCGGGTCGTCCGGCTCCAGCTCACGGGCGAGGGTGAGGAGCATCTGGAGGCGCTCTCGGCCGCCCACATGGAGGAGCTGCACCGGCTGGCGCTCAAGCTGCCCAGCGCGTGGCGCGGGCTCATGCCGCACCAGCCCCTGCACGGGCTGCCCGCCGGGATGCCCTGAGCCGCGGCGACGCTCAGGACACGGACAGGCCCAGCCCGCGCCGCATGTCGTCGAGGTGATGGTGCATCTCGTGGGCGGTATGGACCAGCACGAAGCCCACGTCCACCTGCGTCGGGGCGGGCAGGTTGTACATGCACGGCCGGGCGAGCTGTCCGGCGTCCAGACCTTGGTAGAGCCAGTCCAGCAGGCGGGCGGCGGAGACGAGCGTCGTGGAGACGTCCGCAGGGGCCTCCTCGGCGTAGCGGGCCAGGCCAGCTCGCTCGTCGCGGTACATCGGTGAGAAGTGCGGGTTGTCGGCCACGAGGGCCAGGATGACCCGATCCCGTTGCACCGTGAGCAGGTCGCGCACGTGGGCGGCGTATTCGAGCGGCGACCACACCTGTGGCCCTGGCCGCTCGGTGACCCGTGGTGACGACGACCGGAGCAGCTCGCTGGCCGTCAAGGCACCGTCGGTGATGACACGACGCGCCCCTTCCACGGTGGTCCCGTAGTCGTAGCCACAGCCCGGGCAGGGCGGGATGGCGAGAGGTTCGGTGGCGCCGGACACGTCGGTGTGACCTAGGGCGGGCCGTCGCCGGAGAGGAACGCGATGATGGCGGGCATGGCTGTCGGGTCCTGCACGAAGAAGATGTGCCCGCCGTCGAACATCTCCAGTCGGGCGCCGGGGATCAGGGCGGACAGGTACTGGCTGTTGGCCGGTGGGGCGATCCCGTCGTAGCGGCCGCCACAGACCAGGGTCGGGCAGCGGATGTCACCGAGACGCTCGGCGGTGTCGTGATGGCTGCGCGCCTCGAGCTGGAGGCGCGGACCGTGCTCGGGCGGCTGGCGGACGCGAGCCGAGAGGAGGGCCACCATGTCGGGATTGGCCTCCCGCCAGTCGGCGTCGCACCGGGTGTCGAGCAGCTGGAACTGGCGACGCTCGCGCTCGTCCGCCGAGAGGTCGGCCAGCTCGTGCAGGGGGTACGAGGCGCCTCCGGCACCGCCCGACGATGTGCAGGCCAGGGCGAGGCGACGGACCCGCTCGGGGTGTCGGATGGCCAGCTCCTGGGCCACCATGCCGCCGAAGGACACGCCGAGCACCCGGCAGGAGTCCCAGCCGACCAGGTCGAGCAATGCGGCGGCGTCGTTGGCGTAGTCGGCCATGGCGTACGGCCCTTCTGGCACGTCTGACTGGCCGAGGCCGCGCTGGTCGTAGGCCAATACCTCGAACGACTTCACCATCGGTCCGTCGCTCAAGCGGGGCTGGTGGCGCAGGTCGGCGCCGGTACCCGAAATGAAGAGGAGCCGCTCCCCCGCTCCGTCCAGCTCGTAATAGAGCGAGATGCCGTTGGCGGTTCCGAAGGGCACCGGGGAAGCGTAGCGGTGTCGCTTCGCGGCGCGACGGCCGGGCGACGGTGCCAAGCTGTCGCTCATGTCCGACACCGGCGGTCCCTTCGCCGCGGTCACGGTGGCCGAGGGCTACCGCCGGTACCTGGAGCCGGTGATCTTCGAGCCCTGGGCCGAGCGCCTGGTCGCCTTCGCGAGAATCCGCTCGGGACGGCACGTGCTCGACGTGGCGGCGGGCACCGGCGTGGTCAGCCGCCGAGCCGCGGTGGCCGTGGGTAAAGGTGGGCGCGTCATTGCCAGCGACATCAGTGAGTGGATGCTGGCCCAGGTGGCGAGGGACGACGCCAGTAGGGATATCGAGTCATTGGTCTCCTCTGCCACTGAGCTGGACCTGGCCGACTCGGTCGTCGACGTCGTGCTGTGCCAGCAGGGCGTCCAGTTCTTCCCCGACCGTGGCGCTGCCGTGGGTGAGATGCGCCGCGTGCTGCGACCTGGCGGCACGGCGGCCGTGGCGGTCTGGGTGGCCGGACGGCATCTCGATCCGTTCGCCACGTACGGCGAGGTCCTCGAGTCCTGCGGCGTCGAAGATCCGTTCCCAGGCCGATACGGCTATGACATGACGCGGTTCGCCATGACCCTCGAGGAGGTGGAGGCGCTGTTCTCGGGCGCGGGCTTCGGCGACATGCAGGTCGAGACGGAAGAGCTCACTCTGCGCTGGGACGGCCCGCATGCGGCGGCGCTTGGTGTGACGGGCACGCCGTTCGCAACGGGCCTGGCTGGGCTGGATGCCCACCGGCAAGCCGAGGTGATGGCGGCGTTGGACGAGGCGTTCGCCCGGTCCTTGGACGACGGAGGTGCGTTCACCATGTCGGCGGTACTGGCGCGAGGTACGGCCTGATTCGCACAGACGTGCCAGCGGGGCGGAACGCCCGAGATGGACCACGCCTGGGTGGTACCGCTCGGCGAGTGTTCTATGCGGGATCAGCCCTCGGGGAGCGCCGCGAAGTCACGCTTTGCTTGCCGATACCACCCCATACCTGAAATTGGATGCTTCCAACGGCCTTTCATCTCCTTCAAGGCACCCTGGTGTGCATCATCGCCTTCCGCGACCATCTCCTTCAGGTGGCCATCTTGGGCCTTTATGACCTCATCGGCGGTAGCTCCGTGATGTGCGAACTCACACGGCCCACCAAGTTGTTTACATGTCATGGTCTTCATGAGGCTTGCTTCCCTTCACGTGGATCTTGGCCGTCAACGAGCACGGGATGATGGAAATGTTGACGGGATCACCCGTGCCGTGACCGGCCGGGAGTTCGGACCGTCCCCGACGGTCCCGATGCGGGCAAGGTCGTTCGAGCCGTCATCCATCAATCGTACGGACGTGGCCCGATGGCTGCTTCTCCGATCGTGCTCGATTGAGGCGGGGTCGGTCGTCCTCCGATGCCACTGCTCGGCCGCCCCTCGGTCTGCACCCGCC
>Ga0209420_1001107_pt1 | contig 13054 bp, 9 predicted proteins | sample BlaSpr_A8_OM1_O1_FD_187972 | JGI IMG/M metagenome (GOLD analysis project Ga0209420, IMG submission 187972) | Forest soil microbial communities from Thunder Bay, Ontario, Canada - Black Spruce, Ontario site 2_A8_OM1_O1 (SPAdes) (version 2) | ecosystem: Environmental > Terrestrial > Soil > Boreal... | reverse complement strand
AACGGCTTGCCCAACAACTTGGTTGTGGCTGTTAATGGCGAAGGCGATGCCGCCCGGATCTCCGAGGTCCGGAAGCTTGGTGGCAGTGCCGTTTTCCCACACTACGGCGTAATTCGCTGCGGTGCAGGTTCCCGAGTAGCCCACGGCTTGGCCTCGATTGTTGATGCCGAATGCGACCCCGTCTGGATCGCCACCCACCGTAGGAAGAGCCATGGCTATGCCCTTGTCCCACATTACCGGCAGGTCAACCATAAAATTCTCTATGCCCTGCGGGCAAGTGGAGTCCGCGATACCATTTTCCGCATATCCTGCGATTTGTCCGCTGTTATTGATGGCGCTGGCCTGCCCGTTATTCCCGCCCACCGTTGGGAGAGCGCTCATGATGCCGTTTTGCCAAAGAAACGGACTACAGGTGAGGTGCGTGCCGAAACCGCAAACATCTTCGCCATTCGGATCTGGAACAGATGTTTCGGACATACCGACGGCTTCCCCGGGGTCGTTGATTCCGTTCCAATTGATCGAACTGTTCTTTCCTCCAAGCGTGCCGAGCTCGAGGTTGAGATCGCCGATGCTGATCCTCACGGTACCTTGCACGGGCGGGTAGAGGGTGGAAACGGTGAAATGATCCAGGAGTTGCTCCATGTTCTCCGTCCAGCCGTAATTATTGAGGCCCATGGCCATGCCCAGGTTGTCAGGGTGCTGAACGCCCAAATCCTGTACTTTGTAGCGCGCTTGCGCGGCCGCATTGCTGAAGCAAGCCAGAACAATCGTCGTAACCCACAGTATCCACAAACTCCGAAAACGTCTTAGTGCGCTCATGTCTTCTCCTTTTAGCCCGATTAAAGTCTCCGCGCCGGGATGAATGGCGGTTCGCGCCCCTTGCCCACGGTGCGGTTCGATAGCGGAGGCCGCAGCTTCTTAATTCAGGGCGAGATGTGCAGGTCGATGTCCATATGCAAAGCAAATCGGGCAAATGACGTGAGCTTGTTGAATTCAGGTACGTCTTAACAAGAAAAAGGACACGACACGTCGGATTTGCCGAAGTGACGAAAACGCCTCATGCGTCGATTTATATGGGTATCAGTAGCAGTACTTGATCGCGCTATGAGTTTTCGTAGCAGTTGCATCATACATACCGACTGGTACGTATGTTATAGCTGGTAGAAACGCCGCGGACGAGACGACATTAGTGAATGGGGAACAGCGGAACTTTCCTCGCCCTGGAATCCATCGCGCCAAATCACTTACACCAATATGAGCGAATGATGAAGGCTCTGAGCGCCGTCGGCATCGTGCTACAGTCGGCTAGGAAGAAACGAGGACCTCGATGCAGAGAATCACACTTGCTCTCTTGCTATTTCTGTCCGCGCTCGGTTGGGCGGCTGGAGATCCCAACGCGACCGAATACGCCGTCAACGTCCATGTCAGTTCATCGAGCGTGGTGCTTGAGAACCACGCTATCAACAGCCAGCAACAATTGAGCGTCGTCATCGACGGAAAGAAATATGAACTGCGGTCCGAAATCGCTACTAGCGCGCTGTTGGCGCTCGGCGACTACAAGGCGAAGCTGGTGCAAGACGAGCACAAAACCGCTTATGATTCGCTTCAAGTTTACGAGTTTCTGCTACCGGATAGGAAAACCAGAAAGTTCCGAGTAGTCGGGCAGACCGAGTGACATCACTCCGCCCAACTTTCGGATGCCTTACATTCGCGTCTCCTACTGCAAGCAGCCTTACAGGTTTTGACCGCCGGTCATTTGAGTGTAATGGCGATTTATCGCCAATTGAGCCTTCGGAACGCCACCAACTTCCACACTTTCATTGACTTGTTCCACCTCCAGTCTTAACATTTCAACCCAATGATCGGCGAGTCCGTCTCGCGTTAGAGCATCCCTGAGAAGCTTGGCCCCGCTTGGGCTGAATGACCGGCCCTCGCAGTTTTTGAAAAATGCTGAAACGTAGAGGAGCTGGCGCATGAATACGAAATGGATCATCTCTAGTCTTCGAGCGCTGGCGCTTGTTCTTGCATGTCTAGTGGGCCTGTGCAGCGCCCAAGCGTCAGGAGCGCGTGCGCAGCAGCTTATGCGGGCTTACGCCGACGATGGATGGTTCATGGGCAGCGTGCTGATCGCGCAAAACGGGAAAGTGGTGCTCAGCAAAGGCTATGGATGGGCGGACGCAGAATGGAGCATTCCGAATTCCCCCTCGACGCGATTCGCAATCGCTTCGATCACAAAGGAATTTACTGCAGCTTCGATCTTGTTGCTCGAAGAGCGAGGAAAACTGAAGACTGATGACCTGGTGAAGAAGTATCTCCCCGAAGCACCGGCTTCTTGGGATAAGATCACGATTTACAACCTGCTAACCCACACATCCGGTATCCCCGATGCTGGGGTTGAATATGAGTCAGGCCCGCCGGAGAAGATGTTATTTCACGACAAGCCGCTAGAGTTCCAGCCCGGGGAAAAGTGGTCATACAGCAATCAGGGCTATGTCGTGCTCGGGTATGTGCTGGAAAGTCTGAGCGGACAAACGTACGAAGACTTTGTCCACGACAATATTTTCAAGCCGCTGGGAATGAATGATTCGGGAATGGATTCCAACTTCACCGTCATTCCACGGCGTGCATCCGGCTATTCGCCCGGCGAAAACGGAATCGACAACGCGGAGCGCATCTATCACTCCGCCTTCGCAGCTGGCGGAATCTATTCCACGACGGAAGACATGCTCCGGTGGGAAGAAGGACTGTTCGGCGGCAAGCTGCTAACGCCCGTATCCCTGCATAAGATGACCACTCCATTTAAGAGCGACTGGGCCTGCGGCCTCTACGTTAAGCATGTCAACGGACATCTGAAGGCAGAGCAGAGCGGTGGTGCCCTCGGTTTCAACGCAGACGTGGCCTACTATCCCGAAGAAAAACTGGCCGTGATTGTTTTGGGAAATCTGAACACCGCAGCGATCCTCAAGATGACCGCGGCGCTGGCGGACGTGATGCACGGAGACCCGATCTCTGTTTCGATTCCGAAGGCAATTGCCTTACCGAGGGAAATTTTGGCGAGGTATGTGGGCACATATACATTCTCGGATGGCGATTTTGTGGTGACGCTCCACGGCGATCATTTGATAGCCGATTATGGAAGCAAGTATCGGCTCTTTCCAGAGTCTGAAACAAAATTCTTTATCAAATGGTGGGACATGAACTTCGAATTCTCGAAGAACGAGAAAGGCGAATTCACTACTGTAACGCAGCAGTTTGATGGTAAAGCTGATAAGGGCCAAAAGAAATAAGGAACTCCGAAAGAGTCTCGGTTGTTGAAATCAGGCCATTACACGCTTTGATCGGTTTTGGAAGCATACCGCGCGGGTTCCAGATAAAAAAGAAATCCACAGGCACGTTGTGACATCTGACCTTGCGCACAAAATTAAATCGCGCAATCATGGTCGAGGCCGTGACGGTCGGGTGAGCCTGCATCGCCGCGTCCGTAAGTCCTTTGTTTTGCCGATTATGATGTCTAAGTCTTTTAGGCTCCCGATTTTGCGGGGAAAAACTTGCTAACGTGATGATTTCAATCACGGGAGGGGATGGGGAGGGTATCGAGAGACTGTATGGACCGGGTGCAGCCCTGACAAAACGTCAGGCTCTTATTGAAACTATTTGTTGCGGCTAGAATCCACAGGCTCTCGATGCGTATTTCGTTCAAGCTCGCGACATCTCGGACGCGCCCGGAAGTTCCCGAAGCGCGTGCTAGACTTGGCGCTTGCCAACCGTACTTGACGACGTCAAGCGCCGAATGTTCTGGGTGATCGCGCGCACTTGCTTCACGCTCTACCGCTGGTTCCCGCTCTTCGGCACACTCCGCGCCGCGATCGGTATCGTTCAGCGGGACGATAAATTCCTTGTGATCCATCGCAACGATGGACGCGGACTTTGCTTGCCCGGAGGAATGTCAAGTTGGCGGGAAGTGGCAAACGATACGCTGCGTCGCGAAATCCTGGAAGAAACAGGATTGAGTGTTACTGGAGAGGAATTGAAACTGAAGTATTACAGCGAGGCCGACGTGCCCTGCAACATCTCGGTGTTCGCCGTGCAAGCCCGAGGAGAACTGAAGAATTCATGGGAAGGATCGCCGCAGTGGATGACGGCAGCCGAAATCGAGCCGCATTTAGTACTCAGTCAGCAACCGGTGCTGGAATTACTCAGGCAGATGTCACTCCGGCAGATGTCACGCAGCCAGACATAAAAGAACGGCAGCGATTCGCAGCGGACAAAAAAATAGCCCGCCACCGAAGTGGCGGGCCATTATCTGGTTACCTCGAGCTAGTTGCTGGCGCTGCCGCCCGTTCCAGACAGGCTCACCACTTGCGGTGACGATCCTGCCCCGTAGCTGAAGGTCAGCGCGCCGCTGATCGATCCAGTCACGCTGGGGCTGAACTGCACTCCCAGCGTGCAAGTGCTGTTGGCGAGCACGCTGGTTCCACATGGAATACCGCCGCCTGTGGTCGAGATGAAGTCACCGCTGGCGACTACGCTGTTGATTGGAACTGCTGTAGGCAGATTATTGGTAACGGTCACAACCGACACGGCGCTTGTGGACCCGACGTTCACGGTCCCGAAGTTAATCGACGTCGGAGTCAGAGTAATGTCCAGTAGGCCAGTTCCACTGGCGTCCTGCACCTGAGTGCTGATCGAGGCGTTATCAATCACGGTCACGCCGCCGATAATTGTGCCAGTGACCAGCGGAGTGAACGTTACAGTCACGGTGCAACTCTTGCCAACAAGCAGGTTTCCGCCGCAAGGCGCGGCCCCGCTCGGCGTCACAACGAAATATCCGCTGCCCGTAACGCTGCTGATATCGATCGCTACCGAACTCACATTCTTGATGCTCGTGGTCTTGGCACTCGAGGTAGTGATTCCAACATTTCCAAAACTCAGGCTCGCAGGAGTGAAGGTCAATGGCGATGTAGCCCCATTTTGACCTGTTCCCGTCAACCCTCCCTCAACAATGTTTCCAGAGGGAGTTGGAGTGATGGTCAAGTTTCCCTTGATGATTCCATTCGTGGTCGGCGTGAAGCTCACCAGGAATGAGCACTTCGCTTTCGCGGCCAGCGTCCCGTTACATGGATTTGAGGTGCTGCCCACCGCCGAGAAGTCGCCGCTTGTAGCCCAGGTAAACGTGAGCGTCTGGCTCTGGTTGTTGGTGAGCGACATAGTTTGCGCGGTAGCGGTAGATCCTACGTTGGTAGCGGCAAAGGTAAGGTTGCCCGACATGGACAATGCCAGTATCCCGCTCCCAGTCAGGCTGACCACGTGCGGCGAGCCAACCGCCGTGTCATTGACCGTGATCGCGCCCGGCATGGATCCGACAACGGTGGGAGCGAACGTCACCGTGATGGTGCAAGTCTGCCCTGGAGTGAGCGTAACTCCTGAGCAGTTACTCGTCTGAGAGTAGCCTCCGCTGGCGGCAACCGAGTTGACTGTGAGGTTGATGAAGCCGCTGTTCGTTACTGTGATTGCCTGGCCTGCGGTGGCCAGGTTCAGAACCTGGTTACCAAACGCGAGCGTACTCGGACTCAGAGATATTGCCGATGAAGCGCCAATGCCCGTGAGAGATGCAGTTTGCGGACTGTTGCTGGCACCGTCTGTGACCGTAAGCGTGCCAGTTGCCGTTCCAGTAGCGGTCGGAGTGAAATAAACGCTGATCGTGCAAGTGCCGCCGTTCGGGGCAAGCGGTTGGGCGCAAGTATTGGTTTGAGTAAACACACCACCGCCGGTGGAAATGCCGGAGATGTTCAGGGCGACTGTCTGGTTATTGGTTACGGTAACGACGATTGGCGAACTCTTTACCCCGACCTGTACATCGCCGAAATTCAAGCTGACGCTGGAAAGAGTGACCGGCCCCAAGCACGAATTCATCGGCGGAAGTTTCGCCATCTCCGTGTACCAATAGGGCTCCGTGGTGCGGTTCACCGGCAGATATTCTCCGGCGACCCAGACAGTACAGCCATCGCTTGGATCGAGCACCGCGGAGTACCAGTCTCCCCACCGGTAATTCAAGCTGTCCGTGTCTTCGGCATCGCCATCGGTGACAGGGCTCGCGATATAGCCGTACGTGCCGGAGGTGAGGGTGCCGGGAATGAAATTCAAGCTGTCGAGGCCGGGATGCTCATTGCTGCCGCGGCCTGAAATTCCCAGAATGCCCTGAAGGTTGCCGACCTTGTCGCGCGCGATGCTGGGCAGGACAACATAGGCGTTGGGATCAACTGGATCGAGGACCGGATAGTCTCCAGCGATGTACACGGCATTGGGATACGCGGTGTTGCGCTGGAGAAGGCGAATATCCGCTTCGGTCTGAGTAAACTCAGTCGCGTTGGGAACGATCTGGATGGCGTGAGCCGACGTCCAAATACTTCCCTGCCCAGCGTCAGACGTGTAGTGAAAAAACTGCTGCATCCGGTCGGCAACCGAGTCGATGTAGATACCGGTGGTTGATGTGGAAGGCTGCGGAACACAAACCGTATCGTAATAATTGAGAGGATTGAAGCATCCCAACTGATCGCCATTGGGCTGCGTCGAAGGCAAGTCCCAACTGTTGACGAACGTTGGAGTGGGTGAGGTAGCTGCCCAGTCGATCGTCCACTGCTCGACGCCCTGCGTATGATTCGGATCCGTCAGATAGCTGGACTTGTTCTCCACAGGCTCGATCATGTAGGTGAACATCTCGCCGTCACCGGAGATCGGAGGCGTAGTGTCGGAGTTGTTAGCCGGAACCCAACTGCGGCGCTGAGTATAGGTAACGAGAGGATGAGCGACCGCGCAGGCCGGGGTGTGCGAATTGTTTTTGTATGGACTGGAAGTGCTGGCGCGCAAGCCGGCCAAATCGACGGCGCAGACGAGGACTCCATTGATGTTGTCGCCGTTGTTCGGGTCCTGCAAATCGTAGGTGATCCACATCGCCTGGTCAGTAGCTGCGGAGTAGGGCGGAGTGGTGCTGGTGGAATCCTGCCATAATCCAGTTTGGGGATAATCAGGGTAGAAATAATTCCCGTGGGAGTTCAGTGGAATGACAAGGTCCAGATTGTATTCGAAGGCAAACCATGCGAAGGCGGGAGATGTGGAGGAAACGTCCTCCACATTGCTGATGGCCACGCACATGTAGTTGTTGCCGTTGTTCTTGGAGGTGATTCGTTTCTCCATGATCCACAAGTTGTACACATTGTCATGGAGCATCTGAGAGTTGGGCGAGAAAGCGGTGGGGCAATTGGGAGTATTGCCGCCGTTGTTGCTGTTCTGGCTCCACGGGCCGGCATCGGTCTTGGGACTGGTGCTGCCGAGAAAGTTCACGGGCTGATTGGCGTTGGCGCCGCTCTTGTACCAGCATTGATACTCACTGTTGACGTGCTCGCAGTATTCCAGAGTTCCCACAGCGATGGTCACATCTGGCGTGGCAGAAGCATTCGACCCCTTGATAGTGCTGCTCAGTCCTGCATAAGTGTTCATGGTTCCGCTCTGGGCGAAGCCAGAGGCAGACAACAAAAGAAGGGTGCAAACGAGCGCCGCCAGCAACTTGCGTGATCGAGTCAAAGAGTAGAACTCCTGGTTGAGATTTGCGTGAGTGACAAACGGAATGGTATGCAGCATTTTGAGGATCCCACTCGCCAGAAAAGGCCGGCGTCCATTAGCACTTGAACATGGTCGGTTAGGGGAACTCTGAACTAAATGGCTTCACTGCCGGACTTAACCGGAACTTGCCGATAACGAGATTTCGCTTGGCGATATTTTTGCCAGACTCCGATGGGAACCACCGAATACAAGATGGGGACTATAAGATCGAAAGTGCGAAACAGACCGAGCCGGATGCCATCGCGAGTTCGCTCAAGCCAGGAAGCAGCTTTGGCCCCATCGCTTACAGGCGCGTTTACCGGCCAACTCCCGCCGTATTGTTTTCGCCAGAATACGATGTAGCGTTCTATTTTGCTTTTGAGTTCGGGAGAAAGCACTTCCGGGCGCTGGCGATCGGCGACGATGGTGGCGCTCTTGACCATAGAGTGATGATCGCCGTTATAGATAGCGGAGCGGTCCGCGCCCTCTAGAGAATTCATTTTGGGATCGTAACTGACACCGATGAAATCGCAGATGGCACTCAACGCGGCGGCTGGCTGTCTTACTAAATCGCCGTATTGCAATTGATGAATGGCAGCGCCGCGGCGCACGAGCTGGTCGGCCTCTTGCTTCATGCGGTGACAACCGAGCAGAGCGCGGAGGTCCATTCCTGGGCGCGCGAACCACGGAGACTTCTGCGCCGCACGTACAATGCTGCGACAGACGTCCGCCGGATCACGCCAGATCACGATGAACTTCGCATTTGGAAACCAGCCGGCCAACTGGTTCATGCAATCGTAATAGCTGGGCGACTTACATCCCCAAACGGTTGCGCCTTTCTTGCCCGCATACTGCTGGGCAACCGCACGAAAGGCGTTGGGCAAACCAACAACATCCTCCGGAATGCTCGTGGTGTCAATCTTGTGCCGGGTCAATGCACCATTCCATAAGTCGACTTTCGGCATCCAGGAAGAACTCTTGCGGGGCAACAGGAAAAGCGGCGACAGCAACGCGAAATCGGATTCATACATGAGGCCGATCTGCGGGTGCTGGTTGAGCAGTGCGTACAAGAGCGAGGTTCCTGAGCGCCACATCCCCACAACAAAAAGTGGTCCTGGGCTCATCGTTTCTGCGCTAGTCATTTCTGCGCTAATCGGCCCTGCGCTCTGCTCAGGGAGCTCCCCGGAACTTTGCTCGGACATATGCGGGCTTTCACACTTCAAGTCGACGGCGGTACTCATGCTGTGGCCTGCACCTGCGAGAACACTTTCATAAGATTGCTGTAACCTTGTTCCGGACCATACTTGGTTTCGCTAAAACGCCGGCCGCAAGCGCCCATGCGTACGGCGCTCGCGGGATCGTTCACCAGTTGTTGAATCTTCTGTACGAGTTCGTCCACTTTGCCTGCTTCAAATAGAAGACCCGACTGTCCGTCTTCGACGATGTAGGGTAACCCGCCCATGCGCGAGGCAACTACCGGCTTCGACGCCATGTAAGCCTCCAACACCGTGACCGGGAAATTCTCGTACCATTCCGAAGGAACGACTAAGCAAAGAGAGTTTCGCAGCAACTGCCATTTCTCCTCGCCGCTTTTAAAACCGAGGAAGTGAACGTTGCCGATTCCCTTCGCGCTCACGTAATCTTTGAGTTCCTGCTCCATCGGCCCGGTTCCGAGGATCTTCAGAGCAACTTGCGGCATCCGCTCAAAGGCATGAATCAAAGTCCAGCAGCCTTTTTCCGGAGACAAGCGGCCCATGTAGATGGCGTAGTTGCCAGCGTCGTTTGCGTTAACAGTCAGCGGCGGCGCGTAGACAAAATTGGGACGAACGAACAACTTTGAATCCGGAACGCCAGCCTCCTGCATCTTGATTTTGAAGAATTCCGTGAGGCAGATGAATCCGGCGATCTTATTCACCATCCCCGCGAGCCGGTTGGACCCCAGGGTGAGCGCATACAATCCGCTCAGAGCATAACTGTCTTTGTAGCAGCGCTTTCGAATTGCATTCAGATAGTTGCCGCCGCGGCACGCCTCGCAAATCTGCCCTTGCGTGTAATAGAAACCGTTCGGGCAAAAAGGACGGAAGTTGTGAAGCACTTGCACCGCTGGCACTCCGAGCGAGTGCAGCTTGTGATAAACCGACGGCGAAAGCAAGGGATAAACGTTGTGGACAAAGGCCACATCTGGCTGAAAACTGTGGACCACGTCTGCAATTTCGCCGCTGCTCTTCCAGGAATAAACGGTTTGGGGGAAAAAGCTTGCCTTGTCGGCAGCATTGAACTGTTTGATCTCGTCGTTGTGCCGGGAGTAGAGAAGCACTTCGTCGCCGTGGCGCTCGAGCAATTCCCGCTCGGCTCGCACCACGGAGTCTTCTCCTCCGAACTGCTGGTAAGCCCCGTGTACGATTAAGACTCTCATGCTTGACTAACTTTGCTCTGTCATCCCGAGCGAAGCGAGGGATCTTGGTTCTTGCCGGCGCCATCAGAGTTGCCAGCGCGGACCAAAACCAAGATCCCTCGCTGCGCTCGGGATGACAGCTTCGTTCGCGGAAGCTTACGCGGCCTCCTGCTTCGCAATGCCCAGCAGTTCGAGCGTGATGCGGTAGACGAACTTTGGATTATTTACCAGGTAGCGCTTCCACAGGCGGGCTGGGTCCTGATAGATCCGGTGCATCCATTGCACGCCGGTGACTTTCATCCAATACGGAGCATCTTTGATTCGGCCGGTGTGAATATCGAAAGCAGCACCCACGCCGAACATGAGCTTGGTATCGAGCTTGGAGATGTATTGATCCATGAATCTCTCCTGCTTCGGCGTGCTCAGGCCGACCCAGAAGAAATCCGGTTTCGTTTCGGAAACCATGCGGATCAGTTCGTCTTCCTCGTCCTGGTATAAGGGGCGAAATGGAGGAGTGTAGGTGCCAACCACCTTCATGCCGGGGAAGCGTTGGGTCAGTGAGTCTTTGAGTTGCTCAGCGACGCCCGAGTTTCCTCCGTAGAAAAAGTGGGTATAGCCTTTCTCCGCTGACAGTGCGCAAATCCGGAGCATCATATCGGGACCGGTGACCTGTCGCATTTTGAAGAATCCGCGGAGCCAGCCGACCCAGACGGTGGGGCGTCCGTCTGGCGTGGTGAGAACCGAGTGATTAATGATGCGCTTCAGGTTGGAATCGACCTGGGCTTCCATTACGCCCTGCACACCGGTGACGCAGACATAGCCTTTGCCGCCGTTTGCAATTGCCGATTCGATCTGCGCCAGAGCGCGGTCCATGCTGGTGGCATGGACCTTGACGCCCAGGATATTGACGCAACTGTCAGTCATGAGATTGGACATAACCAGGCTCGAAATGAGAAGTTAGTCGCCGGCAACTTCAGCCAACTCGCCGACTTCTTTCTTCTTCTTCAGTTCGCTCGAAATCCACTTGTAGGTAATGGCCAGGCCCTTTTCGAGAGGCATGTTGGGCTCCCAGCCGAGGACCTTGCGCAGCAGTGTGTTGTCACTGTTGCGCCCGCGAACTCCCTGAGGCTTGCTCATGTCGTGGCGCTTGGCCAGCTTCTTGCCGGCGATCTTGCAGATCATGTCGACGAGATGATTGATGCTGACCATTTCGTCGGTGCCGAGGTTGAGCGCTTCGCGATGGTTGGAAGCCATCAGGCGGATCAGGCCTTCGACGCAATCGTCCACGTACATGTAGGAGCGCGTCTGATCGCCGTCCCCCCAAATCTCGATCTCGCCGCCGTCGGTAGCTTTCGCAACCTTGCGGGAAATGGCAGCGGGAGACTTTTCTTTGCCGCCGTCGTAGGTGCCGAGCGGTCCGTAGACGTTGTGGAAACGCACAATCCGCGTTTCGAACTTGTAGTCGTGGTAGTAGTAGCGGCAGAGTTCTTCGGCGAAAAGCTTTTCCCAGCCGTAACCGGGCTCGGGATCGGCCGGATACGCGTCTTCTTCCTTCAGCGGCGTAACCTCGGCGGATTTCTGCTTGGATTGCGCGTAGACGCAAGCCGAAGAGGAAAACAGATAACGCTTGACGTCATTCTGCTTGCTGGCCTCGAGCATGTGCGCGTTGATCAGGATGTTATTTTTCGAGATATCGGCGAGGAATGCGGTGATGTAACCGATTCCGCCCATATCGGCAGCCAGGTTGTAGACCTGATCGATGTTCTGCGTGGCTTCCAGGCAATTTTCCCAGATGCGCAGATCGAGCTGCCGAAAATCGTCGGCCGCGGACTTTTCATACTCCGGCTGCTTAATATCGACGCCGCGAACCCAGTGACCATCGGCCTTTAAGCGCTTGACCAAGTGATGACCAATGAAACCACCGGCACCAGTTACCAGAATTCGAGTCTTGTTCCCCATTTCGTTCACTCCCCCTAAGAGTTTATTTTTGTTTGCGGACTGTGAAACCATTTACTTTTGTTGCGTTACTGCTTCGATCCAAAAACTCTTTCGTAATTCGAAATCAAGAAACCGTGGAGGTCTGCGTCTGCCAGAGTTGCGTTTGCCTGGGCGCGTAGACGGGCTCAGCTTTGCGTTGTACTCGTATGAATTCGGCATAGCCGAGAATCATGAAATAAAGCAGTGGACAGTGCCAGCTCAGTTCGTCGTTAAAGAACGAGTGCAAGGTGAGCATGCAAAGTAACGCAAGACACTCGAGCCCGAGCTGGCGTTGTGCCGGAGAAAAGGCGTTACTGCGAATGCATTTGATCAGCATCCACCACGCCGCGATCAGTGCGCCGGCAAAGGGAATGAGTCCCCAGAAGCTGGTGCCGATGGCGACTTCAATCCAATCGCTGTGCATCATGGCCGCAGCGCCGACGCCGAGTTTGCCGAGAACGGCGAAACGGCCGGCGGCGTAGGCGCCTAATCCGGTGAACGGGTGATGGGACAATTGCTCGATGCCATAAGCCCACCATGCGGTGCGGCCGCTCAAGGAACCAATCGCGCCCGAGGACTGATCGCGTTCGGCGAAGCTCAAGACCAAGTTGTAGGCCTTCCGCCACATGCTTTCGCTTATAAGGACTGACGCGACCACGAAAGGCGTCAATACCGCCGTGCCGACGAGCACGATTTTTCGCAACTGCTTCTGGAAAACCACGACGAGCAGTACTGCGACCATGAAGGCAGCTTCAGAATTTCTGGTCTGCGACAGGACCATGGAAACCAGGCCGAAGATAAAGAGGAAGATGTACCAGGCCTTGCTTTTGGCGCGGCCAAATAGTGGCATGAGCCGGCAAAGCGAAATGAGGCACAACACCGCGCCAGAGGTTCCTACGCTGTTTGAAGCTTCTACCGGCACGACACCTGTGAGACGGCCGCCATCCATCGCTTCGGTCGGCCAGATCGGAAGGTTAATCCAGACGCCGACCAGAGAAAGTCCGTAGAAGGTTAAAGTCCAATCGAGGAGACTCTGGTAGGTCAGGGACGAATCGGCGCTGGCGACGATTGCGGCCAGCAGGG